>ERZ773013.1611-NODE-1611-length-13173-cov-20.584845_pt1 | contig 13173 bp, 8 predicted proteins | sample MGYA00511670_ERZ773013 | MGnify/ENA primary metagenome ERZ773013 (study PRJEB29015, sample SAMEA2738120) | human oral metagenome | biome: human oral; feature: human-associated habitat; material: saliva | place: China | collected 2257 ...
TGTTCTTCAGCATCGGGGATGCTGCCACACCTGCGGTCCAGATCAGGGTGTCGGTGGAAATCTCGCCGGCGGGGGACTTGTCAGCCATGTTGATCAGCTTCAGGTCGCCGTCGGTTGCGTCAGCCAGGGAGGTGTTGAGCAGAACCTCGATACCGCGGGCGCGCAGCTCTGCGACAACCTTCTCGGCGCGGTCTGCGGGGACCTCGGGCATGATGCGCGGTGCGGCCTCAATCAGCACGAAGTGCAGATCGGAGACAGACAGGCGCTCGTTACGCTCGACAGCCACGCGTGCCATGTCCTCGAGCTCGGAGATGGTCTCGATACCGGCGAAGCCACCACCAACAACGACGAAGGTCAGGGCGCGACGACGAGCCTCAGCGTCGGTCAGCAGGGATGCGACCTCGATGCGGTCCAGAACCCAGTTACGAACCGAGACGGCCTCTTCGATGGTCTTCATGCCGATGGCGACGTCTGCCAGACCCGGAATCGGGAAGGCACGGGTCACGGCACCGGCGCCCAGCACGATCTCGTCGTACTTCAGTTCGAAGGGCTCGCCATTATCGGTGGGCGCAACGACGGCGGTGCGGTTTGCGTGGTCGATGGAGACAACACGGCCGGGGATCAGCTCGGTGTCGCGCAGGTGCTGACGCAGCGGCACGGTTGCGTTACGGCCTTCCATGGAACCTGCCGCAACCTCGGGGAGGAAGGGCTGGTAGGTCATGTAGGGGTTCGGCTCGACGATGGTGACGACGCCACCGGTCTCCTTGATAGCCTTCTGAATCTTCTTAGCAACGGTGAAGCCGACGTAGCCACCACCGACAATCAGGACGCGGGGACGGTCCTGTGTCACCTTAGTGAATGCCATGTTAGTTACTTCCTAGTCTCAGGTACCGGGAGTTCTCATCCCGGTAGGGTGGTATGCGCAGCCTCCGGCTCGTTCCGAAAGCTTCCCTAACAAACAAAGCGGCTCGCCCTGGAAGTCCTTACGCAACGCGAAGTGGCTAGCGGCACGAGCCTGTCTGTTACATACCTGGTTCACCATATATTTTACGCCTTTTGTTTAGGTGAAATCGCATTTATGCCCCCTCGAAGGCGCACCTAAGCCAAAAGTTTCGAGGCTTGAACGGGGTTCACACAAGATAAGGCACTTACGGTTAGGAGAACCCTTTCCATTTTTTCGTTCAACGTTCGAATTTTTCGTTACGATTGGGCGCGTTTGAACCCATCAGGTACCGCCATGAGAGAGAATCACCGCGGCCACCAAAAACTCAGCCGTTCGCGAACGAGCTAAGGCAAGAAATATAACGGACCGGCATTAGCCGCTCCCCCACCCCGCAAAAAGTGCAATCCCGCGGAGCCGTCCCTCGCTACGACGACGAACCGCCGCGCCGGTGAGTCTGGTGATGCGGATGCGGCACGTGCTCCGCCGCGTGATGCGCCTGCTCGCGCACCGCGGTCCCCACCTGACGGGCCGCATCGCCTGCCCGCACGTGCATCCGGTGCAGACGATGCACCGCACCGGCGGTAATAATCGTGACCCACACCAGGAGCGCACCCACAATGACCGGCGGCAACCAGCCGCGGTCCTCCGGCGGGCGGCTCGCGTCCGGGGCGGCCTGCTTCACGATGTTCTCGCCCTCTTCGTGCACGGGCGCGGCATCGCTGGGCGACGGTGCACTCACCTGGTGCTTGCGGTGCACCGCAATCCACTCCGACATCGAACCCAGCGGATTCGCCGTCACCGTGGGCGAGGGCAGAGCCATAGCGTCCTGCGGGTTGAACACGCCGTACCCGTACAGCGGGTCACGACCCGTAGCGCCCTCGTCATCGGCTGAGGCAATCAAACGCTGGGCCAGCTGAGCCGCAGACTCCTGCGGGTACTTCTGCTTCAACAGCGCCGCCACGCCCGTCACCAGGGGGGCCGCCGCAGAAGAGCCCGACCACAGCATGTACCCGTTGCCCGGGGCCGCCGCAATCATGTCGGTGCTCGGAGCAACCACGGCAATCGAAATACCCTGCGTCGACGAGCCTTCAGAAACCTGCTTCTTTCGGTCCACGCCGCCGACCGTCAGCACGCCCGGAATCGTCGCGGGAGCACCCACCTGAGTCAGGCCGCTACCGCGGTTACCCGCCGCCGCCACAATCAGCACGCCCTTCTGCTCGGCGTAGGCGAAAGCGTCATCCCAGCTCTGCGGCCAGCTCGTCTTATTCGAGCCAATCGACATGTTGATAATCTGTGCGCCGTGGTCGACCGCGTAGCGCACCGCGGCAGGAATCTGCTCGTCGATGCTCTTACCGCCGGTCGTACCCATGTTCAGCGAAATCGGCAGGATCTTCGCATCCGGGGCCACGCCAATCATGCCGGTCGGCTTACCCGGCTGACCCACAATCGCGGAGTACCCCTGAGTATCGTGGCCGTGGCCGGCAATCAGCGAAGCGACCTCCGTGCCGTGCATCGGCTCCGCGCCCAGGCCCTGCCAGCCGTCCTCGCTGCCCACGCCCGAGACGTCGGTACCGCGCAGCACGTTGCCCGCCAAATCCGGGTGGTTCCCGTCCACACCCGTGTCAATCACGGCAACCGTCACGCCCTTACCCGTGGCCTGCGACCACAGCGAGGTAATGCCGTACTCGTTCAGCCAGTACTCGCGGTGGCGCACATCGTCACCGTTGGCGGTATCCGCGCCCTGGCTCGGGGCGGCCGTGCTCTTCGGCACCGCCGTGCCCGACGGCGAGGGGGTGGCCGTCACCTCCCTCTTCGGGCTCGGAGAGGCCGTGGCCGAGGAGCTGGGATCGGTTGCGTTGGCCGCGGTCAGCCACGAGGCCGGACCCAGCGGCAACAGGGTCAGCAGGGCGGCAGAGGCCAGCGACCCGGCCGCACGCGAGCGCACCGGGTTCGAGCCCGCCGAACGCAGAACACCCAGGGGGCGGCGGATGCACCGCGCGGCACGCGCAAACCGATCCATTCGTTTCTCCTCAACTGAACGACGCAAACTCACATGGTGAGGCAAGCTCAACTAGACAATACAGGCCGGCCGACCCGCACCGCGCGGGTCGGCCGTTAGGATTTCCGGCCCGACATCGGGACGGATTTTTGCCAAGGTAACGGGCTACAGCTGGGACAGCGCGATGCCGTCCAGGATGTCGTGCTCGCTCACCGTCACCGAATCCACGGCGCCGTCGGTCAGCTCGTTCAGGCGAGTCAGGATGCGGGCGTAAATCGTTGCACCGGCACCAATCACATCCACCCGGCCCGGATGCATGTAGCCCAGGGCCTCGCGCTCGGCACGGTCCAGGGAAGCCAACCAGCGAGAAGTCTTCTGAACGGTCTCGATGGAGAAGGTCTGCGCGTTAATGGCCTCGGAATCGTAGCGGTCCAGGCCCAGGGCGGCCGCCGCAATCGTCGTCGCGGTACCGGCCACGGCCACCACGCGGCGGGCGTTCTGCAGGGGGACGGTCTTGCGGGCCACGTCAAGAGCTTCGTCGGTGTCTGCCTCAACGCGGGCAATCTGCGATTCGGTCGCCGGCGCGTTCACCATGTGACGCTCGGTCAGGCGCACGCAACCGATGTTGACGCTGCGGGAAGCCTTCACGCCCGACTCATCCCCCAGCACGAATTCGGTGGAGCCACCGCCCAGGTCGAACACCAGGGTGTCGCCATCGCCCGCACCCACGGCGCGCACGGCGCCCGCGAAGGAGAGCGCGGCTTCCTCGTCGCCGCTAATCACCTCGGGCTCAATGCCCAGGATGTCGCGGATGCCGTTCACGAAGACATTGCGGTTACCCGCATCGCGGGTTGCGCTGGTCGCCACGAAACGCACCGAATCAGCGCCGTGCTCCTTCAGCAACTGCGCGTACTCACGAGCCGCAGCGAAAGTACGGTCCAGGGCCTCCTGCGCCAGCCAGCCGGTCGCATCCACGCCCTGGCCCAGACGCACGATGCGCATCTCGCGCACAACGTCCTTCAGGACGGTCTTCTCGACCCCGTCCACCACCTCAGTGGTGGAATCGGCAATCAGCAGACGGATAGAGTTCGTACCGCAGTCAATCGCTCCAACGCGCACGGTGGGTTCCTTTCAGGACTGTCGTCATCATCGTTCGCTGCCAAAGGGCAACGCGAGCGCCGCAGGCGAAGCTGTTTTCGCTTCTCGGCGCTCTTTCTATCTATTATGCGCCCGCGCCGTCACGGGCGACGGTGCGGGCGCATCGAAATCAGTATTTAGGCTTCCTCGCGCCAGGCGGGGTCGCAGGAGCATACCTCGGGGGTCCACCATTCTGCGATGGCGTCCAGGCCGCGGTCACCCATGGGGTTCACGCCGCGCCCCACCGAGAGGGTGTGGCCGATGACGGCGTGCAGGCACTTCACGCGGGTGGGCATGCCGCCGGCCGAGATGCCGTCAATCTCGGGAACCTCGTCGGTACCGCTGATCAGGCGGATGCGCTCACGCTCGGCCAGGTAATTCTCGTGGGCTGCGGCGTAGGCAGCGGCCAGTTCGGCATCCTCGGCGAGGGCGTCGGTCATCTCGTACATGAGGCCGCCAGCCTCCAGACGGGATGCGGCGGCGGTGATGACCGGGTGCGCCAGGTAGAACACGGTCGGGAAGGGGGTGCCGTTGCTCAGGCGGGGTGCGGTGGCGGCGACCAGCGGGTTGCCGCACACGCAGCGGGCGGGAATCTCGACCACGTCGCGCACCTTGCGGCCCAGCTGTGCGGAGAGAACACGGATGTCCTGCTCGGTGGGCTTCAGGGTTTCAACGGTCACGCCGAAACCGCCGGGGGTACGGTTCTTCAGGTCCTCAATGGTGTTTTCGGTGCTCATAGTCCTTATTCCTGTCCCGTCCGCTCGTGCGGTCCGGGAACGTTAGGGTCGTGGGTTCGTGGCGGGTCGCCGGTCTGCGCGACGAGCCTCTCGGTCAGCCGCTCGGCGCGGTTTTAGTTCTTTTCAAGGGAGTCCCAGATCTTGGTGGTCCAGGCTTCTTCGGGGGCGTTCTTCGCGTTCGCAGAAGTACCGTCCGCCTTCGTGGAGTCCTCGGTAATGCCGGTGACCACGTAGGGGGTGTCGCCGGGGTTCACATAGTAGAGGCGGCTGCGGGCCTGCTGGCGCACGTAGTTATCGTCGTTCCACCAGGTCTGTTCGGCCTTCAGCTGGGCGTTCTCCTGTTGCAGCTGCGAGATGTGGGTGTGGATTCGGTTCATTTCCCGGTCCTGATCCATGTAGGTCAGCACCGGGTATGCGGTGCCAAGGGCAATCACGCCCACCATAACGGTCATCAGGAAGCTTCGCCCGGAAAACATGTGGGCGGCCACGGGCGTGGCGTAGCCTTCATCTTCACCGTTCTGCCGACGGGCACGGCGTCGCGCGCGTTCCTGCCGGCGGGCCTGCTCCGCGCGTTCGCGTTCGGGGTGACGGCGGTTGAGGCCCACGCCGAAGAAGAGCGCGCTGGCCTTCTTCAACAGGGAGGTGCCGGCCTGGCGGGCCGCCGAGGGCTTCTGGGAATCGGTGGAGGTTTGAGCGGTGCCGCGGTCCTCAGCCGAGGTGCGACCCGTTGCGTTACGCCGGGTCTGCTCGTCTGCTCGCTGGCTCATTAGTTCTCTCCCCCATCGTTGTTCCTACAGCTGTGCGCTTCTACCTATTCTACCCGGGTTTGTGTACCCGCCTGAGCGTTCCTTCCTTAGCTGTTTCCCGGCCTATTTCGAGGGGCTCCAGGGCTTTCTGCGCTACCCGGGTAACGGGTGCTCTCCCGGGTACAGCCGGAGGCGGCGCCACCCCGATTGGGGTAGCGCCGCCTCCTTGAGGTCCAACCGCTTACGCGGTCACATGCTTCAGCAACTTATGCCTTGAAGCGGGGGAATGCGGACTTGCCAGCGTAAACAGCTGCGTCGCCCAGCTCTTCCTCAATGCGCAGCAGCTGGTTGTACTTAGCAACGCGCTCGGAACGTGCGGGAGCACCGGTCTTGATCTGGCCAGCGTTGGTTGCAACAGCCAGGTCGGCGATGGTGACGTCCTCGGTCTCACCGGAGCGGTGAGAAACCATGCAACGGTACTCGTGGCGCTGAGCCAGCTCCATTGCGTCCAGGGTCTCGGTCAGCGAACCGATCTGGTTCACCTTCACCAGCAGAGCGTTAGCAGCGCCCTCCTTGATGCCGCGAGCCAGGCGCTCGGGGTTGGTCACGAACAGGTCGTCACCGACGATCTGGACCTTGTCACCGATCTGCTCGGTCAGGGTCTTGTAGCCCTCCCAGTCGTTCTCGTCCAGCGGGTCCTCGATGGAAACCAGCGGGTACTTAGCAACCAGGTCAGCGTAGTATGCGCTCATCTCGGCTGCGGACTTCTTCTGGCCCTCGAAGTCGTATGCGCCGTCGTTGTAGAACTCGGAGGAAGCAACGTCCAGAGCCAGTGCAACCTGCTCGCCCGGCTTGTAGCCGGCCTTCTCGATTGCCTCAACGATCAGGTCCAGTGCAGCTGCGTTGGATTCCAGGTTGGGTGCGAAGCCACCCTCGTCGCCCAGGCCGGTTGCCAGGCCGCGGTCGTGCAGCACGGACTTCAGGGAGTGGTAAACCTCAACACCTGCACGCAGAGCGTCAGAGTAGTTGTCGAAGCCGATGGGAGCAATCATGAACTCCTGAATGTCAACGTTGGAGTCTGCGTGAGAACCACCGTTGAGGATGTTCATCATGGGGACAGGCAGAACGTGAGCGTTCGGGCCGCCGAGGTACTTGTACAGGGGCAGGTCAGCGGACTCAGCGGCAGCCTTAGCAACAGCCAGGGAGACACCCAAGATGGCGTTTGCGCCCAGCTTACCCTTGTTGTTGGTGCCGTCCAGAGCAATCATGGCTGCGTCAACAGCGCGCTGGTCGGAAGCCTCGATGCCGATGACCTCTTCAGCGATTTCTTCGATAACAGACTTCACTGCGCCCAGAACACCCTTGCCCAGGTATACGGACTTGTCGCCGTCGCGGCGCTCAACAGCCTCCCACTCACCGGTGGATGCGCCCGAGGGCACAGCTGCGCGGGCGAATGCACCGTCTTCGAGCAGAACCTCGACCTCAACGGTCGGGTTGCCGCGGGAATCCAGGATCTGGCGTGCGTGAACTGCGGTAATAACAGCCATGGATTGTTCTCCTTATGAGACGTCAAGGATGTGAACGACGCACCCGATCGTGGCGCGTCGCGTCCCCTAAATTCTAGCAAAATTCCCACACAAACACACTAGTAGCCACCGCTTTTTTAGACCCCTTAGTGAAGGTGTATGGAACCCTTAGTAGCCCTACAGGACGCGGCAATCGACGCACAGAGAGCCCCCACTCCCCCGCCGACCGCGCGTGTGGGATGTATCCCAAAGCACAACACGACTCCAACCGGCGGGGCGTCACCCACGGTTAATAGCGCGGCTCGTCATTCGTATGCTGCGCAACATAGCGGCGGATATACGAACGCAGGGCGCGTTCGGCGTCCAGGCCGTTGCGCTGAGCGCGGCAGACCAGCGCGAACAAAAGCTCGCCGAAATCCTCCTCGGTGTGCATATAACGCAGGTCGTCGTCCATGCTCGTGGGCTCCGGCGGCAGAATAATACCCGCCTTACGTGCCTTCACAGCAGTCTTCTCAGCCATAGCGAGCGCCGGCAGGTGCGGCGGAATACCGTCCAGCGCGCCACGGTCGCTCTTCTCCTTCTTCTTCAACGCATCCCACGCCGCCTGCTGCTCAGCTGCGGTGCGGGGCGCCTCCGAAGAGCCCTCAGGCTCAGCCGCGAACACGTCGGGGTGGCGCGAACGAAGCTTCTGCACCAGGCCCTCAATCACCTGCACAATGTCGAAGCCATGCGGGTTTGCCGCGGCGATGTCAGAGTGGAACACCACCTGCAGCAGCACATCGCCGAGCTCTTCACGCAGCAGCGGCATATTCGGCTCGGCGCCGGTTTCTACCGCCTCGACAACCTCGTAGGCTTCCTCCACCAGGTAGCGAATCAGAGAGGCGTGGGTCTGCTCGGCGTCCCAGGGGCAGCCTCCGGGAGCACGCAGGCGGGCCATCGTCTCAACGAGCGTCTCGAAGGCCTCTCCGGCTCGGCGGGCGGTGTCTTCGCTGCTCCGGGTGACGGGCAAATCGGGAGTGATGGGGGTATCAGTCATAGCAGTCTTCCTCATCGAAAGTGTGAATACAGCGCGCCGCGCCGATCCCCACACGGGGAGCCGGCGCGACTCAAATGGTTTTAGAGGTTCCAGTGCGACAGGGCGCTCGTCATGTGCGCCGGGATCTTCGAACCCAGACGCGGGAACATGCGCAGCTCCTCCACGTAGCGTTCAGCATCCAGCGGGCGCGGGTAGCTGACGAAGGCCTGCTCGTTCGCATAGTCAAACGCAGCCTGTACCGGCACGCCGGGGGTGAAGGTGAGGCTCATGGCCAGCGGCGAGCCCTCACCCTCGCTGTACGAGTCGGTCTTCAGGGCGGGAATATCGAGCAGGGTTTCGGGAATCAGCTCGAAGGTGCGTGCCTGCTCCCAGAAGCCGTTGCGGCGCACGTGGGTCAGGGCGTCGTAGTACGAGCCGAGCGCACGCACGCGAATCAGCACGGTCGTGGCGTCCTTCGCGGTGCCATTCTCGCCGAAGAGGTGCTCGACGACCGGGGCCAGACGCTGGGCGACCTGGGCCTCGGTCAGCACGAGGTTGCCCTCGGCCAGCTGAGTTTCGGAAGGAACCAGCGGGCTCACCGGCTGGGATGCGGGGGTATCCGGCTCGTCGGCGACGGTGGGCAGCTCGTTGAACTCGCTCAGGACCGGGGTCGAGGGTGCCGAGGGCACCGCCGAGGATGTTGCCGAAGAAGCAACGGGAGCAGCGGATGCTGCGGCGCCACCGGCGGCCACGGCTGCTGCCGCGGCGAGCGCACCGGTGACGGCCGGCGCCGGGGCCTCCGCCTTTGCAGGTTCCTCGGAACGAACCTGGGCGGGTTCGGGTTCCTCTGCCTTCGCGGTCTTCGAGGGTTCCTCTGCCTCGTCGGCGGGCACCAGCTCGCGGTCGTTCAGGAAGGTGGGCAGTTCGGGCTCAGCCTCGGTGGATGCTACCTCCTCAGCGGTCTTTTCACCCTTTTCGGCGGGAGCCTCGTGAGCGGAGGATTCCGCGGCGGAAGTCTCAGCGCCGGAGGCCTCAGCGGCAGGAGCCTCGACCGGTTCCGCAGGCTCCTCGACGGAGACGAACGTGGCAACCTCGGTGGAGGTTTCCTCGGGTTCCTGCGGCTCGTCCAGCTTCTTCTGGGCGTTGGCGACGATAGCGGCCAGGGCGGCTTCCATCTCTTCGCCGTGGTCGACGGCCTCGGCCTCAGCATCCTCAGCCTCAGCGGCATTGGGCTGGGCGTGCACGGGCTCGGTGTCCTCGTCAGCCTCAGAAACCTCGGGTTGCTCCGGCTGTGCGGAAGTAGCCTCGGCGTCCTGCGAGTTGGCGGTACCGAAAATCGGGTCGTTATCGTAGTCGTGCTCGTACTCGGGCTCGGCGACCGAGGTTTCGCCCGATTCGGAGGCCGAGGCGGCGAGCGCGGCAGCGCCGGCAACGGCGAGGCCCGCAGGAGCGCTTTGGCGCTCGACCTGCTCGGGAGCCTGTTCCTCGCGGACTTCCTCGGAGGGCTGAGTCTCAGCTGCGGGGGTCTCGGGCTCAACCTTCGGGGAATCGCCGGACTCGGATGCCTCAGCCTCCGCTGCCTCAGCCTGGTGAGCTTCGGCTGCCTCAGCCGCCTCAGCGGTAGCCACAACCGAGGTCTCCTCGCGGGCAGGGGTTTCGAGCAAGAAGCTCTCGTGGGTGGTCTGCCCATCTACGGCACCCAGGTAGGAGGCGTGCACCTCCAGGCCCTCACCCAGGCGCGGGTTCAGGGTCACAGCCGCGCGGTTCCAGGTCGCGCCAGCTTCCTGGGCCTCGGTGTACAGGGCTGCGACGGGCGCAAACCAGTCAACGCCGGGCAGCACGATGCCGTTCTCGACCTCGCGACCGCGGTACAGCAGGCGGTAGTGCATGTCCTCATCCACCTGGCGCAGCTCCAGGCTCAGGGTTCCCGAACCGCGGGTGCGCATGAGCTCAGCCAGCGAGTGGAGGGCGCGCTGCTCGCCGAGGACGGGGAGGTCTGCGGCACCCTCTGCGGGGGCGGTGAGCACAATGGATTCGGCCACAAGCTCGGCGTCATCGGCGCTCAGCTTCTGCTCGGCGGAGGCGGCTTCGTCGGATCCCGGCTCGGATGCGGGATCCTCGGTGTCCTTCTTTGCCTCGTCCTTAGCGACCTCGAGCTTCTCCTCGGACTCGTTAAAAGGCTCGGCAGGCTCGGAGGCAGGCTCGGAAAGCTCCTCCACCGTGGCCGTTTCGCTCACAAGTACCTCCGCCGCAGGTTCAGTCTTTTCGCCTGAGCGGGTAGGCTCGGCGCTGAGGGATTCGGGCTCGGTAGAGCGCTCGGAAGCGGAGTGCTCGGCGGCGGGCTGCTCAGCGGCAACGGCCTCGGAATCCTCGGCCTGCTCGACCTCCTCGAAGCTACCCTCTTCGCTCTCCGGATTCAGACCCAGGCGGGCCGCGTAGACGGCGGCCAGGTCGTCCAGGCCGGCGCTCTTTGCCTCGATGATGGCGGCGCGGGTGCGCGCCTCGCGAATCTGCTCAACCGAGAGGTATTCCTCGGCGGCAGCGTTACGGTCGGTGTCGTCGACGTCGGAGGTAGCGGGGCTTTCCTTCTCGGAGCTCTCCGCACGGACGGCGCGCAGGTGCTCTTCAAACTGGGATCGAGCATCCTCTGCGGTGTCGGTTGAGGGTTCGGCCTTCGCGGAGGTTTCGCCCTCGGTCTTCTCGGAGGTTTCGTCCTCATCGTCGCGCAGGAAGGCGGGGGTTTCAGGAGCAACCGGGGCGTCCTCGACAGCCTCGGGGTCGATGCTCTCCGCGCTGGCTTCGGGAGCCGCGGCGGCCTCGGAGTCCTCGTGCGGGTAGGAGTTCAGGGCCTCAATGATGCTACGACGCTCCTCCTCGTCGGTGGTCTTTCCGGTATCCGAGAGGGACCCCTCGGCGAACGAGGGGGTCTCCTCGTCATCGTGCAGGAGGGCACGCTTCAGATCTTCCACGGCGCGATGCTCTTCGGAACGTTCCTCGTCGCGGTTCTGGCGGGTACCCTCCGACTTCACGAAACGGCGCAGGGAATCCTCCCACTGCTGCTGCTCCATAATTTTGTCGCTCAGCCCCGAGCCGCGGGACGGCTTGCTTTCCTCGTGCCCGTCCTGTGCCGCGGTGCTCTCCGCCTCGCGCGCCTGTTCATCCCACTTCTTCTTACCGATCCCAAAGAAGCTCATTGGGCGTCCTCCTTCGGCGTGCGCCGTGAATACGCGCGGTGCCCGCCGAACCTCCCTCGCAACCACGCGCGGGTTCACGGGCACAACGCTGATGTCCTCATAATCTCTTTAATTCTATCGTGTGCATAGAGTTTCGCCTCGCTATCCGACCGATAGCGAGGCGAAACTCTATGAAACGACACAACTTGCCACCCGCACGCCGGTAGAACGCGGGATGCGCGGCTCGGTACCCCGGGGCCTAGCGGGCCTCGTCTCGTACCGGGTTGGCGGCCTTCGCGGCCTTGGCCAGCTCGAAGCGCACGGCACGCAGGGCGGTCGCGGCCATGACGCGCACACCGATACCGATGGCCTGCTCGCTCGGGGCGTAGTCGCCCTGGTGCAGGTCGTAGGTGGGGTCGCCGGGGGCGCGGGTACCCAGTCGGAACATGGAGCCGGGCACCTCCTGCAGCATCCACGCGAAGTCCTCGCCACCCATGGACTGCTCGACGAGCACGATGGAATCCTCGCCCAGTTCGGCGCGGGCGGCGTTCTCGAGCATGGTGGTTTCCAGGTCGGTGTTCACGACCGGGGGCACGCCGCGGATGTGCTCCACGCGGGCGTCCACACCGAAGGGAACGGCGACCTGTTCGATGACCTCGTCCAGCAGGTTGCCCGCCTGGCGCCACACCTCAACGTCCAGGCAGCGCATAGTGCCGGCCAGGTAGCCCTCGGCAGGAATCGCGTTCGGGGCGACGCCGGCGCTGACCTGGCCCCAAGCAACCAGCACGCCCGAACGAACGTCGGTGCGGCGGGTCAGCACGGCGGGAACCTGCACCGCAATCTGGCTCATCGCGTAGATGAGGTCCTCGGTCAGGTGGGGTCGGGAGGTATGGCCGCCGTGGCCGCTCAGGTGAATCTTCACGGTGTCGGAGGCACTGGTAATCGCACCGATGCGCGTACCGATTTGGCCGAGGTCCACCTTCGGGTCGCAGTGCAGGGCGAATGCGCGCGGAACGTCCTTAAGCAGGCCCTGGGAAATCATCTGCACGGCGCCGCCGGGCAGCTGTTCCTCGGCGGGCTGGAAAAGAATACGGATGCTGCGGCCCAACGGGGTCTTCTCGTTGAGCTCGTGTAGCGCCAGCGCCACGCCCAACATGACGGTCTGATGAATATCGTGGCCGCAGGCGTGCATCACGCCGGGAACCGTGGAGGCGTAGGGCAGCTCGGTCTGCTCGACGATGGGCAGAGCGTCGATATCGGCGCGCAGAGCCGCGGCGAAGGGGCCGTCCCCGATGTCGACATAGCAACCGGTGCCTTCGCAGGCGATGGGGTTCATGCCGGCTTCTCGCAGTCGGTTCATGAGGCGTTCGGTCGTGACGACCTCGCGGAAGGAAAGCTCGGGGTTGGCGTGCACTTCGCGGCGGAATTGCACGAGGGTGCCCATCATGCGCTCCACCCAATCGTCGAAGACGGGGGTGGACAAATCGTAGCGAGAATTAGCAAAAACCATACACAGTAGAATAACCCTCCGGTGACGGTTTACCTATCAGTCTCGGCCGTTACCGGCCCTTTAAGAATGTCTGTGACTTTGTGACGGATTTTGAAGACCACTCGGGGGTTCGCCGTAGGTGCAGGCGGCGGGGGCGGCGGGGGCTGCGGGGTTCCGGGGCGTGCCTCTCCCGCACTCCGGCTTCCCCCGGCTTCTCTCCCCTACCCCGGACACGCGACAAGCCGCCGCCCGGTGAGGGGCGACGGCTTGTCGCAGAAGGCGCTTGGCCTTCAAGAATCCGAGAAGGAACGTTCTAGAGCGAACGGCTCAGGATGGCCTGCTTCACCTCGGCAATAGCCTTGGTGATCTGGATGCCACGGGGGCAAGCCTCGGTGCAGTTGAAGGTGG
>ERZ773013.1612-NODE-1612-length-13162-cov-20.359579_pt1 | contig 13162 bp, 7 predicted proteins | sample MGYA00511670_ERZ773013 | MGnify/ENA primary metagenome ERZ773013 (study PRJEB29015, sample SAMEA2738120) | human oral metagenome | biome: human oral; feature: human-associated habitat; material: saliva | place: China | collected 2257 ...
CAATCACCTCGGTGAAGATGCCCTTGACGGTCTGAGCCATAGCGGCGGTCACCGGGCGGTTAGCGGCAATCACGCCACCGTATGCGGACAGCGGGTCGCAAGCGTGCGCCTTCGCGTGAGCATCCGCAATCGGATCGGCGGCACCGGGGGTTGCCACGGCGATACCACAGGGGTTGTTGTGCTTGATGACGGCAACGGCCGGCTCATCGAAGTCGTAGGCGGCGCGCAGGGCGGCGTCGGCGTCAACGTAGTTGTTGTAGCTCATGGCCTTGCCGTGCAGCTGCTCTGCCTGTGCAATGCCGGGGGCGGCCGCCGGGTTGACGTACAGGGCGGCGCGCTGGTGCGGGTTCTCGCCGTAGCGCAGGGTCTCGCTGCGCTCGAAGCCCAGGCCGGCGTACGGGGGCCAGAAGTTGGCGTCCTCGTCCTGCAGGAACTGGGATGCGGTCCAGGTCGCCACGGCGGTGTCGTAGGCGGCGGTGTGGGCGAATGCGCCGGCAGCCAGGCGGCGACGCTCCTCCAGCGAGAAGCCACCGTTCTTAGCGGCCTCAACGGTGCGCTCGTAGTCGGCCGGGTCCACCACAATTGCGACGGCATCGTGGTTCTTCGCGGCGGCACGCACCATGGAGGGACCGCCAATGTCGATCTTCTCAATGATGGCGTCCTGATCCGCACCCGAAGCCACGGTCTCGACGAAGGGGTACAGGTTCACGACGACCAGATCGAAGGGCTCGACGTCCAGCTCGCCGAGGGTGTCGATGTGCTCCTGCTTGCGGCGGTCAGCCAGAATACCGGCGTGGATGCGCGGGTGCAGGGTCTTCACGCGGCCCTCGAGGCACTCGGGGAAGCCGGTCACCTCGGTCACCTCGGTGACGGGAACGCCTGCGGCCGCAATGGTCGCCGCGGTCGAACCGGTGGACACCAGGGCCACGCCGGCCTCGTGCAGACCGCGGGCGAAATCCTCCAGGCCGGTCTTGTCGTAGACAGAAATGAGGGCGCGGCGCAGGGGCACGCGATCGAGCTCAATAAGAGACACAAATACTCCGATACTTTGCACCGTGCCCGGCACATGCGGCGGCACGGCTGGTGGATGGATGTGAGTCCGCCCCGGTGGGCGGGATGTGCGGGTGGGGTTTACCCCCGCCGTCGCGCCGGGCACGGGGTGCCCCCACTCGGGCGGTGGGGCGCGACGGTACGTCTGTACGGGCGGGGAATCGGAGCGTGCGCTCCACCCGCCGTATGAAAAACTTAGGCGGCAGAGTGCTTCTGCGCGAGGTTGGCGATGGTCTGCACGAGCAGGCGGCGCTCCTGCACCTTGATGCGTTCGTGCAGGGTCTCTTCGGTATCGTCGTCCAGAACGGGCACTGCCGCCTGGGCGAGGATGGGGCCGGTGTCAACGCCCGCATCCACAAAGTGCACGGTCAGGCCGGTAATCTTCACGCCGTGCGCCAGGGCGTCACGCACGCCGTGCGCACCCGGGAAGGAGGGCAGCAGGGCGGGGTGGGTGTTAATAATGCGATTGCTGAAACGCTCGACCAGCTGCGCATCCACAATGCGCATGAAGCCGGCGAACACGATGTAATCGGGCTCGTAGGAGGCGATCTTCTCTTCGAGGGCGCGGTTCCACGCCGGGCGGTCTGCGTAGTCGCCGGGCTGCACCAGGAAGGTGGGCACGCCGGCGGCCTGGGCGCGTTCGATGCCCAGGCAGGGCTTGTCGGCGCCAACAGCCGCAATGTCGAGGGGAAGCTCGCCCGCCGCTACGGCGTCGAGAATGGACTGAAGATTCGTTCCGGATCCGGATACCATAACCACAATTCGCACCCAATCAGTATAGCCCATCTCACATGCGTTGCGGGAGCTCGGAGAGACGGTCATCCGCGTAAACGGGAGAAGGCCTTGCGGCAGCGCTCGGTAGGCCGGGACGGTCGGAAGAGCAGAGGGTTCCAGCAGTCCGGACGCGGAAGGCGAACGAACGGCGGCGGGCGGGCCCCACGCCCGAAGGGACGGTACCCTTAAAGCTATGTCTACTCCCCCGCCGAACACCCCGAACGACCAGCCCCGCAACCCTCAGCAGCAGGCTCAGCCGCAGAGCCCCGCATCCAACCCGCAGCAGGGACAGCACCAGGGGCCGCCGACCCCCGGCAGGTACAGCGGACAGCACCCCGGCGCGCCGGGCGCGCATCAGCCCGGCGGAAACCCCGGCAAGCCGCCGATGGACCCGCTACAGCGCCAGCGCATCCTGCTCCGCACGGCCATGGTTCTCGTTGTATCCGTTCTACTCATCTTCGGGGCTTCCTCCTTCGTGCTCTCCCCCATGCCCTACTTCCTGGGCCTTTTCCTCTTCGCGCTGGTGGGCATGGGGCTGAACGTCTGGGCCATCGTGCGCACCGCGAGCGCGCGCGGCCCCTGGATCTTCTACGTTGCCGCTTCCCTCAGCATCCTCTACAGCCTCATGACCGTGATCGGCGGAATCGGTCTGGCCATCATGCCGGGGATGCAGGAGTACCGCGAGTGCCGCACGGCCGCGCTGACCGGCACCGATATGTACACCTGCGACCAGATGCTCCAGAACAGCATGGACAGCTTCGCGGGCACCCGCAGCACGGCAGGGGCCTCCTCCCGTTAGCGACGGCCGAAGCGCACACAGCACGAAACCCGCACGAGTCATCCTCGCGCGGGTTTCGTGCTATTTTTCGAGCTATTTCTTCTTCGGGGCCTGCGAGCCGGTAACCTCTTCCCCGGTCGGCATCGGGGGCAGCTCCACGGTGGAGGCCTCGTCGGTCAGAAGCGGCAGGATGCCGGTCTGGGCGCGCACGCCAAAGATACGGTTCATGGCCTGGTCGGCGGAGAGCACCTCCAGCTCGCGTTCCATGAAGTCACGCTCTCCCCCGGCCTTCTTCTGCGCCTTGCGCTCGCTCTTGGCCGCCTTCTTCTCGCGGCGCTTGCGGGCGCGCTGTTCCGCTGCGGAGGGCTCGGCCTCCGGGGCCTCGGAGGCTTCGTGCTCCGAACGGTCGGGAGCAGCATCCTCGGAGCCTTCGGCGGGCTGAACGCCGAAACCGAAGTACGCCATGATGCGCCCGGCACGGCCTCGCGGGCGAGCGGGCTCGGCGCTTTCGGAGGCATCCTCGGGTTCGGCGGGGCCTTCCCCCGCGGTCTTCGCGGAAGACTTCGAGATTTCCGTGGACTTCGGGGCCGCCTTCTTCTCGTTCTTCGAACCGGTCTCGGACGCGGCGGAAGCGGGTTCGGGTTTCTCGAGCTCGGGGTTCATAAACTCGGGGATGGAGAGGTCGGATTCCACCGGCTCGGGCAGGTCCTCATCGGGAACGACCTCGGCGAGCGCATCCGCCAGGGCGCGCTCGGCCACGGGGTCGGAAGCCTCCAGGGGGTAGGCGTGCACGGGCTCCTGCGGGTGCACCGGCACGTGGCCGGTGGCTACCTCGTCCACAATCGTGTGCGTCTCGGAGGGCTCCTGCGAATCCTCGTGCTCGGAGTCCTCGTTCTCAGAGTCCTCGGAGCTCGGCTCGCTCTTTCGGGAATCTTCGGCGGCCTTGCGCTCGGCTTCTTCCTCGCGATGCTTGGCCTCCTCGGCCTCCTCACGGGCGCGACGCTCGGCCTCGGCCTTGCGCTTGGATTCTGCCTTGCGAGTTTCCTCCTCACGGCGCTTGGCTTCCTCAGCTTCCTCCGCCTCGCGACGCTCAGCCTCGGCTTCCTCGGCAGCTCGGCGTTCCTCACGCTCGGCCGCACGCTCCGCGCGACGCTGAGCCAGGCGCTCCTTCGCGGAAGCACCAAGGCTCATCAGGCGCTCGCCCAGGTTCGGGCGCTCATCGGCAAATCGCGGCAGATCGCGGCTGCTATCGGGCACCAGGGCGCGACTGAGCAGGTTGCCCAGAGCCACGCCGAACCCCACCCACAGGGCCGTGTGGCCCGCAAAGCTCAGCGGCTCGGCACCCACCTCGGTGAAGCGTCCGACGCCCAACGAGCCGTAGGAAATCCAGCCCAGCCACAGGGCGGCCAGAGAAGTCAGCAAACCGGTCAGCACGCCCAGCGCAAGCGAGGACAGCAGGGCCGAAAGCGGACGGAACGGCACCTTCAGGGCGACCCACTCGTCCAGGTGGTCCTCGCCCTCACGCAGGAACCACCAACCGGCAATCGCGCCGGCAGCCACCGGAACCAGCAGACCCAGTAGGCCGGTGCTTCCCAGGGACTCAGGAACCGCACCCAGGATCGGCAGCATCGGCAGGGACCCGGCATTGCTACTCGTCAGGCCGATCGAGGTACCCGCGCCAAAGGCGAAACCGGCACCGGTCGACCAGGCCATCGCGTAAATCACCAGGTTGGGCAGGAAGCCCAGCTGCAGCAGCGTCACAGCGGTGTCACCCACCGGGCCCGCGTGCAGCTCCTGGTAGGTGGCCACCACCTGCGACCACCCGCCCAGAATACCCAGGGCCAGCAGCAGCGCGCCCAGGCCCACGAAGGCCACCGCGGCAACCACCGCCGCGCGCACCACAGCCCACGCGTAGGACCCGGCCCAGCGCGAATACTGGCTCATCTGCGAAATCTGCTCCGCCGTATCAACACCCACCATGCGCGAAAGCGAACGCGCCTCGCGGTAGCCGCCCCACATCAGTCCGACCACCACGATGCCCAGCGGCACCAGCGCGGCGTTCAACACCTGCAGCGGCTTCGGGCTCGGGCTCGCCCAACCGTACACCGCCGAACAAATCAACGCGTAGGTCACCGAGCCCGAAAGCACCGGAATGAGGAACTCCCCCTCATACGAGGCGCGCGCCAACCTGCGACCGGAACGGTAGCAAAACAGCAGCGGTAAAATACTCAGGCCCAACGGCACCAGGGTCATGGTGCCCGCGGAGGCGCCAAAGACGGCCGAGAGGTCCAGGGGAACGCCGTGAATCAGGAGCCACAGGTGGGCCGACATTGCGGCCACCGACGAGAACTCCGTGCCGCCAAAACCGTTCGTTGCCCACACGGCAGCCATAGCGGCCACCACCAGGACACCGGACATCAGGGCGGTCAGAATCAGCTCAACGACGCCCTGAAGCCACAGGGGCATGGGCATGGAATAGCGGGAGATAGGTGAGGTGCTTTTCATCGTCCTTCCATGATGCCACGTTTTGACGACGAAACCCGCCTCCGGAAGGGCCGGTGATGGCCCCCGGAGACGGGTTTTTGCACGTCGCGTCAGTTTTTGGGTTAGTCCCTCGGCGGGAATCTTTGCGGCACCCCTATTGATCGGTCCAGGGGTTGGATGCGTTCACGCCCCAGGAACGGTACACCTGCGCCTTCGAGGAGACCAGCTCCAGATCGTAGGCGCTTGCGCTTGCGGCCATCAGCCCCTCCAGGGCGGCCGTGGGAAGGGGGCCGGCGTCGTCGCGCCCCACCGCGTGCTGACCGCGCGGGGCCTGGCGACCCGCCCACTCGAGGCTCACGCGCGCATCCACGTTAATGACGTGGTCGCCGAAGCGTTCGAGCAGCTCAGCAATCCAGCGGTCGGTCTCGGGGTAGGGGTAGAGGCCTTTGAGCTCACCAATGCTCAACACCGAAATGTACATGTGGCGAAACGAGCGGCGGCGCAGAAACGCAACCACTGCAGGGTCTGGATTCGCCTTACGAATCTCCGCGAGAACGTCGGAGTCCAGGAGCATACCGGAAAAGTTCATACTCCTAATGCTACGCTACGCGCAGACCGGCGATTTCGATGGCGGGAATACCCTCGGGGTTGGGCAGAAGAAGGAAGTTCAGGAACTCGTCGCGCTTAGAAGAAATGCGGGAGTAGTCGTCAATGCTGACCGCGGTGAAACCGCCTCGAGCGGGAACTGCTGCGGCACGCAGGCTGTCCTGGTAGGAGCGGGAGGGGTTCAGAGAGATTACTGCTTCGGTTGCAGAGCCGTTGTACATGTGACAACCTGCGCCGTGAGTGGCGCGATCCTTTCGCGTTGCTCTTGTCTGTACCAATTACCACCGGTTATTCCGGTGGTGAATACAAACCGCTTCGTCATCCGAGCCACCCGTGAACATGGGGTTGGCGTTCGACCATAGTCGGAGCTTATCAGTCGAAACTCTTGAAGCTGGCTCCAGCTTACAGCACGTTCTCACCTTAAGTAAAGTGTTCTTCACAAAAGATTCAGGTCACATGTATTTTTACTTATCAAATTGTTTAGTACCATTCCACGGCGGTCTCGACACGTAATATTTGACCCTCCGCAGCCCCTCGCTTTCACCCCTCCGCGAGCACGCAGACCAATCCCGCGCGGGGCGTAGCGGCCACCTTCACCGCGTTCAATTCACCGCACAGAGCGCCCGGGATACACGCGGTCAGGCGGCGGTGACCACCCGCCGGGCGGAGCCTCACCCGATGCGAGATAATGGGCAGGTGCCCAACAATCCTTTCCCCGAAATCCCCGTCACCGTACCCCAAATCATTCGACAGGTCGGCCACCGCACCTACCAGCGCGGGGCCGCTTACCAGCGCAACCGCGAGGTCGTGCGCTACAGCTACGACGAGGACAGCCGCACCCTCACCGGGCTCGTTAACGGAAGCACCCTCGTGCCTTACGAGGTGACGATTCGGTTCTTCCCCCCGCGCGCCGGCTCGGCCGCCTTCGCCGCCCGATGCACCTGCCCGGTCGTCAGCAATTGCAAGCACGCCGTGGCGCTCATGCTCACCGCGCTGGACCGCGCCTCCGTGGCGGGTAGGGCCCTCACCCCGCAGGCCATCGGCCCGCTCGACAGCGGCGGCCGTGGAACCAAGATTCGGGGGGCGAAGGACGCCCCCGCAACCGAGGCCACCGGCTCCGAAACAACAGGCACCGAAGCGACCGACCCAGAAGCGAGCGCGGCGGAGGGTCCGGGCGCCGAACCGCAGGACCCGCTCGCGGCGCTGCGCGCCTCCGGGGCCTTGACCGTGGCCTCGCGTCTGCCGAGCCCAGGCTCCGCCGAGACCACCCCGACCGCGCGTGAGAATCGCGAGGACGCGGAGGGCTTCGATCTCGATTCCCTCGGCGTCAATTCTCTCGGCGGGGTGGCCTTCCCCTCGGACGGCACCCGGGAGGCGGTGCCCGCCTCCAAGATTTCGGCCTGGCGCAAGAATCTCTCCTCGGTTCTTTCCGCACGTCAGGACCTTTCCGGCATCGATTCGCTACGGGTCAGCGGCGCGCTCGATCTCTCGATGAGCGTCTCGGGATCCTACGCGCGCGGCCGCAACATGCCCGGGGCGACTCCGGCCATCAATCTGCTCGCGCGCCCACTCATGCGCTCCAAAACCGGCCGCTGGGTCAAGGGTGGCCTCACCTGGGATACCTTCGCCTCGAGCGTAGGCGGGCCGGTCGGCCGCCACGACATCTACCCGGAGCACGAGCGTTTCTTCGCCGAGCTCTACTCGATTGCCCGCCCCTGGCAGAACATGTATTCCTCGCACCGCGACTGGATTTCGCTCAGCGCCGCGGGCTCTGCCCTGCTCTGGGATGTGCTCGCACGCGCCGAGGAAATCGGCCTGCCCCTGCTGATTAACGGGCGCGAGGTGGAGTACGCTATTCTGCCGCCCGCGCGGGTGCGTCTGCGCGCCGCCGCCCTGCCCGAGGACTCCGAGGAGAGCCCGGACGGGGGCCTGCTCCTCGAGGCCGCGCTGAGCTGGGAGGGGCGCGAGGGCGAGCTTCTGCGCCAGCTCTGGCTTCCGGCCGCCCACTGCCACCCCATGGGCACGCCCCGCACCGGCTTCTTCGCGCTCGGCGGGCTTGTGCAGCAGGAGTATGAGCAGGCCGCCAAAGCCGTGCACTGGAAGACCGCCCGGCCGGGCGCGCTGGACGAGGTGGGCCGCGGCGCCTTTGTGCAATCAGAACAAACCGCACAGCCGGAGCAGGCCGCGCAGGCGGCGAATCCCGTGCAGTCGGCTAATCCCATGCAGTCTGAGCAGGCCGCGGTCCCGAACCTGCCCGAGGGCGTGGAGCTGGCGCTCATCCCCCTGGTTGAGCCGCTCGACGCCGCCTCCGAGGCGCTCATCTCGGCTGGGACCGTTGAGATTCCCGCCGCCGAACGCCCCGCGTTCCAGCGCGATTTTCTGCCGGCTCTCAGCCGCTCCGTACCCGCGCTCACCCCCGACCCGGCTCTGGCCTTGCCTGCCGTCACCCCGCCGCGCCTGGTGCTCGAGCTGACCTTCGACGAGGAGGTTCGCCACGATGCGCAGCTGGGCTGGCACTGGGAGTACCCCCTCAACCCCTTCGAGGCCGACCCCGAACACGAATCCGGCGTTCAGCGCCTGCCGGTCTTCGGGTACCCCGGCGAGGAGGGCGGCGAGGTGCGCGACGAGCGCTTCGAGGCCCGCGTGCTGCGCTCGGTGCGCTCGGTGCTGGCCGCGCATCCGGCCCTGGCCAGCCTGGAGGAGCGCCGCGTCGAGGGCTGGGAAACCCGCGAGCTGCTGAGCGTCGTGCTGCCGAAGCTACGCCGCATTTCCGCTGTTCGGGTGCGTTTTAACGGCACCCCGCCCGAGTTCGTGGAAGCCACCGACGCGCTCATCGAGGTAACCGTCACCGAAGGCAATTCGCGCGACTGGTTCGGGCTGGGCATCGCGGTGAAGGTGAATAACTGGACCGTGCCCTTCGCCCAGATTTTTGAGGCACTGGACCGGGGTGCGGACCGCATCCTGCTAGGCAACGGCACCTACTTCTCGCTGCGCCGCCCCGAATTTAAGACCCTGCGCACCCTCATCGCGGAGGCGCGGGAGCTCGACGAGGCGGGCGGTGAGCTGCGCATCAACCGGCACCAGGCCGGGCTGTTCTCCGAGCTGGAATCGCTGGCGGCCAGCGTGCAGACCACCCGGCGCTGGGATGAGCAGGTGCGTTCCCTGCTGGCGCTCGTGGAGGCATCCGAAGCCCGCGAAACCGACCCCGCAGAGGGTGGGAATAAGCCCGCGACAAGCGCCGATGCCCACGGCAAGCGTAACGAACCGGGCTCAGCGCGCTCGAGCCTGAACCGGGAGTACCCGGTCCCCGTGGGCCTGCAGGCCACCCTGCGCCCCTACCAGGTGGAGGGCTACCGCTGGCTCACCTTCCTCTACGAGCACCGCATGGGCGGTATTCTCGCCGACGACATGGGCCTGGGCAAGACCGTGCAGGCTCTCGCCCTGCTCGCCCACGCCATCGAGGAGCACCGCGCCGCGGTTCCCGGCGAGCCGTTCGCGCCCTTCCTCGTGGTCGCGCCGACCTCCGTTATCTCGAACTGGGCGGCAGAGGCCGAACGCTTCCTGCCCGGGGCGAAGGTCGTCACCATTACCGAAACCACCGCGGGCAAGACCCCGCTGGCCGAACGCGTGGCCGGGGCGCACCTGGTGCTGACCAGCTACACGCTACTGCGCATGGACGAGGATGCGTACGCCTCCTACGCGGCCGGGCTCGGCTCGGGGGAGGGCCCCGGCACCCCCGACTGGGGTGCGCTCCTGCTGGACGAGGCGCAATTCGTCAAAAATACCGGCACCCGCGCCTGGTCTATCGCCCGCGCGATGCCCGCACGCACCAAGATCGCCATGACCGGCACGCCCCTGGAGAACAATCTCATGGAGCTGTGGGCACTGCTGGCGATTGTGGCGGACGGGCTCTTCCCCTCCGCCCGCGCCTTCCGCGACTTGTACGCCCGCCCGGCGGAGTCCGGTGAGGACCCGGCGCACGCGGCCGCCACGACCGCTCGCCTGCGCCGGCGCATCCGGCCGCTCATGCTGCGCCGCACCAAGGAGCTGGTGGCGGCGGAGCTTCCGGCGAAGAACGATGTGCGCGTGAACCTGCCGCTGGCCCCCGGCCACCGCCGCATCTACGACACGCACCTGCAGCGCGAGCGCCAGAAGGTTCTGGGCCTGCTGGAGGACATGGACAAGAACCGTTTCACGATCTTCCAGTCGCTGACGCTGCTGCGCCGCCTGGCCCTGGATGCCGCGCTCATCGACCCGGACGCCTACGAGGGCGTCACCTCGGCGAAGCGCGAGTACCTGGTGGAGCGGCTACCCGAGCTGCTGGCTGGCGGGCACCGCGTGCTGGTGTTCAGCCAGTTCACCGGTTACCTGAAGAGCATCGCCCGGGCCCTGGGCGAGAAGGGTATCGACCACCTGTACCTGGACGGTTCGACCCGCAACCGTGCCGAGGTCATCGAGGCGTTCCGCGCCGGGGCCGCGCCGGTGTTCCTGATTTCGCTCAAGGCCGGCGGTTTCGGCCTGAACCTGACCGAGGCGGACCACGTGTTCATCATGGATCCGTGGTGGAACCCTGCCGCCGAGCAGCAGGCCGTGGACCGTATTCACCGCATCGGCCAGGAGCGTGAGGTGCACGTGTACCGGCTGGTCGCCGAGGGCACGATTGAGGAGAAGGTCATGCAGCTGAAGGCCTCGAAGGCCGCGCTCTTCGATGCGGTGGTCGGCGAGGGCGAGTTCGCCTCCGCGGCGGTCACGGCCGAGGACGTGCGCGAGCTCTTCGCGCTGCCGGAGGAGAAGGACGCGGGATAGCGGCCCCTCTCCCCCGCCGCGGCTCGTCATGATTCTTCGCATCGTTAAGCTCGAGGCACAACCGACTCGTCTTCGCCTCGGCCGCGGGCGTAGCATAGAGAACCAATGAACCCCGCGGAGGCCTCACCTCCCCATAGATTCCAAAGGAGCATCATGAGCTACAACGTACCGAACGTAAAGTTCAACGACGGCCGTAGCATCCCCCAGCTGGGCTACGGCGTGTGGCAGGTTGAGGACGAGGTTGCCGAGAAGGTCGTGGGCACCGCCCTGGAAACCGGCTACCGCCACGTCGACACCGCCGCCATCTACGGCAACGAGGCGGGCGTGGGCCGCGCCATCGCCAACTCCGACGTGGCTCGTGAGGACATCTTCCTCACCACCAAGCTGTGGAATTCCGACCAGGGCTACGAGAGCGCCTTCGATGCGTTCAATGCCTCCCTGGAGAAGCTGGGCACCGACTACGTTGACCTGTACCTGATTCACTGGGCCAAGCCGCAGCAGGGCCTGTACCTGGATTCCTGGCGCGCGCTGATTGAGCTGCAGAAGCAGGGTAAGGTCCGCTCGATTGGTGTGTCGAACTTCCCCGAGGAGCAGCTGCGCGAGATCATCGAGAAGACCGGCGTGGTTCCGGCTATCCACCAGATTGAGCTGCACCCCTACTTCTCGCAGGAGGCGCTGCGCGCCGTGCACGCCGAGTACGGCATCGCGACCGAGGCGTGGAGCCCGCTGGGTAACGGCAGCGACCTGCTGCAGAACCCCGTGCTGGCCGAGATCGCAGAGCGCCACGGCGCAACCCCCGCACAGGTCGTGCTGGCGTGGCACCTGGCCAAGGGCACCGTGGCTATCCCGAAGTCCGTAACCCCCTCCCGCATTGAGGAGAACCTGGCGTCGGTGAACGTGAAGCTGACCGCCGAGGACATCGCGGCTGTGGATGCGCTTTCCAGCCCCGAGGGTCGTATTGGCGCTGACCCGGCGAACATCGACTTCTAAGGTGTAGCTCGGGCGTATAGCTCGATACACACCTACATAAAGCCCCGACAGGCACGGATAATGCCTGTCGGGGCTTTTGCGCGCCCTGGTAGCGCGGTTTCTCGGGCTTTCGACGACTGGTTTTGACGAACGCTCGTTCTTGGATTGTTCGGCAAACCATCAGCTATCCTGGCGGGCGCTTCGTAACTAACTCCCGCCCGCCAGTTTTCGACGATTAGCTCTCGTCCTCCACCAGCAGCGAGAGGGAGATGCGGCGGCGGACCGGGTCGACCTCCACCACGCGCACCCGCACGATGTCGCCGCTACGCACAATGTCGTGCGGGTTCGCCACGAAACCGCGGCTCATCTGCGAGATGTGCACAAGGCCGTCCTGATGCACGCCGATATCCACGAACGCGCCGAACGCCGCCACATTCGATACGGTACCCTCGAGCACCATGCCGGGGCGCACATCTTCAAAACGCGAGACGGATTCGGAGAAGCGTGCGGTGCGGAAGCTGCCGCGCGGGTCCAGGCCGGGGCGGCGCAGCTCGGTGAAGATGTCCTGCACCGTGTACACGCCGGCGGTTCCCTCCTCCGCGCTCTTCTGTTCGTGACTGTCCTGCCCATGCTTGTCCTGCTCACAGCTGTCCTGCACGTAGTCGGCGGGGTTCAGCCCGGCGAGCGGGTCGCTGCCATCCGAGGTACCCAGAGCGCCGGCAACCCAGTGGGCGCCGTTGCGGGCCTGCGCGTCGGCAATAATGCGGCGCGCGAGCGGGTAGGCCTCCGGGTGCACCGCGGAGGCGTCCAGCGGCTCTTCACCGCCGCGGATGCGGATGAATCCTGCCGCCTGGCGGAAGGTCTTCTCACCCAGCCGCGGCACGTTTAGCAGCTGCCGGCGGTTCGCAAAGGGGCCGTGCTCGGTGCGGTAGGCGACGATGCGTTCGGCGGTCGCGGTGCCCACGCCCGCCACGTGCGCGAGCAGCTGCACGGAAGCGCTGTTGAGGTTCACGCCCACGGCGTTCACGCAGTCTTCGACGGTGTCGTTGAGGGCGCGGCGCAGGGCGGCGGGCGGCACGTCGTGCTGGTACTGGCCCACGCCGATGGACTGCGGGTCGATTTTGACGAGCTCGGCGAGCGGGTCCTGCAGGCGGCGCGCGATGGAGACGGCGCCGCGTACGGTCACGTCGTAGTCGGGCAGTTCGGCGGCAGCCAGGGCCGAGGCGGAGTAGACGGAGGCGCCCGCCTCCGAAACGGTCACCTTCTGGGGTGCTTCCACGCCCTCCTCGCGCAGGGCGCGAATGAGTTCGCTGGCAAGCCTGTCGGTTTCGCGGCTTGCGGTGCCGTTGCCGATGGCGATGAGCTCCACGCGCTCCTCGCGGCAGGCGGCGGCGAGCTCGCGCAGTGCTTCTGCCCATTGGTTGCGCGGGGCGTGCGGGTAGACGGTGCCCGTGCGCAGGGGCTCGCCCGTCTCGTCGACAACGGCGTACTTCACGCCGTGGCGCAGACCCGGGTCCAGGCCGAGGGTGCGGCGATGCCCGGCGGGCGCGGCGAGTAGAATATCGCGCAGGTTGGAGGCGAACACCTCGGTCGCGTTCTGCGCGGCGGTATCGAGCAGGCGGTGGCGGATGCGCTCGGCCAGGCGCGGGCGCAGGTGGCTGCGCCATGCGGTGCGCACGGTGGCGGCGAGCCAGC
>ERZ773013.1614-NODE-1614-length-13146-cov-8.658850_pt1 | contig 13146 bp, 10 predicted proteins | sample MGYA00511670_ERZ773013 | MGnify/ENA primary metagenome ERZ773013 (study PRJEB29015, sample SAMEA2738120) | human oral metagenome | biome: human oral; feature: human-associated habitat; material: saliva | place: China | collected 2257 ...
TTAAATCAATATCAGAGGAGAAATTTAGCTCAAAACCACCTAATTTTCCCATGCCAAGAATATAGAGTTGCTGTGGGTTGCCATTTTCATCGCAAGGCGTGCCCATTTCTTCGCAAGCTTGTTTGTACAGCCAATCTCTCGCACCAATGATAAGGCTCTCAGCAAGTTGAGAAAGACGAATAAAAATTTCTTCTACGGTGGCAAGATTCAAGCTTTGACAGAAACTAAGTTTTGCCATTTCTTGATTACGAAAATTTCGTAGCGTTTTGTAAAGCTGTTCTTCGTTTTGGATAGTGGAGAGTTGGTCAGCTAAACGGCTAGTATAATGTTGACAATCTGAAAATTGAGGAGGTGTTTGCCACCATTGGGCTAAAAAGTGCGGTTGTTTTTTTAAGACTTTTTCCAAGAAATCAGACAGACTGATGGCATAGTTTATTTGTCCGATTGGTGTCGTGAAATCTGTCGCGTCCCGCTCGATTTGTTGGGTTATTTCATCAAGATTCATTTCAGGGAAATGTTGGCAAAGCACTTCGCCAAGTTGAATGAGTTTTTCAGTCGAAAGCGGAAGTGAAAGCGCCATAATTTACCCCTTAAAATGTTCGTCAATCTTGCGTAGTACGATTTCTTTGGCCTGTTGCGGTTGTAGACTATCTAGCCAATTTAATGGTGTTTTCCAGCCGCGTAGCCAGGTGATTTGTCGTTTGGCTAATTGTCGAGTTGCACAAATACCGCGGAAGACCATTTCTTCATGATCATAGTCACCACGTAAATATTCCCACATTTGGCGATAGCCCACACAGCGGATAGAAGGCAAATCTGGATGGAGATCTTCTCGTTGGTAGAGTTTTTCCACTTCTTCTTGGAAACCTAATTCGATCATTTTATGAAAACGTTGTTCGATACGTTGATGTAGTACCGAACGATCTTCTGGTGCAATAGCAAATTGTAAAAATTGATAAGGCAATTCTTCGCCTTTTTGTTCGGTTAATTCTGTTAATGATTTGCCCGTTAAATAGAATACTTCTAATGCACGATTAATACGCTGTGAATCATTTGGGTTGATACGCTCTGCCGAAATAGGATCAATTTTTTGTAATTCTTGATGAAGTGCTGGCCAGCCAAGTTTTTGCGCTTTTTCTTCAATCTCTAATCGTAACTTTTCATCAGCAGATGGAAGGGGGGAAAGTCCCTCAATCAATGCTTTGTAATACAACATGGTGCCGCCAACCAAAAGCGGAATTTTGCCTTGTGCGGTAATATCGGCCATTTCTCTAAGTGCATCATCACGAAAATTCATCGCAGAATAACTTTCAGCGGGATCTAAAATATCGATTAAGCGGTGAGGAGCAAGGGCAAATTCTTCTTTAGAAGGCTTTGCCGTGCCAATATCCATGCCTTTATAAATTAATGCAGAATCGACGCTGATCACTTCCACTGGCAGGCTTTGACGTAATTGAATAGCAAGATCCGTTTTTCCTGAGGCCGTCGGTCCCATCAGAAAAAGTGCGGTTGGTTTGGAGTCAGTTTTTTGTGTCATATTACAAATCGCTTAAAAAAGGCTGCCAGTTAATTGGTTTCAGTAATGTATTAAATTTTTCTTGATGAGCTTTATTCAGTAAGCGTTCCGTTTCACTTAATAAGCTGACCGCATCCGCTAATACTTGAATTGGTTTCATTTCTAGAGTCTGACAAAGTGCGGTCAGAAAATCAGGCATATTTTCTAGATGTTCAGCAAGTAGGCTCACCACACATTTTTGTAAATTTTGCGTACGTAAAATCGCAGGGACTTTGTTTAGAGTGAGACGTAGCTGGGCTTCATTTTCAATAAATTCAAAACCACTTTGTTGGAAAAAAGCTTTTTGTTTTTGCCATTGTTCAAATTGTTTTTCATCTAAGCGGAAAATAATCGGAATGAGCAACGGCTGTTGTGAAATTTCACTTTGTTGTAAGGTTAATTCATAATTTAAGGTTTGCAATTTAGCTAATAACATCAAATAAAACTGATGATTTTGTTGTAAAAGCAACGCTTTATTTTCAATTAATGCTAATGCGCGTAAATAGCCTGGTTCACTTGTCTGTGGGAGTTGTTCAACGGCTGACTTTGTTAAAACTTGAGAAGTTTCCACAGGACATACTAATTCACCATATAAGCGTTGTTCAGTCTTTGTAGGTTGTTCACGATAACCATATGACGGAACGTATTCACTATGGTTTGAAAAGTGCGGTCGATTTTCTGATTGTTTTTCGCGAGGCTGATGATGATTCGAAGCGAAAATATTGTGTCCCGCTGCCGCCCGATTGGGTTTCGGTTCATAGTTAGGTTTATATGAAGCCGAAGGCTCTCTTGCCTCATTTATCGCTGGCGCTAAATCCAATTCAGCTTGAGGAATAGTATTGAGCGCATTTGTTACGCCTTGGCAGATAAAATCATGAATTAAGCGGGCTTGATGGAAACGCACCTCGTGTTTTGTTGGATGCACGTTGACATCGACATCATGTGGATTGAGATCGATAAATAGCACAAATGCAGGGTATTGCTCAGTATGTAAATGTTCTGCATAAGCTTGGCGAATGGCGTGGGTGATCACTTTATCACGCACCATTCGTCCATTGATATAGCAATAGCTCAAATCATTTTGAGAACGTGTAAATTCAGGTGTCGCCACCCAGCCAGAAAGATGCAAATCATCATGTTTCCAGTCAATGCGTAAGGCATGTTGAACAAAATCATCGCCACAAATGGTGGCAACGCGTTTTAGTTGTTGTTCTTCATTCGTCGCAGGACGATATTGTCGAATAATTTTGCCGTTATGCGTGAGCGTAAAAGCAATATTGAATTTTGCTAAAGCAATACGACGAATGACTTCATCAATATGAGCAAATTCTGTTTTATCAGTGCGTAAGAATTTACGACGAGCAGGCGTGTTAAAAAAGAGATTCGCGACTTCAACTGTCGTGCCAACTGGATGAGACGCAGGTTTAATTGTGGTTTCCATCTCTCGTCCTTGTGCATAAACCTGCCACGCTTCATTTTGCTCAGCTGTGCGAGAGGTAAGCGTGAGGCGAGAAACCGAGCTGATGCTAGCAAGGGCTTCACCGCGGAAACCTAAACTTAAGATGGCTTCGAGATCATCAAGATCGGCAATTTTACTGGTTGCGTGTCGAGCCAGTGCGAGACTTAATTCTTCTTTAGGAATACCGCTGCCATTATCTCGAATACGAATCAGGCTGGCGCCGCCGTTTTCGATATCAATATGAATTTTATTGGCACCGGCATCAAGGCTGTTTTCCACCAATTCTTTCACCACAGAAGCAGGGCGTTCGACCACTTCACCTGCGGCAATCTGATTAGCCAACTGTGGAGAAAGAATTTTGATTGCCATAGGATTCCTTATTTTTCTTTAAGTTTGATTTTTTGACCAGTCACGACTTTGCCGTTTTTCAATGTTGGGTTCAGTTTTAAAAGACGATTAACCGGTACATTGTATTCACGAGAGATAGCATAGATAGTTTGATCGGCTTTCACCGTATGGTAAAGCGGGATTTCTTTCTTGCCATTATCTTTCTTCTCATTCCCTTTTGAAGAAGTGTCTTTTTTATCGTTGTCTTTTTTCTCAGGCTCTTTTTTACTCTCGGTTTTTTCTTGTTTTTTATCTTTTTTAGAAACCGCTTTTTCAGCTTCAACAATCTTGCTGTTTTTTCCTTTGTTATCGGCTTTGGCGTTATCATCTGATTTAGGTTTTTTTTCTACCTTTTTGCCTTTGCCGTTATCCGGAATTTTAATGGTTTCATTTAACCAGAGTTCTTTACGTTTTAGTTTATTTAACTCAATAATTTCACTGACTTTTACATCGTATTTGTTTGCCAGGCTACCAATGCTTTCACCTGGTTTTACTTTATGGCGTACGCCGCTGTCTTTGACATCGGAAGTGCGGTCAGATTTTTCGGTGTTTTTCTCTTCTTTTTTAGTTGGTTCTTCCGCTTTTTTGCCTTTGCCATTATCAGGAATCTTAATGGTTTCATTTAACCAAAGTTCTTTGCGTTTCAGTTTATTTAACTCAATGATTTCACTGACTTTGACATCATATTTGTTTGCTAGGCTACCAATGCTTTCGCCTGATTTCACTTTATGGCGAATACCGCTATCTTTCACATCGGAAGTGCGGTCAGATTTTTCATTATTTTTGTCGTTTGATTTTGTAGATTTGCTGTCTTGCTCATCACTAGGTGGAACAGCAATCGATTTTAAATTACCATTGCGATAAGCGACTAAGCCTTCATAAATCATATAAGCAATACGACGACGATAAGCAATGGTATTCAGTTTTTGTTCTTCTTCCATATTGGAAAGGAAACCTGTTTCCACCAGAACAGAAGGAATATCGGGTGAACGCAATACGCCAAGGCTTGCATGTTGTGGAGTGCTACGACTTAATGAAGTCACGCGAGCAAAACGACGTAGAATGCTGTTACCAAGTTCATAGCCTGTGCGTTGGCTGTGACCAAATTGCAGGTCGAGTACAGTTTGATCTAAATATTTGTCATTGTTATTGGAAAGTACTTTACCGGCTCCGCCTAAAAGCTCAGAGCGTTTTTCATCGTCTTCTAACCATTGACCCATTTCATCGTTAGCGCGGCGATTGGATAGCACCCAAACAGATGCACCACGTTGGTCTGCATTAAGAGAGGAGTCAGCATGGATAGACACAAGGAAATTTGCTTTATATTTACGTGCAATTTCAGAGCGTTCTGGCACAGAAATATAGTAATCGCTACTGCGTGTTAAAACACCTTTGAAATTAGGATCTTTGTCTAGTAAGGCTTTTAATTCTCGAGCAATCGAAAGGGTGACATTTTTTTCATAAATGCCGAGATTTTTTCCGATAGCACCGGGATCTTTACCGCCATGGCCGGGATCAATGGCAATTGTCCATTGTGGCGCGGCAAATACGGTAGTAGAAATTAGAGAAAATATTCCAAAAAGAAACGAAAATTTTGCTTTCATGTAAGTCAGTTTTATAGTTGTGTCAAAATATGCTCGCCCACTGGATTTTGAGCAATTAGCGTAATGTTGCGAGCATCATCGTAATAATCAATATTCACCAATAAATCAGCTTCAGGCAAGATGCCCTCACCTTTTTCTGCCCATTCGATTAAGCAGATGCAATTTTGGCTGAAATAATCACGAATACCCATAAATTCCAATTCTTCAGGATCGGCAAGACGATATAAATCAAAGTGATAAATCATTTTCCCTGCAATGCTATATTCTTCAACTAAGGTATAAGTAGGACTTTTGACATTGCCTTGGTAGCCTAAACCTTGCACCATTCCACGAGTCAGGGTGGTTTTCCCTGCACCAAGATCGCCATTAAAATAAAGCACAATAGCGTTATCTTTCGGTTGTTTTACAAGCACTTCTGCGAGTTTTTTACCAAAACGGAGCATCGTGCCTTCATCAGGAATGTATTGGGTTAATTCGGTCATTCTTAGAGTGATTTTTTAGGTTAAAGTTTCTGGGGGATTTTATCGTATTTTGAAGGGAATATGTAGGGAAAATACAATAAAAAATCCGCTGCTTTTCAGCAACGGATTGAGAATTTGGAGCGGGAAACGAGGCTCGAACTCGCGACCCCGACCTTGGCAAGGTCGTGCTCTACCAACTGAGCTATTCCCGCATTTCACATTGGTGAATGAGGCAACATTATACGAAAAAATTTATTCAACGCAAGCGCAGATTTCGCAAATGATTGAGTTTGCCTAAGTTTTCATCAACCCAGATTAATAAAGTGCTCACGGTAGTAAGCTAACTCTTTAATTGATTCACGAATATCATCAAGAGCTAAATGAGTATTGCCTTTTTTGAACCCGTCTAAAATTTCTGGTTTCCAGCGAGAAGCCAATTCTTTTAATGTACTGACATCCACATGACGATAGTGGAAATAATCGGCTAAATCAGGCATATATTTATAAAGAAAGCGTTTATCTTGTGCGATGCTGTTGCCACAAATCGGTGAAGCACCTTTCGGCACCCAGTGTTTTAAAAAATCTAATGTTTGTAATTCTGCTGCACGTTCGGTGAGTTTGCTCGCTTTAACACGTTCCACTAAGCCGTTAGCTGTGTGGGTTTTTACGCACCATTCTGACATTTTGTTTAATAATTCATCACTTTGATGCACTGCAATCACAGGTCCTTCAGCTAAAATATTGAGATCTTTATCTGTCACAATGGTTGCGATTTCAATAATGCGTTCTTTTTCAGGATCTAATCCTGTCATTTCTAAATCGATCCAAATCAGATTTTGTTTATCTAATTGCATAATATAAGGTATCCTATAAACATTTTTAATCCCGTTTATTTTAACGAAAAACATCGGAAAAAACGACCGCACTTTATGAGCAAACGTAAACTAACGCAAAATCAAACTCGTCGAATTCAATCAAATAACGCGAAAGCCTTGCATCGCCACAAGAAGAAGGAAGTGGAATGGCAAGATGATATGCTAGGTGAAAGCCAAGATGGGGTAGTCGTTACGCGTTATTCGGTTCATGCAGATGTGGAAAATGCACAAGGCGAAATTTTCCGTTGTAATTTACGTCGTACACTTTCTAGTCTTGTGGTTGGAGACAAAGTGATTTGGCGACAAGGCAATGAACAGCTCCAAGGTGTGAGTGGGGTGATTGAAGCCATTCACCCAAGACAAAATGAAATTGCTCGTCCAGATTACTATGATGGGCTGAAACCAATCGCGGCCAATATCGATCGTATTATTATTGTTTCTGCGGTGGTGCCGGTACTTTCACTCAATATTATCGATCGTTATTTAGTGGTGTGTGAAAATGCAGGGATAGAACCTGTCATTGTGGTGAATAAAGGCGATTTACTGAATGTCGAGCAAGAGCAGGAAGTGGAAAGCCAATTACAGATTTACCGTGATATTGGTTATCAGACCATCATCATTTCTGCTGAGACCGGAAAAAATATGGAAAAATTGACCACACTTTTAAGTGATGACACATCCATTTTTGTGGGGCAATCTGGGGTAGGCAAATCTAGCTTAATTAACCATATTTTACCGACAGTAAATGCACAAGTAGGCGGTATTAGTGAAACCTCAGGCTTGGGTCAACATACCACAACCTCTTCTCGTTTATACCATTTGCCACAAGGTGGTAATTTGATTGACTCACCAGGGATTCGTGAGTTTGGTTTATGGCATTTGGAGCCAGACCAAATCACCAAAGGCTATCGTGAATTTCAATATGTCTTAGGTACATGTAAATTCCGAGATTGTAAGCATTTGAACGATCCTGGCTGTGCATTACGTGAGGCTGTCGAAGCAGGTCAGATTTCAGCTATACGCTATGAGAATTATCATCGCCTCATTGAAAGCTTGAGTGAGACGAAATCACAGCGTCATTTTTCTGTGTAGTAGACAAATTACTGTAAATTAGGTATAAATTACCCCAAATTTCGTGACGTAGCTCAAGTTTTTTTGTGTTTAGCCTTGATTATTGGGCATTTAATAGAGATACTACAGCGGATTTATAGACTAAATTTTACAATTACTATAGAGGTAACATTATGTTCTCAAAAGATGTAGAAATTACAGCTCCTAATGGTTTACACACCCGTCCAGCGGCGCAATTTGTAAAAGAAGCGAAAGCATTTGCTTCTGATGTAACAGTGACCTCCGGTGGAAAAAGTGCAAGTGCGAAGAGCCTATTTAAGCTACAAACCTTAGGCTTGACGCAAGGAACTGTAATCACCATCTCGGCGGAAGGTGAAGACGAACAACAAGCCGTTGAACATTTAGTAGCATTAATTCCTACTTTAGAATAATTTACGATTAGCCATAGGATTTCTATTCTATGGCTATTGTTTATCTAACTTTTAATAAATTATCTCGGAAGGTAAAAGTATGATTACAGGTATTCCAGCGTCACCAGGTATTGTTTTTGGTAAAGCCTTAGTATTAAAAGAAGAAAAAATTGTTCTTGATACGCAAAAAATTTCAGAAGATCAAATTGAGGGAGAAGTTGCCCGTTTTTATGCTGGTCGTGAAGCTGCTGTTGAGCAACTTAATTCTATTCATCAACGTGCATTAAAATCCTTAGGTGAAGAAAAAGCGGCCATCTTTGAAGGCCATTTAATGATCCTTGAAGATGAAGAGTTAGAAGAGGAAATTATTGATTATCTTCGTTCAAACAAAGTGAATGCGAGTGTGGCAGCAAGTAAAATCATCGATCAACAAGTTGAAATGTTGTCTGAAATTGATGATGAATACTTAAAAGAACGTGCGGGTGATATTCGTGATATCGGTAATCGTTTAATCAAAAATATTTTAGGTATGCACATTGTAGATCTTGGTGATATTACCGAAGAGTCTATCCTTGTGGCTTACGATTTAACTCCATCAGAAACTGCTCAATTAAACTTAGAAAAAGTATTAGGTTTTATCACTGATATTGGTGGTAGAACATCTCACACCTCAATTATGGCTCGTTCACTTGAATTGCCGGCCATTGTTGGGACAAATAATGTCACTGCGCGAGTGAATACCGGTGATTATCTTATTTTGGATGCCGTGAACAATCGTGTTTACGTGAATCCGACTCAAGCTGAAATCGATGAATTAAAAACACTAGAAGCAAAACTTGCTGAAGAAAAAGCAGAATTAGCGAAATTAAAAGATTTGCCTGCAGTGACCCTTGATGGTCATAAAGTTGAAGTGGTTGCGAATATTGGTACGATTCGTGATTGCGAAGGCGCACACCGTAATGGAGCAGAAGGGGTGGGTTTATACCGTACTGAATTCCTCTTTATGGATCGTGATCAATTACCGAGCGAAGAAGAGCAATTCATTGCTTATAAAGAAGTGGTTGAAGCAATGGAAGGGCGTCTAGTGGTATTACGTACCATGGATATCGGTGGTGACAAAGAGCTTCCATATTTAAATTTACCAAAAGAAATGAACCCATTCTTAGGATGGCGTGCGGTGCGTATTGCCCTTGATCGTCGTGAGATTTTACACGCACAATTAAGAGCGGTATTACGAGCGTCTGCATTTGGTAAACTTGCCGTGATGTTTCCAATGATTATTTCGGTAGAAGAAATTCGCGAATTAAAATCTGTATTGGAAACCTTAAAAGCAGAATTACGTGCAGAAGGTAAAGCTTTTGATGAAAACATCCAAGTGGGGGTCATGGTTGAGACCCCATCTGCAGCAGTGAATGCGAAATTCTTAGCGAAAGAAGTGGATTTCTTTAGTATTGGTACAAACGATTTAACCCAATATACCTTAGCCGTTGACCGTGGTAACGAATTGATTTCTCACTTATATAACCCAATGTCACCTTCAGTACTAGGATTGATCAAACAAGTGATTGATGCTTCTCATGCTGAAGGTAAATGGACGGGGATGTGTGGTGAGTTAGCCGGTGATGAACGCGCGACCTTATTGTTACTCGGTATGGGCTTAGATGAATTTAGTATGAGTGCAATTTCTGTACCACGTATTAAAAAATTAATTCGTCATGTGAATTATCAAGAGGTGAAAGCCTTAGCTGATGAAGCATTAGAAAAACCAACTGCTACTGAAATTGAGCAATTAATTCAAGCTTTTTTAGCAGAAAAATCGTTAAACTAGATACAAAAACAGAGTTTTACGTTAAAATACTAGCCATCTTTAATAGATAGGAGATTAAAATGGGCTTATTTGACAAATTATTTGGTTCAAAAGAAAACAAAACAGTGGAAGTCGAAATTTATGCGCCACTTTCTGGTGAGATTGTGAATATCGAAGATGTACCAGATGTTGTTTTCTCTGAAAAAATCGTGGGTGATGGTATCGCAATTCGTCCAACAGGTAACAAAATTGTGGCGCCTGTTGATGGTGTAATTGGTAAAATTTTTGAAACCAATCACGCTTTTTCAATGGAATCAAAAGAGGGTGTTGAATTATTCGTTCACTTCGGTATTGATACCGTTGAATTAAAAGGTGAAGGATTCACTCGCATCGCACAAGAAGGTCAAAGCGTAAAACGCGGCGACACAGTAATCGAATTTGATTTAGCAACATTAGAATCAAAAGCAAAATCAGTTTTAACACCTGTTGTTATCTCTAATATGGATGAAATTTCATCTATCGAGAAAAAATCAGGTGAAGTGATTGCTGGAGAATCTGTTGTTTTAAGTTTAACAAAATAAGATTTATAGACTAAAAGATCCGCTTTAAATAAGCGGATTTTTTTATCCTTATTCTTTTTAAAGAAGGTAAAGATGATTTATCGATTAACTGGCCAGGTACAGCATTATGCGTGGGGCGGAAAAAACTATATTGCATCATTGATTGGATTAAATTCAGCGAAAGAACAACCTTGTGCTGAGTGGTGGTTAGGCGCACATCCATCAGCGCCTTCTGATATTGAGAATGTAACAGGTAAACAATCCCTTATTGAATTTTTATCGCAAAATCCGACCGCACTAGGGCAAGCAAGTCGTCAGCAATTTGGTGATGAACTCCCTTATTTGTTAAAGATTTTAGATGTTGAAAAGCCGTTATCGATTCAATTACATCCGACTAAAGAGCAAGCTGAAAAGGGCTTTGAGGCTGAAAATGCAAAAGGTGTATCACTCACTGATAGCACACGGATTTATAAAGACCGAAACCACAAGCCTGAAATGATGATTGCCTTATCTGATTTCTGGCTTTTACATGGTTTTAAAACAAAATCTCAAATTCTTGCTACATTAAATGCGCGCCCCTCTTTGCAACCTTTGGCTGAAAAACTTGACACACAGAGCCTTGCTGAATTTTATGCAGATGTGATGTTGGCGGATCAATCAACGCTCGCAAATTGGCTATTACCTATTATTGAAGCCAACCAACAGCCTTATAAAAATGGTGAGTTGACGCTAGATAATCCTGATTATTGGGTGCTTTATACCATGGAAGCCATGGCGATTTCACCTGAAAAATTAGATGCCGGCTTGGTATGTTTTTATCTCTTTAATATCGTACATTTGAAAGAAGGGGAAGGTATTTTCCAGGATGCAGGGATTCCTCATGCTTATCTTCGCGGACAAAACGTGGAGTTAATGGCATGTTCTGATAATGTGATTCGTGGTGGATTAACACCAAAATATGTCGATATTGTCGAATTATTAAAAATTGTGGATTGTCGTGAAGTAACACCTCAAATTATCTCAGCCGCACCTCAAAATCAGTCAGAATTTACTTATAAAACGCCAGTAAAAGACTTTGCTTTAGCTCAAATTCGTGTCGAACCCGAAAAGCATACTAAAGTGAATCTTCAAAGTGCAGGCATCTTGTTAGTGATGCAAGGCGAGCTTAAAATTCAAGAAAAATCAACCGCACTTACCTTAAAACAAGGTGAGTCAGCATTCATTACAGCGGATTCTAATGTTGAAATAATGAGTGAAAAAGGCGGTTATGCCTTCTTGGCAAAATTGCCATAAAAATTAATGTGATAAGTATCACGATTTGTGAACTTATCGCTAGATTCATCGAAGATTTTAGGTATAGTGGCGTCATTCAGGCGCCTTTTTTATGTGGCTAAATTGCATTGGGAGTTTTTATGTCGTTGCCTCGTTATTTTGAAGATCCACAAACCTTACATGTGAATACCACACCACATCATGCTTATTTTATTCCTTTTTCTTCAACAGAAAGTGAGGTCAAAAAGACACGAGAATTTTCCCCTTACTTTACCTTACTAAATGGTGAATGGGATTTTGCTTATTTTGAAAGCTATACTCACTTGCCTCAAGATTTCCTTCATTTTTCATTTACAGATAAAATCCCCGTCCCTTCCAATTGGCAAAATCATGGTTACGATAATCATCAATATACCAACGTAAATTATCCTTTCCCTTTTGATCCGCCTTATGTGCCCATTGAAAATCCTTGTGGTTTATATCATCGCGTTTTTAATGTCAAAATCAATGCTGAAAAACGGTATCTCTTAAATTTTGAAGGGGTAGATAGTTGCTTATTTGTCTATGTGAATCACCAATTTGCGGGCTACAGCCAAATTAGTCATTGCACCAGTGAATTTGATATTACTGACTTTTTACAACAAGGAGAAAACCACTTACATGTTCTCGTATTGAAATGGTGTGATGGCAGTTACTTGGAAGACCAAGACAAATTCCGAATGTCTGGTATTTTTCGAGATGTTTATCTGTTAGAGCGAGAAAAAAATTACTTACAAGATTTCTTCATTCAAACACAATTTAATCAAGAACTTACCAAGGCCCAATTGTATGTAGCATGTCAGTTTGCAGAACGCGAACAACCCATTTCTTGGCAATTATTTGATCCTCAAGGCAAATTGATAACAGAACAAAAAGGGCGTGCCTTTCATGCTGAAATTGAAAATGTACAATTATGGCATGCGGAGAACCCTCGTTTATACACGTTGATTTTGCAATATGGATCAGAAGTGATTTGTCAAAAGGTCGGCTTGCGTCATATTGAAGTCAAAAATGGTGTCATGCTATTTAATGGACAAGCGATTAAGTTTAAAGGTGTTAATCGTCATGATAGCGATCCGAAAACGGGTTATGTCATTAGTCGAGAGCAAGCATTACAAGATTTACGCTTAATGAAACAGCATAATTTTAATGCCATTCGCACAGCCCACTATCCGAATGCACCTTGGTTTACTGAGTTGTGTGATGAATATGGTTTTTATGTGATTGCGGAAAGTGATATCGAATCACACGGCACGAATACAGTCTATGTAGAGTCGCCAGAAACAAGTATTTTGTTAGGGGTAAAAACAGAGATTGATCATGACGCAATTCGTCAAAAAACAATCGACAATTATTGCTATATGGCTCGAAGTCCTGAATTTAATCAAGCCATTTTAGACCGCACTTATGCCAATGTTGAGCGAGATAAAAATCGTCCTTCAGTTGTGATTTGGTCATTGGGAAATGAAAGTGGCTACGGTGAGAATTTTGAGCAAGCAGCTGCTTGGGTGAAACAGCGCGATCCAAGTTGCTTAGTGCATTATGAAAATGCGATCTTTCAACATTCAGCGCATAAAAATGACACATCCAATTTAGATTTTCATAGCGAAATGTACACTAGCACGGAAGAATTGGATGCTTATTTT
>ERZ773013.1615-NODE-1615-length-13143-cov-7.291412_pt1 | contig 13143 bp, 14 predicted proteins | sample MGYA00511670_ERZ773013 | MGnify/ENA primary metagenome ERZ773013 (study PRJEB29015, sample SAMEA2738120) | human oral metagenome | biome: human oral; feature: human-associated habitat; material: saliva | place: China | collected 2257 ...
GCATCTTTTGACGTGTAAAAGGGCGTCTTTTACAACGCAAAAGGGCACCTTTTACAAACCTCTTTGCAATCTTTTGATTTCCAGTTAGTTACAAACCCGATTTTAAGAGGTCTACAACTGATTTGCAGGACATAGCAGGGGAAAATGTGTAAGGATATTTCTTAACGCATGATGGTTCACAGGCGGAGAATGATTTGGGGTAGGTGAGTAGGGGAGAGGAAGCCTCGCGGGAATCTTTTTTATGTTTTTGCAATGTTCAGCGTACGTGATGTAAATGACATTCAATCATTGAGTTAACGTCAGGAAACACCATGATAAAAGATTAAAACCAGTAGATCATATTCAAAAAGTGAACGAAAAGTTTGGTCAATTCATTGGAAATTGATACCTTTGCACTCGCAAAAACGAAATGAGCGCCCTTAGCTCAGCTGGTAGAGCAACTGACTCTTAATCAGTGGGTCTAGGGTTCGAGTCCCTAAGGGCGCACAAAAAGGATTCCTTTTACGGGGAATCCTTTTTTCATTCTTATACAAACCATAGTTATTTCATAGAAAACAAAAACATTATAGAAAGGAAATCAATTCATGTTAGCACCACAAATAGAATATTCAGAACGCGAGGAACGACTTGAATTTGTGCAGGAACGCTTTGTCTGTAAGTATCCGTCATGTGGCGGATGTGGCTCATGCAACCTGCCTGATGGCGTCCCCGCAGTGGAGTTTTTCGCTGATTACATTGACGGAAAAACAGAGTTTTCTACGCTTGCAGCGAAAATCTGGGAGAACAGATGATGCAAATAAAACATAATTCAACAGGCGAATGACACGAAAAACACCGAATTATTAGTACTTTTGCGCCACTAAATTGAAAACGAGAAATTAAGAACTAAGAATGAGAAAGATTGTATTTGCCATTGCATGTCTTGCACTGACAGTGCTTGGCACAGGTAATATTCAGGCGCAGGATTATATGGATGAGGCTCCGAATACGTATCGCCCGCTGCTTCAGAAGTTAGGAAAAAAACTGCTGAAAGACAAGCAGGGGAGTATCGTTGCAGTTGATCCTGCAACGGGTGAGGTGCTTTGTCTGGTGACAAACTCGCCTGACGGAAGCAATGATGCACTTGCTATCGGTACGGCTTATCCACCGGGTTCGACCATCAAACCAGCCCAGGCACTGACGTTTCTGTCGGAAGGAATCGTCACACCAGCCACAAAAGTGGTTTGTAAAGGTAGTTACAGAGATGGTAATATCAAGGTGGGATGTCATAAACATTACTCTCCTGAGCCATTGGAAGGGGCTTTGGCGGTGTCATGTAACACGTGGTTTCTGAAGTCATACCTTTCCATGTTGGGCAATACTCGTAAATATGGAACGAAGGAAAACGCTGTGAATGTATGGCATGATTACCTCACAAGCATGGGATTAGGTGGTCCTGTGGGTATTGATATGCCCGATGAGAAAGGCGGATTGGTAGCCAATGTCAACTATCTCTCACGTCGTTATAAAGACGGATGGATACCATCTACCATCATGTGGAACGGTATTGGACAGGGAGATATCACTGTTACGCCGCTTCAACTGTGCAATCTCGCTGCTACAATAGCGAATCGTGGGTTCTATTATATCCCTCATGTACATAAGAACAGTAAGTCACGGCCTCTTCCTGAACGCTATCTGACACCTCGTAGGACGAAGGTTGCTGCTTCAGCCTATGGTCCTGTGATAGCTGGTATGCGCATGGCTGTGACGAAAGGTACGGCTACTGTCGTAAATAATCCTGATTATCCGGTGTGTGGAAAGACGGGTACGGCGGAGAATCCGGGCAAGGATCATTCGGCATTCATTGGTTTTGCACCTATGGATAGACCGAAGATTGCCATTGCTGTGTACATTGAACACGGTGGCTTCGGTGCTGATGTGGCTGCACCAATAGCAGGTTTAATCATGGAAGAGTATCTCAAAGGAAAACTCTCTAAACCTTCATCGGAGCTTGCAAAGCGCATCGAAAAGACCAAAACGATTGAAGAATAATTTCTGAAATACGCAATATCAACTTCCCAACGGCTTGATATTAGCTTTTAAACAATGCAAGGTATTTTCTGTACAGCTGCATATCAGCTTCAGAAATGCCTTGCTATTGGTTCCTAAACTACTTAATATTAGTTTTAAAATAACGCAAGATTGTTTTCTGAACTACTTGAGATATTTCTCCGAATTACTTGCATTGGGTTAATAAATGTCTCCAGTTTGATTTCTGAAATACGTGAGATAATTCTCAGATTTACTTGCATTGGCATACTAAAAACCTTGGTTTGGATTTCAAAACTACTTGTTATTCGTTTCTGAAACACCACATATTTATTTTAGAAGCACTGCAAACTTATTTTAGAAATATCGCAGATTTATTTTGGAAACACCGCAAATTTATTTTGGAAATACGTAGGAATGGTTTCAGAACGACTGATAACAACATTCCGAACTTTTGCTTTTTATTTATCATAAATCCCTTATTTACACACAAAAAAAGCACCTATCGACTTGTAATACATCAATGTTTTATAATAGGAAGTATGATAACCTAATATTTAACAAATATTTAACACTTCAATAACAAAACTATACTTAATTAAATAGTTTCTGTCAGTTTTTGTGGTATTGGTCAAGGGGATGCAATCACGGCGGAATGGTTAAAGCCGTGACACTTCGTGAAACTGATAGAATTCACATTTATTAACAGGACGGCAGCACATTACATAGAAAGAAGTATTTACGGGGTCGTCGGCATGCTCCTCCGCGCCTAACGGAGTGCGGTTAGGATACGGGGGCTACGCTGTCAAGGCTTATTACATAACCTTGACGGATTACCGATATACAACAAAAAAGCCACTCCGAAGAGTGACTAATTAAAGAGATTGTAGACTAAAATACAAATACCTAGAATAGAAGCTAAGCAAATGAATAAGAGCCAATAATAAAACAAAAATTTAAAGATTCGATAAAAATAATCAAGCATAACAAATTATCTAAATCCACGAATTGTATGAGGTTTAGGACGAGCAATATTACGAGAGATACCAATAGCAGCACCAGAAGCAAATGGAACAAAACCACTAATCCAACGAACCCAATTATTAGCATTATAATGCTTTTGGTCTCTATCAGATGTAATACTTTCATTGTACGAGATATGAGCTTGAGTACTTGCAGTCTTAGCATCACTATGATACGTATCAACTACATAATTTTGTATCTTTCTAGATGTAACGTTATCTATTTTAATACCAGCAGTACGAGCAGCACTCTCAATAGCACCAGCAACAAGACTTTTTATTTCAGCACTACCAACTAAACGATTAGTACTAGCATTCATACGATTAGTATTAGCGTTCTGCTGATCAATACCAATATGCATACGTTCACTAAGAGTATGAACTAATACAGAATTAAGCTGCGCTTTAAACATTTGTTCAGCATACTTATCCTGTATTCCAAGATTAATTTTAGAAAGCTTATTTTCAAGATCCTGATGAACGTTCTGAAGTATCAGACTTTTATTAGTCTCCTGAGCATTAGCAACAGACAAATCAGATAACTTAATATAATTACCTAATGTATCATGCTTCAACTTTGCATCAAGATTAAGTAAGCCAGTTTGAGAATTTAAGACACCGGTATTGGCATTCATATTACCAACATAAGCATTATTAAGACGATCTATCCAATTAGCCTCTGAATTCGTCTTACGTGCTTGAGCAATCGCAAGTTCATTTTGAGCATACTGGCTAATAATAGAACCAGCTGACATCATTCCATTAGCCATGTTAACATCAGGCTGCATTTGAGCAGCATGCATTTGAGGAGCAGGGGCGCTCTGTAAAGCTGAAGTAGTATTACCTGTCTGAACATTACCTGCAGCAATATAAGGGTTAATACCTGCTTCAGCATAACGTTGCATCTGAGCTGAAGGAGTATTATAAGCATTAGCTTCATGATACATCTTTTCATTAAATGCATTAGACTCCTGGAAGAGTTGATAATTCATCTGATTAGTCTCACGGGCAATCTGCAGATTAGTTTGGTTAGTCTTACGATTACTAGCACTGCCCATGGCTCCTCCGGCAATAGCTGAACCAGCAGCTATAAGAGCGGGAATAATAGGAAATGGCATAACATTACTATTTTAATTAAAATTACCCCCTACAAGAGTAGGGGGCGGTTTCACACAATATCAAATAATATCACTCAGGGGAACCGGCGGCGTTAGTCGTTGGCTCGGGTTCATTAGTAACATTATTCGAAGTGTCTAACGTAGTACTATCATCAATATTGCGTAGATCATCAACAAAATCACGATAGCGGTCAAGTTCGACAGGATCCGAAAGATAACGAGATGGTATAATAGATAATATATCATCATCTGTTAAGTCCTTAGGAGAAGATACACCTTTGATCTGAACTAACTGTGATACAATCAACTGTTTTTCAGTATCTGATACCTGACCAGAGAACAAACGTGACAACATATCGTCACGATGACCCGTTAACGGGTTAATAGGACAAAGTGTATTATACAATGTATCATCAATAGGAGAGATACCATTATTTAAGCCGTTAACCTCTAATGGAGGAATAGGAATTGTATAACAATCCTTTGGCATTCTATCTAAATGATTCATAAAGCAAGAAATTAAAGTGAAGACAAACCTGTAACACTCATAGGGCGTACTGCCTTGACGTCTAAGAATGAATTAACAATAAAGTGATCAGCTTGTACGGCAGACGTAAGGAAGATCGGGTTAACCAAATTAGGGTTAATATAGAAGTTCCTAGAAGACCAATGAGAGCGATTACCTTTTATACGATAGACATCACCTCCTTTATTTTCTGGAGCAATCTTTTTATCTGTATCACCGTAGCCAAAATCAAAACGAGGAGTACACCAATAAGAAAGTGATTTACCTGACTCGAAATCACCGAACACAAGATCACGAGCGGTCTTATACTCATTGTAACGAACCTGATAACCTAACAAGTTATTATTAAGTTCGATATCTGAGAAGCCTGCTTGTGTTGCATTCATTCCGAGAGTAGAGCAGATCAAATCAGAACCAATCAAAGCTTGATAACCAAGATCAGCAAATTCAGGTTGATAGAACTGTTCACGGGTTAACTTCCTATTGAAAGGATCAAGATAAGAAGCATTATATTCACTCTGTGGAGCGACCGAGTAAATACACATAATAATACCGTGTTCAGTGGAATCGAATTCAATAGTACCACTGCTCAAGGATCCTATACCTTTTCCACCAAGATCACCAATAGAAGCGTGAGAACCATCTGAAGCAGCATTACCGTTGGTAGATACAACTTCACTTACTACGATGGAATTATCGAAACCACCAAGGAAGCGAGCATCATTAGCACGAGATTCAGGGACTTTGAAACCGAAATGCGCCTCTATCTGTGAAGCGTAATCCAATCCATTAGCACGGCGTGTAGCTTCCAACATCTTATCAAGAGCAAACGCAGCACGAAGATCATTAACACTGAATGAATTTGAAGAATTAGAAGAGCCATCCAATGAAACTGATCCACTCTTATTATTAGTAAGAATGACATTACCATTGCCACGTACATACTCAGGGAGGTTAAATATACCATCTGAATAGTTAGGAGTAGGCTTCATGGACGTTAACCAATCCTTAGAATAAGGACGGTAACGCATCTGACAGAATTTAAGAGCAACATCAGGTTCAATGGTCAAGTTGGAATCATCTGCATAATCATCCACATTGAACGAACGAACATCGGAAGGAGTCCAATCCTGATTACGATAGAAATCGTTAAATATCTTCTGATAAGCTAGCAAGCGGAAAGGAGATACCTTACATGTATAAGTAGAAGAAGGCTCTTTATCGTCCTTAGATGGAAGATAAGCAGTAGAAGTAATCAGGTTTTCAAGATTCATGAACTTACCTTTGTTGGTAACACCATAGTTCAACATGTTAAGCAGCTTAGCAGCACCTTCAGAATAGTTGAAACCTTGTGAATCCATATCAGACGTCTTAAGACGTGTGATAAGCTTTCCAAGATCAAACGTAGGTACTGATGAACAAATCTGATTATAATTCGTAGTACCATTCTTCTTAACACCATTAAGCGCAGAATGTGGGTTGTTAGTGCCAACAATAAATTGATCGAACCATTGCCACAAAGAACGATAAGACACAAAGAAGAAATGATAATACTCTTTCATACGTGCATAAGAAGCAGTATTAAGAGTAGTTGTGCGTACTAAGTCCTGAACAGAGAATTTAAAGTGTTCAGACGGGTTAACTTCCCAACAACCAATTGGCAATAACTGACCTGCTTTAGCAGAGAAGATTCTGCGTGAACTCAGATCAAAACCATTACGAGCAAGCCGAGGTTTAGGAGCAGGCATTTTAAATAGACCCATAATAATAAATTTTAAAATTAAACAAACATATATTTATTAAGTATCTCATTAAGTTTCTTATTCTTAAGAGAATCATTATGTATCTTTTGATAACGAGCAACATTCTCAGAATAGAAATGCGATCCGTATTGGCGTAAATGATAAAATAACCAACCATTCAAATTACCATCAGCGTCATACAATACAGAAGAATCAAGACCATAAGTAGACATAATAGAACGCCAAGGACTATAAAGGAAAACTTCACGCCTACGTGGGAGTTTTCTAATTAAGTCAAGATCAAAGTCTACGAGGTGACAAACGGGATTACCACTATCTACATAAGAAACTTGATATTCATATTGAGTTTTCAATAAGTACATATCTTTACGATAATAGTAATCTTCCAATGCACATACGAACATTTCAGGAGTCCAATTAAAACGCTTACAGAAATCCAAACACATAAGGGAAGCATGTATATCAACATGAGGATAAGCAGCGTAATCAAACTCAAATGGTAACAATGACTTATAATCTAAGCCTTTTTGTTCATAGTCATACGCAAGAGCATATATTCGTACTCTTTCAGAATGAGATATACGGCGGTATCCTTTACACTTTGGCAAGATCCTATTTTCAAGACTACGGGGAGGACTGACAAATTCAAGCTCATTTGTGGATTTATTAAGGCAATTTCTTCCATAAGTTCCGTTAATGACATTTTCGTACAACGCTTCTTCATCATCTTTACCATACCCAATACAAGGGTGTTTACTTGCCAAATGGAACGTAGAGGTAAATTCAGTGCGTAAAAACGACGGTAAATCAGTATCGCCGTTAACATATTTCGCAACGTATTGACTTGCACTATTGTTGACGAGTGAGAAGTCCGTATTACCGTTCTTCCAAGTTTCACGTATAAGGACGTTAAGTTCGTTGTGGAGTATTTCGCTATCGTACCACAATATGGCGTGATAATGCGGACGAAACGTATTAGGTCCATATTCGGAACAAATGAAGTATCTGATTCTGTATTCATTTCCACGGGGTTTAAGTTTATAATCTATCTTACTGCGTAAACGCTTGAAAAAGTCCTGAACATCTTTTTTACATGGATAAGCGAAGCAAACAGTATCTTCCATACCAACGGGAGGAATAGGACGTGCAATATCAGAAGACACAAACTTACCATTATCACAACCACGGTTACTACACCATACTTCAGTAGAAGAACCATCTAAATTAAACAACGGTGCATAATAGGGTAGATGATCATTATCATAAGTAAGCGTTAAGAATAAAGAATAACGATGAAAAGAGCACTCAGATTCAATTCTATTTGCCCAAGATGAAGCGTAAGAACTACGACAACGTACACATTTACGACAATTAATATACAAGAATTCACCAATATAACGATTGTAAATGCGATGAGGACGCAAACAAGGATTGATATTTCCGAGTGCTCGAGAGAACATAATAACTAAAAACTAAAACAAATTAACGAACTGAATCAGGATGAACTATAACATTAGTAACATGCTGAGATCTTCCCAAGGAACCATGGTAATGGAACTTATCTGCATCCATAGAGGAATAACAAGAGGTTAAGTACAAGGCGATTGATACGGCGATAAAACCACCAATAGTAAACTCAAAAAGGGCACGGCCGTTCCTGTCTAGAGAAAAGCGTACGTTCTTCACGAAGTCTTTGACGTTCAGTTTCATTTTTACAAGATTTTAAAGATTCATAATAATTATAGATTTCTAAAGTTTCATGCGGATCAGGACAATCAAGACACATAAAATCATTACATCCAATAGTATCACGAAAAGGACAATTTACATAACGAAGTTTAGCAAGTTTATAACTATCCATTAAAATTAGTACAGATAAAATCAATGCAAGAAGCAAAGGAACGAAAAGCAAGATAATTATCTGATACATGATCAGGAAGATTATCATCACGCCAACGAACAACATAAGTATGAACACCAGTACGGGGATCAACATAATGCTGAATAGTTACTGACATCATCAAAGTATGTCTAGTAGTACGCCATAGCATCGGTACTCTGTCATTTACCATAAGAATAGAATTAATTAAATAATGTTACTAGCGCAAAAATAAATAAAATAATATAATAGGAATTATGATAAATAAGAATCTTAAAGAGAATGTTTTGAAGTTGAAATGGATGTGGGTTGAAGTATATAAGGATATCCTCAGAAATGGAAAAAGATGTTTTCGGAAATAGAAAAGAATGTTTTTTAAGATATATAAGAATATGGTTTGAAATAGAAATGGTTGTGGTTTGAGATAGAGATGGTTGTGGTTTGAGATAGAAATGGATATGGTTTGAGATAGAGATGGATATGGTTTGAAATAGAAATGGATGTGGTTTGAAATAAAAAAGGGCGTGGATTGAGATGAAAAAGGTTTCTATTTAAAATGAATGAGGATATGATTTGGAGCGTATAAAAGCAATGAAAAAGAAAAAGGTGGAGCTTAAAGCTTCACCTTTTTCTTCTTTCCTGTACTCTCATTGCTCATTCTGTCCAGTGCAGTAACTACAAAAACGTACTTTGTTTCACCATCTTTGTAATCGAGTTTCAGTCTGTTGTCATACGGAATACCAATGATTTTGGCTGGATTATCCGTATCTATATCTTCACCTTTTTCGAACTTATAGACTACATAACGGTGTGCTTCGTCATCCCAATGTTTTGCTTTTGGCGCTTTCCATGTGAGATAATACCCATCAGGTTCCCACTTTGCTTTAACCTTTTTAGGCTTTGATGGTGCCTTATCGTCAATGAATGGCATCAAAGGTTGCAGTGCTGGATAACGCCAATAGTCTGTTCTGAGTAGTGTTCCATAGTTTCCTGGATTGTCAACTACAGCCTTTGCGTACCAAAGAACAGTGCCACTGATGTTCGGAGACTGCTGATGTAGTCTGCGCTTGGCAGGAAGTTGATGTGAATTAGGGTTCTGTGGATCAGCGTATTTCACTGTCCTCAACACATCTTCTCCTATGTAAAGCGGTCTGTTTGATGCACTTTTGTTCCACCAACCAATAAGTTCTTTATAGTCAGCTGCCCTGTTTCCAATCTCCCAATATAGCTGAGGTACACAGTAATCTACCCATCCGTTGTTCACCCACTTCAGTACATCAGCATAGAGATCATCGTAGTTCTGCAAGCCATTTGTCCTACTTCCGTTCCTTGGGTCACCCTTTTGGTTGCGATAAATGCCGAAAGGTGAAACGCCAAACTTCACCCATGGCTTCACTTTATGTATGGATTCGCCCAGCTGTTTGATGAAAACATCAACGTTATCACGGCGCCAGTCTCTTATATTTGTGAACCCTCTGCCATACTGTTGGAACTCTTTTTGATCGGGAATGGCAAGTCCTGCGACGGGATAAGGATAGAAATAATCGTCTATATGTAGCCCATCTATGTCGTAACGGCTCACAATATCATTCACCACCTGGCAGATATAATCACGATTTTCGGGCAAACCGGGATTTAATATGTACTGTCCGTCATAAGAAAAGACACGCTCTGGATGTGTAACAGCAATATGACTAGATGCTAACTGATTGGTATTCTTCGTCTTAGCACGGTACGGATTGATCCATGCATGCAGCTCCATTCCACGTTTATGGCACTCATCTACCATCCATTGCAGTGGGTCCCAATAAGGTGAAGGGGCTACTCCTTGCCTACCAGTAAGGAACTTACTCCATGGTTCCAGCTTACTTTGATAGAGTGCATCACACTCTGGTCGCACCTGAAAGATGATGGCATTGACCCCATCTTTCTGTAGTTCATCCAGCTGATAAGCCAGTGTGCGTTGCATTTCACGTGTTCCCATCCCTTGGAACTGTCCGTTTACACACTGAATCCACGCTCCTCTAAACTCACGTTTCCTTGGTTTGCTTTTGCCATTTGCCACATTGCTGACTCCTGTAAATAGTAATGTTACAAGCAAAAGTCTCAAGATGAAATGATAATGTCTCATGTACTTGGTCTGTATAACTTATTGTTTTTTCTCGTAATAATGTTCTTTTATTGGTCTTTCCCTGCCATACGGCGGAATGTAAGACGATGAAAACGGCGTTCAGCCTTCAATACTTGGCTCAGTTTGATGGCTGATATGACACGAAGCATGCGTGCATGATAGGCTTTTTCGGTCTCTTTCAGTTGTATTTCTAATTGGTCTGCCCTTGTAATCAGCCCACGTGCCTGTGCTTCATTCGTTGGCTTAGTGTGATGAATGGCGCGCAACTGGTCAAAGCTTGTGCGTTGTTTCTCAAGCATTTCATCATAGATAGGGAACAGACGGGCTGCTTCCTGTGTAGAAAGTCTGGCTTCTCTCATGACGTATTGGTGCAGTTCGGTTATAAATCTCTTTGGGTCGAACTTCCCTTGTGCCATTGCTGAGGTTGTGCAAAGCACTGCTATCAGCATCAAGATGATCTTTTTATATTTCATATCTTTGGTATTCAAGTATTCTGAAGGGCGTTATTGGTCGGCAACATAGGCATACATATCGTCTTCATCCATCATCATGTAATCTGCAGCTTCATCGAAACTGTCGGATGAGGTAGCTTTACTGAGTGTCTCCCCTACTCCCTTTTCCGATATGTCAGCTGCTCTTTTTTGATTCGATGTATAATCAGCAAACGACCAGAAAGCAATCACGATAACACCGATCATGGCTGCTGCGATGGCTAACGGACGAACTCGACGAATGAGAACAAAGTGCGATTTCCTTGTTTTTACCGTATTTTCAGGAGTATTGACAGGATCTTCCACAGGGATTTTAGCCATGATCTGCGATGACAAATCAGAGAAATAATTATCCGGAACAGTGAAAGGTCGTTTGTTTCCGTAGGTTGAATGTAATTGATGTTCTACTTCCATAAGAGCTATTCTTTGATATCTATTAGACCGAAAAGGTACTTAAAGGTTTAAACAAAACGAAGGAATTTATTACTCATGTTGCTTAACATAGTCGGTAATCTTCTGTACTGCAATGTGATAAGAGGCTTTCAGTGCTCCCTCACTCGTTCCCAATACCTCACTAATCTCGGAATATTTCATCTCATCATAGTACCGAAGCGTGAATACTGTACGCTGAACTTCGGGCAGAGTAGCTATCGCTTCCTGCAGAATAGCCTGACTTCTGTCGCCGTCAAAGTACTCATCTGCAAGCAAACGATTGGCAACAGACAAGTCAGCATCAGCACTTGCGAGTGCCAATGTCTTCTTATGACGGAGGAAATCAAATGCTTCGTTGATGGCAATACGGTAAAGCCACGTGGAGAATTTCGACTTTCCTTGGAAGGAATCCAAGCTTTTCCAAGCCTTGAGGAATGTGTTTTGCAAGACATCATCACTGTCATCATGTGACAGAACGATACTACGAATCTTCCAATACAGCGGTTTACTGTATTGGTCAACAATCATTGGAAATATCTTTTGTCGTCCTTCAGGACTCGCCAACAAGCGAATCACTTCCGACTCATCGAAGTGAGGCACGATAATGGATAACTGCTTTTAGTGGTCAAGAGGCTGTACTCCTAACAAATAGAAATCTTTCGAACAAGCTTGCCCACCTTAATAATATAGCATCCTCTTGGCATGCTGAGTGTGTAACGTTTGTCACTGCCATCCACTTTGACTGCCAATACGCGGACACCAGTCACGTTATAGACGAATAACATTTCGTTCTCTGCACCTGTAACATGCAGCACATTGCCCGTAACGGAGATGTTTATCGACTGGAAATCCTGGTCGATTAAGTCGACAGATGTGCTCGCCTGGATAGTTGTTGCACTGCCCAGCAGGAGGATTAACGTAAAAATAATATGCGTGAGTATCTTTTTCATCATAGACAATACTTTTAGATTGTTGCTACAAAGATAGTAATTTTTGGAGTACCTATGGTTGATATGATACCATTCCCTGCCCTATTTTAGCATTAATTAACCCGTTTCGTACAATTTAAAATAGTTTTTTCAAATAAAGGAACACATTATTATAATGTGTATACAAAAACATTTAGGAACGAAGACAGTACATGAGAGTGCAAGATAAGTGCACAGTGGGAATATGAAAGGGCGTCACCAGCATACTATACTCTGGAACGATTACGATTTAAAGGAAGATTGGTTGGAGGGTATTAGTTGGTTACTCTATTACCGACAGGAAAGCATCTTCTGTAAAGTTTATTCACTATTGCAAAACAGAAGACGCCCTTTTGCATTGTAAAAGGGCATGTTTTGCACTTCAAAAGGGCATCTTTTACAATGCAAAAGGGCGTCTTTTACAACGTAAAAGGGCACCTTTTAAAACGTGTTTTGTAATCATCAGATACTCTGTTAGTTACAAACCCGCTAACAGAATGTTTTCATTCAAAAATCGAAAGAATAGAGAAAGAAATATGTAAGACTATTTCCTATGCGGCAATAGTCCCTACTTGGAATTCTAATAAAATACATCCTATTCTGCAATGATCCCTACTTGGGACGCTAATAAATTACACTACACGCTGCAATAGTCTATATTGGGGATTCTAATAAAGTACAGAAAACAAAAAAGACCTTAGCACTTTGCTAAGGTCTTCTGCGGTGTGTACGAGACTCGAACTCGTGACCTCCTGCGTGACAGGCAGGCATTCTAACCAACT
>ERZ773013.1621-NODE-1621-length-13113-cov-3.482080_pt1 | contig 13113 bp, 12 predicted proteins | sample MGYA00511670_ERZ773013 | MGnify/ENA primary metagenome ERZ773013 (study PRJEB29015, sample SAMEA2738120) | human oral metagenome | biome: human oral; feature: human-associated habitat; material: saliva | place: China | collected 2257 ...
TTTCATTGCATATTCAATGATTTGGTTTTTCATTTTTTTTTCTTACCTTTGTCATCGGATGCGAAAGAAATGCCGATTGAAACTAAGGGGGGGTGATTGGACTTTTTCTTCAAAACCATGATTGATAAAATGAAATTTCAGAAACTGATAATCTTTTCAAACGAAAAACCACTATGAGCACAATTCAATTGCATATCGTAGGACTGCCCTATCATGAGATAGCCGATTGCATGGAGGCCTTCATGGGCGAGGCCCTTGGAAAAGCCGTCACCCTGCGCGCCGAGCGCGACAACCATGCCGACCCGCAAGCCGTTGTGGCCTACGACTGGCAGGGCCGACTGATAGGCTATGTGTGCAAGAGGCAGCGTGGGCTGGCGCATAAGGCTTTCGCCTGTGTAGAGAGGGGACGCCTGCGCACGCGGATAGTCGATGTCGACAAGCGACACAAGTCGTTGCGCGTGGAGCAGTTCGTGAAAAATTGCAGTGACACCTCCGCCTCGCTTCCGCTTTTGGATTTCTCAGCCTGGCACTATGCGGGGCCTCTGCTCGAGCGTTCGCGCGAACTTAAACGCCTTGAGGTCGTGGCCGACAGCATCGACGACCTGCTTGAAGCGTGGTCCGACTGGAGCGCCTCTGAACGCGAGGAGTTCGCTTGCCTGCTGGAGCTCTTCAGTTCGCTTTCACTGCTCGACATCAGCCGTGAAATGACGCAGCGTCGGCAGGCAGTTGCCGAGCGCATCGAAACGCTCGGCGTGGAGGTGGAGGCCGAAATACTCCCTTCGCTCGAACGGCTTGGAAGCGTCATTGGCGGCCAGATAGGCAGTGAAGCCATGACCCTGGAGCACTGGCTCTCGATGGTGGCCGACGAAGAGGCCACGAAACGCCTGTTCTCGCAGGTTGCCAATGATGATGTCCGTAAGGTCATTGCCTCCTTGGAGACTTTCCCTGCAGGACTCTATCGTGTGTGGCAGAACGACCGTCAGCATTTCCTTTCGCGCCTCTATTATGCCTCAGTGCCTCGGTGCCAGTTGTGGCAGTTTCTCTCGGGCATCGTGTTCGTAGAAACGGCGAAGCGGTGCACATCCTCGCCCGAACTCCCCTGGCAATGGACGGCCCACACTGAATGTATTGATGACGAAACGCTCCATGCCTTTCGCCGCACCTTCGAGTATGTTCGTCGGCATGGCTACCCGCAGGCCGATGCGCTCCTTGCCCGGGTGGATGAAGAGATAGAGCGTCGGCAAGCGCAGAGGCAGAGTCCCCGCTCGTTGACTGTGCACGGCAATTATATTGAGGCACACGATAATGGACAATTGGTGGTTGGCGAGCAATGAAAGCGTTAATGAACGCGAAAAAATATCGAGAAATATCCTTTGAAGTGCAATTTTATATAAATATATGCACTTTTGCGAGAAAAAATCTCGCAAAATGCCATGAAACCCATTTTGTTTGTTATCTTTGCATTAAATATTTATCCTATACAATTATGCTGATTAATTTTAGTTTTGGCAATTTCCGCTCCTTCCGTGACATCAAGTCATTGCGCATGGAAGCTGGGAGAGTTGAAGAGTTGCCTGACTCTGTTATCGAAAAAGATGGTTTCCGCCTGCTCCCTGTGGCTGCAATCTATGGGGCCAACTCGAGTGGGAAGACGAATGTTATCAAGGCGTTGGGAATGTTTAAGGATATTGTAAGGAACAGTAGCAAGCTCAATCCCGATGAATTTATTCAGCAAGATCCCTTTAGGCTTACTGACGCCCCACATGCAGGTTATGCTATATTTGAAATCCAATTTTTATTAGAGGGTTCTATCTATAGATATGGCTTTAAGTATCTTATGTCGTTTATTGTCGACGAATGGCTTTACGAAAAGAAGATTGAGCCGAATAGTAAAGAACATGTTTTGTTCTACCGAGAGGGAGAAGACTTTACTATTTCAACAAAATATTTTCCTGAAGGCAAAAATAAAAAGGAACTTACAGCCAAGAATCGCCTTTTTCTCTCTCTTGTGGCTCAGCTAAATGGAGGAATTTCTCAAAAAATCATCTCGTATTTTGGTGAATATAATATTATCTCTGGACTTGATGAACACGAGTATAAACAAATCTCACTTAGAATGATAGATGGGCACCTTGAAGGATATACTGAAGCCATGAATTTATTCAAAAAACTTGACTTAGGATTTACAGATATAGATGTTTTGAATTTTAATTTCAACAAAACAATGACAAAAGAAGGTACTTCTGAGCGTAGTTTTGAAGAAAAAATGATGGAAGATGTAACTCGCTTTTTAATGACATATCATAATATTTATGATAAAACAGGACAGGTTGTTGGGCAGGCACATTTCTTTGCTAATGATACGGAGTCGAATGGCACATTAAAGATTATCTATCTTTCGGGGCTTCTTTTCCAAACGCTCCTCCATGGCAGCGTGCTCTTTGTGGATGAACTTGATGCTAAGCTTCACCCCATGCTGACACTTGCCATTGTGCGTTTGTTTATGGACAAGGAAACCAATCCTAAGGGGGCACAGCTTGTGTTCACCACCCACGACACGCATCTGCTTGATAAGGATAGCCTTCGCCGTGATCAGGTGTGGTTCACCGAGAAAGATGCCACCGAGGCCAGCGATCTCTATTCGCTTTTTGAATTTAAGGAGCGCAATGACCGCAATTTCGAGAAAGATTATATTCAAGGCCGTTATGGCGCCATTCCATTCATCCGATAATCACAGGCACAACCATGAAGAAGACGAAAAAGATGCGTGGCCCCTTAGTTAGTAGTGGTCGAAAACAAGGCACGAGAGCCCATATAGTAAAGTTTCTCATTGTGTGTGAGGGAGAGAAAACCGAACCGAATTATTTTAGGGCCTTCACCGAGCGTCGGTCGGAAGTGAAAGAAATAAAGGTTGCGGGGTGTGGTTGTAGCACTTGCCAGTTGATTATTGAGGCAAAAAAACTTCGCGAGAAACTTGAGCGCGAGCGCATGGTGCCCTTCGACCGCGTGTGGCTTGTGTTTGATAAAGACGAATTTAAGGATTTCAACAAAGCTATCGAGGATGCGAAGAAAGAAGGAATGAATTGCGCGTGGAGTAACCAAGCATTCGAATTGTGGTATGTGCTTCATTTTCAGTATTTAGACACGGGCGTTGACCGTAAGCAATATATCGGGATGATAGAGGATAAAGTGAGGAAGGCCTCGAAGAGCAAGACATTCAAGTATAAGAAGAATGATGTAGGTTTTTATCAGATACTACAAGAACATGGTGATGAAGATTTTGCTTTCAAGAATGCTGATAAATTACGCAATCGGCATAAGGGAAAAAGCAATTATGCCACTCACAATCCACGCACCGAGGTCGATTTGCTTGTAGACGAGTTACGACATCCCGAAAAGGCTCTTGACAAGATAGAGAAAACCAGGAAAGCATGTGAAGAATAACAAGGACGATATGGGAAATACAATCAATGTGCAGGGGTCGTATATCGACATTCACGATAATGAGACGGTGAATCCGAGTGTGAGTGGCGCCAAGGTAAACGTTGACCGAGCAGTTGTGCCTGCTGGGAAAGAGCCTTCGGAGGGCAAGAGTGAGGAAGAGATTGCCCGAGGAATAGAGGCCCTCATGCCTCTGTTCACGGTTAAATCGCAGTGGGTGGCCATTTACAGGGTGCTGGTTGATTTCTATGGCTGGCCCGGTGAACTGACGGCTTTTTGCCAGCGTGTGGAGCAATTGCCTTTCAGCCATGCCCTTGACTACCCTTGTGACTATCAAGCCGTGCAGAAGGCCAAGAATGGTATTCTTGACAAGCATTATAAGCATTGGGAAAGCTTTTCGCTCACGGATAAGGTGAATACTTGTTTCTCCCGGCAGAAGCTTATTGCTGACCGTCTGCTGACTTTCTTACGATAGAATTTACTTTTTTACTTTGTTTTTTACGCTGTGTTTCCATTCGATTCACAGCGTTTCTTTTTGCCCTATCTTTGCCTGTGGATTCCAAAACATGGAGTCGGCAGGCTTTTGTTCTTATGCCCGGGAAGAAGAACGGCAGACTGCTTTTGTTCAATAAAAAAATGAAAAAGTAAAATGGAAAAGTTTGTAACAATTATCAATCAAGGTGCACACGTTGCTCATCAGTATACGGCTCAGGACGGCACGCAGAAGGTTTATCACACAATGGGTTTTGTGTTGAGTGACGGCATTGACGAATTTTATGCAGAGATGACGGGCGACATGGCACGCGACTGCCAACCTTACGACCGCACGGTGATGCACCGCATGCAGGGTTATATCAAGCAGCGCCCTTTCACCGACAAGAATGGGGCGGAGCGTCATGAGAATCAAATCTATATCACAAAACTCATCTAAAAGAAAGGATAGCGTTATGGAAATCAGACTTCAGATTGCCGACAAGGTATATCAAGCGCTTGTTGCAAGTGGAAACAGAGTCAGAGGGTCTATTGGCTTGGTGAACCCAAAAGAGGGGAATTTCAATGCATGGAAACAGCCTGTGCAAGAGCGTGAACCGGGAATGAGAACGATTCGCCTGGCACACGGAAAGGCTACGGTGAGCAAGGAGCGTGCCCGACTGACTCTCTCTATTGAGCGAACGGAGATTGAAAGCCCTTATGAGGTGATTGACCGCGAAAGTCAGGAAGCTTCAGACTTCATGTATTTTGCAATTCATAATTTATAATTTATAATTCATAATGCATGATTCATTGTTACAGAATCAAATATTACATATTACAATATTACATGTAACGTTTATTCAATTCATAATGCATGATTTATAATTCATAATTTTAGATGAAAATATTGAAAACATATGTTTGGTTATAGTTCAAGTATAAGTAGGGGAGTCGTAGATTGCACTCCCGAATTGTTCCGCCAGGTGGTGCGGTCAGAGAAAGTCGGTAGGTTGTGTGCAGAGATAGCCGATGCCCGCGAAATGAAACTCCGTGGTGAGTTGAGCCCCGAGGAGTTTGAACATCGCAAGTCAGAATGTAAACGCCGTTTGCCCGTGTTTCTTTTTCATGCTACGTTTCCTAAGGGGCGCCGGGTGAATGCCGAAGCCGTGCCAACGGGATTGAGCATTTTTGATATTGACCATATTCCTGCGCCTCGCGAAACATGGCGCGAGATTGCCCCTCGGGCCGAGGCGTTGGGCATTGTGCTTGCCCATGTTTCGCCATCATTGGAGGGGTTGCGTCTGGTTTTCGTGCTTCCTCAAGGCATGGCTTTGGCAGAGGGGCAGAAGTGGATGGCAAGCCAGTTGGGCATGAGCGTCTATGATGAGAGCGTGAAGGATTATGCGCGCTGTTCGTTTGCCGTTCCCGAGTCGTATATCTTGTTTGAGAGCGAAAAGCTTTTTGCGTCACCAGTGCCTCAACCTGTTTCTGAATCAACCGAAGGATTGTCGGCATTGAAGGAGGCCGAGGTGCATGAAACGCCACTGAAATGCTTGCCCGCTCCTGTTGCTCATCAGGAAGCTGCACCCCAAAAGGGTGTAGCTGCCTTTCGAGGAATTCCTTATGATTCGATTGTTGCTCGTTGGTGGGAGAAGGTGGGCGGTGAGCCTCAGGAAGGTGAGCGCAATGTGAAACTTCATCAGTTGGCCGTCAATCTCAGGGCAATCTGTGACAACAATGTAGGGAAGCTCATGCGTGTGATGCCTCGCATGGGGCTGTCAGAGCAGGAGATGAAGAGTGTGCTTGAGTCGGCTTGCAAGGAGCAGCCCAAGGGAATTTCAAGGTTGCTGAAGGCTATTCTTGCCGAGCTGGAATGCGAGGCGAAGGGTGATGATGTGGCTGAACCTTTACAGGAAACGGAAGGAAAGGCGCTCTGTTCGGTGTTGTGTCGTGGCTTGAGAGAGTCGGTCTATGGTGTGCCTGAGCGTATGCAAATGGCGGTGCTCTGCGCTGTGTTGCCCTTGGCGGCAAGTTATGCCGACGGTGTTGAGGTGGAGTATTGTGACGGTAAGCGAATGAGGTTGGGGCTGATGAGTGTCATTGTTGGCCCACAGGCTTCGGGAAAGAGTGCGTGTAAGGAAGCCGTTGACGTGTGGCTCAGACAGATGGACGAGGAGGATGCCCTTGCCCGCCGCAAGGAGGACGAATGGAAACAGGCCCGAAAGTGCAGGAAGGCCAATGAGAAGGCTCCTCGCGATCCCGAGGTGATGATTAGGAATGTTCCTGTCACAATTTCCTGTTCGACGCTTTTGAGGCGAATGAAGAATGCCCATGGACATACGCTTTATTCTTTCGGCGAGGAACTCGACACGTTGCATAAGACCAATGGCGCGGGCTCGTGGTCTACGAAATATGATGTCTATAGATTGGCTTTCGACAACGGATGCTGGGGGCAGGATTATAATTCCGACCAGGCCGAGAGTGGTGTTGTAGAGGTGGCTTATAACTGGACGATTCTCGGCACGTATGGTGCTTTGCGGAAATGTTTCAGGACGGATAACGTGGAAAACGGCCTTTCCTCCCGTCTGATGCTTGCCGAGATGCCTGATAATTCGTTTGCGCCTATGCCTCGTTTCAAGGGCATGAATGATGCGCACCGGCAGGCTATCAGTGAGAGTGTCGACCGATTGAGAGAGGCAAAGGGATTTGTGGATACCCCTCGGTTGCGCAGGGCTATGGCAAACTGGGTTGAGGCACGTCGGTTAGAGGCCATGAAGAGTGCCGACACCGTTATGGACACCTATCGGAAGCGGGCTGCTGTGATTGGTTTTCGTTGTGGGGTGGTCTATCGGCTGCTCTATGGGAAAGAGTCGAATGATTGTTTGAAGTTTGCCGTGATGATGGCGGATTATGTGCTTCGCGAGCAGAGCAGGCTATTTGGCGAGGTGTTGTTGGAACAGGCGGAGCCTGTTTCCTCCGTCAGCAGGCAGGGGGCGAACACAACAATTTTCGATGAGCTTCCAACGACTTTTACTCTCCACGATCTTGAGGCGTTGAAACATCAGCATGTGAGCACGCTTCGGGTTGTCATTCATCGTTGGAAAGCGAGTGGATGGATTGAGCGTGTTGGAAAAGGAATATGGAAGAAGAAGTGAGACATCTTACATTATTACATATTACATTAAGCCCGATATGTTAATTTATTATGCATTGTGCATCATGAATCATGAATCATGCATTACGAATTGTGAATTATTCATTAAAAAAATACTTATGAAAATCAATATTAAGCGCATGGCGCGAAAAGCCGATTATACGATTGGACATCTCTATGTTGGCGGACAATATTTTTGTGACACGCTGGAACCTGCCGATTGTGGATTGACTCAGGAAACGCAGCTTCATGATATCCAGCTGGCAAAAGCACGTGGCAGGGTGGCTATCCCCAAGGGATGCTATCGAGTGTTGATCACCAAGAGTCCGCATTTTGGTTGCTGGCTCCCGTTGGTCTATGGTGTGCATGGATTTAAGGGTATCCGCATTCATGCAGGAAATAGGCCCGCTGACACCTCAGGTTGTATTCTTGTGGGGTGGAACCGCAGGGTGGGGCAATTGCTCAACGCTCGCCCTGCCCTCCATTTGCTCATGCAAAAGATGACGGAGGCCTTGGGAAGAGGGGAGCGTGTGGAGCTGGAGATAGAATGAAAAACCCACCTCTGTGGAAGGAGGTGGGCTTACATGCTATTTGATACTTTTTAGTTTGCTATTCTTTGTTTGAGGCCCTCTATTTGATTCGTTTAAGATACTCATCGGCCCGTTTGTCACCCAATTCTTTGGCCTTTAGCAATGATAAACGGGCTGTTTCTTTCTTGCCAAGTTCGAGTTGGGCAATGCCAAGCAGCAGGTGGCCATCGGGATATTCGGGGGCGAGTTCTGTGCAGCGCTGGGCGGCTTTCTCGGCATCTTCAAGATGTTTCACGCGAAGGCTGAGCGAGGCCATTTCGGCATAGTAGGTGGGCTCGTCGGGGGTGAGGATGATGGCGCGGGCGATGTCGTTGAGCGCTTGTAGATATTGACGTGTTTTGTTCTCACATTTATAGCGCATGTAGTAGAAGTCGGAGGTGAGTGGGCGTCCTTGCATGAGCGAGTCGTAGAGATTGTAGTCTTTCAGTGCTGCTCGATATTGTTCTTGGCTGTCAAGGGCCATGCCGCGTGCCAGCACATAGGGAGCTGCTACGGAGGTGAGCGGTTGGGGGCAGGCGGCTACTGCACTGTCGAGTAGGGCCATGATTTCGGTTTGCGGTGCTTTGAGCATTGTTTTGCACTGGGCTGCTTCATAGAAGAATTCTCCATTGCGAATGGGGCTTTTGGTGAGTGCCATAAAGCGGTCGTAGGCCTGTTGGTATTTCTTTTGTGCATAGATGATTTGTGCCTGTTGGTGACGATATACGTCTAAGGGGTTGATGTTTTCGGCTTTTTGAGCCTCTTCAAGGGCTTTGTCGAGTGTCCATGCGGGATAGGAGTTGTCGGGATGATAGATTTGCTTTTGCAGAATAACCTTGGCGTATTCAGAGTGGGCCTCGTCTTTCTTGGTGGCACGCTCGATGGCTGTCTGCATCATCTTGTCGGCTTCGGCATATTTTCCTGCATTGACATAGCTCATGGCCTTGGTTGAATATCCTTCGGTGGCGGTGGGGAAGCGTTTGATGAAGTCGTCGATATATGCTTCTCGCTTGAGTGAGTCGGTGGTTTCGCCAGTCATCATCATGGTGAGCAAGGCTTCATCCTGTTTTTCGGGCAGGGCAGTGCGTATAGCGCAGGTGCGCAACACGGGGTCGTTGATAGAGAAGGCATTTGCTTTGAGGCTGTTGGCCAATCTCACGTCGGTGGCATATACCTCTCCTTGTTTGCCGTGTTGTAGGAGTCCGATGACTTGTGCTCGCTCATTGACGAAGGGGCAGCCGTTCATGTTCTCGGGGGCGTCTTGTGAGAAGATGTAGTAGTTGTATTGGCCCATGAACTTCTCTACTTTTTGGATGTTGAGGGCTTTGATGCTGGCTTTAGGATTGCCATAGCCCACGAGAAAGGCTTTTCCTGTTGTTTGGTTTTCGGCAATGGGGGCGGGTTGAGTGGTTCCGCTAATGGTGAATTTGCAGACATCATAGAGTTCGTTTGCGCCGATGATGGTTTCGACGGTGTGTTGTTTGCCTTGCGCATCGATGACAATGGCGTGGTCGGCTCCGCTGAAGGGTGCCCATGTGCTGACGGCCTGTCCGTCGGCCGACACGAAGATGCCGTGTGAGGATGCTTTGAGGCTTCCGTCTTTATTGAATGTGGTGAGTGTGAACACGGCCTTGGCAGTTTTCTGCATGGAAGCGTTCTGTGCAAATGCTCCAATGGTGAAGATGAGGAGCATGAAGGATAAGATAGTCTTTTTCATTTTGAATGGTTTTATGATGTATAGAGGAGAGTTAGTGTCAAGCTTTGTTGAGCAGTGCTTTTGCATTGCTGATGGCTTCGGCTGAAACCTTGGTTCCGCTGAGCATTTGCGCAATCTCTTGTATTCTCTCGTTGTCGGTGAGTCTTTGCATGTGACTCGTGGTTCCGTCTTTGGTTTCTTCTTTGGATACTTTATAATGGGCTGAACCTAAGGCAGCAATCTGTGGCAGGTGGGTGATGCTGATGACCTGTCTGTGGTTTTGTCCCATTTCTTGCATGATTTGTGCCATCATCTCGGCCACTCGTCCGCTCACTCCGGTGTCTATCTCATCGAAGATGATGGTGGGGAGTTTTACGGCTCCACTGATCATGGCTTTTAGAGAGAGCATGACGCGTGCAATCTCGCCTCCTGAGGCCACCTCGCTAATGGGTTGTAGGGGTGTGCTTTTGTTGGCGCTGAAGAGGAAGGCTGTTTTGTCTTGCCCATCTTCAGAGAGTTCTTTGACAGTGAGTTGTATTTGAAATCTCACATTTGGAATGCCTAAGGGAATGAGCCTGTTGGCCATTTCTTTTTCGGCTTGTCGGGCAGCTTTCTCACGTTTCTGAGTTAGCATCTGGGCTTTCTTGCGGCATTCGCCTTCAAGCTTGGCGACTTTTGTTCGCGTTTCTTCAAGCAGGTCATCGGCATTATCAATGTTAGCGAGCTTGGTTTCGAGTTCGTTTTTCAGTTGAAGGAGCTCGTCGATGGTAGAGACGCGGAATTTTTGTTGTAGCATGTAGATGGTGTCAAGCCTTGCATTGAGTTTATCGAGTTGAGCTGGGTCAAAGTCAATGTGTTCAGTTGTTCGGCTAATCTCCTGTGCGATGTCTTTAAGTTCGATGTGACAATTGTCAAGTCGTTGGGCTAACTCACGTGCATCGGGTGAAAATTTGCTGATGGCATGCAGTAAGTTTGAGGCTTGCTTGACTTGTTCAACTGCACCTTGCTCATCTCCGGCAAGCAGGCTGTCGGCTTCATAGAATGAGGTTTTGATTTCTTCGGCGTGTGAGAGTTGTTCAGTTTCTTGTTCAATGCTCTCTTGCTCGTCGGGTTTGAGTTGTGCTTTGTCTAACTCGTTGAATTGAAACCGCATGAAGTCTTCATTCTCTTTGCTTTGTGCAAGATTGTCTTCAAGAAGTTTGAGTTCGCTGAGTGCTTTCCGATAGGCTTTGAAACTTATTTGATATTCATTTCTTTCTTTCTCGTCGTGAGCAATGATGTCAACCACATTGAGTTGGAAGTTTTCTTTTTGTAGAAGCAGATTTTGGTGTTGACTATGGATGTCGATAAGCCTTTCCCCCAGAGTTTTTATAAGGGTTAGCTGTACGGGAATATCGTTGATAAAGGCTCGGCTTTTCCCATTTTTATTGATTTCCCGCCTTAAGATGCAATCCTCAGGGTCATAGTCGATATCATTCTCTTGGAAGAAAGCGCCTAAGTCATAGTTTTTGAGGTTGAAATGCGCTTCGATGATACATTTATCTTTTTCGGCTTTGATGACCTTTGTGTCTGCACGCTGTCCTAATAGTAGGTTGATGGCTCCGAGAATAATGCTTTTCCCGGCTCCCGTTTCACCAGTAATGACAGAGAATCCACCGTCAAACGAGATATTGAGTTCGTCTATTAGTGTGAAATTTTTGATGTATAATTGTTTCAGCATATTCTTGATTTATTGTTTTATTCTCTCCCAGCTTTCGTTTAGGCTGGCATTGAGTGTGAAGAGTATGTCATAGATTCGTTCTTTCTCTTTTTGTGTACCATGACCTTGATAGATGTTGGCAAGTTCATCTTTTTTATAGTCGGTCCATAGTTGGGGGAGTCTGCTCAGTGGTCTGTTTTCATGCGCCTTCCATAAGTTTTCTTCGAGGGCAGTGGTGATATTCACTCGTGCTTTCTCTGGATTTATGGCCATCTGGTCTAATCCCTTTCGGTAATAGTCATATTGGAGTGTTCGGAAAGGACTTAATTTCTCATCCGTATAGGCATTGATTACTGCAAACCGATTTCGGTCGTCGTCAAAACTCTTCCATCCTGCAAAGTTTAACCCCTGTGCATTGTTGGCTATGTTGAGGCATTGTTGGAGTATGTCAGTTCCTCCCATAGGCGAAAAGCTGTCTAAGTTGATGCCAATGATGAGATAGGCATAGTAGGCGCATAAGGCCGTGAGCTGATTGTTGATGTGTTCTTTGTTGAACTCTAATTGAGCAAACTCAGCATATTCGAAGTCAAAGTTATTGTCGGTGTTGCTATAAAGCACTGTGGTGTATGTTGAATTGAATACGGGTCGGTTGGCTTGGATAATGGCTTTACAACTGAAGGTGTTGTTCTGTTGATCGTATTTATTCACCGTGATATTGAAACTGCACGCTATCCGCTCATTTTTTTGAAACTGGAGGTCGGTCCATTTTCTATCATTGAGAAACTGGGTAAGGGCGTTTTGCAAGTTGTCGAATATCGCATTGTTTGTACCTTGTATTTGGGTGTGGTTGATATTTACGACAGCTTGGAGCTCTTGAGCCATGAGTGGCCAGCTATAAAAGATTAGCCAACTCGTTAATAATATCTTTGGCAACATCCGTTTTAGGTTTCTTGGCATATTCTTTTTTCCCATTTTGATGGATAATCGTAATCTGATTTTCATCACTTTTGAATGTAGTTCCGGGATTGCGTATAGAGTTTAGCACAATGAAATCCGCATTTTTCTTCATTAACTTGTGCTTGGCATTTTGCTCTTCATTGTTGGTTTCGAGTGCAAAAGCAACGATATGCTGGTTGGAGGTCTTCATTTTCCCAAGTTCAGATGCAATGTCTTGTGTGGGTTTTAGCTGTAGAATCAAATCGTCTTTCTCACGTTTAATCTTTGTTTCTGCCACGTTTTCAGGTTTGAAATCGGCTACTGCCGCACACAAAATGGCCGCATTCTGATGGGGAAAGGCCTTTATAGCCTGCTCATACATTTCTTCACAACTCTCCACATCTATTCTGTTGATGCCTTGAGAACAATGAAGATTCACGGGACCACTAATCAATGTTACTTCCGCACCACGTTGATAGCATTCCTCAGCCAAGGCAAACCCCATCTTTCCGCTTGAATAATTGCCAATGAATCTCACGGGGTCAATCTTTTCATACGTGGGGCCTGCCGTAATCATGATATGCTTTCCCGATAGGTCGTTTGTTGAATTGAAGAAACTTTCAAGGCTTTCCGACAATTGCAGCAGAGCTTTGAGGCCTTCCCCGACTTTCGCTGCGAATATCAAGCTTTTGTTACATCCGCCATCTTGAAGAACTTACTTACTGTCTCTGCTCTCCTACACGACAAAGCAGGACTATTGAAATATGGACAACTCATCTTAGAAAGCAGTCCGAGGAAACTATATAGTCTCCTTTGCGATAGTATCTTTAACGATTTTGCAGGCCAACCCGATTTTGAGGCTCTCAAAGAAAAGTCACGGCTATTTGGCGACTACATTTATATTCTCAAGACTTCTCCACAATACGAACGTTCGGGACAGACGCAACAGGCCTTTACCTATGCGTTCGACTCTCCCATTCTGAAAAAGGTGCGCGAAGAGCTCAAGCTGGACAGTATCGCTGGCAATGGAGATGAGATCAGTCGCATCAAGCGCGTGATGTATTGGCTCCACGATGCTATCCCGCACGATGGTTCGTCCAGTTGGCCACAATGCAAGTATAACGCACTCGACCTTTTCCGCCAC
>ERZ773013.1622-NODE-1622-length-13096-cov-3.823556_pt1 | contig 13096 bp, 10 predicted proteins | sample MGYA00511670_ERZ773013 | MGnify/ENA primary metagenome ERZ773013 (study PRJEB29015, sample SAMEA2738120) | human oral metagenome | biome: human oral; feature: human-associated habitat; material: saliva | place: China | collected 2257 ...
GGTCATCGTCTTCATCTTGCTCGGGAAGTTGGCACGGAAGCCCAACGACTTATCCATCAGCGAGTCGTTAGGGTGCAGGGAGTTATGGTCTGCGTAAATGTTCAGGTTCAATGCGTGGTGCATATCAATGGTGTAGCCCATGTTGCACTTAACTATTAGCTCGTTAGAACGATTATCTCCATCGGAAGCAAAGTTATTTTGCTCGCCTCCGAATGGTGATACCGGGGGAAGAACTCTGCCGTCCCAATCGTAACGATGCATGGCTTTGTCGCATAAACCATGTTTGCCTATTACATATCCCGCATCGAAATCAAAATCTAAACCATCTAAAAAGAAGTTCTTACGTTTCAGTGTCAATGCCGTAACATAGCTGGTTGAATGGTTATAAGCCTCACGCACATTGAGGTCTATGCCCTGTATTTCCTGTCGCGTTCGTGTCAATACCAGTTCCCATTTTACTTCATCGAACCACCATTTAGTAGCCTTTACCGACATTCCTCCCATTATTTTCTTGAAACGGTCGTGGTCTCGCTCAACAATACGCCCATCAAGGTTTGCCAAAGCCATTTTATAGTTGTTCTTGGCATACGATATTACGCCTCCGATGCCAAATTGTAAGCCACTTTTACGGTCGGTACGTTTCAATATAGTCGATAATTGGTGTGTGTTGAACGAACCGACTTCATAGGAGAAGTCAAAGTAAACAGGTGGATATTCTTTTGTTACAACATTGACTGCGCCACCTAATGCTGACCCACCAAACTTGTAAGGGACAATACCTTTATATACTTCTATGCGTTCAATTATACTTGTAGGAATATCATTCAAAGCTACGAAGTTGCTGAGTTGCGACATCTGTGTATCGTCAATGAACATTCCCATTCGCTTCCCCTCTAATCCACGGACTGATATTCGTGATGCACTTCCCATGCCACCGGTATTCCTTATGGTAACGCCTACGGTGCGAGCGAGTACATCGTTGATATTGGAGGCTGTGCCCTGCAGTTGCCGCTGCCCGATAACAGATATGGGCATGGCTGACTCTCTTAGCTTTCGCATCTCGCTGTGGGTGGTTACCGTTACTCCGCCCAGTACGGTTTCCACCGACTTCATGCGTATGTTGCAACACACACTGTCGCGCAGTGCTACATCGCACCGTTCTGTTCTGTAGCCCAAATACTGGCAGGTCAGTTGCACCCGCTTCACCCCCTGCAGGTTCAGTGTATAGCGACCGTCGGCATCCGACGCTGTTCCTTTGTTGCCTTTTGCTGCCGACACCCATGCCCCGGCAATGGGTTCACCTGTCTGTCCGTCGGTAACTTGTCCGTACACGATGGCTGTCTGTGCCGGAATGGCGAGCGTGCCGAGTAGGAAGAGCAATGCTATGCAGACGAACTTCCTGCTTTGTAGTGCGCCGGAAATCCTTTCTGTTTTTTCCAATATCCTTCTTTTTGTCCTTTCTTTGTCCATATTAGATACAGGGTTTAAAAACGAATAATATTCACGAATATTCAAAAATAAAGTGCGCTGTCGGTATGACGGACAGCGCACTTTGCTTGTTTGTGGGCATTGTGCCCACCTTTTATATTTTCTTTTCCTTAGTGTCATCTAAAGCTTTTACACATTCAAAACAGATTATTTGCGTGCAAAGATAAAGCTAATATTGCAATTTGCCAATACCTAAAAATAGGTAATTCGTAGTTTCGGGCTCGGTGTCAGTGTTGTGTGTCAAGACTCTTTCTGCACATTTCTGCCCATAGTAGAAAGCACTAAGTGCATATCTATTTTGTCAGAATATTTCAATCGAAAAACGAAAAAAATTATCTTGCATTGCAATAGTCTATATTTTGCAGTGCAAAACGGTATGTATTGCACAGTAATACCCATTGTATTGCGCTGTCAAACAAGGGGTGTTGCAAAGTGCTTCGTACCAATGTGTTATGCGGACACACTGTGTATGAAAATTATTTACACAGATAGAGAATTGTCCTCCTGTGTCTATAGCAGGCTGTGACAGCCGTGTTGGGCGGTGATTATAGTGTGGGCGAGCAGGATCTGAATAGGTATTGGCAGGACAGCCATGGATTCGTGGGGTATGGAGTGGGGCAAATAAAAAAGCGGAAATTTTCCTCTTGCCGTTTAGTCTGTTTTCAGTAAAAGTTTGTATCTTTGCAAAAATAAACAATAAAAAAAGAAAGAAATATGTATCGGACTAAGACTTGTGGTGAACTTCGCCTGACAGATGCTGGTAAGGAAGTGGTGCTTGCGGGTTGGGTTCAGCGCTCACGCAAAATGGGAGGTATGACCTTCGTGGACTTACGCGACCGTTATGGTATTACACAGCTTGTATTTAACGAAGCCGAAGATACCGGTCTTTGCGATGAAGCTAACAAATTGGGACGCGAATATTGCATTCGCGTGAAAGGTATTGTAAGCGAGCGTCAAAGTAAGAATAACAAGATAGCAACAGGCGATATAGAGATTATCGCTAAGGAACTGACGGTGCTGAGCAGCTCGCTCACTCCTCCATTTACAATAGAAGACAATACTGACGGTGGCGACGACCTCCGAATGAAATATAGATACTTGGATTTGCGACGCCCTGCGGTGCGCAGCAACTTGGAGTTGCGCCACAGAATGACTATCCTTATCCGTAACTTCCTCGATAAATTAAACTTTATTGAAGTGGAAACACCTATATTGATAGGTTCTACTCCGGAGGGTGCACGCGACTTTGTGGTGCCTTCTCGTATGAATCCAGGGCAGTTTTACGCACTTCCGCAAAGTCCGCAGACACTGAAACAGCTGTTGATGATAGCTGGTTTCGACCGCTATTTCCAGATTGCAAAGTGTTTCCGTGACGAAGACTTGCGTGCCGACCGTCAGCCAGAGTTTACCCAAATAGACTGCGAAATGTCGTATGTAGACCAAGAAGACGTGCTTCAGGTGTTTGAAGATATGGCTCGCTATCTGTTCAAGGAGATTAGAGGAGTGGAACTTCCTGCTAAATTGGAACAGATGACGTGGCACGATGCAATGAAGCGTTATGGGTCTGATAAGCCTGATGTGCGTTTCGGAATGGAGTTTGTAGAACTTATGGACGACCTGAAGGGTACGAGCGACTTCTCTGTATTCAACGAAGCGAACTATATTGGAGGTATCGTGGTGCCCAATTGCGCTGATTATAGCCGCAAGCAGCTGAACGAACTTACCGATTTCGTGAAGCGTCCGCAAGTAGGCGCAAAGGGTTTGGTTTACATCAAGTACGACGAGAACGGCGAGGCGAAGAGTTCTGTCGATAAGTTCTTTACACAAGAGCAGTTGCAAAAGGTGAAGGAAACAACGGGAGCAAACAATGGCGACCTTGTTTTGATACTTTCAGGCGACAATGCCAATAAAACAAGAGTTCAGCTGTGCTCACTTCGTTTAGAGATGGGCAACCGTTTGGGCTTACGCGATAAGAATGTTTTCAAGTGCTTGTGGATTGTAGATTTCCCACTCTTTGAGTGGAGCGACGAGGAACAACGCCTTATGGCTACCCACCACCCATTCACTATGCCAAACCCAGACGACTTGCATTTGCTCGACGAACACCCAGAGCAAGTAAGGGCGTTGGCTTACGACTTTGTATGCAATGGCATCGAAGTCGGTGGCGGTTCTATTCGTATTCACGATACAGAATTGCAGGAAAGAATGTTTGAAGTGCTTGGATTTACGAAGCAACAGGCAGAAGAGCAGTTCGGTTTCTTGATGAATGCTTTCCGCTATGGTGCTCCTCCTCACGCAGGTATTGCGTTCGGACTCGACCGATACGTAAGTATTATGGCAGGACTCGATACAATCCGCGATGTAATAGCGTTCCCGAAGAACAATAGCGGACGCGATGTCATGCTTGATGCACCATCGGTTATTGCACCGAAACAGCTCGATGAATTGCAGATAAAGTTAGACTTGAAAGAGTAATATGTGTTGATGTAAATCAATAAAATTCAACTCTTGTGTCGTTGTAGCTTTGAAGTTGTTAGTTTTTTATCAATAAATTAGTTTCATTGAGATATTTAACGTATATTTGCAGCAAGTAATAGCAGTTTGTTATTATCTACTTCAATAGTATTTAAATAAGTGATGAATAATTATGGTAGAAAAGAAAGAAGTTGCTAAAGCGGCAACCAAACGGACAACAACAAAGAAAACCTGTGCAAAGAAAGCTACGGTAAAGGTAGACTTGAGCTCAGAAAATGTAGGTTTTAAAGCTGGCGATGTGTACAATGCACTTGCAGCGGAGAACAAAGGACTTACAGTTTCTGAAATTGCAAAGGCTGCAAAAATCACCGTTGAAGAAACTTATCTGGGTATAGGTTGGCTTCTAAAGGAAGGAAAAATAAATAGCGAAGACGATAAAATAGTCTTGGCTTAATAAGGAAAACGAAATTAAGTGGGGGAGTCTGTATTTATGGTATAGACTCCTTTTTTTATGCGATACGAGAAAGATATATTGCTGTTGTTGATAGAAGCTGGCGAGAAAGGATTGTCAGTTGGTAAGATTTCGCGCCATATATTCAATACACACAATTCGTTCTTTCTGGCTTTAGATGTTGAAGAAGTGCATCAGGAAGTGCAGCAATGCCTTGTAAAGATGAGCAGGCGCACAGATTCTATGTTGGGAAAAGTAAAAAAGGGTGTTTATTGCATTAATACTGAAAACCAACAAGTTAAACAATTGAGGTTAAAGTTCTTGAACGAACAGAATGAAACAAAGGAGGTTAGCCCTCAAGCAGACCTAAGTTTGAATTTGTTCGAGTAAGGTAGAAAGATAAATACAAAACTTGTCTTTTCAAATATTTATTTGTATATTTGCACTTGTTCTATTTATAAATAAGCTAAGCCTAAAAAAGTTATGATACATACAAACAATCATCTTGTTATAATGGCAGGAGGAGTTGGAAGTCGTTTCTGGCCTATGAGTACAGTAGACAAACCAAAGCAATTTATCGATGTACTGGGTGTTGGCAGGTCATTAATGCAACTTACTTACGATAGATTGAAAGGTATTACGAAGCCAGAGAATGTCTGGGTAGTAACGAATGCGAGATATTGCGAATTGGTTCACGAACAATTACCTGAAATTCCAGTCAGCAACATTCTAAGCGAACCTTGTAGAAGAAATACGGCACCTTGCATTGCATACGTTAGTTGGCGTATAAAGAAATCCGATCCAAAAGCAAATATCATCGTAACTCCAAGCGACCATATCGTTACCAATCAGGAAGAGTTCCGCCGAGTTGTAACAAATTGCCTGAAGTTTACTTCGGAGAGCGATGCAATTGTTACACTTGGAATGAAACCTTCCCGACCAGAGACAGGATATGGATATATACAAGCTGACCTGACTGTGCCTTCAGTACGCAATAAAGAAATATTCCGTGTTGATCAGTTTAAAGAGAAACCTGATATTGAAACTGCGAAAAAGTATATCAGTATGAATAATTTCTTTTGGAATGCCGGAATTTTCATTTGGAATGTATCTACAATTGTAAATGCATTTCGAATATATCAACCTGGTATTGCGCGTATTTTCACACAACTCTCTGAAGTATTAGGCACTCCAGAAGAACAACTGTACATAGATAAGGTTTACCCCGAGTGTGAAAGTATATCAGTAGACTATGCTATAATGGAGAAAGCTGAAGAAATATTTGTGTGCCCAGCTGATTTCGGTTGGAGCGATCTTGGCACATGGGGAGCATTATATCTACAAACACAACACGACCTCTATGGTAATGCTGTTATAGGAACGAACATACAAATGTACGATAGTAAGAACTGCATTGTGCATGCTACTGATGCAAAGAAAGTAGTAGTTCAAGGTCTTGATGGTTATATTGTAACCGAAAAAGATGGAATGTTGCTTATTTGTAGACTTTCTGAAGAGCAAAGGATAAAACAGTTCTCAGAGAACAACTGATACAAGATTAAGTTTTTAAGTTACCTATTTGTAAAATTAGGGAAGAAGAACAGATGAAAAGGAATATAGCATTAATAACAGGGATTACGGGTCAGGACGGAAGCTACCTGGCTGAATTTCTGATTGAAAAGGGTTATGAAGTACACGGACTGTTGCGCCGTAGTTCTTCTTTTAATACGGGACGCATTGAGCATTTGTATTTAGACGAATGGGTTCGCGACATGAAGAAAGAACGTTTGATTAATCTGCATTGGGCAGATATGACTGATTCGTCTTCTTTAATCCGTATCATTGGTGAAGTAAAGCCTACCGAAATCTACAACCTTGCAGCACAAAGCCACGTTAAAGTCAGCTTTGATGTACCCGAATATACAGCTGATACCGATGCGGTAGGTGTACTCCGACTCTTGGAAGCCGTACGTATCTGTGGCTTGGAGAAGGTTTGTAAGATTTATCAAGCATCAACTTCAGAACTGTTTGGTAAGGTACAGGAAGTGCCACAGAAGGAAACAACACCTTTCTATCCACGTTCTCCATACGCTGTTGCAAAGCTCTATGGCTACTGGATAATGAAAAACTATCGCGAATCGTACGGAATGTACTGCTGCAACGGTATTCTCTTCAATCACGAAAGTGAACGCCGTGGCGAGAACTTCGTTACTCGTAAAATAACCTTAGCAGCTTCTCGCATTGCTCAAGGTATGCAGGATAAACTTTATCTTGGTAATCTTGGTGCGCAACGCGACTGGGGATACGCTAAGGATTATGTTGAATGTATGTGGCTAATCCTACAGCAAGACGAACCAGACGACTTCGTTATCGCTACCGGAGAAATGTACACGGTGCGTGCTTTCTGCACGGCTGCGTTTAAGGAAGCTGGTATAGAACTTGAATGGAAGGGCGAAGGCATTGAGGAAAAGGGTTACAACAAGGCTACGGGAAAGGCTCTTGTAGAGGTGGATCCCAAGTATTTCCGTCCTGCTGAAGTAGAACAACTGCTTGGCGACCCTACAAAAGCAAAGACGAAGTTGGGTTGGAACCCTCGCAAAACTACCTTTGAACAGTTGGTTAAGATAATGGTTGAACACGATATGAAGTTCGTTAAGAAGCTGTATCTAAAGGCACAGATGCCCGAATAGACAGAAAACAGACGATAAAAAGATATTAGGTGGTTTTCGTTTCTTAATGGAAATCACCTAATTTATTAATCTAAGTTCGGCATAAGAAAGCAGGTTTAGCAGGCAATTTTGCAGCTATTTTTTAGCAAGTGCCTAATTGAAATGATGAGAGTTTTTCGGTTTAATCTTGTAAAGATAATTCTGTTAAAAATGATAACTGCGCTTTGACATTGCGAAAGTGGCTCTTTTGCGTTGCAAAACCTACGCTTTTACCATGCAAAACAGCCGCTTTTAATGAGCAAAACAATAGGTTTTGTAATGCGCTGATGATTAAGTGGTTAAGTAGTAGCTGTGCTTGTGGAAAATATTTACACCTTTATAGCTTCCTTTTCGTTCATAGAACAACGTATTATAGTTATACACTGCTTGTTTAAGAAATCAAATAGAAATTCAATGAAATTGTTTATCACTTTATTCTTTGCGCTTATTTCTGCATCAACCCTTGCACAAACCTATCCTAAACTAGTAGCTTTGAATGAACAGCACCATTTTAAGGAAACGGTTCCGAAAGGCAATTATAGTGGAATAACGTGGTTAGGGGGCAACCGTTATGCAGTTGTTTCCGATAAAACAGAGCACAGTGGCTTTTATATTTTTACATTGGATATAGACTTAAACACCGGTGATATTAAGCGAGTGACGTCTAATGGTTTCTTTGGTTCGTCTGCACCAAATGCCGATGAAGAAGGTATTGCCTTCCATTCAGATAGACACAGCATATTCATAGCACGTGAAGCTGATAATAGTATTTGCGAATACAGCTTGTTTGGCAAACTTACTGGCAAGCAATTGCTTGTACCGTCCAACCTTCGCTCTGCTTCAAATGTCTATGGTTTAGAGTCCTTAACCTACAATGCTGCTACACATTTGTTTTGGACTACTACCGAATCTACATTGAAAACCGATGGGAAACAGGCTGCACCTATGCAATTGTTGGAAAACCGTTTGCGCCTTCAAGCCTTTGATGAAAACCTGCAACCCATAGCGCAATATGCTTACAAGATGGACAAAGGCACCATAAATAAACCTGCACAGAACTATGCTATGGGTGTAGCCGATATGGCTGCATTAGACAATGGCATACTTCTTGTTTTGGAAAGAGAACTTTATGTTGCGCCCAAAAAGTTCGGTTCGTTTGTTAAAAACAAACTTTATAGTGTCGATACCAACACTTCGCAGCAAATAGACAACGACAAACCGCTCACGGACGCAAGTCCTTACATGGTGAAACACTTACTTGCGGAATGGAAAACATCATTAACCTTGTTTCATCAAGACTTCGCCAACTACGAAGGAATGTGCCTTGGACCTAAGCTGAACGATGGTTCGCAAGTTCTAATCTTGTGTGCCGACAGTCAAAATCAGTATGGCGGCATACTGCGCGATTGGTTTCGCACAATCGTTTTCCGCTACTAAGGCTTTCCGAACGATACCTTTATTTCAATCGTTTTTGTAGTTTGCGCAATGCCTTGTTTCGTATTTGGCGCACACGTTCACGCTTTATTCCCATTTCCTTGGCTATCTCTTCCATAGTATAACGTTCGCCATTCTGCAGTCCGTAGATAAGCGTGATGACCTTCTGCTGCCTTTCGTCAAGTGCGTCCATACCTTTTGCAATTTCAGCAGCAATAATCTGGCGTGTTAAATGCTCGTCGGCTTGTGGTGAGTTCTTGTTCTCCAAGACACTTTGCAAGGTGAAATTGCCGTTGCTGCCAACAGGTACGGGCTGGTCGATAGATAGCGTGTGGGCTTTGCGAGTGCGTTGTTTATCCTCTCCAGCATGCTGTACTTTATAGGTATCGAGCTGTTCTCTTATGGCCTCTTCCATGGCCTTGCGTATGTAGGTAGCAGCAAACTTGACGAATCGTGTACCTTTTGTGCCATCGAACTTCTGTGCTGCGTGCATCATGCCAATGTTTCCTTCGCTTATCAGGTCGTCTTCGCCAAGCCCACGGTTTCTGTATTGGTGTGCCAACGATACAACGAACTTCAGGTTAGCCTTCGTTAGTTTCTCCAAAGCCTTTGCATCTCCAATCTTAATCTTGGCTGCAAGTTCGCGTTCTTCAGCATCGGTAAGCAGTTGCTGATTGGCAATTTCTTCCATGTATTTACTGTTTGTAGCCATAATATCTAATGTTTTGTGTTATTCTATTCTTAAAATGGTAGCGTGTTGTTGTCTGCTTTTCTCTTTCTCGGTGTAGGAGTAAGCAGTGGATATGCCTCTGGCTTGCTGTCTTCAGGATATAAATCAGCCAGTAAATTTTTTGTTTCTACCAAGTTTTTCTTGATGGCAATGCCCAAAATTCTGTCATATTCGTCCATCAATCCAAGTTCGTAGCAGCATCGGGCATAGTACGCATAGCCTATGTCCCAGACTTCCGAAACTCTTTGTAGATTAGCAGAAAACAGCCTGTAGGCATCGCTCATATAGCCGTTAGCCATCAGCGAAATAGCCATTTGTATGTATGTTTCCTCCTTTGCTTCTGAGTTCTCAATTGCTTTTTTGAAGTATTTAAATGCCTTGTCTACCTTCTTTTGGCTTAAATAAACATCTGCAATCGTGATATTTACGGAGTTTTTTCTTGCTTCGGCAATAACTTTCTGAAAGCGTTTGTAATAGTTTATTGCTTCATCGTTGTTGCCGATGCTGTATAAAGCATTGGCTTTGTTTGAGAGTGCGTCTTCGTCTTCTGGATTGATAGCCAAGGAATATTCGCTCGCTGTGATAGATTTGTTGTATTCGCCACGAAGGAAATGGCACTCTGCCAATTCGTTCCAATAAGTAGTAGAGTAGGGATTGCTGTCGATAAGTTCGTTCAACATATCTTCGCTTTCGTTGCTTTTCCCCAACCATAAAAGTATCTTTGCCTTTAGTTCCTTGTAGTCTTTCGTTTCTGTATCTTTATATTGGTTTAGCCATTTTTGCGCAAGTTCTGCTAAACCGTAGTCGCAAAGGAGCGAAGCAACATCGAAAATATAGTCCTGTTGTTCGTCTGCTGCAATATCGTCGAAGTGTTCCGAAAGATACTTGTTGGCTTCTTCATATTTGTTCAGCACCATCATTATCTCTGCAATCAGGTAATAATAGTCCAAATCCGTCTTGTCTATAATTTCCTCTGCCAGCAGTTCAGCCTTTACAGGGTCTTTGTCTACAAACAGTGCAGTGCGTGCCAGAAAGCAAAGAGGGGCAGTAGCACCCGGAAAAACATTTACCGCATATGTTGCTGCTGCCCTTGCTTCTTCTTCCTTACCTATTATATGGTAATATTCAGCAATATCAGCAAGTTCCTCTGAGTCGAGGAAACTGTCGGCATTCTCTTTACATAGTTCTTCGTATTCATGAAGAATATGCTTGAATCTATTGCTTTTAAAATATTCGTCCAATACTATTTATCCTTTTTTCTGAGCTTTTGCCCATGCATCTTTCAGTCCCACTGTTTTATTGAAAATAAGTTTTTCAGAAGTAGAATCAGGGTCAAGCATAAAATATCCTGTACGTTGGAATTGCAAATAATCACCTGGTTTCTTTTCCAAAAGATATTTCTCAACATAGCAATTATTGTGGATTTTAAAACTATCTGGATTCAGGAGTTCTCTAAAATCACATTCTTCGGCAGATGGATTTTCTACGTTGAAAAGTCTGTCGTATTCGCGAACTTCCGCCTTTAGGCAGTGTTCTGCACTCACCCAGTGCAGCGTTCCCTTTACTTTACGGTTAGCCCCTTCCATTCCACTCTTGCTTGTTGGGTCGTATTCTGCCTGTATTTCCACGATGTTTCCCTGCTCGTCCTTTGTGCAGCCTGTACATTTGACAATGTATGCACTCTTCAGACGCACTTCTTTGCCTGGTGTCATGCGGAAGAACTTCTTCGGTGCGTCCTCCATGAAGTCGGCACGTTCTATCCACAAATGCTTGGAGAAGGTAATCGTGTGTACGCCTTCCGCCTCGTTTTCGGGGTTATTGATGCTTTCCATTTCCTCGGTCTGACCTTCAGGATAGTTGGTTATCACCAACTTCACAGGGTCGAGCACGGCGCTGACTCGTGTTGCTTTCTTGTTCAAATCGTTGCGTACGGCAGCTTCGAGCAATGCCATATCGTTCAGAGCATCGAACTTCGTGTAGCCGATAGATTCGATAAAAGCGCGGATAGATTCTGGTGAATAGCCACGACGGCGCATGCCACAGAGTGTAGGCATACGAGGATCGTCCCAACCATTTACAAGTTTTTCATCTACAAGTGTATGTAGTTTTCGCTTCGACATCACGGTGTAGGTTAGGTTCAGACGGTTGAACTCAATCTGTCGTGGGCGGTTATCATTCAGCACGTCGGCAGTGTTGTCTGATTCTTTCAGCAGATCTATAAATTTATCGTAGAGTGGACGGTGAGGAACAAACTCCAATGTACAGATAGAATGCGTAACTCCTTCAAAGTAATCGCTCTGTCCGTGTGCAAAATCGTACATAGGATAACAGTTCCATTTTGTACCTGTACGGTGGTGTGGTGTATGTATAATACGGTATATGATAGGGTCGCGGAAGTGCATATTGGGATTTGCCATATCCAATTTTGCACGCAGTACCATACTTCCTTCAGCTACTTCGGGCGTATTCATCTTTTCAAAAAGAGCGAGGCTCTCTTCTATAGGGCGATCTCTGTATGGCGATAGTATACCTGGTTCGGTTGGTGTTCCTTTTTGTGCAGCTATTTCTTCCGAGCTCTGTTCATCAACGTATGCCAGTCCTTTCTTAATTAGCCATATAGCGAAATCCCAAAGTCTTTCGAAATAGTCGCTTGCGTAGTAAATGTTCCCCCATTTAAAACCTAACCAGCTAATATCGTTGAGAATATTCTCGACATATTCGTTGTTTTCTTTTGATGGGTTTGTATCATCAAAGCGCAGATTACAAACACCATTATATTTCTCTGCCACACCAAAGTCCATGCAAATAGCTTTCGCATGTCCTATATGCAAGTATCCATTTGGTTCTGGTGGAAAACGTGTTTGGATGCGTCCGCCATTCTTTCCTTCGGCAATATCTTCTTCAACTATTTGTTCTACAAAACTCAAACTACGTTTCTCTTCATTGGTGTTACTTTCTATTGTGTCCATAAGCTATAATTTTTCTTCTGCAAACTTACAAAAATTATTGGTATTTTACGCCAGTATAATAAAAAAGTTGAGACTACAGCACAAATCATTAGTTCAGAACGACGTACATCTTGCACTTTTTCGTTAGAAGTCTGTCTCAAATAGAGTTAATAAACGGGATTTATGTCCCAATGTAGAACTTTAGTCCATTGTGCGTTCTCAATGTTCACAAAGATAATGTCTTTGTGTGTATTGACAAAGAGAACGGCGAGAAAATTCAGTTCAAGGCAGATATACTGATTCAGACTGATCATTAGAATTTAAATGTTAGTTTGGTGGAATTAAGATGATTTGGTTTCGCAATAATCCTCTTCTGAATAAGTCCTAAAATCGTAACGGAGTTACGACAATCGTCGCAACGGAGTTACGACAGTTACAGTAACGGGGTTACGACAAATGCCGTTACCAAACAGATAAACACAGCTGCTCTCTGATACTGTGAATAGCGGTATTTTGATGCTTGAGGAACGATGGATTCGCGCATTGTCAATTTGCCGAACTCACGTTATTTAAACAAATAAAGCAGAATTTTCCTCTAATATACTTTTGTGGTGAAAGTGCAAATGCAATAAAAATACAAATGTAGACTACACTCATAGCCGATCATCTGCCCATAACACTGGTGAAGATGAAAATAAAAAGGCATTGGAGTTTCTCAGGATTAGTCACTATGAGAAGAATCTTACTGATGAATCATTTATCAACACAAGGGTTCTTTGAGCCGCCACAAAAGGATAGGTACAATGTAGCTGCAAAGACAGAAGCCCCACTGAAGAGCTGTCTTTATTTCAAGGAGGGTCTT
>ERZ773013.1627-NODE-1627-length-13064-cov-63.581059_pt1 | contig 13064 bp, 6 predicted proteins | sample MGYA00511670_ERZ773013 | MGnify/ENA primary metagenome ERZ773013 (study PRJEB29015, sample SAMEA2738120) | human oral metagenome | biome: human oral; feature: human-associated habitat; material: saliva | place: China | collected 2257 ...
TCTCTGGGTCACTACCCTTCTCACCACGACTCTCAAAGAACATGTTCTGTGAGTGTGCACCCCAAAGACCGATAGAGATAGGATACTTCTTCAACAAAGTCCAACGTGAACCGCTTCTTGGCTCACCACCCTGCATATTAATACCAGCGTAGAGATCCAATGGGCTACGTTCAATTTCCGCAGCCTTATCTACAGACTCCTGCAACAACCAATCTGAGTTCCAGTTGTAGTTGAAGAAGAGGTTAGCAGCCTCGCTGCCTTTTGCCCCAAAGAGATTCTTGTTATTATCGTTAAGCCCCTGATCGAAAGCAATATTACCTTTCTCATTGGTACCATCATACCAAAGATTCTCGTAAATTGGGTTGTGAGGCTTGATTGCCTTATTGAGGTTAACATGGAAATCTTTAAGAGCACGAACCAAACGACCACTACCGAAATAGTCAGAGAACTCAGAGTTATAGCCGAGACCATCGTAACCGAAGTAGTTCATGAAGTCAGCTGCATTCTGAACATTTGCTGTAGAGAGGTTGTTCAAAGTTGTTCTCCAGTCGCCCTTGAGACCACCCCAAGGAATACCAGCAACCGAAGAAACAGGCACACCATTCTTATGTGCTGCGTCCAACAAAGCTGCTGGAATACGACCTAAGCCACAGCTCCAGTCGCCCCAGTGTGTAACGTATGGCCACATTGAGAACACCTCAGAATCGAAGACGCCATCAGGAAGGGCGTTCTTACTTGGCACGTTCCATGGCAACCAAGCAAGGAGCTTCTTGTCGTTTGTCTCTGTAAGGTCTGTACGAACCTGTGTTCCTTCGTAACGGAAGCGAGCCTTTGGTTTTACACGAGAGATGAAGAAGTTATCATCATCATTGATTTTAGGGTTCGACTTTGACCAGCTCTGCAGTTTACCTGGGAACTGATGAGAGTCAAAGCCCCACTGAATGTAGTTGCTCTTAAGTTCCTGTGCCATCAAGGTTGATGGAATTAGGCAGCAACCAAAAAGAAGTAAATTAATTCTTCTCATAATTGATTTGGGTTTTAATGTTATTGAATAATTATAAATCTTATTACCGTTTAGATCTGCCTCCACTCGTTAGGAGAACAGACGTTGTCCGAGAACTGTATCCTTCGTTGGTACCGCTTAGTAGACTTTACCTGTCTTTCGATAGCTTTATAGGTGTCAACTGTGCCTCACGTCTCTCATTTCCAATCTTCGTATTCATGCTTAGCACATCGTGTGCGAAGGCTTAACACCACTTGTGCGGATGCTCCGCACCATTAAAAAAGATGCTGAAGGAACATTCCGCTGTTCATAAGACGAGGGTTGCACTACCCTAACAAAAGCCACGTTTTATCGGACATTTTTATTATCAGAAAGCTTACCTACCAAACAAAACAAGGCTACCCGACTCGATAGAATCAAGTCAGATAACCTCATTTTATATCACCTATTACTTAATCGTAATCTTTTGTGTACGGATAACATTGTTGTTCTGCATCTTAACGAGGTAAACACCTGCTGGCAACTCATTTGTATTGAAAGACTTTGGATTAACCAAGCTCTTTACAGTCTGACCATCAGTAGAGAATACCCATGCACGTTCAACATTCTCGAATACTACCTTACCACTAACAACAGTAAGCTGTGAAGCACCACCTACGTTAGCAGATATGATATTAGTAGAACCACCCTCGAGCAACTCTGGCTCGTCAGCAACACCCTTATCATGGGTGTCAGCCTTAGCACCACGAGCAGCATTAGAACCAGTGATAGTCACCTTGAAGTCGATAGCGAAGCCCTTATTGAACTTACCAGTTGGTGTCAAACCGCCCTGGAACCATGCGTCACAGAAGACAAGGCGGAGACGGCTCTGACCCGGCTTAGCATCTTCAGGAACTTTGAAGGTGTACTCATTCAACTGCTGTACCTGTGCAGGAACACCCTTGCGAACCTGACCAAAGAATACAACACACTCACCCTCGTTAGGATTCTCAGAGAGATTCTCTGGGTTGAACTGCTTGTCGCCATTGAAATCCATCCAAGCCTTACCCATACAATAGCGGAGGTCGTCATTGCTCTGGTCCTTGATCTGAGTTGCCTCATAGCCCTTAATCTTCACTTTCACTGTCGCACCCTGTGCTACTTCGAGCTCTTGACTCGTAGCATCAACATAGTTCGTCTCGTTACCAGCAGGACCGTTAGCAGTATAGTCGATATTCTTTGTACCGCCCTCTGTCTGGAACTTCTGAACATAACGAATCTTACGAGCTGTTTCTGCACCAGCAGCAGCATTGTCGAGTTCAACTGTTCCGTAGCCCTCTTCCTGTGCCTCTGGGAGTTCAGACTGCTGAGCACGTGGCACAGCAATCCACTGTGTCTTTGAGTAGGTCTTAAGGTCAGTACTTACTGAGCGAACACCGATGAAAGGTTTGTCGTCAACACTTGTGAACTGGATGTTAGGAACGAGTGTAGCCCACTGTGATGTACGCCCTACCTCAGACACCTTACCATTCTCACCGTTCTTATAGAGAATCTCGAAGTGGTCGATATTTGCCTCATCGTTATAAACGGTTGGCTTCTGTCCTGGGTCCTTATCAATTCCCCATACCGCCTTAACAGAAAGAGAATTCTTTGTTTCCTCCTTCACCTGAACGGTCAAATCCTTCACGTTAGCTGGTGTTGCTGTCACGTCGTCGTTGAGTTCGAGTTTACCAACAAGTACATTATAGTCAGCATCTGAATCCTTCACACGCAGACCGATACGCTCAATCTTCTGACCAGCAGTAATATCATTCAGCTCAACCTTCTTCTCTGTCCAGTTTGCGTTCTCGGTGTTACCCAAAGCATAAGCCTTCCAAGCACCATTCACACGTACGATGAGAGAAAGTTTTGAGTCGTTATTGCCTTCTTTGCCAGTCTTGATAGCTACCTTAGCAACTACCTTACCCTTAGAAGGAGTGAGGTTAGTCTTGAAGAGAACAACGTCTGTAGCAGTTGCATTGTTAACACCCTTCAAGCGAAGTGCTGCACCACCAGTGTAAGCATCCTCATTGGTGAATGAAGGCTGTACGTCTGTGCTGGCTACTTCAGTCTCTGGCTTAACAACCATCCAACGATAAGTAGGCACGACATCTTGGCTACTCATGTTATACCATGAGCCTGCAGTCTTCTTACCCTTATAGTTATAGCGTTCACCATTACCTGTGTTGAAGTGGGTAGCGAAAGGAAGGTTGCCTGAGATAGCTGTGCGCTCTGGAATCCAAGAAGCAAGACCAGCGAAACGTGCCAAAGGAGGTGTGGTACCCTGTGCCTCAACATTATTACCCCTGTTGCTAATCTCTGGACGATACAAAGGATTACGGTTGCCACCAGAGAAAGCACGTTCAAGATACTCTTGATAGTTAGACATACGAGACATAGCGTCGCCACCAGTGTTATAACTCCAGAAACGACTCTCTGCATGCTCACCCCACAGACAAATACCACAGCGCTTAGCATCTTGGTTGTTAAGACTATTCCATCGTCTGTCCATGCTAACAATCCATACACCAGCGTATAAACCATCGGCTGAGCCCATAGTGCGTTCTGCCTCTTTTACAGAACTGCCCATGTTCCAACTGAAGTCGCTGTTGTCGTAATTCAACATCACCTCACAGATACGATTGTCCTTATCTTGACCCCACATATATCTTGAGCTATATGATGTCAGACTTGAGCTCGTCGTATAATACATAATCTTGAAGTCGTTAAAACCTTCAGACTTCGCAATCTTGTAAAGTTCCTTATGGAAGGCTATGTTATCTGCATCTTGATACTTGTTAGTGCTTTCCCAGTTATAGTTGATACCATCGAAACCGAGGAAGCGCATACAGTTGATGATAGGATGCGTATAGCGGAAGCTACCATCGCTATTACGAGTCATGATAAAGCTTGCCCAACTGTTAGCAGCTCCACCCGTTGTATGATCGAAGAACTTAATACCAGCGAAGATGCTTGTACCATTGCGGTGAGCAGCATCAGCCCATGAACCCGGTGCTTGGAAAAGTCCGTAGTTCCAGGCACCAAACAGGTTGGTATAGTTCCACATTGAGAAGTTATCGTTAGCAAATGTCTTTGAAGGATAGCCACCGAGGTTCTTTCCAGCACCACCAGGGATATTCATAAAGAGGTTACGATTCTCGTAAGTATCTTGGAGAAGACGGTCAGCACGTGACTCAATAGCACGCTTTCTGACGTGTGAGCGGATAAACTCTACCTCGTCTTTAATGCCCCATGCAGTAAGGTCGGCATCAGTAGGATATTTCTTGCCGTTATCAAAGAGTTGTGCAAAATGCTCAAGAAGGGTCTGATCGCCCAACTTTGACAGGTCGAACACCTGTGTTGAAGCTGTTGAAGAATATGTTTGTGCAGTTACACCGACAGGAGCCATAGCCATCATAGCTGCGATGATCCATGCACTAAGAGTAGATTTTTTATTCATATGATTTAGGTTTTGTAATTAGTACTTGATAGATTTATATCCCAGTAGAGTGACGTTTATACCACCCTACTGGGCTATTGCATTAATTCAGAGTTTCATTTAGAAGTTTGAAGTGGTCTTATCCCAGAAGAGACGAGTTGCCATCTTATCTGGACCGCCCAATGCTGGGATACCTGTGTTGTCAACATCCTGCTTTGTTGCGATGTCGCTTGTGCCAGGGAATGGCAGACGACGCATGATATCACCAGGAACTAAACTACCATCAGCCTCATCGATGTTCAATACTGGCAACATACGTGGGAAACCTGTACGACGGAGGTCAACCCATGCCTCGAAGCCATTAGGATAAGTAGCGAGGTACTTCTGAGTGATAATCTTCTCGAGTTTTGTCTCTTGTGAGTCGCTGTCGTTCCACTTTACACCAACATGGATTGGTGAAGCAGCGTCTGGTGTGTCACCAGTTGGATCCTTATAAACATAAGCTACTGGGTTCTCCTGTGCCATGTAGGTGTCAATCCAAGAGTCATACCAGTTTACATTCTGCTGTCCGTTAGGACTCTCACCGTCCATAGACTTCATCTCAGGATCCTCACAGTTACCATGACGAATACCCTCCTCATAGAAGTGCTGAGCCGAACCACCCATGTTCCAACCACGGAGTGCACCCTCTGCACGGAGGAAACAAACCTCAGCATACTTCATCAAATAAAGTGGTGCAGAGTTGAAGTACTGCTCGTTCAGCTTACTGAATGCGATGTACTGGTTCTCATCATATCCCTGACCTTCACCTGGATGTGTACCGGTACGGATACCACAGATACGGCTGTCAGCAGGTGTTGTCTCGCCTGTCTTATTGTTCTTAATAACGTTGTCGTTCTTCTTAAAGAGATATTTCAACCAAGGGTGATTGAAGGTCTTCAATGTGATTTCCATTGTTGCACTCATACGAGCATCACCCCAACTCTCAACGCCTGGCAATGGATTACTAAAGCCCATCACACCTGGACGGATTGAAACGCTCTGTGCCTCGTTCTCAATAACGCCATCAGCAACAGCCTCTTCAGCCAATTTCTGTGCACGAACAGGGTCGCTCTTTACCATGTGCATAGCGATACGCAACTTCAATGAGTTGGCATAACGTGCCCATGCCTTCAACGTTCCGTCAGCAGCACCACCATCGGTCATAACTACGAAACGGTCAACAAACGCACTCTTAATCTTCTGCTTGTAGGCAGCTGGCTTCTGATCGAAGTAGTGGAAACAAGCAATGGCAGTGTCGAGGTTGGCAACAGCATCGTTGTAGACATCCTCTACCTTGTTATAAGTATAAGGACCTACCTGCAAGTTAGTCTTCAACTCACGGTAAGGCATTGGACCATAAACGTCAGCTACCTCAACAGCCTGCTGGTTGAAGAGGGTCAAATAAGCTGCCTTCAACTCTGGAACAGCATTTACCTTCTCATTATTCAAGATAGGCACAAGTGAGGTTTTCATCTCTGTGAATGAACCCCATGCACCACCATAGCACTTCTGGTCGATAGCATATGACGATGCCAAACGAATCTTTGAATACTGGAAGAAAGTATGAGGAACAACCGTGTACTCAGCATAGTTGTCAACACCGAGAGAATACTGATACTGATAAGCATGTGGACCAGGGTTCTCACCATTCTTACCACCACGCATAGAGAACTGTCCACCAACACCAGCATCGAGCAAGTCTTGCATTGCATTGAGTGCCTCATCTGCTGCTGCAGCGTCTGTAGCCTGACGGAAAGGAATCTTATCCACGTCACCACGGCTTGTCACCTTCTCAACATTCTTGGTTGTTGAGTTGAACTCATCACCAGGGTTGTCATAGTCAAGGCATGACTGTAGACCCAGTGTTGGCAATGCCATCGCCATGAGTACGATTATATGTTTACTTTTCATTGTTGTTTATCTTTTGAATATTATTGTATTGTTTAAGCTTATTCGGAGCTAAAGATGTGTAGTAACGGATTTGTTACGTGGGGAGCAAGACGTCAAACATTATATTTGTTTCTCACTCCCTTTCACGCTCTTCACTCCTTTCTCACTCCTTTTCTCTTAGAAGTTAGCCTTCAAAGAGAAACCGAATGAGCGTGAAGATGGCATATTGAAGCTCTCAAATGCTCCGAGACCATTCTGTGTAGACAGAGATACGTCTGGGTCTGTTGGTGCATCCTTATAGATGAAGAACAGGTTACGAGCGATGAATGAGAGGGTCAAGTTACGGTTCTGACCGAAGAGGTCACGGAAGGTGTAACCCAATGAAAGCTCACGAAGACGGAAGTTTGTTCCGTTGTAGAGATAGGTTGATGGGTTGCTTGATGCGCCCAATGCCTGATAATATGACTGGATTGGAACGATGCGTCCGCTACCATCATTGAGTTCCATACCTGGTACGTTACCATAGTTGGTTGCAACGATGTTGTTACGCTCTGCGCTGAGGCGAGCTGCCTCTGTACGCTCTGAAGCACCGATATAGTCAAGATATGACTCTGTCAATGAGAGTACCTTACCACCGATACGACCGTTGATGAGGAATGAAAGCTGGAACTCCTTATAGTTAAAGGTATTGGTCCAACCCATCTGCCACTTAGAGTTCATGTTACCGAGGAAGCGGTCGTTTGAACCTGTCTTGTCGAATGTTGGCTCACCCTTAGCTGTCAATACGATATGACCATTTGCATCGCGCATGAAGTCGCCTGCATAGATGTCACCAATAGCACCACCCTTCTGGTAGATTACCTTTGCCTCACCTACAGTCTGCTGATACTTACGTGATGTTCCGTCCTTATCATAACCCGTCTCAAGAATCTTGTTGTCGTTGAATGAGAGGTTATAAGAGGTACGCCAACGGAGGTCCTTACCGAACTTGAAGTCGTAGCCAACGGTTGTTTCAAAACCAGTGTTACGTACCTTTGCAGAGTTCAGCAACTCGGTGTTACCACCCAATGAGCCAAGCTCCATGTAGAGGTGACGAACGATAGTGTTATAGAAGGTGAAGTCGAAGCTCAAACGGTTGTTCAAGAACAATGACTCGATACCTGTCTCGAATGAACCTGTCTCCTCTGGTACTGGTGAGAAGTCGAGCAACTTGTTACCTGACAATGCACCTGTCTGGAGGTTACGGCTCATCGCACCGTATGCCTTATTAGGGATAGAGTTACCTACTGATGAGTAAGAAACACGATATTTCAAGAAGTTAAACCAGTCTGGCAACTTCACCAACTGACTTACGATAGCATTGGCACCAACACCGAAGTAACCGTAGTTATCGGTATCAATCTTACCCAACTCCTTGAAGTAACGGAATGGACGATACCAGTCGCGACGATAAGAAGCATCGAAGTAAACGGTTTCTTTCCAACCTAACTGTGCTGTGAAGAGGTATGAGCGGTCCCAGTTTGAACTCTTTGAAGTGCTTGTTACGCCATAGCCACCTGCGCTGGTCTCGAAGTAGTTAACCATTGTTGGGAGCTTACGCATAAGACGGTCGTAGTAAGTTGCAACGGCGTCTGTACCCTTTGACTCACCCTTGATGGTATGACCTACATAACCTGCTGTCGCTGATACTGAGTAGTCACCAAAGGTCTTGTTATATGACAAGAGGTAGTCGGTATAGAACTCTGTTGTCTTCTCGTCTGAATCCCAAAGACGACCGTAGTCTTCCATAGATGCAGGGAGGAAGGTGGTAGCAAAGCGAGTTGCATGATTCTTGAAACGAATCTGGCTGTAGTTGACACGTGCTTGGAAAGTCAAACCATCATAGATGTCAACATTTGCTTGCAAGGTACCAAAGAGGCGGCTCTCCTTCTGCTGACTGTTACCCGAATTGATCAACCAATATGGGTTGTTGTTAGGATGAGAGAGGTATGCCCACTCCTGCTGTGGACCTGTCAGAGTTGTGCGCTGACCAGCTGCCCAAGCGAAGTTTGAACCATTGAGCTTGTAATATGAACCTGGATTTGACAACCACTTACCCTCAGCGTTCATGTAATGGTCACGATAGTAATCCATATCAATGTTCTGAGGTGCGGTATAGAGATGGTAGAGAGGGTTACCTACCGTACCACCACCAGGACGATTCTTTGTCTTTGACTCTGTATAGTTCAATGATGCATCAATATGCAAACGCTTGAAGAAGTTATAAGTCTGACGGAAGCTAATAGAGTTACGGTTGTATGAGTTGTTACGCACCATACCTGTTGCATGGCTATTTGCCACTGACACATAGGTACGTGCAATCTCTGTACCACCAGAAAGTGAGATAGAGTTATTTGTTGTGACACCCGTACGGAAGAAGTTGTCTACATCGTTACCTGCACGGTTGCGGAGATAAACATTATGACGACGTGCCATGATTGGATTGCCACTTGCGTCTGTACCAATCTGCTCCTCTGGATAACCTACCCAACGCTCGTCTAATGGAGTGCGTACTACGAGGTCGTTATCTGCACGGTCTGCGAGCTTACCGCCCCAGTTGTTCAATGACAATGCACCTGTTGTCTTGTCATAAGCTGCACCATAAGTCTTCTGAATCTTTGGTGTCAACAATGGAGAATCGAAAGTGATGTTTGAGGTTACGTTAATATCAACCTTACCCTCACGACCACGCTTGGTGGTAATCATCACAACACCATTGGCAGCACGTGAACCGTAAAGCGCAGCAGCGTTAGCACCCTTGAGGACATTGATTGACTCGATATCGTCTGGGTTGATCAATGACAATGGGTCAGAACCCTCAGAAGTTCCAGTTGAGCCGAAACCCTCTGCGCCCATACCCTGCTGACCACGAATACCATTACTCATTGGTACACCGTCAACAACGATGAGTGGAGAACTGTTACCGAGGATAGAACGGTTACCACGAAGAACAATCTTTGAAGCACCACCAGCACCACCAGCACTTGGCGTAATAGTGATACCAGCTACCTTACCTTCGAGTGAGTTAGCAGCGTTAGGATCCTGCACCTTCATGAGGTCCTCTGCCTTCACCTGCTGCGTTGCATAGGTGAGAGACTTTTCCTTACGCATAATACCCATGGCGGTAACAACAACTTCGTTCATGGTGTTTGCCTCTTCCTTCAATGTCACGTCGATTGTACCCTTACCACCAACAGGGATGGTCTGTGCAGCATAACCGATGTAAGAGAAGACGAGCTTCGCGTTTGCAGTGGTATTGAGGGTATAGTTACCATCAATATCCGTTACTGTGCCATTAGTGGTACCCTCAACAAGGACGGTAGCACCAATGAGCGGTTCACCGGTTGAGTCAACGACACGACCGGTCACTTTGTGATTACCATTCTGCTGTACTGCCTGTACTGCAGTGCTGGTGTTTGTACCCGCGTAGACACCTGTTGGTGCCAATGCTAATGATAGAGCAAAGGCAGCCGAGAAGTACAGATGCTTCTGCTTTGATTCTTTAAAGATTCTCATCAGGTTTAGGTTTTAAACTTTTATTTATTTATTTTCCTAATTTTGTTGCAATTGATTTTAGGTATTGTCAATATTCCATCTTGTTACACCTTATTATATAGTAAGGCATAGGTTATTTGGGACTTCTTGTTCGCTTTACTTACTCCCGTTATGTTTCAGAAGATTGGTCTAATGACACCTATCATTCAAACAACTTAAAGATTTAAAATACTTACACAAAAAATGATATTTAACAAATATAAACACTCACAATAAGGCTTATTGGCTTTATTGGGCTTATTGGGCTTATTAGCCTAATTAGCCTAATTAGCTTTCCCCTTCTATCAAAAAGAAACCCATTGGAGGGATTAAGTATTTCGTGTCATAATTCCTTTAAGGAACAACACATACTTAACTCGCCCAATGGGTTTAGTCCGCATTATGTTATAAACAACAGTCAGCGTTCTGCAGCTTATAAGAAAGCCATCACGAACACTTTCCGTATTGTCTTGACGCTTAGAGGTGGAACTATCGTTTTAAGTCCTTTTACCACTCTACATCCTCTGCCTTGTGCTCGCCTCCGTCTTCAAAATCTTTTTTCGTTATCGTATTAGGCTCTACACTCGTACAGATCATACTCATCGCCTCAACGTGTACCAATGCTACACTTGGCTTTAAGTAGCTTTTCTTTGCTTCGATCTTATTCATAAAATATAATTCTAAGTTTCTACTTTCTTGATTAATGTATCCTCGTAAGGATTACGCTTAGTAGTTGATAAATGGTCTAACTTTGGTCCTATCTGTTTTACGTGCACCACCAAAATGTGCACCTTCAGCACCTGCTGTTACAGTGACACCTTTACTTTCAAGATCTGTTTTCCAATCGTTAGCAGCCCAATACCATCCTGTCAATGGAACTCCATTTGCCTGATAGAAGAGAACCTCCTGAAGACGATATCCCAAGCTGCCACCCCATGCGTTTGTTTCTTGACTCCAGTAGTCGAAACCATGTGCTGGATCATCTATTCCAAGATACTTGAGAGCAGAATCCCACTCACCAGCACCAGGTACATACCACTTATTACCATTAACTTCGCCTAAATCTTTCATAGCGTTAAAGGCTGGACACTCCCACTTATCCGCCTTACAAGAGAGCCTAGGAAATGAAATTCCATTCGTAATGTTTTTTTGCCATGTCTGGTCATAACCATCATATCTTGCAATAGTCGCTCTCAAGCCACTTTCGTCCTGATTTTCGTGTTCCTTACATTTTACACCAACACTTGTTGCCCACTGCTTTTCACCAGTTTCATTGAGGTCCATACATACTCTACGAGCCTTATCAACGACAAGTGCTACTGGTGTGCGGCCTGCCTTCAAGTTAGGAACCAATGTACCTACTGTTCCATCACTGAAGAGATAATCTGCAGAATAATAGATAGTCTGCGAGATAGTATAGCTTGTTCCTATCTTCAACTCTACATCCGAAAGATTAAGAGGAAGCACCTTATTAGCAACAGCCTTCTGATAGATAGTACCAGAAGCCTCTGAAGCAAACTGGAATGATAACTTATTCAAGCGTGTTTTAGCCAAGAAATAAACGCCAGCATCTTCTGGTGTGATAATGTAAGATGTCTTTACAACGCCATTCTCTTGAGGTCCCGCATTATTATTTGTAAAATGCTGATATTTGAGCTGACCAGCCTGTGTCACGTTGGCATAAACAGCCGATCCCGCAGCAGGATCAATCGTACAGGTTCCTTTAACGCCACCTTCATCATCTGCAGCAGCTGCCTGATACGTCAGTGCACCATTGATAGAACCCTCAAAGGCTTGACTTGAGAAACCATTAATCTTCATTCTCACCCTTGCGTATGGTGAATAAAGATGGAAATCAACTTGTTGTCTCTTTTGCGGAAGGATTGTTACTTCCTGATTGTTAAAGAGTGCATTAACAGAACCATTCTGCAAGCCGAATACAATCTTACCGTCCTTGAATGTCAAGTGATCACTGAACACATAGAACATGTATTTTCCTGGTTGCAAGCCCTGAATAGAAGAAGTGCCTGATTTAGGCGTAAACTTTGAACCATCGTATGATCCTACCCACTCGCCTTTCTTCTGTCCATTTTGATAGGCAAGGATAGTGTAGTTCTGTGCAGGAGCTGGTGAGCTACCAGCACGTGTCTGAGGCTTTGCATCCTCTACTACCTCTGTGTAAGCCTCAAGACCATCACCTAAACTTGATACAGAGCTGGCAATCACACGACCCTTTGCCTCTCCTGCAACACCACGGGTTGCCACTGACTGCTCTTTGCCATAGCCAGCAAGATCAAAGTTAAACGAAAGCTCTGTACCTTCTGTTGATACCTGCTCTTGCTGTACATCGCTTGCAAGACCGGCTTCGTTGCTACATCCTGTATTCATTACGGCAGCCATCACCATTAACGCCGACACGAATACTTTCAAAACATTTTTCTTCATTTTATTAATACTGTGTTTAAATAAATAAGCGGATTTTGTATAAGACACCTCAAGCTATTCGCCTAAGACGACTATACCCTAAAACTCATACAAATTAATCTAATAGTCATTTTCTTTGTTATCGGATGCAAAGGTAACAATAATTTTATTAAACGTTCAATATTTTCAGTTAAAATTTTCAAAGTTGAAAAAAAAGACTGGAGAATAGGGGCAGAAGACAGGAAAACGAGTTAAGGGTAACAGATGAACAGACGAGGATATAGTAACATGTTACTCTGCATGCTGGGGACGAGGAAGACAGGGGAACGAGTTAAGGGTAAAGCGAGACAGGGTAACAGATGAACAAGCGAAGATGTAGTAACATGTTACTCTGTATGCTGGGAACGAGGAAGACAGGAGAACGAGGGACAGGGGGAACGAGTTAAGGGTAAAGAAAGACAGGGTAACAGATGAACAGGCGAGGCCGTAGTAACACTTTAACTAAAGTTTCCCACCCTAATAAATAGATAGAAAAATAACAGTTTGTCGAATTTTCTTTGTAAATTAGTAATCGCTAAAGAACTGATTTCAAAGGCAAGACAACAAAACTGTTATGGAAGCAAAAATAGAGAAAATAAGTGAGTTATCCAAACTTTTGAGTGTTAAAACTCGAAT
>ERZ773013.1629-NODE-1629-length-13062-cov-2.665411_pt1 | contig 13062 bp, 9 predicted proteins | sample MGYA00511670_ERZ773013 | MGnify/ENA primary metagenome ERZ773013 (study PRJEB29015, sample SAMEA2738120) | human oral metagenome | biome: human oral; feature: human-associated habitat; material: saliva | place: China | collected 2257 ...
CTCCCGCGAGCAAGTTCGAGGAAGTCAAGGAAGACGGCAACATGGTCTGGGCTGCCGAGCACCAGGTCGGCATCGCCAAGGATGTCGATGAGGAGATCAAGGCAGGCCTTCGCGCAAACTTCGAGGGCGAGTGCTCCGAGGTCGGCATGTATCTCGCAATGAGCCGCGTCGCATTCCGCGAGGGCTATCCGGAGATCGGCGAGTACTGGAGAAGAGCAGCGCTTGAGGAGGCGGATCACGCTTCCCGTTTCGCCGAGATGCTCGGCGAGGTCGTGACCTCTTCGACGAAGAAGAACCTCGAGATGAGAGTCGCTGCGGAGTTCGGCGCAACCCAGGGTAAGGTTGACCTTGCTACGCTGGCAAAGAAGCAGAACCTCGACGCGATTCACGACAGCGTTCACGAGATGGCGCGCGACGAGGCGAGACACGGCAGAGCTTTCCAGGGCCTGCTGAAGAGATATTTCGGCGAGGAGAAGTAATTCTTCTCTTCCGAAAGGCTGTGAGAACCTTCCTCCATGGGTTCTCACAGCCTTTTTTCTTTGCGGATTTTTCTGTTTTTTGTTACGCTTCCGGTAGAAACTGCAACAGGAGGTTTGGTATGGACGATTTTGTAAAAGACTATTATGCGCTGCCGAGCGCCGGCGAGCGGCTGCGCTTTTTGGAGCACGCGGAACAGGAGCTCACTCGCCCGGAGAACGAAAAAGTTCTCTGTGCGCTGCTCAAAAAACTTCTGTACGCGCGTTTCGGCGCCCACCCCGCGCGACCGCATGCGACCGATGCCTTTCTCGCCGCCTTTCTGTCTCTCCGCGTCACCTTTCAGCGGGACAGCGGCTTTTTGTCGCGCGGCAGCAGAAGTGCTGCGCGCCTTCGCAGCACTTCTGCTCCCCGACTTTCTCATAGAACCGCTCTCGGACAGTCCCGCCTATCCGGTGCTCTTACGGGCCGAATGGGCCGATTTTGCCGACACGCTGTTTCGCACCTGTCTCCGCGATCCTGCCTACCGCACGCGCGTCTTCGGTCTGCTCCCGATGAGCGACGAAATGACCGCCGATCGCATCCGCGGCGAAGTGCGGCAGCTCTTCCGTGAGCTGCCCGCGCGCTTTTCGCTTCAGCGGGAAACCGCGCCGCTTCTCTCTGTCATGGAAGAGAGACTTGCCGCCGTAATCGGCTCATAGGGCAGACGGATATACCGCCCCTCTGTGAGCGGATACTCGCACTTCCCGCCGGTTGAGAGCGAGAGCGCGAGGGAGAGCATGGCCTTTGCCTGTCCCTCGCTGTCGTTTCTGACGGTGCCGGTCAGGCTCCCCTCTCGCACCGCCGTGAGCCCCGGATTCGTGCCGTCGATGCCGAAGACGGGCGGAGGCGTGACAGCGCTCTCCCGATAGGCATCCAGCGCGCCGAGCGCCATGTCGTCATTGTTCGCAAGGATCAGCTCAATCCGGCTGCCGTAGCTCGTGAGCAGTTGCCGCACCTGTGTCTGCGCCTGCAGGCGATTCCAGTTTGCGAGCGCATAGCCGAGTTTTTCGAGCGCGATGCCCTCATCCCGGAGGGTTGAGGTCGCATACTCGGTCCGGAGTATCGCGTCCTGATGGCCCGCCTCTCCCTCGAGCACCACATATTGAATCACACCGTCATGATTCCGGTCCGCCTCGGGGTGCGCCTTCAGATAGGCGGCCGCAAGCCGCCCCTGAATCACGCCGGACTCCTTCGCATCGGCGCCGACATAGTAGAGCTTATTCCAGCGCTCCAGATCCTCTTCGACCAGCTCCCGGTTAAAGAAGATAATCGGGACATCCTTCTTCTTTGCCATATCGATGATTTTTCCGGGCGCCGTCCGGTCAACCAGGTTCACACAGATGACGTCGCAGCCGTTGTCGAGCATCTGCCGCACGGCCTTGTCCTGCAGTTCCTGACTCCGCGCGGCATCGCTCATCTCAATCTGCACGCTCCCCTGCTGCAGCGCGGCGTTCTCCCGGAAGGCCCCGGTCAGCTCTGTGATAAAGGTATCGTAGCTGTCATAGACACTCACGCCGATTCGCACTTTCTTTTTGCTGCGTGCGCGCTGCGCTGTGCAGCCCGTGAGCAGCACGAGCGTGAGCAGCAGTGACAGCACGCGCAGTATTCGCTTTTGCATCTCGCCTCGCTTTCACCGCACCAGCGGAAAGAGTAATTTCTGATTTTCTGCGCTGAACATGGTATCCCTCGCGACCAGCGTATCGCCGACTCTCAGCTGCTCCATTTCCCGGAGCCCGCTCGAGAGTTTTTTCTTTGCCTCGGCGACCGCGAGATAGCCCATGTTGAATTCGTTGATCACGATCATATCGGCGATGTCGCCCCGGTCCAGCGCGTAGATATTCCGGTTGGAATTCCCGACGCCGACCACCAGCGGCCGCTTCTCTTCCGCCGCCGCGCTCTCCGCCGCCGCAGTCAGCGCGCTGTCCTCGAGTCCCACAAGAAGCGCTACGCCCTGCGTCTCCTCCTGTACCTGAACGGCACTCCCGCGGAGCGCCTCCCGAATCCCCTGTCTCCGCGCCGCAATCGAGCCCTGCGCGTCGCTCTCCGGCAACAGCGCAATCCGGCCGCCGTCCGGCAGAAGCTCGGCTATCTCCTTGCCGAGCGCCACGCCGATTGCGTAATTGTCGGCGCTCACACTGCCGAAGTGCCCGGCGGCCTCCGTGTCGGCGCGCTCGCCGAGCAGCACCACGGCGGCGCGCTGGGACAGTTCCTCCGCCATTTTGCCGCTCCCCGCCGTCGAAACCGGCTCAAGAAGTACCGCTCTCGCGCCGTCCGCAATCTCCTGCTCGGCGAGCAGCTTTTCTTCTGCGAGTGTCGCTGTCGGCGGCACCACGACATAGTTCAGAATCACTTTGCTGTCCTCCGCGGCTTTCTCCATGCCCGCAAAGAGCGCCGCGTCGCTGACATCCACATCGCGCCGCGTGAGCACGGCAATCCGGGCGCGCTGCGGTTCTGTCTGCCTGGTCGTCTGCAGAATGAGCAGCAGTGCAAGCGCCGTCGCTGCGATTATCACTGCGCCGAGCATGATGTGCCGCCTCATCTTCCCTCCTCCAGACGCTGTCTGTTCTCTTCGTTGTAGGGAACGGCCGGTAAGCATATGCGCACTTCGGTCCCCTCATCCGGCTCGCTCTCGATTGCAAGGCCGTAGTGCTCCCCGAAGCGGAGCTGAATACGGCGCTGCACATTCAAAAGTCCCACGCCGGAGCCCCGGCTCGGTCGCCGCTCGCCTTCCCGCAAAAGAAGCGGAACTTCCTCTTCCGGAATGCCGAACCCGTTGTCCCGCACTGTGAGCAGAAGTTCGCCGTCCCGCAGTTCCGCGCGGAGCAGAATTTCGCCCTCGTCCTCCATGCCCTTCACGCCGTAGTAAATCGCGTTCTCCAGAATCGGCTGGAGTATCAGTTTGACCGTACAGTAATTCCGCACTTCCGGATCGATCTCATAGCGCACGCGGAAGCTGTTCTTAAAGCGGACTTTCTGAATATTCATATAATTTTCCGCGTGCCGAAGCTCCGCCTCCATCGAAATGATGGTCTTGCCGCCGCTTAAACTGATGCGGAACAGGCTCGCGAGCTCGGTAATCATGACAACCGCGTCGTCGTAGCGCTGCCCCTCAATCATCCAGACGATTGAGTCCAAGGTGTTATACAGAAAGTGCGGGTTAATCTGTGACTGGAGCGCATCGAGCTCACTCTTTCGCTTCTCCTCCTGCTCGCGCACAATGTCCCGCATGAGGAGCTGAATCTCCTTCACATAGGAACGCAGGGTGCGTCCGAGATGGCGCACCTCGGCGCTGCCGCCGATGTAGACCTGGGTCTCCTGCCCGAGCTCCAGTTTCCGGATGGACTCGTTCAGCCGGATCAGCGGCTTGGAAACCTGAGCCGCCATGAGGCGGTTCACAAGCGCGAGCGCCGCCGCTGTGAGCAGCACGAAGGCGAGCGCCAGTTGTCTCGCATTTAAGAGGCCAAGCGCAAAGTAAGTGCCCGGAATCACACTGATCAGCTTCCAGCCGGTGTAGCTCACCGTCTCGACGACGACCTCCCGCCGCTCTCCCTGAAAATACTCCCGGTGGGCGCCGTCTGCGTATCCGGCCTCCGTGAGATTGTTCTCTGATACAAGCCCCGCGTCAATCTGCATGCGGCGCGGATGGTAAATGATGTCTCCGCGGCTGTCACAGAGGTAGACATAGCGCCCCGCGCTGTCCTGATTCACATCGTCCAGCATGTCCGCGACACTCTTATAGTTCATGTCGACCAGCAATATGCCCTCGCTGCTCTGGCCGCCCTCGTTTAACTCGACCGCGCGACTCAGCGAGATGACCCAGTGATAGCGGTAGCTCGGATCGTCAAAGAGATCCTGCACATGCGGCGTTGAAAAATGCAGATTTTCGACCTTTGCCGCCGCACTCTGAAACCAGGCCTGCCGCCGCACATCGACATCCTGTTTCTGCACCGCGACCGGCGCCGCGCCGAGGAGCGTCCCGTCCCGCCGGTAGAGTGCAAGACTGATCAAATCATCGCGGTTTGCCTCGTAGAGCAGCTCCATCTCGCGGTTCGTATTGTCCACGGCAAAGTCCTTGCTCTTAATCGAGGCATAGTAAATCGCGTCCGAGAGAGCGCGCATATTCTTTAAATAGTCACCCAGATTTTCCGAAACCCGGTGCAGGAGCTGCGCGCTGCTCTCGGTGAGGAGTTGTTCGGTGTGACGCGCAAAAATGCGATACAGCCCCACGCCGAGCAGCCCTGTGATACTGACAGAGACCGCCGTAAAGGCGACGACGATGATAAAACGAATGGACCGCGGCAGCGTGAAAATTTCCGGCAGTCTCATTGCGCCGCCTCGCGGCTGTCCTTATATTTGCTCGGCGACATGCCGAACTGTTTTTTGAAGACATAGCTGAAATAGTTCGGATCGGCATAGCCGACCTTCCGCGCAATCATATAGGTCTTCTCATTGGTCGAGAGCAGCAGTCTCACCGCCTTTTCCATGCGAAGGTCGGTCAGATACTGCACAAAGGTCTTGCCGGTCTCCCGCTTAAAAACGGTCGAAAAGTAGGCGGCGCTCACATTCAGATAGGAGCACATCGCATCGACCGTGAGATCGCCGTCGGCATAGTGCTCGTTCACATGGTCAATCGCGCGGGCCGCAAAGGAGCGCGCGCTGTCCGCTCTCTTATGCTGTATCATCTCCCGCATTTTCCGGCAGACCCCGTCCATCCAGCTCGTGAGTTCCCCGGGTTCCAACTGCTGTAATATCCGGTACATCGCGTCGTTGTCGCCGAATATCTCCTCGGTGCTAAGCTCATTGTCCTTTGCAAAGCGGTACAGCTCCCCGGCTGTCCCCATCACAAAAAAGCGGTACTCCTGCACCGAGCCCTGGGCGGCTGCGTTGTCCGCCATGTAGCGCGCAATCGCAGCGCTTAATTCCTCCTCTTTCTCCATGCGCATCTTCCGGAAAATGTCCTGCATGGATGCCTGCTCCGAGAGCTCGGTTCCGCTTTTCTCCTGCGGCGCAATCTCCGAAATGCTGATGGCCTTCCCCGTCCCGTAAATCATGCGGTACGAGAGCGCACTTCTCGCGCCTGTGTAGGAATCTCTGAGTTTCGACAGCTCTCCGCAGGCCTTTCCGATGCCGACGGTGACCGTCGCGCCGAGCTTTGCGGCCGCCAGACGACAGAACTTGTCACAGGCGTCGGTCAGGAAGCGGAGCTGCCCTGCCTCGCCGAGCGAGACCAGCATGACCGTGTTGCCGAGATAGCCGAAAAAACGCGCCGAAAATTTTTCGCCGAGCTTCTCCTCCGCGAGCTTTCGGACCGAGGCCGCGAGGAGCACCGCGCTGACACCGGCCGGCAGTCCCGCGCTCCCCGTGTGAATCACCGCTGCCACATAGGGCGCTTCCTCGAAACTTAGCTGGTAGTCCTCTGCCTGGCGCATGAGCTCCTCCTCCGGAATTTTTCCGTCCAGGAGCGACACAAAAAAACTCTCCTGCAGACGGGGCAGGCTCTTCTCATAGTAGGCGCGGAGCTGCTCCACATTTTGCCGCTCCGCCCGCTCGGCGTCGAGCCGCTCCCGGATTCGAAGAAAGAGCTTTGACAGCTCCGCCGCGTGAATGGGTTTCAAAATATATTCTTCCGCCTCGAGGCGCAGCGCCTCGCGCGCGTATTCAAACTCATCGAAGCCGGAAAAGACGACAATGCGGATGTTCGGATAGAGCTCCTTTAAGCGATGCGCGAGCTCCAGACCGTCCATATACGGCATCTTGATGTCGGTCAGCACGACATCCGGTGCGCTATCCTCCGCGAACTCGAGTGCCTCGAGTCCGTTATGTGCCTCCGTCGGCACGGAGAAACCGAGACTCTCCCAGTCTATGGTGCGCCGTATCGCATTGATCACATCTTCCTCATCGTCCACCAACATGCAGGAATAGAGCATGGTCTTTCCTCCCATTCAAAAAACCGCAGCTTTCGCTGCGGTTTCAGTATAACATATGCGGGCTCTTTGCGCCTTTTGCGAAACTTTACTTCTTCTGAACGTACTTTAAGCAGTCCAAGGTGACAGCCGTCAGGATGATGATGCCCTCGAAGACGAACTGGAGGTTCGTGTCGATACCGAGAATGGTCAGCGAATAGGTGAGTGCCGTGAAGATCAGCACACCGACCACGACGCCGGAAATCTTACCGATACCGCCGGTGAAGGAAACGCCGCCGACCACGCAGGCCGCGATTGCGTCCATGTCCCAGCCCTGGCCGTAAGCCGCCGAACCGGAACCCACCATGCGTGCGCACTCAAGCCATGCGCCGAAGCCGTAGAGCACACCTGCCATCATGAAGGCGCCCATCGTGACCGCGAAGACCGAGATACCCGAGACCGAAGCCGCCTCCGGGTTGCCGCCGACTGCGTAGAGGTTTTTGCCGAAGCGGGTCTTGTTCCAGATGAACCAGACAATCACGATTGCCGCAACCGCCCAGAGAATGATGAGCGGGAAGCCGTTGACCTTCGGGACAATCATCGAAGCGATGCCCGGCTCAATGGCACCGAAGGACACACCCTTGGTCGCATAGGTCACGAGACCGAAGATAATCAGCATGTTCGACATGGTCGAGATGAACGGGTGCATCTTGAAGCGCGCCGTGAAGAAACCGGCAACCGAGGTGAAGCAGGTGGTCAGAACAATGCAGACCAGCAGTGCGAAAATGGCTCTTCCCGCATACGGCAAGCCGGTAAAGTCGAAAATCTTACCGAAGACCGCGCCGGTGTTGACGCCCATGTGCATGATGATGGTCGCCGCGACCATGCCCATACCTGTCATACGACCGATCGAGAGGTCGGTACCGGTCAGGAGAATCAGACCCGCAACGCCGAGCGCAAGGAACATGCGCGGAGACGCCTGCTGCAGAATGTTCAGGACATTGTTATAGGTAAAGAGCTGGGTGTTCTTCACAATCGGCGTCACAATGCTCAGCGCAATGAAGATCATCACGATGACAATGTAGAGACCGTTCTTCAAGAGGAACTGGCGCTGGTTAAAGGTGTACTTATAGTTCTCGATGCGCTGTGCCTTCGCCTGTCCGAAGGTGAAGCGGGACATGCGGAGCAGGTCGATCATATGATACTGCTCGGCGAACGCCTCGTGGCGTCTGTCCTTGATGGCCTGGAGCTCCTGCTCGTAGGTCACCTTCGCGTCAAAGAGCTTGTTCTTGTAGACATAGTTCTCGTCCTTCAGCTCCTGCTGCAGATCCGGCGCGTTCTCCTTCCGGAGGCGCTGCACTTCCTGCTCGTGCTCCTTGCCGAGCTCCGCGACCCGCGCCTGGTAGCGCTGTTTTGCGCTCTCGCGGTCTTTCTTGCAGTTCTCGCTGACCGGGCCGAAGTAGTCCTTCTCGTAGTGCTCCTTTAAGTAGCTCTCCGCCTCGGCGACGAGCCCGGCGACTTCGGCCTGGTTCTTGCTCTCGACAGCCTGTGCCGCCGAGAGAGCCGCATTACTTTCGGCAATCAGCGCATCCTTCTTCTCTTTCTTGATGTGCTTATCTTCTTTTAAGAGCTGAATGCGGTTCTTCAGCTTCTGTACCTGATCGCTGCCGTCCTTCCGGAGCACATCGATCTTCGCCTGAATCTCTCCAATGTGGGCGCGAATCGGCGCGAGGAGTTTTGCCTCCTCCTCTGCGTGCTGCAGAGCGCTCTTCTCTGTTCCTAACTGACTCATAACTCTCCCCTCACTTTACAGGTACTTTGCGCTGAGACGCAACAACTCTTCCTGATTGGTCTCCTTGGTCTCGACAATGCCGGACAGATAGCCGTTCGACATCACACCGATTCGGTTCGTGATTCCCAGAATCTCCGGCATCTCCGAGGAGACCACGATGATGGTCTTGCCCTCTTTTGCCATGCGGATGATGAGCTCATAAATCTCATACTTTGCGCCGACATCGATACCGCGGGTCGGCTCGTCCATCATGAAGACATTCGGCTCCCGCTCGAGCCACTTGCCGAAGATGACCTTCTGCTGGTTGCCGCCCGAGAGGCTCGAAATCAAATCCTCCGGCCCCATGCACTTCGTGCGCATGGTCGTGAGCTGCTTCGAAGTCGCCTTTGTCATCTTCTGATCCGAGAGCGCCGGTCCGTTCTTGTAGTGCTTCAGATTTGCAATGGTCGTGTTAAAGGTGAGGTCTCCCTTGAGGAAGAGACCGTTGGCCTTTCTCTCCTCGGTGATCAGCGCGAAGCCGTGCTCCATGGCCTCCTTCGCCGAATTGAAGTTCATGAGCTCGCCGTCGTAGTAGACGCGCCCCGCCGCGCGGGTGCGAATACCGAAGATGGTCTCGAGGAGCTCTGTTCTGCCCGCGCCGACCAGGCCGTAGAGACCGAAAATCTCGCCCTCGCGCACATTGAAGGTCACATCCTGGATGTGCGGCTCAAACTTGGTCGAGAGATGCTGAATCGAGAGAATATCGTTGCCCGGCGTATTGTCGACCGGCGGGAAGCGGTTCTCGAGCGAGCGGCCGACCATCGCCGCAATCAGCTCGTCGAGGTTCGTCTCCGAAGTGTCCTTCGTCATGACCAGCTTGCCGTCCCGGAGCACCGAGACCTGATCGCAGATCTCAAAAATCTCATCCATCTTGTGAGAGATGTAGATGAGGGAGATGCCCTGATCCCGGAGCTTCCGCATCATCGTGAACAGTTTTCTGACCTCGGGCTCGGTGAGCGAGGAGGTTGGCTCATCCAGCACGATAATCTTCGAGTGATAGGAAATTGCCTTCGCGATCTCGCACATCTGCCGCTGTGAGACAGACATGTTCCGCATCGGCTGCGTCAGGTTCACGGTCATGCCGAGGCTGCGGAAGAGCTCTGCGGCCTCTTTCTTCATGCGCGCCTCGTCTACAATGCCCGCGCCGTTCACCGGATAGCGCCCGAGGAACAGATTGTCCACGACCGAGCGCTCGAGGCACTGATTCAGCTCCTGATGAACCATGGCAATTCCGTTCTCCAGCGCGTCCTTCGGTCCGGAGAACGAGACCTCATGGCCGTCGAGAATAATCTCGCCCTCGTCCTTCTGATAGGTTCCGAAGAGGCACTTCATCATCGTGGACTTTCCGGCACCGTTCTCTCCCATGAGACCCATGACGGAGCCCCGCCTCAAATCGAGGTTGATGTGATCCAGCACGCGGTTTCTGCCGAAGGACTTTGACATACCGCGTATGGATAAAATGATATCTTCTTTCTGATCTGACATGGTTCTTCTCCCAAGAAATAGAACAGGGGTATCAGGTTTGCCCCCCGATACCCCCAAAATACAAGCTTCGATTACTGGTTCAGAATTGCGGTGTAGGAAGCTGCATTGTCCGTCTTCACCATGTTGATTGCGAATGCATCATACTGGCTCGGGTTGCCGAGGCGGTTCGTGATGTTGGACTCAGTCTGTCCGTCGCCGTCCACATAGTCGACATTCAGGTTCAGCAGCTCTGCATAGTTCTTCAGCAAGGGCTTGTAGGTAGAGCCAAGGAAGTTATCTGCCGCATTGTAGGTGTTGAGCCACACCTTCTTCGATGCATGCTTCGAAGCGTCGAGCTTGTTTGCGACCGGTGCATAAACCTTGGTTGCATCCGTGAAGTCCTTATAGTTGTCTGCGGTCACTGCAAGGTTCAGAGCGTAGTAGGATCTGTCTTCCGGCACATACTTGTAGTCCGCTGCGGTGAGAACATTGCCCGCCTCATCCGCGGTGCCGATGCCCGTGTCGACATCCACGCCGTCGAGCAGGTTTCTCAGCACTCTCAGGGTCAGGTAAGCCTGCACATCCGCGTGCTGGCTGATCGTGCCGCCGTAGCCCTCCGGAATCGCAGCGACTGCGTCGGAGTTTGCGTCGTAACCGAAGGTCGGAACCTTGTTCTCCTTGGACCAAGCGTTGAACATGGACATGCCCATGCCGTCGTTGTTCGAAGCGACAATGTCAATCTGATCGCCGAAGGAGGAAGCCCAGGTGCTGATGCCGTTACCTGCCGTTGCAGCGTCCCAGGTTGCGCCCGCCGCGTTCTTCATCTCCTGCGAAGCCAGCTCTCTGACCTTGTAGGTCTTGCCGTCCACTTCGATCTCGCCGTCCTTGACAACCGTAGCCATGCCGTCGACGTTCGTGCCTGCCGGCGTGGAATCAATTGCGCCGTCCTTCTCAACCGCCGTGCCGAGTGCCTTTCTGACACCTCTCGTACGAGCGATCGAGTCGTTGTGGCCGATGTCCCCAATGGCAAGGACATAACCGATCGTGCCGTCGCCGTTCTTGTCGATCTCGGACGCGTGCTTCTTGATGTAGTCGACAATCATCTGACCCTGCAGCTCAGCGCCCTGATTTGCGTCGAAGCCGACATAGTAGGTCTTGTCGTTGTAGTGCAGCGCATCCTTGTCCAGTTCGCCGGTAGAGCTGTTCGAGGGCTGGCGGTTGTACCAGACCAGGGGCTTATCCTTGTTTGCGACTGCGGTCGTAGTGCCGCTTGCAGCGCTCTCGCTGCCTGCCGCTGCCGTGCTCGCTGCGCTGCTGCTCTCGCTCTTGCTGCCGCCGCAAGCTGCCAGCATTGTGGTAGCCATCGCCACAGCTGCGATGATGCTAATTGCCTTCTTCATAACTGACTCCTCCTCTTTCTGTATGCGTATTCGCATTTCAGTGATGGGACAAGAATACCAAGCCGAGGCACAAAAAAAAATAGGATTTTCTATACTTTTCCTAGAAAATCCTATTCTTCTTCGAAAGCCGCCTTGATTCTATCAGCGAAACCAAGTGTTTAGTTCTAACTACCCGTCATTTTGTACAAGCTTCGGTGGATTTTTTGTGCACTCTCCTCAGAGACTCACTTCCACCGCGCCGTAACGGCGCAGACCCATGCGGTAGATATTCTCTTTGCCGAAGAACTGCGACATGAAAGCCGTGTAGTCCTCGCGCTCCTCCTTCGGGAGTATCGCCATGATGACACCCGCAAAACCGCCGCCGTGGATGCGGCAGGTGCCGCGCGCACAGCGCTTTAAGAAAAGCTCCGTGAGGCAGAGGGCAAGCGGAATCGACTGCTCCTTCGTATCCTCGGTGCAGTAGGCGTTCTGCAGCCACTCGTAGGAGGACTTGCCGCTCTCCCCCATGAGCTGTAAGAGCTTGTCGCTGTTTCCCGCAGCGACCGCCTCTCGCGCCTCGTTGACGCGCTTGTTCTCCTCAAAGAAATGCAGGGCGCGAAGCAGGGCTCTGTCGTTTCCGAGTTTTTCGCGCATACCGCCGAGGGTCGTGAGCAGCACAAGTTCGCTCACATCCGCGAGCCGGCTCTCGCCGAGCTTCTCCGCGACCGCATACATCTCGTGCGGGATGGAGGAGTACTCTTCGGTGAGATCCGCATGGCCCTTGCCGGTGTTCAGGATAAAGAGATCCATATCGTAGTCGTCGAAGGAGAAGTCTATGGTCTCGTAGCGGACACCCTCGGAAAAGTCGAGGAAAATCACGCCGCCCGCCGCGCAGGCCATCTGGTCCATGAGGCCGGATGCCTTGTTCCACCAGTGGTTCTCGGCGTACTGGCCCATGCGCGCATAGTCCGCGATGCTCATCTTGCCGTCATTGTAGAAGGCATTCAGAATGGTGCAGACCAGCATCTCAAACGAAGCCGAGCTCGAGACACCGGCCGCCGCAATGACCTCGCTCGTCACATAGGCGCGGAAACCGCCGACCTTGTAGCCGAACTGCTCCGCCGCCTCTGCGATGCCCGCGACCAGCGACTTCGAGCCGTCCTCCTTCGCGGTCTCCGCAAGTACCTTGGTGTCGACCGAGACCGGGCGGTAGCCCTCGCTCACAATCGTGATGACGCCGTCGTCGGTCGGTGCGGCCGCGCAAACGGTGTCGAGCGTAATGCTGCCCGCCAGAATTTGACCGCCGTTGTGGTCCGTGTGGTTTCCGATAATCTCCGTTCTTCCGGGCGCGGAGAAATAGCGGAGCTCGGCCTCTCCGAATTCTTCCGTAAACTTTTCTTGCAAATGCGCATAGCGCTTTCGTGCTCTCTCGCTCTCTTCTCCGTAGAGCGCCTCAATGTCGGGCTTGGTCACATTCATAGTTCTGTCCCCCTTAGGTCTTTATCGCGATGCCAGTCTCATCATAGCGAATTCCCGCCGCCTTTTCCAGCGCTTTCCGAGTCGGCAGCTCCCGCGAGCTCCGCAGCGCGCGAGGCATGAATCAAGGCGTCCAGAATTTCGTCCAAATCGCCGTCCATGACGCGGTCGATGTTATAGAGCGTTAGCTTAATTCTGTGGTCGGTCACACGCCCCTGCGGGAAGTTATAGGTCCGTATCTTTTCCGAGCGGTCGCCGCTCCCGATCTGGGCGCGCCGCGCCTCCGCGGTCTCATTCTGCCGCCGCTCGAGTTCCAGCGCATAGAGTTTACTCCGAAGCAGACGGAAGGCCTTCTCCTTGTTCTGGAGCTGCGACTTCTCGGTCTGCGAGTAAATCACGATGCCGGTCGGGTAGTGCGTTAAGCGCACCGCAGAGTCTGTCGTGTTGACGCACTGACCGCCGTTTCCGGACGCGCGCATCACATCGATGCGCA
>ERZ773013.1633-NODE-1633-length-13036-cov-15.016486_pt1 | contig 13036 bp, 12 predicted proteins | sample MGYA00511670_ERZ773013 | MGnify/ENA primary metagenome ERZ773013 (study PRJEB29015, sample SAMEA2738120) | human oral metagenome | biome: human oral; feature: human-associated habitat; material: saliva | place: China | collected 2257 ...
ACTTCTTGATTTCCTTGTTGGCGGCGATGCCGCCCATGCCGATGTAGAAGAACTGTCCGATCCGGTCCAGGGGGTCCAGCATGATCGAGGAGAGAAGCACGAGGGAGATGGCGCCGCCAGCGCTCAGGGCCCCCTGCTCGTAGCGGATGAGGGCCAGCGTGATCGCGCCGGTGATCATGCCCAGGGAGAAGACGGAGTCGATGACGAGGAGGATCAGCTGGTTGCCCGCCAGGTAGCTCATGACCTTCGAACGCACCTCTTCGGCGGCCTCGGCCAGGCGCTTGCCCATATCCTTGCCCGCGTTCATGAGGGCCAGGTCTCCCAAGCCCTGGATGGCGTCGAGTTCCTTGGCGGAGAGCTGGCGCGAGGCGTGACGGTAGCGCGAGGAGACCGGCTTGAAGGCCTTGCGGAAGCCCATGACGCAGATTGGGACCAACGGGATGGCAATAGCCAGGAAGCCGCCCGAGGCCGGGTCGAGGGTGAGGGCGACGACGATGACGACGAGGATCGGGGTCGTCAGCGACGCAATCATGGGGGCCAGGAAAATGCCCTTGTAGGCGGCCACGCGCTCGACGCCGTCGGTGGCCGAGTTGACGACGCGGCCCGCTCGCTCATTGGTGCGCTGCGAGGGCCCCAGGGCAAAGACCTGGCGGATCATCGAGTGGCGCAGCGCAGGTTCCATCTGGTTCATCTGGGCGGCTCCCAGGGCGCTGACCGCCCACGCGAACACACCCGATCCCAGGGCCCCCAGCACACCAATCCACCATGTCGACCAGGCATTGTGTCCCGCAATATCATCGATACCCCAGCCGATCGCCAGGTAGGCGGCGGCCAGGCAGAGAGCCGCTGCCCACGAGCAGACGACCACGATCGCACGTTTCATTGTGCTCCTATCAACATGACGCACACGAGTACACAACCAAGGATACCCTTAGTTAGGTTCTGACACCAGTGTCACTTTGGACCGTTTGCGGCGCGTAGTGACGCCCTGGTGAGCCATGTTCAGCCGGCGAGGGTGACTCCGCAATAGGCGATGGTGGCGACGAGGAGGGTGGAGAGCGCGGCCAGGGCGAAGGGCTTGAGGCCCACCTTGATGAGGTTCCGAATCTTGACGCCGCAGCCGAGTCCGAACATCGCTGCAGCCAGCAACCCTGTCTGCAGCAGCCCGCCGGTCGTCAGCACGAAGTCCGGCAGAGGGATAAAGGAACGCAGGAGCACCATGGCGATGAACCCGATGATGAACAGCGGGACGATGGGCGGCAGCTTCGAACTCGACCTCTGTTGACTGGGTTCGCCTGCCGTACGGCTGAGACGGCGCTCCCGGATGCTGAGGATGGCCACGACCGGGGCGAGCAGCAGCACTCGGGCGAGTTTGACGATGACCGCGACCGTGAGCGCTCCGCCGCCGATGATGCCTCCGGCCGCGACGACTTGCGCGATTTCATGGATGGAACCCCCGGCCCACATCCCGGCCGTCTCGGAGCCCAGGCCAAGCAGGTTCGTGAGCAGTGGGACGAGGGGAATCATCAGCGTTCCGAAGATCACCACGAGGGCGACCGCGGTGATGGTGTCTTCCTCGGCCTCGTCGTCCGGGTCGGTGACCCCTGCCGCGCCCGCCACGGCTGCCGCGCCGCAGATGGAGAATCCGCAGGCAATGAGCAGCGAGAGCCCGGATGGAACCCGCAGCAGCCTCCCCAGGAGAACGGTGCCGAGCAGACCGCCGGCGACAATGCACACGACGACGACCAGCATTGGGGCTCCGAGGTCGAGGATGTCGGTCAGTACCAGCTGGAGTCCGAGGAAGACGATGCCGGCGCGCAGGAGCTTTTTCGCGGAGAAGTCGATGCCGTCGGAGGCCGCTGCTGGCAGCCGGACGACGTTGGCCAGGAGTACGCCAAGCACGATCGCGATAATGAGCGGGCTGACTCCCGGCAGCAGCAGGCTGACCCCGTACGATGCTCCGGCCGCGGCCAGGCAGAGGACAAGCCCGGGCAGGAGCGCGCGGACTCGGGCAAGCAGCGTGTGTTCCGGTCGGGCAGTCGCAATGTTCTGTGTCTGTGTCATGCATCCATTGTTTCCTGGGACTCGCTTGCGCGAGTAGAGGCAGATACGGTCCGCTATACAAGTTATGCTTGTGGCTGGGAGGCGGAAGATGCACTACGAGCCGGACTTGGAGGCACTGCGAGTCTTGGCGCTCGTCGCGAAGGAAGGCAGCATGTCGGCGGCAAGCGCGCAGTTGGGCGTGAGTCAGCAGGCGATATCTCTGCGCATCCGGAACCTGGAAAAAGATCTGCGCATGCGACTGCTGGTGCGTTCCGCACGGGGCTCCCGACTGACTCCGACAGGCGAGCTGGTTGTTGGCTGGGGAACAACGCTGCTGACAGCGGCCGACGAGTTCTCGGATGCTGTCAACTCGCTCCGCACGGATCGCGGGAAGATGATGCGCATCGCCGCGAGCCTCACGATCGCAGAACACCTCCTACCGGATTGGATCGCCCGGTGGCGCATCTCTCACGGCAATGACGGCCCGGTCGTTCAACTCACAGCCGCCAACAGCAGCACGGTCGTCGAGGCCATACGCGAGGGAACCGCAGACCTCGGGCTCATCGAGACCCCTGTCGTTCCCGCCGGCCTCCGGTCGGTCACCGTCGCTTACGACACCATCGAAGTCGTTGTGCAGCACGGTCACCGATGGGCGAAGACCCGCCGGGTGTCCGTCCGTGAACTGGCGGGCACTGGGTTGGTGCTCCGCGAGACCGGCAGCGGCACCCGACAAGCGCTCGAGAACGCCCTCACCGAGGCGGGCTTTCCCCTCGCAGCCGAGCCCGCAGCCGTGCTGACGACCACGCTCGGCGTTCGCAGCGCGATTATGGCCGGCATAGCCCCCGGCGCGTTGAGCTCCCTCGCCGTGTCCGAGGACGCCCGCGCCGGCCGACTCGTGCGAGTTCGGATCAACAATCTCCAGATCACCCGCCCGCTCACCGCCATCTGGGCCGGGACGACTCCGCCCCCTCACATACGGGACTTCCTGGACGTCATCGCGCGAACTGACCAGTAACGACCGGTATTTTCCAATCGATGCCGGTTACACCGCAATGAGTGGCACATAACTCCCGCTTAAGTCACCCCCAGGCACTTTTCGTCTTCCGCGATCACCCGACTCAAAGAAATATGCCGCCGCCCCACACGCCCAGCGAGAATCCTCACTGGCACGACGAATCACAACCGGAAGCACTTCCCCCGGAGAGCCCACTGTGAAGAGCTCGTCTTCAAAAAGGACCGCCCACTCCGAGGAAAGAATCCGCACTGCGCTTCCATCAAGGACGATGTGATCAATTTTGGTCATTTCGCTGAGCTGCTCAAGACACATCGCAAGGTTGCGAACAAAGCCCAAAATCGCCTTTCGGCAGGCCTGATCGCCGCCCTGCGCCATACGAATCAGTTCTTCAATATCACGGGGCCGATCAGTATCACCAGCACTTATACGGGCTGCGCGCGCCTGCCCAATAACGGCTGAAGGAACCAGCGACCCACTGACACATCCGTAATGCCCCTGTGCGCATACCGCGTTGCTTCCCTCAAGACGAAGGTGAGCACTTCTTCGGTAATTTCCAGCGGGATCAGGGCAAATTGCGCCATTCTTCACTTCGACGTAGCAGACGTTTTCCGCGATCTGAACGATCAGGAAATTATCCAAACGCTGTCCGACACCGTATATGGCTTCGTACGTTGCCAGCCCTTCAAGACTGTTAATGAGAGAAAGTGGAAGTTCGCCCTGGCCAGAGATTGAATCGAGTAGCGGAAAGTCCAACCATCCCAGTTCTTCGACCGTGCACCTTCGCCCATCGATCACTTTCCCATCGAGGGATAGGCCAATTCCCTTGATGTCCCCATATGAACGAACGCTTTCTGCCATTTCTCTACACAGAGTGTTAATCGTGGCAAGAATGGCATCCGAATCATTGACAATGATTCGTTCACGCCCTTCACGCACACGCCCAGAGCGATCCATCACAACGGTATGGACCCTTCCAGGTAACAGCGCAATCCCAACAGCACACTCATCAGAGCGCTTGAAATGCGGTGTGTGAATCGGCGGCCCCGGAGGGTCGGCAGTCTTCTTGTGAATATCGTATGGCTCCATCGCGCACCCCTTGGCAACTTCTTCGTCACCTGGACACGGGCGTATCCAGCGCGCTCAGTGTATACCACGACCACCTATAATTGCTCGGATTTCAACATTATTGAGTAAACCAGGCCCGCATATAACCATAAACATTCGCGTTGCCATAAACCGAGCAATCATTACCGTGCCCCGCAAGCGCCCCCTGGTTGGGAACATAGGGCGTGTAGTTGTACAAACTGGCGGTTGCACGATTAGCTGGAGTGATCTCAACGGAGGTGCATTCTTCGGCGGGACCGTAGCGGGCCTCGACCCTTTCTCCCGCACGGAAACGGAAACGCTCAGGCCTCACCCGATAGATCGCAAACTGGCGTGCGGCGTAATAAACCTGCCGTTGGAAACCCGCATAATCCGGGTCGCAGGTCGAGTTATCCGGGCAGGCATATCCCATCGCGCTGGGATAGCTAAACCACTGAAACATTCCACCCGACGCGTAGATCAGACCCTGCTCTTTTTGCAGCGTCACCAACAAAACTTGCGGGTTTACTCCACATGAACGTGCCGACTGACCAATAATTTGCGCAGCGTTTTCCTCTTCGCCGCCCTGGTATCCCCATTGGCAATACTCATCAGCGGGGAATGTCTCGGTGACGGCTTTGAAGTCCTTTAGACACGGAACATCCTGGTCGTTCACCCGTCCCGCGCGGCAGCCCTCCCCTTTTTCGTTGATAAAAGCAGCAATCTGCTCGTCATTCATGGTGCTCGAGTCATCCAGCACGGCATCAGACATGATGTTTTCCGGGTCAAAACCCGAGTAGTCCAAAGGGATTCCGCGAGGCGCCTCAGAAGCTGTTTCTTGCGGCTGCTCTTGCGGCGCCCTGTCCGTGCAGCCGGCTATCCCGATTGCCGAGGCCGCCGCTACGCAAAGTGCGACAAGCGCGCCTATGCGCTTGTTTCGTTTCGTCACCGAGTTGTGCTCCTCATGATGTACTCAATGATGGCTGGAGTGCAGTTCTCAATGGTCTCACGAGTGGCCTCGAAATCAGAATAATCACCGTACCAGGGGTCCGGAACATCGAGGTCACGCCCGTGACTAAACTCTTCCCCACTCACCTCAAACTCACGGAACATGCGAATCTTCGGATCAGCTCCGCCTGCAAGCCTTTCGAGTGCGCGAAGGTGTGAGGAGGTCATCGCAAGAATCAAGTCCCAACGCCGAAGCTCCCCCACCTCGACTTGGCGGGCCCGGTGTGAGGGCACTCGGTACCCTCCCTCTCGCAGCGCTCGCGCAGCGCGAGAGTCAATCCCGTGTCCATGTTCCTCATCGCTAATTCCGGCCGAATCAACAACAACCTCAAGCCCGCGCTGTTCGACGGCTTCACGCAGGATTTCCTCGGCCATGACCGAGCGGCAGATATTGCCGGTACACACCATGAGGACGCGATAGGACACGGGATCAGCTCACTTGCAGAAAAGCGAGAGGTAGGCGCAAATGGCCTCGAAGGAGTGGTATGCAGCCTTCTCACCGTTCATGTGGAAGTCTTCGTCTGCACCTTCTCCCGTCAGATCCGAGATCGCACGCAGGCAGATCCAATCCACGCCGTTGGACCAGCACACCTGGGCCATGCCACAGGTTTCCATGTCAACAGCCAGCGCATCGGGGAAGCCTGCGCGGATACGGGCGACAACCTTTTCCGAGGCGAAGGAGTCGCCGGTGACGATGCGGCCGGTACGCACGTGGTGCGGTTGGGCATCGTTGAGGCCCGCGAGCGCGTCGATCGCACGCTGCGAGGAATGGTAGTCGACGGGCATCCGCGGGATCTGGCCGAGCTCGTAGCCAAAGACGGTGGCATCGGCATCGTTGTAGATCGTGGCGATCGCGCCCGCGATGTCGCCCACTTGGATTCCACCCTCAAGACCGCCCGCGGTACCACCCGCGATCACAATCTTCGGGGTAGCCAGGGTCAGGCCTCGGGCCACTGCTGCTGCTGCGTTCGCAATGCCAACACCCGAGGTGATGACGACGACGGTGTGGCCTTCGAGCTGACCAAGGGCATAGCTCTGCTGGTGATGACCGTCGGCGCCCACAACAAGGGTTTCAACCGCGTGAGAACCGGGAAGAGGCGCAAGAGCATCCAAGAAAGGCTGGGCTTCCATCACCATCGCGCACTGAATGAAGGCGTCGACCTCGGGAAGCTGACGCGAAGGGGTCAAGGTCAGGGACATGAGTACCTCTCTGAGAAGTGTCTGGGGGCCGTCAGGTCTGAATAATTACTTTGCTGCCGCTGCGTCATCCTGTGTGACAACCAGCCACTTGTCGCGGTGATTCAGAAACTCGCGAACGGCTTCCTGCGCGCCTTCTAGGGAGTGGTTTGCACCCCAGCCGCACTGCACCTCGTTTGCCGCAGGAACTTCAGTGGCATTGAGGATATCTTCGAAAGTCGCCTGCAAGATCGGCAGGAACTCCTCAGTCTCAACGCCTAGGAGGAGGGCATAGAAGCCGGTCTGGCAACCCATGGGGCCGAAATCGATGAGCTTATCGGTGTGGTTGCGCATCAGTTCAGCGCTGAGGTGCTCGATGGAGTGAACCGTGGGCATCTCAAGGTGTGCCTTATTGGGCTGGGTAAAACGGACGTCGTACTTGATGAGGACATCGCCGCCGGGAAGAGTCTTCCGATCTGCAACGCGGACGTAAGGAGCAAGGACAGTGCGGTGGTCGAGGTTAAAGGACTCAACATTCATGCGTTCACTCATAAAGCCCAGTTTATCGGGATTTAGGTGGCGTGCTCGGGCGAGTCTCGGATACCGCACGTTGTGTAGAACACCATCAATGATGCGCTTTTCGCTGAAAACTCCGCTTCATTGCAGCGGAGCGAATGAGTGATCACCGTCGTTCATCTCCAGTTTTTCAGGCACAATAGAGGCATGGATCTTCAGCCGTCGATTGATGTCACCTCTCCGGATCAGTACAGCGCAGGCACCCCTACACCTGCAGCCATTGTCGCCGGTGAAGTTCCCGCCAGCGAGGCCCCTCGCCCGCTCTCCGCTTTCGATATGTTTTCAATCGGTATTGGCCCCTCTTCTTCACACACGGTCGGTCCGATGCGTGCGGGCCTAGCCTTCTCTACAGAGCTGTGTGCGCTTCCCGATTATTCGCATCTGTCTCACGTAACCATTGACCTTTTTGGCTCCCTTGGCGCAACCGGACGAGGTCACAACACCGACCGTGCAGTGCTGCTGGGTTTAGCGGGCTATGACCCGGAAACCGTGTCGATTGAAACAGTCGAGAGTCTGATTCCCCAGATTGCTTCCAGTGGCCGTCTTCCTTTTGCGGGTGGCCGGGAAATTCCTTTTGATATCGAGTCTGATATCCGTTTTCTTCCGCGCACGGTCCTGAGCTACCACGTCAACGCGCTCACAATCACCGCTTACGCAGGCGAGAGCTTGGTCCTTGAGCGCACCTACTATTCGGTGGGTGGTGGCTTCGTCATGGCCCAGACGAATAACGATCCTGAACACCCCGAGATCGCATCCTTGGCCTCTGCACAAGAGACAACGGGAATGTGTACGCCCGCGCCCTATCCCTTCTCGACGGCCGCACAGCTTTTGGCGCAATGCGCACGCTCAGGCCTATCCATCGCCGAGGTTGTCCGCGCAAACGAACTTTCTGCGCGTTCCGAGGTGGCCTTGGATGCCTACCTCGACCGAATCGCGCACACGATGTTCCACGCAATTGAGGCAGGGATTTCCTCCACCGGTATTTTGCCCGGTGGACTGGACGTTCCTCGTCGCGCGAACGCTTTGGCCGCACAATTGCGCGCGCGCGCTGAAAAGGCTTTTTCGGCCGGTGAGCGCCGAGGCTGGGCCGGGGTTATGCAAGATCCCCTGCGCGCCATGGATTGGGTCAACCTCTACGCGCTGGCGGTGAATGAAGAAAACGCTGCCGGCCACAGAATCGTCACCGCACCCACCAATGGCGCAGCCGGCGTGATCCCAGCAGTGCTGGGCTACCTCGTTGCTTTTTGTCCCGAGGCCGGAGCAAGTTTCCCCGACTTCTCCCCCTCAAATTTGGCTGGGATTTCAGAACTTCCTCTGGACGAGTCCTCAGAGTCCGCAACTTGCCGTCGCGCATCAGTTCACGAGTTTTTGCTGGCTGCAACAGCGATTGGCGCTTTGATCAAGACGAACGCGTCGATTGCCGGCGCTGAGGTTGGCTGTCAAGGGGAGGTCGGTTCGGCCTCGGCAATGGCGGCTGCAGGGCTTGCTCAGGCTCTGGGCGGCACCCCACAGCAGGTAGAGAACGCTGCTGAGATCGCCATGGAGCATTCTCTGGGATTGACCTGCGATCCCGTTGGAGGCCTTGTTCAGATCCCCTGCATCGAACGCAATGCGATTGCTGCTGTTAAGGCAATTAACGCTGCTCGCATGGCCCTGTGGGGCGATGGCCGCCACACCGTGTCCTTGGATGTCGCGATCGAGACAATGCGTCAGACAGGGAACGACATGCTCTCAAAGTACAAGGAGACCTCAGCGGGCGGCTTGGCCGTCAACGTTGTGGAGTGTTGATCGCAGTTTCTTCGCCGTTTTCACTTGCTGCAGATGCTTCTGCTGCTGCGGCTGCTTCAGCCTCACGCTTCTTGCGGTTCTTGCGGGCAAAGCCCCATAGGACTGCAGTCGTAATGAGCACGGCAATAATGCCGACGACAACGGCAATCATCCAGGTCTGAACGACTGCGGGTTCAACCTTTGCTGATTCTGCAGCAACCTGCTGATCATCCATGGGAACGCGCTCACCGGTGACGAGCAGTCGGTGAGTATTGATGCCGTAGGGCGTACAGGTAATCAGAGTTGCAAGGTCTTTTCCTGCGACCTTGTTCAGGCTCTCTGTTTCATTGGGAAGAACAGTCCGAATATCAGTGACCTTGTATTTGAGGTGACGGCCTAGAACTTCAATGTAAAAGACATCGCCGACTTTAACGCGGTTGAGGTGATCGAACATAGTTGCACTGCCCAGTCCGGAGTGGCCGGTAAGAACCGTGTGAGTTCCTTCGCCACCAACAGGGAGCGCAGTTCCAAAGAGGTGTCCAACGCCTTTTTCAAGAGTTGAGGTTTCGGTGCCGTGATAGATCGGAAGGCTGATATCTGCCGAAGGGACCTTAACGGTTGCCATCACGGGGTTGACATCGAGCTGCGAGAGGTAGTTGGAGTACTGGGGAGTGTTGGGGCGCTGCGATTCCAACCAGGGGTCCAGAATGGGAGCTTCAGCCGCCTGACGGTTGTATTCGTCAGCGCGTGCGAGTTCGTCTTTCAGTACATCGGGACCAAGGTTGGTTTGTTCGGCACTGAAGGCCTTGGCAATGCGCTGTTGTTCGAGGTTGTTCTGATAGGTCGCGATAACGGGGTAAAGCAGAACCAGAATCCCCAGCACCAGCAGAACGGGCGGAAGAATTGTGAAGAGGCGACGGCGACGTTGGGCCTTGCGAATGCGTTGATCACGTTCTCCCACAGTTTCAGGTGCCTCCTGAACCTGGGTATTTGAGAGGCTGTCGTCTGCGTGGATCTCGTTCTCACTCATGAGTCGCCTTTTAAATGGGGGTTGCGTTGATTGTATAGAAACGGGTGCGGGAAGACCCACGGGTCTTCCCGCACCCAGCTAAATCTCACTTAGAGATCAGTCGTTTTCCTTGCGACGCTTGTTCGCAATGGCGATGGCACCAGCGCCGATAACAAGTGCGGAGCCAGCTGCGATCAGCACGCCCACACCGGCAGCACCGGTAATGGGCAAGCGGAATCCACCATTGTGAGGAGCATCCTTGACCGTGGTCTCCAGGGTGTAGTGGTTATCAGCGGTCGAGTTGGTCTCGAGGACCTGGAAGGCAATCGGGCGAGTCTGGAGCTCGAAGCCTTCGGGAGCCTTGGTCTCAACGAGGCAGTACCAACCGGGGTTGGTGACCTGCTTGTTGTTTGCCCAGTCGTTGTTGCGCAGGCCATCGATGGTGACCTCACCGTTTACGTCGGTCACGTAGGTGGTAACACCGGCGGGGCTCAGCTTCTTGTCCAGGGTTGCGTCAACCGGGTCGAAGTTCTTGGTGGGAGTGTTCTGAGGCGTGCACTGGTACACCTCGAACTCTGCACCCTTGAGCTTTGCGCTTGTATCTTCTGCGGAAACCTTGGTGATCTTCACCTTGCCGAACTTGGAGACGACCTCGGAGTTCGGGTAGTCCGGCGGGGGAACGGTGCCGGAGTCGGGGGTCCAGCCGTTGGAGGGGGCGTTGGGGAGCAGGATGGCCTTGTTCTTGAACAGGCCGTCGGACTCCACCTTGTCCTTGACGGTGCCGGACAGGTCCATCTGGACCTTGGTGGTGTCGTCCTTGCGGTTGTCGAGCAGCTTCTGGCGGCCCGCAGCGGTGAACTCGGCGGTCCAGAACTTGGTCTTGCCGTCGGTGCCGTCAGCGGAGATCAGCTTGTAGTCGGTGTCCTTGACGAGGGCGACCTCGCCGGTCTTGCCGTTGATGAGCTTCAGGGCGACGTTCGCCTCGGGCAGCTCAACGCGCTTGTCGTACTGGTCGACGACGTCGTAGTAGTCGAGGGCCTCAGCGGCGGGCACGTCGGACTTGATGGTGTAGGAGATCTCGGAGCCGATGGCCGGGGTGGTATCGTCCTTGACCGTCTTCTCGATGCCAGCCTTGGAGTTCTTCGGGTAGGCGTGGACGTCGTAGACCCACTTGTTGAGGTCGGTCGGGTGCGTCATGGGCACCGTGATGATGAAGGGCTTGGAGCCGACGTAGCCGGGAGGCGTCGCGGTCTCGGTCACGAGGTAGGCACCGACGGGGAGGCCGTCAAACTCTACCAGGCCGCCGCCGGCGGTGGTCCTCTTTATGGCAGCGTCAACGCCGTCAGCCTTCGCGGCGTCAACGTTGCCGTTGTAGCCAGCGAGCTTCTCCCAGCCGTCCTGCGTGGTGAGGTCGACGTAGGTCAGGCGCTCGACGGTGAAGGTCGCGCCGTCCAGGGGGGTGCCGGTCGCGGTGGCGTCCTCGAGGCCGTTGCCCTCGGTGGTGCCGTTGGTGTCGTCCTTGACCAGCTTGTGGATGGTGATGGAACCGGTCTTGCTGGTATCCAGGTCAACCAGTGAGGGAAGACGCTCAGCGGTGGCAACGACACCGAATGCCGATGCGGAGGGGGCTGCCGTAGCAATACCAGGAACCGCTGCGGCACCGGTGGCAACCGCAATGACGGCGAGGAGGCTGATACCTCGACGGGTCTTAAGAGTTGTCATTTTTGTGTTCTCCTGTTGTACGGGATCTTTAAATAGATTAAGTGATGGCGATTGAACTAGTCATTTACAGGGTCCGTGTCTCAGGCAAAGTTATCTGCCTGAGACACTGTTTCATGGTGACCACCGGCGATCCATTCGGGACGAAGCCCCAAATGCTCATGCGGTAGGTGCGACACGCCGACATGGGCACAAAATTTTTCGAATTTTTCGTGCGCTTACCCACAGCCCCAACCCACTCTGTGGAGAATTCGAAGAGCTCTATCCACAGGTCCCCTCAGGCGTAATTTCCTCAAATTACACCGATGTAAGCCACCCTCATCCACACCCCATCCACAGAGGAAGACTCATCCATCCACATCTAGGGTTAGGAACACAGTTAGACACAACATATTGGGTCTCGTGACGAAAGCACACACAAGGTGTAGTGTTGTCGCATGTTCCGCTCCCCCGGGTAATCAGCGGAGAAAACACACATCAACACACGACATTGAAAGGTCCGACCATGTCTATCACCGTCTACTCCAAGCCCATGTGTGTCCAGTGCGATGCGACCTACCGCGCACTCGACAAGCAGGGACTGGACTACACGAAGGTCGACCTCACCGAAGACCCCTCGGCACTCGAGTTCATTAAGGGCCTGGGCTACCAGCAAGCTCCCGTCGTCATCGCCGGCGAAGACCACTGGAGCGGCTACCGCCCCGACCTCATCAAGGCCGCAGCACAGGCCTCGGCAATGGGAACGGCACGCGTCGTTAACGCCTAAAAGCAACCCACCCGGCCCCCCAAGCAAACCGGGGGACCGGGTCACTTTTTGCTCCCTGCCCAGGGGCGGCCTCGTGAAAGGAAAAGACCACATGGTCAACGTCGTCTACTTCTCGTCGGCGACGGGCAACACCCGCCGTTTCGTGGAAAAACTCGGATTCCCAGCACAGCGAATCCCACTTCTCCCCCGTGACGGATTCCTTCACGTCGATCAGCCCTACGTCCTCATCGTCCCCACCTACGGCGGAGGCAACGTCAAGGGAGCAGTCCCCAAACAAGTCATCAAGTTCCTCAACGATGAACACAACCGTGGCCTCTGCCGCGGAGTGATCTCTTCCGGGAACACCAACTTCGGCACGGCCTACTGCCTGGCCGGAGACATCATCTCCGCAAAATTACACATCCCCCACATGTACAAATTTGAGCTCCTCGGCACCGCCGAAGACGTCTCACGAGTTCGCGAAGGATTGAGCGAGTTTTGGCAGAAAACCTCACTGACACAGGAGTAGAACCAGCCCCCTCCCCCGAGCTGGATTACCACGCGCTCAACGCGCAACTCAACCTCTACGATGCGGATGGCAAGATCCAATTCGAGGCCGACCGACAGGCAGCACGCCAGTACTTCCTCCAGCACGTCAACCAGAACACCGTGTTCTTCCACGACCTGGAAGAAAAAATGGAATACCTGGTCGAGCAGGGCTACTACGAGAAGCACGTCCTCGATCAATACGACTTCCAGGACATTAAGGACCTCCACAAGCAGGCCTACGCGCACAAGTTCCGCTTCCCCACCTTCCTGGGCGCCTTCAAGTACTACACCTCCTACACGCTCAAGACCTTCGACGGGAAGCGCTACCTGGAGCGCTTCGAGGACC
>ERZ773013.1637-NODE-1637-length-13027-cov-19.384366_pt1 | contig 13027 bp, 10 predicted proteins | sample MGYA00511670_ERZ773013 | MGnify/ENA primary metagenome ERZ773013 (study PRJEB29015, sample SAMEA2738120) | human oral metagenome | biome: human oral; feature: human-associated habitat; material: saliva | place: China | collected 2257 ...
GGAACGGCTCATTTCGGCGCCACCAAGACGACCGGAGAGCTTGATGCGGATACCCTTGGCGCCTGCGCGCATGGCATCCTGCTGAGCCTTACGCATCGCGCGACGGAAGGTCACGCGGTTGGTCAGCTGCTCGGCGATGCCCTGAGCGACGAGCTGGGCGTCCAGTGCGGCGTTCTTCACTTCGAAGATGTTGAGCTGGACCTGCTTGCCGGTGAGCTTCTCGAGCTTGGCGCGAACGCGCTCAGCCTCGGCGCCACGGCGGCCGATGACGATGCCCGGACGAGCGGTGTGGATGTCCACACGCACGCGGTCACGGGTACGCTCGATGACGATACGGGACACGCCCGCACGCTCGAGATCCTTGCTCATGGCCTTGCGGATGGCGTCATCTTCGAGAACGAAGTCGCGGTAGCGTTCGCCGGCCTTGTTGGAATCGGAGAACCACTTGGAACGATGGTTCTCAGTGATGCCCAGGCGATAGCCAAATGGATTGATCTTCTGACCCATCTTTAGCGGTTTCCTTCCTTGCTAGCGACGACGACCGTGATGTGGCTGGTGCGCTTGTTGATACGAGCGGCACGGCCCTGTGCACGAGCGCGGAAACGCTTGAGCGTCACGCCTTCGTCCACATAGGTCTCCTTCACGACCAGGTCGTTCTCGCGGAACGGCTCGCCGGCCTTATCGGCCTTCACGCGAGCGTTCGCGATGGCGCTCTCCAGGACCTTACGCACCGGAAGAGATGCGTCCTGCGGAGCGAACTTCAGAATGGTGATGGCTTCGGTCGCCTTCTTGCCTCGGATGAGGTCGACCATACGGCGAGCCTTGCGCGGCGTCACGCGGACGTGACGAGCGATTGCTTTAGCTTCCATGTGTCCTTACTCTCCTTTAGCGGCGTGCCTTCTTGTCGTCCTTCACATGACCCTTGAAGGTCTTGGTCGGGGCGAACTCGCCCAGCTTGTGGCCAACCATGGACTCGGTGACGAACACCGGAACATGCTTGCGACCATCGTGAACGGCGAAGGTATGTCCGATGAAATCAGGGGTGATCATCGAACGGCGGGACCACGTCTTGATGACGTTGTGCGTGCCCTTCTCGTTCTGCTCGTCGACTTTCTTCTGCAGGTGGGCGTCGACGAAGGGGCCCTTCTTGATGCTACGAGTCATCTACTCGACACTCCCTTACTTACGGTTCTTACCATTCGGGCGATGACGAACAATCATCTTGTTCGAAGCCTTCTTCGGACGGCGGGTACGAACCTCGCCCTTGCCCCACGGAGAGACCGGCGGCTTACCACCGCGGGTACGACCGCCGTGCGGGTGATCGACAGGGTTCATGGACTCACCACGGGTGATCGGGCGCTTGCCCATCCAACGTGCACGACCGGCCTTACCGAGCTGGATGTTGGCGTGGTCGGAGTTGCCGACCTCACCAACGGTGGCGCGGCAGCGAGCGTCCACGTTGCGGATTTCGCCGGACGGCATACGCAGCTGGGCGAAGCGGCCTTCCTTAGCGACGAGCTGCACGGAGGTGCCAGCGGAGCGGGCGATCTTGGCGCCGCCACCCGGGTAGAGCTCGACGGCGTGCACAACGGTACCCAGGGGGATGTTGCGCAGCTGCAGCGAGTTGCCGGGCTTGATGTCAGCGCCAACGCCGGCCTCGATCTGATCGCCCTGCTTGAGGCCGGTCGGAGCGAGGATGTAGCGCTTCTCGCCATCCGCGTAGTGCAGGAGGGCGATGCGGGCGGTGCGGTTGGGGTCGTACTCGATGTGAGCGACCGTTGCCGGGACGCCGTCCTTGTCGTGACGACGGAAGTCGATCACGCGGTACTGGCGCTTGTGGCCGCCGCCGCGGTGGCGGGAGGTCACGCGGCCGTTGTTGTTACGGCCACCGGTCTTGTGCAGCGGGCGCAGCAGCGACTTCTCGGGGGTGTCGCGGGTGATCTCGACGAAGTCAGAGACGGACGAGAAGCGACGGCCCGGAGTCGTGGGCTTGTACTTGCGAATTCCCATTGTTCAAATGTCCCTTCGGTCCTCAGGCCTGATCGCCGAAGATGTCGATGGTGCCCTCACGCACGGTGACGATGGCACGCTTGACGTCCTTGCGCTTACCGATCCCGTTGCGGGTGCGGTAGGTCTTGCCCTTGCGGTTCTGGGTCGCGATGGAACCGATCTTGACGCCGAAGATACGCTCGAGGGCAATCTTGATCTCGGTCTTGTTCGCGCGGGGGTCAACCTCGAAGGTGTACTTGCCCAGGTCCATGAGGGCGAGCGACTTCTCGGTGGTGACCGGCTTCAGGATGATGTCGCGGGGGTTCTTACCCGCTTCAATCGTGCTCACTTGGTCTCCTCCTTGGTACCGAGGAAGGACTCAAGGGCGGCCTGCGTGAAGACGATGTCATCGGCGTCCAGGACGTCGTACGTGTTCAGCTGGTCGGCCCACAGAACGTGAACCTCGGGAACGTTGCGCAGGGACAGCGCGGTCAGTTCGTTGCCACGCTCGAGGACGACGAGAGCCTGACGGTCCTCGACGATCGCGCGCAGGGCGGCGAGAGCAGCCTTGGTCGAGGGCTTGTCGCCTTCGAACAGGGCGGTGACAACGTGGATGCGGTCGGCGCGCGCACGATCGGACAGAGCGGAACGCAGAGCGCCCTGCTTCATCTTCTTGGGGGTGCGCTGGTCGTAGTCACGCGGCTGAGGGCCGTGGACGATGCCGCCACCGGTGAAGTGAGGCGCACGGATGGAGCCCTGACGGGCGTTACCGGTGCCCTTCTGGCGGAACGGCTTCTTGCCGCCACCAGCGACCTCACCGCGGGTCTTCGTCGCGTGCGTGCCCTGACGAGCGGCCGCAAGCTGAGCGACGACAACCTGGTGCATCAGCGGAATGTTGGTGGGGACGTCAAAGATGGACCCGGGGAGAACGACGGAACCCGCCTTCTTGCCCTTGAGGTCGATGACGTCAACGTTACGATCGTCAGCCATGATCACGCACCCTTCACGGAGGAGCGAACCAGGACCACGCCGTTCTTCGGACCCGGGATGGCGCCGCTGATGAGCAGCAGGCCCTTCTCGGCGTCCACGGCCTGGATCGTCAGGTTCTGAACAGTACGACGGTTGCCACCCATGCGGCCGGCCATGCGCAGGCCCTTGAAGATGCGACCGGGCGTCGCGCAGGCGCCGATCGAACCGGGCTTGCGGTGGTTGCGGTGCGCACCGTGGGAGGCGGAAACACCAGCGAAGCCGTGACGCTTCATGACGCCGGCGAAGCCTTTGCCCTTGGTGGTGCCGGAGACGTCGACAGCCTGGCCAGCCTCGAAGGTGGCGGCGTCGAGCTCCTGGCCGAGCTCGTAAGAGTCGTGCTCGGAGGTGCGGACCTCGACGAGGTGACGGCGCGGAGCAACTCCGGCCTTCTCGAAGTGGCCCTGCAGGGGCTTGGTGACCTTACGGGAGTCAATCTCACCGAAGCCAAGCTGGATAGCGGAGTAGCCGTCGACCTCTTCGGTACGAACCTGGGTGACGACGTTGGTGCCGACCTGCACGACAGTCAGGGGCACGAGGTGGCCGTCGGCATCCCACACCTGGGTCATGCCGAGCTTGCGGCCGAGCAGCGCCTTGATGGGCGCGCCAGCGTGCTGCTTCTTGTTAGTCATTGCAGATGTCCTCAGAGCTTGATCTCGATGTTGACGTCCGCAGGCAGGTCGAGGCGCATGAGCGAGTCGACGGCCTTGGGGGTCGGATCGATGATGTCGATGAGCCGCTTGTGCGTGCGCATTTCAAAGTGCTCGCGGCTGTCCTTGTACTTGTGGGGCGACCGAATAACGACGAAAACGTTCTTCTCGGTCGGCAGCGGCACCGGGCCCACGACCGTGGCGCCAGCACGCTGTACGGTGTCCACGATCTTGCGCGCGGAGCTGTCGATGACCTCGTGGTCATACGACTTGAGCCGGATGCGGATCTTCTGTCCCGCCATGCCGTCTTACCTCTTCTCGTACAGATTCGCCGCCGGTCCCCGCACTCGGGCGTGTCGCAGCCGTTGTGCGCGCGATTGCTCGCGCTGGACCGACGTCTTGTCCAAAGATCTTGGGCATATTGCCCGATCCATACGTGATGGCACGCATGGACCACCCCAGAGACGCTGAGGCAACCGTGCCATTCTGTCAGAGTTCCACCCGCGAGCACAAACCCGGAAGGGGGTTCTCGCATGTGAAACCACCGACAGATTGGCGTGGATAATGACCCGAGCTGCGCTTAACAGCCCGGACCTTCACCAAGGAACTACCATACCCCGCACTCGGGCGTGTCGCAAAGTAAGATCGGTCACTTCCCTGCTCCACACGCCAATTTCGCCCCATTGCCGAGGCCGTGGCCTCGCGTGTGCCGAGTGGGAGCGGCACCGGGTGACGAGTGTACCCGCACTCGGCCGTGTCATCCAAGACGGGCATGTGAGAGCGTGAAGTGCGTGTGGGGCACCGACTCAGGTCGATGCCCCACACGCGCGTGAGCGTTCAACAGAGACGCAGAGTGCCTCAGTCGCGCTTCTGGCGAACCGCAACTGCGCCAGCTGCAGCGAAGAGCATCCCGAGTCCGCCGACGAGTGCGCCGCTAAAGCCGGTCTTAGCTAGCGTTCGCGATGTTGAAGGCGTCTTCGTCGTGTTCTTCGTGGGTTCAGTCGGCGTGGTCGGCTCGACCGGGGCGGCCTTGTACTTCACGGTGTACGTGATACCCGACTGAGTCTTCGCATCCTCAAGCCCAGGCTTCTGCTCACCAGTCCACGTGAGATTGAACTGAATCTCACGACCACCCGTCGCAGCCGACTTCGACGCCAACGCAGCAAACGAACCCGACACCGAACCCTTCACGGTGTACTCCGTATCCGCCGACGACGCCGACGTGAACACCACACCAGCAACCGTCACCTGCAACGGAGACGCCACCTTATCAACGATCGCCTTCAGATCCGCATACGTCGTCACCTTCGCCTTCGCCGCATCAGTCAGCCCGACCTTCACAGTCGCCGTCTGACCCGACACCCCGACGCTCGACACCTTGAAGTCATCCGACCCCGACAGCGTCGCAGACTTCGACGCATCCGTGTACGCCATACCCTCCGGCAACGTCAGCACAGCCTCAAAACCGAAATCCACATTCGACAAGGCAATATTCGGGAAATCAGAATTCGTCTGCGAATACTGCGTCTCAATTGCCGCCATCTGATCCTTGATCGAATCCGTGTACAACGCACCCGTCAACGACACAGGCGACGACTGACCCGCAGCCACCGCCACAGCATCATGCTCAGTATCAACAGCACCCGAATCAACAGCACCCAACAAATCCCCAGGCAACGTCCCCGCCTGCGACACAGTGGCCGGCCCGACCGGGGCCGCGGGTGTCAAGCACGGGAAAGCGCTCATGTCGGAAGCAACCGGCGCGCTGAACGCCTCCATGTTGAAGGTCTGCAGGCCGAGGCCGAATCGTCCCCAGGTGCCGGACGGGTAGAATGAGAAGGAGCCAGTGGCGGTGACATTCCTAGCGGCGATTGCTTTGGCTTCATCGGCCGAATTGGCGGCGATGGAGTAGGGAATCGTCACGTCGACCGTGTGAGCCGAAGGGTTGGACGTATCCTGCTGGTAGGCCGCGTAGATCTGGGCCCAATTAACGTCGTTGAGCTTGATCTTGAATTTGCGGGTAAGGGAGTCGGAGTTCACCGCAGATTCAGTCACCGACGCGATCATCGACGAGGACTCCGAGGCGCTTGCGGCCTGAACCGTCGTTCCCTGCGGGAAGGTCACGGTGTAGTAGAACGAGGCACTCGTCGACACCGTATCCTTGTCCCACGGGAAGTGACCGGCATCTGCCTCGCTCTTCACCTGGGTTTCGAAGGGCTTGAGCAGCTCGGTCATTTGAAGCTTCGCGGCGAACGTGCCGGTGTACGTCGCCGGGGCCTGCTCGTTTGCTGCGCACGCGCCCGAACCCGATACCGATGCGAACTGCGCGGCCGGCAGATCGGTTGCAGCGTGCGCGGCATCTCCTACCGTCGTCCAGCCGAGCGCAGCAAGCGCACCGACGCACGCCATCGCCACTGGCCGCCGCCAGACGGGTTTTGTGATGTTCATGATTCTCCTAGTTGATGTTCCTGCGGTCTATGGCTGGCGGATTGCGCCACTCGACGAAAGCACGTCCAAGGCGTTCCCGCACTGTATTGATGACTGTGTCGGAGGGCACGCGCAGCCTTGCTGGGCACTCCGCATGCCCTCCGAGCGGTGATTACGAAACTCGCCTGCGTCTGACACCGAGCAGAATACCGATTCCGATCGCGCCCACAAGACCTGCCAATCCTACAACTTCGGCGTCCATTCCGGTTCGCGCCAAGGCAGGCTGGTCGACGAGCTGATTCTCAATCGTCCCCGCATCGACAAACACCCCGTTTTGCGAGACCACAGCCGTGAGTCGGGTTTCAGAGAGTGCGTATCCGCGAGGCGCTCGCTCCTCGCGAATCGTGTAGGTTCCGTATTCGACGTCTTTGAAGGTAACGAGTCCGTCGGCGTCGGAGGTCGCCGTCGCGATCTGCTGACCTTCACGTTCAAGAGCAAATGTTGCTCCGGCGAGACCCGCGTGCGTTTGAGAATCGACCTTATGGGCGATGATGTCAGCGCGAATACGTTCGTTGTTCACGCGCCCCGCGTCAACGACTTGCCCGTCTGCGCTGACCTTTGCCGAGATGGTGTCGGTGGATACCAGCCAGCCGGTGGGTGCGTTCGTTTCACGGATTTCATAATCGCCGACGGTGAGGTTTTCAAACGAGACGATGCCGTCTGCGCCGCTGACCTGCGTATCGCTCGGTTCTTCGGCCACGGTTCCGTCCTCTTCGACTCGATAGATCGCGAAGGTCGCACCCGCAAGCGGATCGCCAGTCTTCGCATCCGTCTTGAGGAGGCGGATCGCACCACGCTCGGCGGTGTTGACAACCTGGCCGAGGTCAATCGTCGCTCCATCTGCGGTGACGACGACGCCGAGAGGCTTTTCCATCGTCAGGTACCCGGGCAGCCCCTTCGTTTCGCGAAGTTCGTACATTCCATAGCGCACGGAATCAAAGGAGACACGGCCGTTGGCGTCGGACAGGGCACGCATCGCGGGAATGTCTGCGACCGTCGTTGAACCGTCGGGTCCCTTGGTCACCGGGTAGAGGGCGAACTCGACGCCTGCAAGTGGCGTGCCGTCGTCTGAGGTCTTGGTGAGGATGACCGTGCCTGTGATCGGTCGGTCGGTGACGGTGCCCGCTGCGACCGTCAGGTGCTGGGCGTCAACCGTCACGGTCAGCGCCGTATCAGAGATCGTGTAGCCTTCCGGCGCGGCAGTCTCCTTGACCTGATATACGCCCCAGTGGACGTTCGTGAACGTCGCGATCCCATCGGATCCGCTTGTGGCACTCATGACCGGCACCGACGCAGCGACGCCGGACGCATCAACCGGGAACAGACCGAAGGTCGCCCCTGCGAGAGCATCACCGGTTTCGTCGACCTTCTTTACCGACACCGTACCATCGATCCGTTCGTTGACGACCGTACCGGCGTCAAAGCTGGGGTCTCCAAGCTCGAACGTCTTGAGATCGCCTTCGGCCTTGACGTATCCGTCCTTTCCGGAAAGCTCCCGAAGGACGTATTTCGCCCACGGAACGTTGGTGAACTGGGCTCGACCATCATCACCTGTTGTTGCGGTGAATGCCGGAGTCGATGCGGTAGCACCGTTCGCGTCAACGGGGAAGAGGCCGAATGCGACTCCTGCGAGCGGCTACTGGTAGTCGTCGGTCTTCGTCACCGTCACCGTCCCCTCGGCGCGAGGATCGGCAATAGCAAGCGCAATGGGAGAAACAACGCCTCCGGTAATGGTGGCTCCCGTCGCGTCAATAGTGACGGTCTGATCCGCCACCCGCGCATAGCCCGTGAGCGGTTCGCCTTCGTGGAGGGTGTACGTGCCGTACGGCAGGTTTGCGAATGTGAGCGCGCCGTTCGCGTCGGTTGTTCCCGCCCACTGTGTCTGAGCCGGGTTAACGGTCTGCGTCGGCGCCTCTGAATCCAACCAGCCTTTGAATGTCAGAGTGAAGGCGACGCCCTCTTGGGCCTCTCCTGTGTCTTTTGCTGTCTTCGTGATCTCAAGATCACGCGTGCCAACAACTCCGGCGTATCTCGTTGCCGTGCGGGTCACGGGGTTGAGATCGAAGAGGTCCGTGCGTCCGTTCTCGTCCGCCGAGTTGACGACCGTTGCGTCACCCGGTGAGGTCGGCTTCGGCGACCAGCTCATCGCGTCGGGCTTGGTGAACGCGAGGGCATAGGTGCCACGCGGGTACACCGGCGATGAAGACAGTTCCGGATCGGCGAGTTGCAGGGTCGGGTCTGTGGAGGTGTGCGATCCGACGATGGCAGCCGGCGCCTTGGTGTCGACCGTGGTACCCAATGCTTCCGAGTCTTCGTACCCGGGGTTAGACACTTCGGAGCCGTCGTTCTTCACCATCGTCCAGGACTGGTTCGGAAGGAAGCGCTCGCCGGCGTCCTTCACGCCGTTCGCGTTGAGGTCACGGAACACGGCGCCGCGCACGCTGTAGCGATCCGTCGACACCGTGACCTCGTTCCCCTCCACATATGAGGCGCCTGAACCCGCGAGGGCGACGGAGGCCACAGCCAACTTTCCGTCCTTGAAGTTCGAGTTGAGCGTGGTCGCAGGTTGGACCGGAATCCGCGCCGGCAGGATGACCCGCAGCGTCTCCTTGGAGTCGAGCACCTCCCCCGGCTTCAGGTCCGCCTTCACCGCGGTCACCGCAGTCCATCCTCCGTGCTCGGGGATCTCCTCAGCGGTGTACCACTGAGCATTGACGACCGAAGCAAGATCAGTCCCCTGCTCTGTCACCGAATACAGAACAGTCACCCGGTCGGAAGCGTCTTTCGTGCCCGTCTCGCTTTCGACGAGGACCTTAGAGGCAGGACCCGTCAGCGGCGTGCGGAACGCGGAGGAATGTCCGCTCAGCGCCGTCTCGCCGTCGGTCGCCGTCGACTCCCAGTCGCGGTGAGCATATGTGCCGTCCCTATCGGAAACGATCTTGTGGTCTGTCGTACTGGGCAGGACGGAGAGCAAGCTCACCGTCGAAGTTGGCGTCAACGAGTTGTTCATGACGCTCAGCCGGTAGTAAACGGGCGAACCCAGATCCTGTGCCGGCGCCGACAGCGTCCAGTCCGATTCTCCGTTGAGGGAGGTCTCAATCTTGCCGATGATCTCCGAGGGCCCGATGAGCCGTACTCCGATCGTCGTGTGCGATACCTTGTCATCGGTCGCACCGTCGTCATCGAAATCAAGGGAATCGATGAGAGCCGTGTCGGCCGTCGGTTGAACGGACTCTGGTCCGTCCCACACCGTGTATGCGTCGAAGGTGTTGACACCAAAGTTCGCATAGAGGGTCATATCGACGGTGACGAAGGTCGCCATGCTGTTCGAGACGTCGTACTTGGGCTGCGTGTAGTCGATGTCGCCGTAGGAGTAGATGAGCGCCGTCCGACCCGTGCCCTTGTAATCCTTCACGATCTTCGGTGTTCGCGCGGTCGCGTCCAGATCGCTCGCGATCTCGGTTTTGTCAGTGCGGACGTAGTTGACTCCGGGGGGAAGGAGAAGGACTTGGCGAACATTCTTCAGAGTGCGCGTCACGCTTCCCCAGTCTGGCTTCGGATAACTGGAAATCGCGAGAGTTTTCAGTCGGGAGCATGTCTTCGGGGTGAGGTTGTCGGCTGCCACGCCGTTGCAGCGCGAATACACCGCCTCTCCATCATTCGTTGTCCACCGCCCGGCGTTCCACCAATCGGGGTGCAAGCCGCTGGGCGGAGTGGTCTCCGGACTCGAAGCCGTCCAAAGCGTAGTGGCGACTTTGGGCGCGAGTGGCCACACGACGGCGTTGTTGTTCGACTTCAGCGTGTCCCACATTTCGGCGCCGTCTTTCAGGGACTGCACGACCTGACCGTCAACGCTCCCCTCTGTGACGGTCGACGACATGTCATTCGCGTACAGTTGCTTCTCGGTGTAGTAGCCACTGTTCCACTTCGCCAGCTCCGCATCCGTTGGGAACGCCCTGACGTAGAAAAAGGCGCGATAGTTGTCCAGTTCGAGCGGGGTATCGAAGACCAGTCGTAGCTTGGCGTACTCGCGGGCGGTGTCATTGATCGCGACGCGGTCGCCGTAGTCGAGGTCCTTTGCGATCTCCACCTCGGTACCGTCCCGTTTGACGCCGTAGAGGTGGTTGCTGGTGGCATTGATCCGGGCTTTGATTTCATCCGGGGTCAGCGCGGAGCCCCTGCCCAAGATTGTCCCAGCATCTTGACGCGTGCTAAAGAAATCGAACTGCTGGTAATACAGACGCGGGTCGAGGTCTGTGTCGACGACCTCGTGGACGAAGTGGTGCGTTCCTCCGGTCTTATCCGTGTAGCTGGAACCATTATTCTCCTGGCCGACTTCCAATGCCCAGCGAAAGCCCGGGAGATCCTGAGGATACTCATCGGAGGCCATGACTCCGGGCGCGACACCCGTCGCCTTGGACATCCGCGTTGTATATGTGCCGGCCCAAGTGTATTCGATAGTGTCGCCATCAATCGTCAGATGGCCGTCTGAGGCATTGTCGTAGTGCCAGTACCAGTAGACATGCCCAAAAAGCGCCTTACCTTGAACAACGCTGGATTTCCCGTTGAAGGGGACGACGTGTTCGACGAAGATGTGGCTCAGCTGCGCGGTACCGGCGGCCTGCTCCGTCGCCAGTCCCATGTCGGCCGTGGCATGAACGACAGGCGTGTAACGATGAGCACTGCCATCAGCGTCGACGGTGGGCGCGTTCTTATAGATCAGCTCGTAGCCGTAAGAATCATTATTCTTCTCGCACACCATCCAGTTATGCTCGTACGAGCGAATGAGGCGTATGACCCGATGCGTGTCATCCACCCACGCCCACCCGCCATTAAGCGTCGCTCCCACAGCTAGCGGTTGAACGGTGTCAGCCCCCTCGGGGAGGGTGACATCGTACGTCATCGTATGGTACTGGTAATTGCCTTGATTTGCGGGCGTTGACGCGGCCTTTGATGAGTGCGTGCACACGCCGTAGTACGTGATGAGACCCGCCGCTGGCGTGTGGTCGGTCTGGGTGTCACTGTCAAACCTGGTGACCCCAATCTTCTGATTGTTGTCATCAAGGACATCCACCTTGTTGTCCTGAAGGTATTCCCCCATGCGGCGGAAGATCTGGCGGACCTGATTGGCGTCAGCCGACTTCGCGGTAAACGTGATCGACTTCGTATCTGTCGTGACCTCGCCGACCTTCAGCTCGATCGTCGGCGTTACAGTTGTCCCATTCGGCGTGATGCCATCAAGGAAGGAGAAATTGAAGGGCAACTGGCTGAACTGACCGCCCTTCATGCTCGGGAACGTGTACGTCAGGATCCACGCATCCTCCGTTTCCGAGCGGGCCGTGCCGCCCCCGGCCTGCACAGCAAGCTCGGAATCCACGAACGCCGGGGTCGAAATCAGTAGCTTGCCCTCCGCGTCGCGCACCTTGGGAACCGTGAGGGTGAGTGCGACGTCTTGCCCGGTGGCAGAGTCGTCTCCCGATGCCGCGATCTGGGCGACCGCCGGGACTGACTCACCAGACCAGTAGTCCAACTTCTGCGTTGGATTCTGGTCACCGCTCGCATAGGCCTTGAGCCCATCGTAAGTTCCCAAGAATAGGTCGAGTTTGAGTCCGCCTGCGGCGACTGCGGCAGTCGAAAGCGCACCCGACAGGAGCAAACTCAGAGATAGAAGTAGAGCCAAGACCGATGGCGCGAAACCCCGCCGTGCAACACTGAAAAGATTCACTCAGAAAGTATCACATAATTAGCAAGCTCGACTCAAGCGGCGAGTCTCCTGGACTTGAGACCATGCGCCCCGCACACAACGATCCACGATATGCGTACCCAGAAGAACGAAGAGGACCGCCACCTCTTTCGGGGATGGCGACCCTCTCAGGTCGCGCCCACTCCGCCTCACCTGAACGACTACCACACAAGGAAAGCAGCCGCGGCCTCGGCAATTGCAATGAAAAAGAGCAGGCCCGCTCAAATGAGCGGACCTGCTCTGCTGAAGATTCAGCGATCGCTAGGCGATCAACAAAGTCACTTCAGGATCTTGGTCACACGACCGGAACCAACGGTGCGGCCACCCTCACGGATAGCGAAGCCGAGGCCGGGCTCCATGGCGATGGGCTGGATCAGCTCAACGGAGATCTCGGTGGTGTCGCCAGGCATGACCATGTCGGTGCCCTCGGGGAGGGTGATGACGCCGGTCACGTCCGTGGTACGGAAGTAGAACTGCGGACGGTAGTTCGAGAAGAACGGGTTGTGACGGCCGCCCTCTTCCTTCTTGAGGATGTAGACCTGGCCCTCGAAGTCCGTGTGAGGCGTGATGGAGCCGGGGACGGCCACAACCTGGCCACGCTCGACCTCGTCGCGCTTGGTGCCACGGAGCAGCAGACCACAGTTCTCGCCGGCCCAGGCCTCGTCCATCGACTTGTGGAACATCTCGATACCGGTAACCGTGGTCTTCTGGGGCTCACGGATACCGAGGATCTCGACCTCGGAGTTGATGGGCAGCTTGCCACGCTCAACACGACCGGTGACGACCGTGCCACGACCGGTGATCGTGAAGACGTCCTCGATCGGCATGAGGAAGGGCTTGTCCATGTCGCGCTCGGGGGTGGGGATGTAGGAATCCACCGCGTCCATGAGCTCCTCGACCTTGGCAACCCACTCCGGGTCGCCCTCGAGGGCCTTCAGAGCGGACACCTGGATGATCGGGGCGTCGCGATCGAAGTCCTGGGACTCGAGCAGGTCGCGGCACTCTTCCTCAACCAGCTCCAGCATCTCCTCGTCGTCGACCATGTCGGCCTTGTTGAGGGCGATGAGGATGGTGGGGACGCCGACCTGACGGGCGAGCAGAACGTGCTCGCGGGTCTGGGCCATGGGGCCGT
>ERZ773013.1644-NODE-1644-length-12997-cov-8.603462_pt1 | contig 12997 bp, 10 predicted proteins | sample MGYA00511670_ERZ773013 | MGnify/ENA primary metagenome ERZ773013 (study PRJEB29015, sample SAMEA2738120) | human oral metagenome | biome: human oral; feature: human-associated habitat; material: saliva | place: China | collected 2257 ...
GATATTACCTCACCAAGCAGCTTCCTCTTGACATGCTCTACCCAGGGCTTTTTGCCCTCACGTATACACTTTCTATTGCCACGTTGCAGACGGCACTGCGGTGGGATTCCCGGCCAAACAGAATCCTGCGGCTAGCACCTGTATTGACCGGCGTGTTCGACTACCTTGAAAATTTCACCACGCTTCTTCTCCTCGCACTGTACCCCAAGATCCCCGGTTTTATTGCGCAGGCCGGAAACGCATTTACCCTGCTGAAATCGTTGTGCGCTGGGCTATCGTTGTTTCTTTTTTGCGGTATGAGCCTCATTCTCATCCTGCGTTATGTTCAGCTGCAACGCCGCGCTAGGCTGCAGCCCAGTGTTTAAAGCCTCCCCGCTAGTTGGTGGTGTAGGTGACGTTAAGCGGCGAATGGTCTGACCATCGCAGCTCATAGGCAGGGGCTTTGTCCACCCAGGTTTTTTCCGCTCGTTCCAGCATTGCCCCCGTGGCCGCTTGGTAATCAATGCGCCACCCGGCGTTTGTGTCAAAGGCTTGCCCCCGGTAAGTCCACCATGTGTACGGCGCATCGTCAGGGTGAAGGCGCCGCGCCACATCAAACCACTGCGGATGGACCGCCGCTTGTCGACGCCCCTTCGTCCCCACGTAGTCAACCGCACCCAGGAAGTCCCCATGGTCAGCTACCTGGGATTCTTCGTCAGGGAAGGTGCCAAAAACCGCATCCATAAATGCGCGTTCATCGGCGAGGAATCCAGATTTCTTCTGGTTGGCTTTCCAATTTTTCAAATCCTCGCGGCGATGGCAGATGTTCCAATCGCCCCCGATGGTCATGTGCGAGTATGAGGTGGCTTTCTGCTCCAGGATGTCCTCGAAGATGTCCAGGAACCTGTACTTCTCATCCTGTTTTTCGGTGTTCGCAGCCCCGGAAGGAAGATACAGTGAGGCGACGCGAACGTCGGATAACGGGGCGTCGACAAGCGATGCCTCAATGTAGCGGCCTGCGTCCTCAAACCCGGGGATGCCGACCTGAACATCAGCGAGCGGGAAACGGGAGAGGACCCCCACCCCCGCGCGGCCTTTCGCGGATGCCTCAGCGCCAATGTAATGCCAACCCGCATCAATGGCTGGGGCAAGCGCATCGAGGGTTTGCTGCTCAGTCGCGCGAACTTCCTGCATCAGCACAACATCGGTAGAACTGCGCCGAAGCCACTGGTGGAAACCACGGTTTTCTTCGCTTCGCTGCCTCACCGCAGCTCGAATGCCGTTGACATTAACAGTTGTGATGGTCAGGCTCATTCACACCACACTACTTGCCAAACAACCGGGCCAGAAAACCTCTCTTTGGCGGCTCTATGACCTCACTGTAGGGCATGTCGCTTTGCAGCTGGATAACAGTCTTTTCCGGGTCGAGTAGCGACACCGCATACACCGCACGGATTGTTTCCTCGTCGGTTTCTTTCACCGCATCGCCGTCTTTAATCACAAGGCCGTTGGTGAGCAGATAATCTGCGACATCCACGAGAAAAGCCACAGTCTCTTCAGCGGTTTTAGGTGTCTGCGGAATTTCAATATCCATCAAGCCCACAGCATCAAGGCCAACAGTATGCCCCGTCATCACACCATCAGGGCGCTCCCCCACGTTGATGGCAACCCACAACAGCAACAGCGGATTCGGCAACGCCTCCATCGTGATCTCACGAAACAGCGGAGGATAAATCAGGTGATTTGCGGAACCCCAATACACAGCAAAAGTCTCAGGCGAAATGGCCACCAGCGAAGCAACCACCTTGGACAGCAAAAATGTGTCATCAAGCCCCGTGAGATCCTCCCCAAATCCCGTCACCGTGACCACGGCATGCGCCTGATAATCACTGTTGAACGCTTCCGTCTCCGGCCATAACCGACTAGGGCCTACAAGCTCAACGGTATCGTCGCCAATAGGAGCCGGGATATTCATCACCGCGATGTACGCTTCCCCGTAATCCAGCGCCACCACATCATCCCCATTGTCCGCTGAGACGGTCAGCAGGTCAGGTTCCAGTTCCTTCCAGTCCTTGAGCAGCTGCTCCCGCAGGGTCTCCGCAGTAATGGCATCGTCAACCTGATTCTGACACAACATAGCAAGCGATGGCATGAAAACTCCTTGGTGTAGCGACTACCACATGGGTCATGCCCCAGGAAACTATTTTCCTGTAAAACATTCCCTGGCGAAAGCCTAGCACCAGTCGCACACCACATGCTCTACTTTTTGTGGCTTTGTCACTCAAGATTTATTTTTGAGCATGCCAGAACCCATACGAAACGCAGAGAATGCGCCTCCTACACCAAGAGCCACAGAGTGGGTTCGTTACCTCTTGACCACCTCCGCGTTAGCCAGTCGATCGTGTGAGCCACGCATCTGACTTGCTTCATTAATGGTGGTGAACACCACGATTGCCGAGATGGCTGAAACGAGTCCACCAACCCACGGCACAATGCTCACGAGGCGCCACCAGTTACGTTTGAAAGACTGCTCCCAGCTGAGGGGTTGGCCAGTAGTGGCATCCTGAACCTTATAACCAAAGATTAACTTCGCTGGGGTTGAACCCAACAGCACCTCACACCCCACGTAATACACGACCAAGAGTAACGCACCCATCAGCGAACCCAGGGTAGTGTTATCAGAGGCAATATACACAGGGAATGTAACAATACCGGAGAGAAGGCCGCCGATTATTAGATCCACGATCGCCATTCCCGCTCGGGTGCCCGCAGTCGGCCTCTCGCCACTTTGAGTTATACCGCTACCAGCCGCTCCATAGACATTGCTGGTGGGATAACCGCCCGTACCATAGGAGCTGCTGTCACCATAGGCGTATGTTTGTGCTCCACCCTGCGGCGCTGCCCCAGCATGAGGAAACTGTGACTGCTGCGGGTCTTGGTAATACGCGTACTGGTTACCAGGTCCTACCGTAGGCGGCGTCACACCGCCCTGTGCTGGTGGTGTCTGCGGATTAGTCTGGAACGGGCTCGCCTGACCCTGCACAGGAAAACGCCCAAAATTAGCCAGGTGACCCAATTCGTGCCATGCAACCTGCCGAACCTTGATGGTCTCGTCATAGATTGCTCGGTGTGACACGTTACTGAGCACGCCATAAGCGATCTGGATTTGCTGCTGCTGTGGCGAATTCGCCCCCAGACCCGTCTGTTCAAGCTGGCCAATACGTTCAGACAGTGTCACCCCTAGGACATCGCTGCTTTCCTGGGGATTCAACCCAAAGTACTCATACAAATTGGGGGCAAACTCGTTCATCGTGGTTACACGCCTTCCTCGTTGATTTCTGTATCCAGCGTAAACGATCAGCACTTCCCCTGCCATCAGGGATGTCCCTGATTTTTCTCAGGGTTGCGCCACCACACGCGTAACGACGCCGCGCTTAACGACGCCCCCGACGGAACCACGAACGCTTGGGTTTGCCGTTGCCTTTGTCAGAACCAGATTGCTCATTGCGCAGCTGAATGACGGTCTTATCAGGGTAGAACATCGATTCCGTGTATACCGCGCGGATCCGCTCGGTTTCACTCTCCCCGACGGTATCGCCATCAGCGATGACCGGGCCGTTTTCTAGCAGATAGATCACAAGGTTAAGAATAAATTCCTGAGTGTCCTCAGGCGTCTTGGAGCTGTCAGGAATCTCTATGTCCATCAGGCCCAACGAATCCAACCCCACCGTCGTTGACGCAAATTCGCCGCCCTCACGGAACCCCGCGTTGAATGCTACCCACAGATAAAGAGGCGGATTGGGAAGAATCTCCTGAGCCATCTCTCGGAACAGTGGAGGAATAATCACATGATCCGCATCACCCCAGTACACAGCGAAAGCCTCGTTCGACACCGCAATTATTGACGCCATAGCTTGCGTTAGCAGGGCACGAACCGCAATGTCGGCAGCATCTTCATCCTCGAAGTACACAGCCACAATGGTGGTTGCTTGATAATCAGTATCAAAAGTGGCTGCGTCTGGCCACAACCTACTACCCGCACACAGTTCGGCGGTATCATCTGCGAACTGAGAGTCCATGGTGGTCACAATGATGATCGCATTCTCGCATTCCAAACTGAACTGTGCGACTGCGCCATCCTCATCATCCATGTCCGACGGCGGCATCACAGTAATCGGCCCCAGATCCGGCCAATCAGCAAGCATCTGATCCCGAACCGCCTCCGGTGTCACCCCCGCATCCACATGATGTTGAAGCAGCATCGCAATTCCACCAGGCATAATAGTGTCCTCTCTGTCGCCTATCTGTGACATATCATCCTACGTGCGATAGCAGATTAACGACATTTCCATCAGTATCCCGCACAAAGAAGCGACGTACTCCCCATTCCTCAACGGCGAGATCGTGCACAATCTCCCAGCCATTGTCCTGGGCAATCTTGTATGCAGCATCAACATCGTCAAGTTCGATAGAGGCCACCGGGTTGATGGGCGCAGTGGGGTCAGAAGTAATCAGACTGATTTGGATGGAGTGATCTTTCGGAGATGCCAAAGTGGCAATCCAACCATGGTTCATGATCACTTTCATTCCAGTAAGACGGCAGTACTCCTCAATCGCAGCATCAAGGTCACGAACAGTTACGAGTGGCATGGAACGCTGTACAGACATGGGGCCAAACTACCACTTGTCATGTATTCAAACTATAAGCAAAGACAGCGTCTTCATCTGCACTTTTTCAGATCTGCCGCTACACAAACGCATAGATTCCAGCCCCAGCCATCAGTAAAATACCGACAAGGATCACGCAGAAGAAGTCAGGAGCGAAGCGGTAGATCCAGGCCTCGCCCTCTTCCTCAGGAGTGGGGGTTGGCGCGTTCGAGAAGACCTTCCAGCCCTTGGGGGCCTTCACCGTCAGCGTGAAGGTGGACTTCAGGTCGGGCTGCTCGAAGGTGGTGTACACGCGGCGAGCGTCCGGAACCTCGAACTGCGAGTAGGTGTAGGCCTGGCCGTCGGCGGGGTCGACGAAGCGGTGCAGGCCCTCGCCCGTGTGCATGTACTGGCAGGACGCCTCAACTTCAAGGACGTTGTGCTCGGCCAGGTTCTCCAGCGCGATGCGGTTGTCCTGGTGAACCGTGAAGGGGTCCAGGGCGTTGCCGTTCAGCGTGATCGAGTGGACGTTGTTGGACACGAGGTCAGCGAACGTGGAGGCGCCTTCGCGCGCGTCAAACTCGATGCGGGTGAATGAACCGAAGTCGGTGTCTCCGCGCGTGAGGTCCAGTGAGATCTCGTAGCGGGTCACAGAGGAAATGATCGAGGCTCGCTCGGTCGCTTCCTCGCGAGTCAGGTTCAGGCCTGGCATGGGGTGCCTTTCCGTCGATGGAATGGGGGCGCTGTTGCGCTCAACATTCCTATGTTGTCATGTGTTGGGGGTGATTGCGCGGGGCGCGCCGAAATTTGTCGGCTGGGACACGCTTCTACCAGATGGTGACGCGCTGGGAGGGGTCGAGCCACATGTCGTCGTCAGGGGTGACGTCGAATGCCCGGGCGAAAGTGTCAAGGTTGCGAAGTACCTGGTTGCATCGGAACTCTGCGGGGGAGTGGGGGTCGATTGCCAGCATTTGGCGCGCAAACTGGGGGCGCGTGGCCGTTCGCCAGGCGCGAGCCCACGAGTAGAAGAAACGCTGCGGTCCCGAGATTCCATCGATGACGGGCGCCGTCTGGGGCGTGAGGCCCTGCTCTGCGAGCGCGGAGGCCCAGGCCTTCCATGCGATCGTCAGGCCGCCGAGGTCGCCGATGTTCTCGCCGATCGTGAGCGCGCCGTTGACGTGGGGGAGAGCGCGTTCAGTGTCCTCGCCCGCCTCGGATTCCTCGTTGTCGTGCTGCTCGAGGAGGATCGCGGGGGTGAGGGCGTCGTACTGTGCGATGAGTGCGTGGGTGCGTTCTTCGAAGGCAGCGCGGTCCTCGTCCGTCCACCAGTTCGAGAGGTTTCCCGCTCCATCGTAGCGCGACCCCTGGTCGTCGAAGCCGTGACCGATCTCGTGGCCGATCACCGCGCCGATTGCGCCGAAGTTCACCGCGTCGTCAGCCTCGGTGTCGAAGAATGGGGGCTGGAGGATCGCGGCGGGGAAGACGATTTCGTTCTGCGTGGGGTTGTAGTAGGCATTGACCGTCTGAGGAGTCATGTACCACTCGTCGCGGTCGACCGGGCGGCCCAGCTTGGCCCATTCGCGGTCGGTGGCGTGGGCGTTGGCGGCGCGCACGTTGTCAACGATGGAAGCCTTCGGATCCAGGTGCAGGGTCGAATAGTCGCGCCACTTGACGGGGTAACCGATCTTGGGGTTGAAGGTTGCCAGCTTGTCGAGCGCTTTGACCTTCGTGTCTTCGCTCATCCAGTCGAGGCCGCGGATCGACTCGCCGTAGGCATCGAGGAGGCGGCGCACCAGTGAGTCCATCGCTTCCTTGGCGTTGGGCGGGAAGTGGCGTGCAACCCACGCGCGGCCCATGGCCTCGCCCAGGTAGGCCTCGATGAGGCCGAGGGCGCGCTTCCAGCGCGGACGCAGCTCCTGCGTGCCCGAGAGCGTGCGACCGTGGAAGTCGAAGTTTTCGTTCACGAAGTCGCCAGAGAGGAGGGAAGCGTGGCAGTCGATGGCCGAGGCGCTCAGCCACTCCTTGAGGATGGACAGGTCGGTGGTGGCCCACAGGGCGGCGGCGGCCGACAGGAAGTCGGGCTGGTCGACGTTGACGACGAGGCCGGCGACGGGCATGCGTGCGCCTCTCGCCCACGCGTCCCAGTCGAATCCGGGTGCGAGCGTGGCGAGCTCCTCCCACGGCGTGGGGTTGTCGGAGAGCAGGGGATCACGGTTGGTCACGGAGTCGCGGTGGTGTGAGGCGAGCGCGGTCTCGAGCTCCATGATGCGCGTGGCCGCTCCTTCGGCGTCGTCCACGCCAGCGAGGGCGAGGAGACGAGCGGTGTGCGCGACGTAGGCCTGTCGGATCGGTGCGTAGTCCTCTTCGCGGTAGTAGGCCTCGTCGGGCAGTCCGATACCTGACTGGACGAGGGAGATCATGTAGCGGGAGGAGTCGTGGGGGTCCGTCCCCACGTATGCGCCGACGAGGCCTCCGATGCCCTCGCGCATGAGGCGGCCCATTTCGCGGGCGAGTTCCTCGTGGGTGGCGCACGCGTTGATCGCGTCGAGGTCGGGGCGCAGGGGGGTGGCACCGGCTGCCTCGATGGTGTCTTCGTCGAGGAATTGGGTCCACAGGGTGGCGATGCGATCGGCGTCCGGATCGTCCAGGGTGCCTGCCGCCGCGTCTTGAGCAATTGCTCGGGCGTACTTTTCTGAGGCGTCGCGTAGCGCGTGGAAGGCCCCGTCCATGGGGCGATCCGCGGGGATCGTGTGCGTCGCCAGCCAGGTGCCGTTGACGTGGCGGTAGAAGTCGTCCTGGGGGCGCACCGTCGAATCGGTGTACTCGGTGTCGAGGACTCGTGCCAGCAGTGTATTCGTCATGCCTTAACTCTAGGGGGAGAGGGGCCGATGGCGTGGGATGAGTGTCCACGGGGCGTGAGTCATCCGAAATTACGTGATGTGCATGGTGTGTAATTCCCTGTTTTTGCCCAGAGTTGTGCGGATGAGTGCGGATGTCGTTGTGCGAGCGCGGTGCCGTGCACATATGTGCAGAGTCGTGTGTGCATTCGTGCAATCGGGCTCATAAGGCGCATGATGGAGGCAGCAATGAGGCACTTCCTCATCAACAGGTGAAGGGATTTTTAACGGTGAAGACACTTCGCACTGACGTGTGTGTCATCGGTGGCGGATCCACCGGTGCCGGCGTCGTCCGCGACGTCGCCATGCGCGGCTTCTCAGCCGTCCTCGTCGACCGGGCGGACATCGCTCAGGGAACCTCCGGTCGCTTCCACGGTCTGCTCCACTCGGGCGGCCGCTACATTGCGTCCGATCCTGAGTCGGCCACTGAATGCGCCGAAGAAAATGAAATCGTCAAGCGCATCAACGCCAACGCGATCGAGGCGACCGGTGGCCTCTTCGTGGTGACGGCCCACGACGATGAAGAGTACGCGGACCAGTTCCTGGCTCGTGCAGCGGCTGCAAAGGTGCCCGCTGCGGAAATATCCATTGCCGAGGCCCTGCGCCGCGAACCCCGGCTCGATCCGCGTATCAAGCGAGCCTTCGAGGTCCAGGACGGCACGGTTGATGGCTGGCAGATGACCTGGGGAGCGATCCGCTCCGCGCAGGCATACGGGGCGCAGGTCCTGACCTACCACCGCGTCACCTCCGTCGAACGCGAGGGCGATCGCGTCAGCGCCGTCATCGTTCACGACGAGCGCGGCGGCGAGGACGTGCGCATCGAATGCGGGTTCGTCCTCAACTGCGGCGGCCCCTGGGCCGGACAGATTGCTGCCATGGCCGACTGCCACGGCGTCGACGTTGTCCCGGGCGCCGGCATCATGATCGCCATGAATCACCGCTTGAGCCACTCAGTCATCAACCGCTGCGTGTGGCCCGCCGACGGCGACATTCTCGTGCCCGACCACACCGTGTGCATCATCGGCACGACCGACCTGAAGGCCGACGACCCGGATCGCCTCTCCATCCCCGCCGACCAGGTCCAGCAGATGCTCGACGCCGGTGAAGCCATGATCCCCGGCTTCCGCAAGTCCCGTGCCGTGCACGCCTGGGCCGGAGCACGCCCCCTCGTCAAGGACTCCCGAGTGTCCGCGACTGACACCCGCCACATGGCGCGCGGCATGAGCATCATCGACCACAACACGCGCGATGGCGTTTACGGCATGCTCACCATCGCGGGCGGCAAACTCACCACCTACCGCCTCATGGCCGAGCGCATTGTCGACATCATGTGCGAGGAGATGGGCGAGCAGCGCGCCTGCAAGACAGCCGACGAGGCCGTCCCGCCCGCCAAGGAAGCGCGCCTGTACACGATCGGCCACCGCCTCGACAACGTCGAATCGCGCAACGAATCCCCCTCCCACGAGCAGATCATCTGCGAGTGCGAGATGGCCACGCGCGCCATGCTCGAGAACGTCATGGACACCCTGCCCAAGGGTCAACTCGACGACGTGCGTCGCCAGATGCGCCTGGGCATGGGCCCCTGCCAAGGTGGCTTCTGCTCTCAGCGAGCCGCGGGCATCGCCCACGAGCGTGGAGACATCGACTCGATGCGTGCCAACTCCCTCCTGCGTCTCTTCCTGAAGAACCGCTGGATCGGCCTGTGGCCCATCATGTTCGGTAAGCAAGCCAGGCAGGCAGCACTGGACGCCTGGATCCACGAGGGCACGCTCGACGTCGAGCACCTGCCCGCACCCAGCGAGGAGGTTGTTCGATGAGAGACGTCGTCGTTATCGGCGCGGGCCTGGCAGGCCTGGCCGCAGCAATCAAGGCAGCTGACGCAGGCCTGAGCGTCACCCTCATCACGAAGGGCATCGGCGGCATCCAGCTCGGCACGGGTACGGTCGACATCCTCGGCTACCGTCCCGAGCCGGTCGAGGCGCCCCTCGAGGCGCTGGAAGCCCACGTGGCCTCCCGCCCCACCCACCCCTACGCGCACGTCACCCCCGACCACGTCGGTGCATCCGTTGCGTGGCTTCGAGACCTGGTCGGTTCCGATGTGCTCATCGGCGATGAGGCCCGCAACGTGCGCATCCCCACCGGTGTCGGTGCGCTGCGCCCCACCTGCCTGATTCCTCCCTCCATGGAGGCCGGCGTCCCCCAGGCGGGCGCCCGCTATGCGATCGTGGGACTGGCGCGCTTGAAGGACTTCTACCCCAGCCTCGTCGCCGAAAACCTGACGCGACAGAACGGCCCTGACGGCGCACCGATCAAGGCGCGCGCCCTGTCCGTCGACTACGTCGTGCGCGAAGGAGAGGTCGACTCGACCGGCACCAACCACGCGCGCAGCCTCGACCGCGAGGAGAACCGCGCGCGCTTGGCAGACCAGATTCGTCCCCTCCTGGAAGATGGCGAGATCGTCGGCCTGCCCGCCGTCCTCGGCCTCGACGACCCGAACGCGTGGCGCGACCTCGCGGACAAGCTCGGCCACCCCGTCTTCGAGATCCCGATCCAGCCCCCGTCGGTGCCCGGCATGCGCCTCAACGCGCTGCTCACCCGCATCGCCTCATCCAAGTGCCGCGTCATCCTCGGATCCCCGATCAAGGCCGTGCACACGGCAGACGGACGCGTGAGCGGAGTCGAATACGCCAGCGCGGGACGCTCCACGACCGTGGAAACCCGATCCCTCATCCTGGCCGCCGGCGGCTTCGAATCCGGCGCTCTCGACATGGACTCCTACGGCACCGTGCGCGAAACCATCTGCGGCCTGCCCGTCATGGGCGCCTCCGGACAGCTCCTGCACGCCGACTTCTGGGGCGAGGACCAGCCCCTCTTCCTCTCCGGACTCGCCGTCGACGACAACATGCGCGTCCTGAACGAGGAAGGCGCGCCCGTGTGCCCCAACCTGTACGCCGCCGGAGGAAACCTGGCCGGCGCCACCCGCTGGCGCGAAAAGAGCGGCGAAGGAATCGCGCTGGCCAGCGCGCTCGCGGCCGTCGACTCGATCGTGGAGGAACTGAAATGACCCTGGAAATGTCAACGCTGATGGGACCGGGCGTGGAGGAAGAGGACGTCTTCGCCCTGAGTGGTGACGCCGCGCTGCGCGCGAGCCTCGACTCCTGCGTCAAGTGCACGATCTGCGAGACCCAGTGCCCGGTCATGCGCGTCACCGACCTGTTCGCCGGCCCCAAGTACTCCGGCCCGCAGGCCGAGCGCTTCCGCAAGGACGGGCAGATGGTGGACAAGTCCATCGACTACTGCTCCTCGTGCGGCACCTGCTCGCTCGTGTGCCCCCAGGGCGTGAAGGTCACCGAGATCATCCACCACCGCCGCACCACCATGAAGGAAGCGCACGGCATTCCGCTGCGCGACCGCCTCATCGGCCGCACCTCCCTGATCGGCACCATGATGACCCCGGTCGCCCCTATCGCGAACTGGGCCCTCGACGTTAAGCCGATCCGCCTGGCGATGGAGGCCGTCATCGGCGTGCACCGCTCGGCCCCCATGCCGCGCGCCTACGGACGCACCTTCGAGTCCTGGTTCAAGAAGCACAAGCCGCTGCCTAACTCCGGCACGCGCGGCCAGGTGATCTTCTTCCACGGATGCGCCGGCCAGTATTTCGAGGTGGAGACCTCGATCCACTCGGTCATGGTGCTCGAGCACCTGGGATACGAGGTCCTGGTGCCCAAGCACGGCTGCTGCGGCCTGGCCCTGCAGTCCAACGGCCTGTACGACGACGCGCGCAAGTACGTCTCCAAGCTGACCAACGACCTGCGCAGCGTCAACCGCGATGCGCCGATCATCTCCGCGTCCGGTTCGTGTGCGGGCATGCTGCGCCACGAGGCGCACGAGATCATGGGGCTGACCGACCCCGCCCTGCTGGACGTCGGCTCGCGCATGGTGGAGACCTCCGAGTTCCTTCTGGAACTCGTGCACAACGGGCAGTTCCCCGTCGAGGACCTCCGGCCGATGAAGGCGACGATCCCCTACCATCAGCCTTGCCAGGTCAAATCCCAGGGCTTCGGCAAGCCCGCCATCGAACTGATGGAGACGATCCCGGGGGTCACCGTGGTCGAATCGGGCAGGGCCTGCTGCGGCATCGCGGGAACCTACGGGCTGAAGAAGGAGAAGTACGAGATAGCGCAGAAGATCGGCCAGCCGCTGTTCGACATGATCAAGCGGACCAATCCGGAGCTCGCGGCATGCGAGACGGAGACCTGCCGGTGGCAGATCCGCAAGGGGTCGGGCGCTCAGGTCGTCCATCCGGTCCAGCTCATCCACGCGGCCCTCGGCCTGTCCAGTGACGGATGCGCAGACGGGGAATTACGCAATGCACACATGCCCTAATCGCTGACCGGCGGCTCCGCCGTTGGGAGAATGGGAGGATGGACCGTCTCGGTTCGATCGTCACGGCAGCACGTCAATGAGGAGTGAACACAGCATGCCACATTTCCATCTTTCGCCGGAGAACCGCCAGCGCGCACTGGATCAGATGGCCGGAGGCGAGGAGCTCGACATCCTCGTCATCGGCGGCGGAGTGACCGGGGCGGGTATCGCCCTCGACGCGGCCACCCGCGGCCTGCGCGTAGGCATCGTCGAGGCGCAGGACTGGGCCTCGGGGACCTCCTCGCGGTCCTCGAAGCTGGTCCACGGCGGCCTGCGCTACCTCTACCAGTTGAACTTCGCCCTGGTGGCCGAGTCGCTGCGCGAACGCGGCCTGCTGCTGACCACCACCGCCCCGCACCTGGTCAAGGCCCAGCCCTTCCTGTGGCCGCTGAAGATGCCCGTCATCGAGCGCACGTACTCGGCGGTCGGCGTGGGCATGTACGACACGATCGCCCAGTTCGCGCACCGCGGCTCGGTGCCGATCCAGCGCCACCACACCCGCAAGGGCTCGCTCAAGCTGGCCCCCGCCCTGAAGAGGAGCTCCCTGACGGGGTCGATCGTCTACTACGACGCCCGCGTCGACGACGCCCGGCTCGTCGTCACCCTCGTCCGCTCGGCGGTGCGCCACGGCGCGATCGCCGCCAACCGGGTCCAGGTGACCGGCCTGACGAAGGACCTGACCGGCAGGGTCACCGGCGCCGAGCTCAGGGACGCGGAGACCGGCAGGGACCTGACCGTCAAGGCCCGCTCCGTCATCAACGCGACGGGCGTGTGGACTGAGAAGACGCAGTCTCTGGCGGGCACGACGGGAGGCCTGAAGGTCCTGACGTCCAAGGGCATCCACGTCGTCGTGCCCAAGGAGGCCATGCCCGAGGCCGCCTGCTCGAGGAATACCGGCGACATGGACCGCTATCTCACGCGCTACCTGCGCGGCGCCGCAAAGCGCCTGCGCCAGAGCCGCGAGGCGGGCGTGGAGGCAGACGACCTTCGCTCTATGAAGAAAGAGATGATGGAGGATGTCTACACGCTACTGGTAACTTGCCTGGGTC
>ERZ773013.1646-NODE-1646-length-12994-cov-2.788778_pt1 | contig 12994 bp, 9 predicted proteins | sample MGYA00511670_ERZ773013 | MGnify/ENA primary metagenome ERZ773013 (study PRJEB29015, sample SAMEA2738120) | human oral metagenome | biome: human oral; feature: human-associated habitat; material: saliva | place: China | collected 2257 ...
CCTTCGGCCATTTCACCAGCTACACCAGCACTAACAGCAGTATCTCTTTCCAGTGTACTTTTTGAAACACCGAGAATCTCCTCTTTACTATCATTCCAATAAGTAACAGCACTCCCCTTAAAGTAGTCAGAACTTCCGGGCAAATCTGTCATTAACTTTCCAACTATACCACCGGTACATGATTCAGCGGCGCTCATTGTCATTTTATACTGAATCAATAATTCTGCCAAATCACTCCTAATATCAGATTCAACATGATACTCTGATACAGGAAGCCGCTTTTTTATAATCAATAAGAACGGAGTGATCAAATCGTGCGCATTTTGTATAGTACTTCCATGCGCAGTCATACGAAGCGCAATATATCCCGGCCTTGCCAATAAAGCAAATGTCGGATTTTCCTGCGCCTTAATTAGATCCATTATACGGGATTCAATTTCTGTCTCTGTCAACCCTGTTATAGTTACTATAACAGAATAAATAATACCTTGCGGTCCAAAATTACTTTCAAGCCACGGCATCATCTCTTTCTCTGCCATAATTTTCATTTCAAATGGTGGTCCCGGTAAATGAATTAGTGCTTTATGATTTTTAATAGATGCAGATCCATTAGCTGAACCAACATGATTTTCAAATATGCAGGAACCTTCTCCGAACCATGCCTGTCGCGATAGGAGTTTAGAATATACTCGCCTTTCTCGTTCATAATAATCCCTAAGACGGCTATTCTGATCCTCATAATATACATAAGGAATACCTAAAGCTTCTGCCCCGATGCGCTTTGTAATGTCTCCTTGTGTCGCACCCAGCCCGCCGGATGTAATTACTATATCTGCCCGAGACAATGCAATTTCCATAGCATTTCTCATCCGCATAGCATTATCCCCCACCGTAGTCATATAAGCTACTGTAAATCCGTGCTGATTCAGAAAAACCGCCAACCATCTGCTGTTCTCATTATCAATTTCTCCCAGTAGTAATTCTGTGCCGGTAGTAATGATTTCAACAATCATCATATACCTCTATCTGTTGTTATTCTCTCCGCAATCAAATCATATGCGTATCCATCTATAATATGCGCCTTAACAAAGTCACCCGGTCGTAAATCGCCAGGGTGATCTATGTAAACATTACCATCTACCTCAGGTGCTTGGAAAGATGCTCTGCCTTTAGCCTGAAGATTTCCACATCCATCATCTAATAATTCTTCCACCAATACTTCTGTATCAACTCCAATCAGATTCCGATTATTTTCTTCAGAAATTTCTGCTTGAGCCGCCATTAACTCGTGATATCGATTTTCTTTTATTTCTTCTGTAACCTGATCGACCATACGGGCTGCTGGTGTCCCATCTTGTGCTGAATAAGTAAATGCCCCCATATTATCAAATTTCACTGCCTTGATGAATGTAAGCAATTCTTTAAAATCTGCCTCTGTTTCTCCGGGAAACCCAACCATAAGGGTTGTCCGAATTGTTATATACGGTGTGGTATTTCGTAATTTCTTCAATAGCTTTTTGATGCTTTGGGAAGAATCACGTCTATGCATTCGTCTTAATACGGAATCACTTATATGCTGTAAAGGAATATCTACATATTTGCAGATCTTTTCTTCTTTAGTAATTATTTCTAAAAGTTCATCATCAAAATACGTTGGATACAGATAAAACAAACGAATCCATTTCACATTATCAATTTTTACAAGTTCTTTTAACAGCCTTGCAAGTGTTGTTCCATCATTTAAATCTCTGCCATAGAAACTGGAGTCTTGCGCAATTAAATTAAACTCACGGACACCTTCACTGGAAAGCCGTTTGACTTCGTGTACAACAGACGGAATGGAGCGGCTTCTCATCGCGCCACGAACATAGGGAATATAGCAAAACGTGCAACCATTACTGCATCCTTCCGCAATCTTTATATACGCACTGTAAGGTGGAGTCAGCGGCTGCCGCGGAATAAGTTCTTCATGTTCACAGGGAGCAGTATCGAATCTATATATCTTTTTATTGCCATGAATATAGGACTCTTGGACAACTTCTAAAATATGTTGCCATGAATCAGTACCTATAAAAATATCGATTTCCGGTATTTCTTTTCCCAATGCTTCCTTATATTGCTGTGTCAGACACCCGGCAGCGACAAGTTTCTCACAAACTCCCTCCTTTTTATATCTGGCTGCCTGCAAAATGGTCTGAATTGATTCTTCCTTTGCCGGATCAATAAATGTGCATGTGTTGATAATAATGATTTGCGCAGTGCTTAAATCCTCAGTTAATTCATACCCGGCTTTTGCTAAAATACCAACCATCATTTCAGTATCTACCAAATTCTTGGAACATCCCAAGCTAATAACTCCCAATTTACGATTCAATTATGAAATCCTCCTGAAACGAACCTGTTCTATCCATTCATTCAATAGTATTTTTTTCCCCTCATCAACATATTTCTTCTCTAATCCCCAATAACTTAAAGGATTTCCGTTTGTATCAGCAGGCAATGTGCTATCATTAACATAAATAAAGTAACAACCGTTATCCTGCATGACCTTTTTATAATGCGTAGGCGTCAACAACCAATTCATAAGTTTTTGACCAAGTTCGGGCTCTTTGCTGTCGGCAGAAAGCCCTATACCATACAAATACCAGGAAGTTCCATCCGTAGGGTACATAATTTGTAGAGGAAGATTTTCTTTTTGTGCCCGCATAGCCTCATTATAGCTGGATATCCCGATATCACATTTTCCCATACCTGCCATCCTTGATGGCGTCGAAAGATATTTCCCATATTGTACAATATGGGAGTTCCCCTCAGACAAAAGGTAAAGTGCCTCTGTAATCCCGAAGTGTTCTGCCATAGATAACAGCAAATCTTCCGCCATATCTGCCGCAATAAAATCCGTCATGGACAATCGGATCTGCGGTGAAGTCATTATATTGTTCCAATTATAATTTAGCAGAGAATGTCTGGCCGCAAATTCTTTATTAACAACAAAAACAATCGGATCTAACCAAATTCCCGTCCAAGTCCCCTCGAAATCCTTAAATTGTTCTAAAGCAGTGTCTGTCGATTCTGAAGAATAGGAGCGTAATGCCTTATTCTTTTTCAATTCTTCCAAATTGGTCTGAGATGTTAAAAATATATCAGCCTCGCCAATCCCCTGATGCCCATTACTGCCTAATTGTTCCGCTGTCATACGTATAATTTCTATCTGAAATCCGGTTTCCGCATAAAATTCTTTACCGATTTCATCTAAAATATTGGATTGTAAATCAGTACAAATTTTAATAGTTTGCGTCTTGACTGAAGTTTGCTTTTTCAAATCTTCCTGGATTTTTGCATATTGTAAAATTCCCCAAAAAGCAGTAGAAGCTAATATAAGAAATGATATAACCGGTATTAATCTCCGCAAAGGTTATCGCTCCCTTATTTGATAATATGTTATTTATTTTAATTTTCTATTTGATCCGGAAATAACTCTTTTAATTGCCCTTTAGAAACTAAAACCGTTCTCGGTTTTGCACCATCAGCTTTACTTACAATTCCCATTAATTCCATGGTATCCATTAATCTTCCTGCTCTAGTGTAGCCGATTCGAAACCTTCGCTGCAATGCGGAAACAGATGCTCTTTGGGTATCAACCACCCACCCTGACGCTTCTGCCAATAATTCATCTTTCGGCTCCTCTGAATCTGAAGAAACAGCAGGCTCCCACTCTGATAAATCTATTTTCGTCTCATCAGATACTATGACATCCTGCTGGATGCACTGTTCCTTTACATAAGAAACGACAGCCTCCACTTCCTCATCGGAAATAAATGCCCCTTGTATACGTATAGGATTTGATGCACCGGATGGATTAAAAAGCATATCACCTTTACCTAAAAGTTTTTCTGCGCCTGCTTTATCTAAAATGGTTCTGGAATCCACTTGTGATGAAACAGCAAACGAAATACGGCTGGGGATATTGGCTTTAATTAGGCCTGTAATAACATCTACAGAAGGTCTTTGCGTTGCTACAACAAGATGAATCCCCGCAGCTCTTGCTTTTTGTGCTAATCGACAAATCGCATCTTCCACACTGTCCTTTGCCACCATCATCAAATCTGCCAGCTCATCAATCACAACGACAATGAATGGCATCTTTATTTCAGAATTTTGCTTATTAAATCCATTAATATCACGAACATTTTTTTCCGCAAAAGACCGATAACGGGTTTCCATTTCTGTTACAGCCCAATTTAAGACACCTGCTGCTTTCTTGGGCTCCGTAACGACTTCCGTGCGCAAATGAGGAATCCCATTATATATAGACAGTTCAACCACTTTGGGATCGATCAGGATTAATTTTACATCTTCAGGAAGACTATGATAGAGAATACTGGTAATTATGGTATTGATGCAAACCGACTTTCCGCTTCCGGTTTGCCCGGCAATCAAAAGATGCGGCATTTTAGCCAGATCAGTAATTACTACCTTCCCTGCAATATCTTTTCCCAATGCCACAAGTATCTTTCCTTTCCCTTTTTGAAAAGCATTACTGGAAAGAACTTCCCGCAATGATACTGCAGCTGTTTTGGCATTAGGAATCTCAATCCCTACTGCAGATTTCCCGGGGATGGGCGCCTCTATTCGGATACTGGTGGCTGCCAGCTGAAGCGCTATATCATCCGACAAACCTTCTATTTTAGATACGCGTACCCCCGGAGCAGGTTCAAGTTCATAACGTGTAACAGCAGGTCCTATACTTACATGAACTATTTTGGCATTTACACCAAAGCTTTTTAATGTTGTCTCAAGACGATTTGCTTTTCCATAAGCATTCGTTTCCAAACTGCCGGAGCTTTCTCCCTCCTTTAAAAGAGACAAAGGTGGAAATGAATAAAAATTATTTTTCTCTGCTTCAGGCATGTCTGCCTTACTATTTATTTTAATATCATTTGTATTTTCTTCGCAGACTTTATGTCCTTCCAGCATATCAATATTATCTTCAGGATTATCTTCAGGCAATAAAATCTGTGCATTCTCGGAAACAGTTGGGTCTGTTGCTTCACCACATACAGGTTTCCCTTTTTCATCAGCAGGAGAAAATACATTAACAGGAAGATCTTCCGTATCATCTTTTTTTATATTTTTAATGGTAGGCTTATGGAAAATAAAATCTGTTAAATTATATTGTTCTCCTGCATTTTCCGCCGCATTACGGGCGCTATGATATGCTTCCTGCTTTTCACGTATTCTCGCTTTAACATGACCAATCCTTTTTTCAGTTTGTTCCCCAACCTTTTTAGCACCGTTTGAAACTGACCAATGTGTTAACAGTAAAATATCTATGACAAACAAACCGGTCAAAATGATTGTCGTCCCTATATTTCCCGCTAAAAAACGTATTATGCCCACCGGGATCCCACAAAACATTCCTCCATATGTCATAAAAGAAGCTACTGAAAAGTTACTACCGGCAGGGAGCATATGATGATGATAGCCGGCTAGAAGTATCCATACGGCAATTAAAGAAAAAACAAGACGACGTGTCATATTTGGCGCATGTCCTGTCAATACGTATACTGCTCCCGTAAAGATAAGAACAAGGGCCGCCCCAAATGAGGCCACTCCAAAGAGTACATAAAATCCATTCCGCAGCAGATTTCCCACAATTCCCATGCCATAGCCGCCTAAACTGAGACATACAAAGAAACCCAAAAGAATCATAACAATTCCCGTGATTTCAACTCTATTCGTCCCCTGGCCTTTTTTCTTTTCGCGTGTAATATGTACTTTCTTTTTCATCAGTTCGGTAAACCTTCCTACTCCTTATTCATCCTTTTATTCCATCTTTTTACAATCTCCGCTTCTGCACCATTCAATACAGGGCGGTAATATACAGCAGAACAAAGTTCATCAGGCAGATACTGCTGTTTAACCCATCCCCCATATGCATGTGGATATTTATAAGTTATTCCGTATCCCAGCCTGTTCGCTCCATTATAATGTGCATCTTTCAAATGCCGCGGAATAGACCAGTTACTCTTCTTTGCAATGTCTGTCATCGCAGCAGAAATACCGACAACCGTACTATTACTTTTAGGAGCAAGCGAAATATATAATACTGCTTCCGCCAAAATAATCTGCGCTTCCGGGAATCCAACCATTTCCGCCGCCTGTGCTGCCGATACTGCCACACGAAGAGCAGCGGGATCCGCTAATCCAACATCTTCTGCCGCACAGATTATAATTCTCCGTGAAATAAAAGAGGTTTTTTCTCCCCCTGCAATCATTCTTGCCAGATAGTGAAGAGCTGCCTGGGGATCGCTTCCACGCATGCTCTTAATAAATGCGGAAGCAATATCGTAATGATAATCACCTTTTTTATCATACACGGACATTTGTTCCCCGGCAACCCCCTGTACTTCTTTTTCAGTCAGTACCCCGCCATATGGCAAACTTGTTGTAGCCTGCTCCAATAAGTTTAACGCGATTCTAGTATCACCTGCCGCATATGCAGCAATATTTTTAAGAACTATTTCATCCGCATGATAATCATGCATGCCCAATCCCTTATTTTTATCTGTAAGCGCTTTTTGGAGGATAAGGACGATTGAATCGATGCTAAGCGGTTTAAGATGAATCAATCTTATCCGGGACAGTAACGAACCGTTCAGTTCAAAATAAGGATTTTCCGTAGTTGCTCCAATCAATATGAAAGTCCCATTTTCCACATAAGGCAGTAATAAATCCTGCTGTGCCCTATTAAATCGGTGAACTTCATCGATGAATACAATAGTTCTTCTTCCATAGTACTGCAATTCTTTTTGGGCAGCGGGAACGATGTCGCGAATTTCTTTAGCTCCGCTGGAAGTCGCATTTAATTTTAAAAATTTGAACTTAGTCATCTTTGCAATAACAGATGCAATTGTCGTTTTTCCACATCCGGGCGGCCCAAAGAGAAGAAGAGATGGTACTGTATCTCTTTCTATCATTTTATAAAGGAAAGAGTTTTTCCCTACAGACTCGTCTTGCCCTATGATATCATCAAGTATTTCCGGACGCATTCGATCCGCCAGCGGAGCATATGCGTTTGATTCATCTGATATGTCAAATAATGATTCCATCTTTTCTTCCCCATAAGAATAAGCCGCCAAGTAAACCTTAGCGGCATTGCATTTAATGACCCCACCATGTCGTTTAATGCTGTATTTTGAGTCTGCATAGATGCAGGTGGGTGTCCTCATGACCTGTTCCTTCAGTCCCTGAAGAAGGGCATTGAATCCACAAATCGATTCTGAACTCCCTTTTTAAAGGTGTTGGTTCAAAATATAAAGCGACACGTGCACAGCAGGGTTTTATCTTTAATATTAGTGTAGCAAAAAGTATTCTGTTTTACAAGTTTCTGCCATCATCATACAAGAAACGCATTTGTCTTTTTCTTCAAAATGACAAATGCGTTTTGCAGTAGGTATAAATTAAATTAATAAATTCTTTTCCTTTTTAACATCTACTCTGATATGCAGCTCCTTTAACTGCATATCAACAACTTCTGAAGGTGCCTGTGTCATTTGATCGATAGCACTCTGTGTTTTTGGAAATGCAATAACATCACGGATGGACCCTAAACGAAGCATAAGCATTACAAGCCGATCAAGTCCCAAGGCAATCCCTGCATGCGGCGGCGCACCATAGCGGAAAGCATCCAAAAGGAACCCAAACTTTTCCTGTGCTTCTTCGTGTGTTATCCCAATCGCCTTGAAAACCTTTTCCTGCAGTTCCTCCTGATAAATACGAAGTGAACCGCCACCTGCCTCAACTCCGTTTAAAACCATGTCATAGGCCTTAGCATATACTTTTGAAGGATCAGTAAGCAAGTACTGGACATCTTCATCACGCGGAGCAGTAAAGGGATGATGTTCTGCAACCCAGCGTTTATCCTCTTCGCTGTATTCAAACATCGGGAAATCAGTTACCCAGCGGAAGCAGAATTCATTTTCATCAATGAGATTCATACGGCGCGCCATTTCGAGGCGGAGTTCGCCAAGCGCCTGGGCGACAACTTTTGGCTTATCTGCAATAATGAGAATAAGATCTCCATTTTCCGCTTCACAGAATTTACCAATTTCGCGGATCTTATCTTCTCCGAGAAATTTAGTAATCTGGCATTTCAAGCTGCCATCTTTATTAAGACCGATCCATGCAAGCCCTTTCGCGCCATAATTCCCGACATAATCCACTAAGCCATCCAATTCACGTCGGGGAATTGCGGCGTCCCCCTTCACGGTAATCGCCTTTACAATCCCACCGTTATCAAGTACATTACGGAATACTTTAAAACCGGTGTCTCGAAGTAAATCCGAAATATCATAAAAATGCATATCAAACCTAAGATCCGGCTTATCGGAACCATATAGATTCATAGCATCATCCCAAGTAATACGCTTAAATGGAATCTGAATATCCACATTAAGGACATTTTTAAAAATTCTCTGCATCATATGTTCCATTAAGTCCAAGATAAAATCCTGATCTTCAAAGGATAATTCTATATCCAACTGTGTGAATTCCGGCTGGCGATCCGCACGAAGATCTTCGTCACGAAAACAACGCGCTATCTGAAAATATCTTTCCAATCCGGATACCATGAGAAGCTGTTTAAAAAGCTGCGGCGATTGAGGCAATGCATAAAATTTACCAGGATTAACACGGCTTGGTACCAAATAGTCGCGCGCACCTTCAGGCGTACTTTTGGTTAAGATCGGAGTTTCTACTTCAAGAAAATCGTGTGCATCCAAAAATTGTCTCATTTCGTGAACAATTTTATGGCGCATAATCAAATTCCTTTGCATTTCAGGACGGCGCAAATCAATATAACGATGTTTCAGCCTTACGGTTTCATCTACATCAATTCCATCTTCAACATAAAAAGGAGGTGTCTTAGCTTTATTTAAAACACGCATTTCTGAAACAACCACTTCTATTTTTCCTGTCTGCATTTTAGGATTGACGGTTTCAGGACTTCTTTCTCTAACAATCCCTCTTATCGCCAATACATATTCACTTCTCACATCTTCCGCTTTATGAAACGCGTCTTCTCCATATTGTGGACTCATGACAACCTGTACAATGCCGCTTCTATCCCGTAAATCAATAAAAATCAATCCACCATGATCCCGACGGGTATTTACCCATCCCGCCAAGGTTAATTCTTTTCCGCAATCCTTTTCTGTAACTCTGCCGCATCCGCAGGATCTGTGCATACCTGCCATTGTTTCCATATTTGAGCACCTCTTTAAAACGTTAATAATATAAAATATTTTGCAGTTATTTACTGTCTGCTCGACTCTGTAATGAAATCAGATACTTTGAGAAATGGAATATCCTGCTGCTTTCCGTTTTCCATGTTTTTTACGGCAGCTTCTTTTTTCTCCATCTCATTAGCGCCGATAATCACTGTATATTCCGCATTATTTTTACCGGCTTGTTTCATTTGTCCTTTTATACTGCGATCCTGCAAATCAATTTCCGCAATAACACCTTTGTCACGAAGGTGTTGCTGTATCTTGATGCCTTCCACAATAGCATCTTCCCCTAGTGTCACAATATATACTTTCTTGCGATTTGCCGGTTCCGGAATCAGTTTTTGCATTTCCAGCGCAAGCAACAGTCTTTCAAGGCCCACAGCAAATCCTATTCCTGGTGTCGATGGACCGCCCACATCCTCTACCAATCCATCATAACGACCACCGCCACATATCGCACTTTGGGCTCCCAATGGCGGATACTGAATTTCAAACGCAGTATTTGTATAATAGTCAAGCCCCCGCACTAAACGGGAATCAACTGAATAAGGGATCTCCAATGCTGCCAGATATCGTTTTACCGCCTCGAATTTTTTCTCGCACTCATCACAAAGATAATCTGTTATTTTCGGTGTACCAGCAGAGGCACGTCGGCAGCTATCTTCTTTGCAATCCAAGATGCGGAGTGGATTTTTATGAAGACGAGCCTGGCAGTCATCACAAAGCTGATCTTCCTTTTCTTCAAAAAACTCTATTAATTTCTGTCTATATATGGGCCTGCATTTATAGTCTCCAATAGAATTAATATGAAGTTCCAATTCTTTAAGCCCAAGCGTTTTAAACAGCGTATAAGCGAGGTTTATTACTTCCGCATCTGCCGCTGGGGACGATGCTCCAAGAACTTCCACTCCAAACTGGTGGAATTCTCTATATCGCCCTGCCTGCGGACGATCATACCTGAACATTGATCCAATGTAAAACAGCTTATGTACCTGCTGATCTCCATACAATTTATGTTCAAGATAAGACCTGACTACGGCTGCGGTGTTCTCCGGCCGCAACGTAATTGATCGTCCTCCCCGGTCTTCAAACGTATACATTTCCTTTGCTACCACATCCGTAGTATCGCCAATCCCACGAAGAAATAACTTTGTATCCTCAAACATAGGAGTTCTAATTTCACTATACCCATAGAGAGCACATAATTCCTTAATAACGGATTCTACATGATTCCATTTATAGATGTTATCAGGCAGAATATCCTGTGTACCTCTTAATGCCTGCAAGATCCTCAACACCTCTTTATTCTCATAAAAGAATACTTATCAAGTAATGCCTCAAAATTCAAATGGGCATTAACGCAATAATTCTAACATTATATATATATATACGCAAATAAATCATTTATCAGTTTTATCATTTCTTTCACAATCAGCGCAGTAGCCATAAAATTTTAACTGATAATCGACAATAGCAAATCCATTTTCTTTTTTTATTTTTTCTTTCATTTTATTCATAAAATCATAGGAAAACTCAATCACTTTTCCGCATTTAAGACAAATTAAATGATAATGCGAATGTGCCAAATTGTGGTCATTTAATTCATAACGACTTCTGCCATCACCAAAGTCCAATTTTTTTAAGAGCTCAAGTGATGTAAACAATTCAAGCGAACGATATACGGTTGCAAGCCCTATTTCCGGATTGTTATCCCGAACAAATTCATATACATCTTCCGCACACATATGGTTTTCTTTGCTTTCGAGGAATGCCTGTAAAATAACCTGGCGCTGTGTCGTAAACTTATATCTATGTTCACGAATCTTTTTCTTTAACGTATTCATTACTGCTGATTTTTTCATTTTACCCTCCATTAGCGCAAGACTTTATATCTATCGTAATACCACATATGGCGTAATAATATTTGAAGAACTGCCACCGCAGGGACGGCTATCATCATCCCCAATATTCCTTTTAGGCTTCCGCCGATAAGCACTCCTGCGATAATTGCCACTGGGTGAACTTCAATAATCGATCCCATAAGTTTCGGCATAATAAAATGAGAATCTAACTGTTGTACAACCACATAGAAAATAATAACTTGAATCATAACACTGCTTCCCTGCAAAAGACCGAGAAGTATAGGCGGGACAGCCCCAATAATTGGACCTATGATTGGCACCATCTCCACAACCCCGGCAAGAAGTCCAATAACCAATGGATATGGAATATCCATAATCCACATTCCAATAAAAACAAGGAACGCCATGAGTACCGACAGTAGAAGTTGTCCATGTATGTATGCTTTTAAAACAAAATGAATTTCCTTAAACAAGTTCTTTATGTGTGCATGATACCTTTCCGGAAAAAGTTCAGCAAACTTATTGGAAAACGTTCTCCCCTTCTTCATCATGTAAAAAGTAATAAAAGGTACAACAATCAATTCAATTACTGTACTGGCAAAAGAAAATATTGCTGACAAACTGAATTGTGCAAGTCTCAATGTATATTCCCCTATCTCTTGAATCATTTTTGCAATGAAACCTTGCGCCTCCGCAGGAAGCAAACTCAAATGATAAGCTGCTTCCAACTCGGGAATTGCTGACTGCAATGCAGAGAATGTAGCAGGAATACTTCTTGTAAACGCTCTTAACTCCGTGATGAATGGTACAAAAATATGAATTGCAATCAGATATATAATTCCGATAAATATACCAAAAGATATAATAATCGGAATATCATAAGGGATATTCTTTATCCCGGTCATATTTATCCATTTATATAATTTTTGAGCAAGCGGTGTAAGCAAAATAGATAGGATAAGAGATATTCCGAACGGGAAAAAAATAATCGGCGCTGAAAGCGCAAGTAATATAAAAAATAAAGTTATGGAAATACGCATCCAAAATTCTGCGGTTCTTTTCATCATCAACCTCCGATCAAAAACGGGTTATGTTTTTTCTCATATCCAATGCTTGTTGCCTCCCCATGTCCAGGCAAAACAATTACTTCATCGGATAATGAAAAAAGATTTTTTCTAATGGTCTGCAAAAGCCTTTTTATATCTCCACCGGGAAAGTCCGTACGTCCAATAGATTCTCGAAAAAGGGAATCTCCGGTAAAAACAACCTTTTCCTTTTCCATGTAAAAAGAAATTCCTCCGGGAGTATGTCCCGATGTATCCAACACGGTAAAATCAAGTTTTCCTACTTTTATATGCTCTCTATAACTTACCCAATAATCTGCTGCTTTACAAATCGTTGGCTGAGGGAATGAATCAGAAAGATTCTTTTTAGGATCCGATAAATACTCTTTATCATTGATATTCATATATACACGGGCTTCTTTATAAACTCCTTTTAACTTGTTAAGTCCGGCCATGTGGTCTACATGTCCATGTGTCAGAAAGATTCCTTTAACATTCACTTTTAGCTGAGCTACTGTACGAATAATATTTTCAGGAGTAAAGGAGGGGTCAATTATGACAGCATCCATTGTATTTTCATCATATATGATATATGTATTGGTCATAAAGGGACCGAGGACAAGATAGGTTATTTTCATGCAAATTCCCTCCCAAATTGAAGTTGTGATAAGTGTCAAAAAAGTTTTTTCGAATCAAGAAGCAAAGTAACCGGACCGTCATTTTCAAGTGCTACCTGCATATGTGTCTGAAAATTTCCAGTTTCTACTTTTATTCCTTC
>ERZ773013.1649-NODE-1649-length-12953-cov-63.677237_pt1 | contig 12953 bp, 7 predicted proteins | sample MGYA00511670_ERZ773013 | MGnify/ENA primary metagenome ERZ773013 (study PRJEB29015, sample SAMEA2738120) | human oral metagenome | biome: human oral; feature: human-associated habitat; material: saliva | place: China | collected 2257 ...
CGGCATAATTATAAATCTTGAAGTCTACCTTTGCGTTGTCAACAGGCTTACCATCCTTGTCGACAATCTTAAAATCAATCTTAGACGTACTGCCATAGTTGTCGATGAGATTAATCTCGGTGAAGTTATTGGTACGTAGCATCACCTCCTCTGGACCCTCATAATCACCGAAAGCACGTGTGTGCATGAGCATTGCACGTGATGCAGGTTCGTTAAACCAAGCAAGGTTGAGTACTGGTTCTGGTTCACAAGCACCTAAGAAATACCATTTACCATCCGCCCAAGCTTCTACCCAAGCATGATTGTCGTCTGTATGTGCCCACCGAGGAGTATATACCTGACGAGCTGGAATACCGATAGAACGCAGGGCTGCTACGGTAAAGGTGCTCTCTTCGCCACAACGTCCACGACCAGTACGGATAGACTGTAGTGGTGAAGAAGTACGAGCATCGGAAGGCTCGTAGGTAACTCGCTCATGACACCAGTGGTTCACTTCAAGGATAGCATCCTTCATAGGAAGTCCTTTTACACGCTCACTCAGTTCACGATAGAAGATAGCACGAGAACTATCAAGTGGTTCATTGTTCACACGCATTGGCAGAACGAAATGTCTGAAAAGCAATTCAGGGACATTCTTTCCCCATGCCATCGACTTTCTTGTTTGCAAGGCGGTGCGTATGTTTTTAAGGTGATAGGCTGTTGGATAGTCTGTTGCATCGGCAATAGGCATATAAGCATACAAGAAACGTAATGCCTCCTCTTCTTCAGGAGATACCCGAAGTCCCTTTGTGTTATAGAACTTCTTACCAATAACCTTCATCTTGGCTTGGAATGCGTTTTCTACTTTCTGTCTGAAATTAGGGTCTGTAATAAAGTGCTGTGCATAGCTTGAAAGGCTGACAGCAGCAAGAAACAGACTCAATAAGATTCTCTTCATAGATTTGTTTTAGTTTATGCGACTTTCATCAGCCGCTAATTTGCGTATGCAATATTCGTAAAAAAAAACAAGATACGCAAATGTTTTACATAGAAAATGCCCGAAAGCATGGTCAAAGTGATAGGATAGGATGCCTTCTTTTCATGTACTGCCTTTTATTTTTATGAAATAAACTCTTTTCTCTTCACCAAAAGAAATTGTTAACCTTTTCCCTTTTAGGTAGAATTTATCAATATCAATGATGATTTTCACACATTATTACAACAACAATGGGAAATAAATAGTATCTTTGTAGAAAATAAGTTTTTAATAACCCTTTACCTTAATATTATTAAGAAAACAATGAGAAAGAATATGTTTATAGCCTGTGGCTTGCTAAGTTGTGTACTTACACTTCAGGCACAGACGAAAGATGGTGGTATTGATGCACAGATGTTGCAGCAGATTCAGAAGTCTGGATTGACAACATCTGACCGTGCTTTATCGAATGCAATCGCCACAAATTCTATTGATGACCTTGCTCGTAACTTCCGTAATTCTGGACCTGTAGACACCTACTTTAGCGTGGAGACACCGAAACAGAATATCCAAGATCAGAAAAGTTCGGGTCGTTGCTGGCTCTTTACAGGACTGAATGTTTTGCGTGCTAACTTTGCACGTCGCCATAAGGATACATTGAGAGTGGAATATTCTCACGTTTATCTCTCTTTCTATGACCAATTAGAGAAGGCTAACTTGATGCTGCAAGGTGTGATAGACAATGCTGGTAAGCCATTAGACGACCCACGTGTGCAGTTCTTCTTTAAGAATCCTATCAGTGATGGTGGTACGTTCTGCGGTGTATCTGACTTGGTTGAGAAGTATGGTGTTGTACCAATGGAAGCTATGCAAGAAACCTATTCAGCAGAAAATACCTCTCGCATGGCAAGGATTGTGTCATCAAAACTACGTGAGTATGGTTTAGAGCTGCGTAAGATGGTAGCTGACAAGAAGTCGAAGGCAGCTATCAAGGCACGCAAGACAGAGATGTTGGGTAATATCTATCATATACTCTCACTCTCTTTGGGTGAGCCAGTGAAGACGTTCACCTTTGCTTTCAAGGATAAGAATGGTAAGCAGATTGGTAAGGCTAAGACTTATACACCACAGGAATTCTATAAGGAGACGGTGGGAGGTCCACTCAATGGTACCTTTATTATGGCAATGAACGACCCTCGTCGTCCTTACTATAAGACCTACGAAATTGAGTATGACCGTCATACCTACGATGGTCATAACTGGAAGTATGTGAACCTTCCAATGGAAGATATTGCGAAGATGGCTATTGCTTCGCTGAAAGACTCAACGAAGATGTACACCAGTTATGATGTTGGTAAGCAGCTCGACCGTAAGCGTGGTTATCTTGACTTGGATAACTATGACTATGGAACACTTTTCGGAACAACCTTCCCAATGAACAAGGCAGAGCGCATTGCAACCTTCGATAGTGGTTCTACGCATGCGATGACACTTACAGCAGTAGACTTAGATGAGAATGGTCAGCCAAAGAAATGGAAGGTAGAGAACTCTTGGAGTGCCTCTTATGGTCAGAATGGTTACTTGATTATGAGTAATCCTTGGTTCAATGAATATACCTTCCGTCTGGTTGTTGATAACAAGTATGTGCCAGAGAATATTATGAAGGCTGCTCAGCAGAAACCAATTATGGTTGTTCCTGAGGACCCATTGTTCCAAGAGGATATGTAAAGACCTCCCCCAACCCCTCCAAAGGAGGGGAGGGCAGGAAAGGATTAGAGAGAAATGAGGATGTGTTAATAGGCACATTCTCATTTTCTTTTATTACCTTAACCTCCGAAAATCATGAAAAATGCTTATCTTTGTAGGATAGGATGAAATCACCCTGTGCGTTCATGGCGTTTTGGTTTCGTCCTTATAAGAATATAAAACAAATTTATTATGATATGAGAAAACAAATCACTCTGCTGTGTATGATGGCTTTCCTGTCTTCGTTACATGTGACAGCACAGTCATTCAGAAAAGATATTGATGCGAAGCCAGAACTATCAGCAAGTAATGGGGTAGCCTATCCTACGCCTTCAGGAAAACTTACGGCACCTCCTACTGGCTATGTCCCAGTCTATATCTCTCACTATGGAAGACATGGATCGCGTTATCTTTTATCAGGACAAGACTATATTCGACCGCTGCAGGTGCTTGAGCGAGCTGATTCGGCTGGTATCCTCAGTGAGAAAGGTAGGGAAACAATGGGTAAGATACGTCGTATGTATGCTGAGTCATACAAGCGTTGGGGCGAGTTGACACCATTGGGTGCTGAGCAACATAAGCAGATTGCACGACGAATGTTTAAACGTTTCCCATCTGTTTTTCGTGATTCTGTGTGGGTGGATGCCAAGTCAACGGTGGTTATCCGTTGTATTCTATCCATGGAGAATGCCCTACAGGAACTCTTACGACAGAATCCTCATTTGCGAATTCGCCACGATGCGAGTGAACATGATATGTATTACATGAACTTTTCAGACAAGAAACTTGCTCAACAAAAGGAGAGTGAGGAGGTTAAAGAAACTATGAAGGATTGGGAGAAACGCAATATGAATTATCAGCCATTGATGTCCCGCCTTTTCAAAAATGCTGATTATGTTGACAAGAATGTCAATGCAGAGCAGCTGATAACCGACCTCTTTAGCCTTGCTGGTTTCGTGCAGAACTCAGAGATACGTCATTCGTTATCGCTATATGATATTTTTACGCCAGATGAACGTTATCGGCTTTGGCAGCGAACCAATGTTTGGTGGTATCTACACTTTGCTGGTGCACCTCAAAGTGGGGCTAAACAGCCTTTCTCTCAGCGCAATCTCTTGCGTAATATTATCACTGAAGCAGATTCGTGTCTTGCACTTCCACATCCAGGAGCTACCCTCCGCTTCGGACATGAAACGATGGTTATGCCGTTGGCTTGCCTACTTGATTTGAATGGTAGTTACGTACAAGTGTTTCAGGTAGACAGTCTTGAAGCAAAGGGTTGGATAGGTTCGCGTATCTTCCCGATGGCAGCAAATATTCAGCTTGTGTTCTATAAGAACCTAAAGAACCCAAAGGCAGACGTTCTTGTAAAGGCACTGCTCAATGAGGAGGAAGCGACGCTACCATTGCCTCCGACCTCTAAACCTTATTATTATAAGTGGAGTGATTTCAGACGTTTCTTCTTGAATCTGATTAATAATTATCGTGATTAGTAATCCTTGCAGCAATGATTACAAATCTATTAGCTAAGGTTTTCCAAATTATGAAGTGATAGTTTAAACCTATTATATAATAAGACACACAGAGCAACTCTAAGTTTCTTGCTGCAAACTTAGAGCCTTGCTGTGTGTGATATTTCTTAAGGTTCTAAGCGTAAGATGCAAACCTTATCACTCCAAACTTCTCTATATTTGTCCAGATTTTTCATATATCGATTTTGTAAAGACCACCAAATCGCTTGCAATTAACGCCCAATTGGCTTACAAAAGGTGCCCTTTTGAGGTCTTACTAACGCCCTTTTGGAACCTTATTAAGCACCTTTTAAAATCTCTTTTTACAACTACTTGATAACAAGTAACTTACAGAGGCGATAAAGCAGCTCGCTTTTAAGGCATTTCTCTACCTTTTTCTCGAATATTTTGTCAATATATTTCTTAATCTTGCAGTGTTGAACCTCACACAGAAACATGGGGTTGACGGAGGTTTTATTTAGCGTTTATAACCTTTATTCTGTTTCAGTTTTTCATTGAGGTCTAATGCACGTGATGGGATAGGGAAGACGATAGTATGACGGTCGGCTTCTGTTTCGGGTGCAGTACGAAGGTCGTAGGACTTATGGAAACGATTGAAGCGGATGAGGTCATTGCGACGCCAGCCCTCCCACATTAGTTCCATCAAGCGTTCAGCAAGAATGTTATCTAATGTAGCAGTTCTATTTCCCATGCCACTACGGCTGCGAACGAGGTTCAGTTCAGTATTACCATTCTCTCCGTTGCGTACCGCAGCTTCAGCCTTCATTAGCAATACGTCGGCATAACGAAAGAGAACAATGTCGTTGTCTGGGCTTTTACCATCGTTAAAGGCGTTGCGGTCCACCTCATATTTAGCCATTCTTGCTCCTGCCGTCTTAATATATGGGCTGTTAGTGAGATTTAACTCTACAGCAAGTGGCATATAAACAAGTGGTTTGCCATTCTCTAAATATATGATCTTTCCATCTACCCGAACAGTGTCAGAGTAGAAGTTATAAGCATATCGCTTGTCAACATTACTGGTACCATAGCCGAAAGTCTTCACTGTTGATATAGTTGCACAGGCTCCATTCTCAGAGCTTGTACCGAAAGCACCGCCATGTGAGTAGTGACGAGAGCGGAAGAGATACTGTAATTGGCTCTTGTAAAGGTGTTTGTCGAGCGGGATAGTAAAGATATTCTCTGGTGAATTCTCGTTGTTAACAGAGAAGTTGCTGAGATAATCGGCTGCTAAGGTAAAGCCATCAGCAGTCACCTTATCACAGTAATATTTGCAGGCTTGCCATATATTCATCTGCTGACCATTGATGGTAAAGTAGGTTTGCTTACCATTAGGTTGTTGATTATCTGTCCAATCAGCATCAGAATAAACCTCACCATTCAGCATTAACTTAGCAAGAAGGAAGTTGGCTACAGAACGTGTTACACGTCCATAGTTCTTGCCAAGAAGGTTACTATGACCTGTAGGAAGCAGTGGGGTGACTTCTTGTAGTTCTTTTACAATAAATCGATATACCTCAGGGCGACTTGCTTGTTCTGCGTTTTCAGTACTTTCGCCAGCCGTCGTTACTAATGGTATATTTCCAAACATATCCATAAGGTAATAGTAATATAAGGCACGGATAGCCCTAACCTCAGCCCTATAAGCCTTGTACTGCTCATCTGTAAGCAGTTGTTTATGTTTGTCGATAGTTGTAAGTGCATCATTACTGAATACAATTACTTTATAGAGATATTTCCATGTATCGTAGAGCGGTTTACTGTCTTCTGCCCAGTTATGAGTATATAAATCAGCCCAAAACCCTCCATCATACCAGTCTCCACCACGGACAGGTATGATTGCTTCATCGGTTGTGAACGTATTATAATCATATACACCACGATAAGTACCTTGTAATCCCTCACTGTCTTTATCACTTCCTATGTAGTTATACAAGGTAGCGACGGCATTGACATATACATCTCTATCCGTCGTGTAGGTATGTTGTTCATCGAGGCTGTCTTTGCTATTCTCGTCCAGACAACCTGTTAATGTGAGGATAGTTAGAAAAAAGAGTGGGCGAAGTAAGTATTTCATACTTGACAGTTGTTTATGTTGTGTTAAATTGCTTAGAACTTAATACTCACACCGATAGAATAAGTGCGATAAGGAGGATAGGTACGTTTGTCATCAATACCTAAGGTGTTATCTACTACATAACTATTGATAATCGGTGTTAAGCCACTATAACTTGTTATTGTTGCAAGGTTATTGATGCTAAAAGACACACGTAGTGAACTGATATATTTGTTTTTAATAGGCGTATTCCAACCTATCGTAAGATAATCAAAGTTTAGATAATCACCTTTTTCCAACCAATAATCCGTCACATTCTGGTCAACAATATTCCGTGCTGGAGCTTCTGCAAGGACATTATAGTCTGGGAAGTTTGACATGTTCAGGAAAGAAAGAGTTGTTCCGTTAAAGATCTTATGTCCGAAAGCACCATTCATCTGTAAGGAAATGTCGAATGCTTTGTATCTGAAACTTATGTTAGAACCTAAGGTCATCTTAGGTGTTGCTTGTCCTGCGATATATCGGTCACCATGGTCGCTGAGGTCGATTACATTGTCATTGTTCAAATCAGCAATGTCGTATTTGTTGTGTCCATGTCCGTTGTCTACGATTCCTTTGCAGTGAGGAAGATAGAAAACTCCTAAAGGTTGACCTACAATCTGATAGATAATATCATTATATCCACCATGGAAACCTGCGCCATTCATACCACCGATAGGGGTTATTTCTGACGCTGTCATCTGTCTTCCATTATGTTTACCATTGAGAGAAAGGAGTTTGTTCTTTTGCCATGCCATATTGACATTGACATTGAGTTCCATGTCTTTCTTTGATATAGGAACGACGCCAATACCCAACTCAAAACCACTGTTAGACATAGAACCGATATTTGCCAATAGCTTGTCGAAGGCGAAAGTTGGCACAGGTACGTCATATTCGTAAAGCATATCGGTAGTCTTGGAATAGTAATACTCTGCTGTAAGGAGCAGACGATTATTGAACAACCCAAGGTCAGTACCAATATTAAAGGTGCTGCGCGTCTCCCAACGTAGGTCAGGGTTACTATTGCGTAAGGTACCCATAGTGACTGTTGGTGTACCATTGTACGAGATTAAACCTACTGGGATATATTGCCTTAAGGTCAAATAAGAACTGATTCCACCAAGGTTTCCAGACCGACCATAACCGGTTCGAAGGTTCAGAAGACTAATGCTCTTATTGTTGCGTAGGAAACTTTCTTTCTTCATATCCCAAGTTGCTGAGATAGAAGGGAAGATACCCCACGTATGGTCTTTGCCAACCATTGACGAACCATCTGCACGTGTTGTCAGATTAAGTGTGTATCGGTCGAGCAGTGTGTAGGTAAGTGTACCCATAAAAGACGTAAGACTTGGGTCAGCATAACTACTACCAGTTCCTCCATAAGGACGGTCAGAAGCAGCCCCAAGATTGTCATAACCAAAGTAATTGTTGGTTAATCCCTTTACTTGTGTCCAAAAAGCTGCTATCTTTTTCTTCTGATATTCAGCAAGAATGGTGGCAGATAAATTGTTAATCCCCCAACGATATTTCCAATCAAGAGAGATGTTACCTAACATATCTTCGGTCTTTCGTTCTCCTCTATATGCTAATCCTTGCGCCCATACCCATGTCGGAGCAAATCGTCCGTTCTCCGTTGAGGTGTAAGAATAGGAACCTAAGGCTGCTAACTGAAGGTTATGTGTTAGCTGTAAGGACAATTGCAGATGTGAATTGAACGTAAGATTCTTTTCATCGTTACGCTCAAACAGCAATGGTTCTGTCGGTCCTATCTGTGATGCATTGCCATTCCTCTGCCAGCCGTTTCCTGTTTTGTGGAATGGGAGTGTTGGATTCATCGCAGCAGTAGAGTAGGAAAGTGCTTGAATATCAAATATCTTTTCATCTTGTTGAGATGAACCGAAGGCACCAAAGTCTATCTTTAGTCTCTCGTCAAAGGCAAGCTGTGAGATGTCTAACTTAGCCACGAAGTTATTGTAATCCTTGTTTTTAATAACCGTTTGACCGCGCACATAGCCTAATGAGGCACGATAGTTAGACTTCTCACTGCCTCCACTAAAAGCCACGTGGTGTGAGTTTACGAAACCTGTTCGTACGATTTCTTTCTGAAAGTTAGTATCATAGCCCTTATCAACATAGTCTAATCCTAATGCTTTTGCAGCACTAACATACTCCGAAGCATTGAGCATTCGAAGTCGTTTGTATACAACGTCGAATCCAGCAGTTCCGTCATAGTAAATCTGGAACTTACTACCATTGCCACGCTTTGTCTTTACTTCGATAACACCCGATGCTCCTCGTGAACCATACTTAGACGTTTCTGAAGCATTCTTGAGGATAGTAAAGCTTTCGATATCAGCAGGATAAATGGTGGATAGGGTAGATAAATCAGAAGAAACACCATCTATAAGGACCAGAGGGTCATTACCACCAGTAAGCGATGTCGTGCCACGAACACGCACACTGGTCAACATTGCCATACGATCCTGCCCATTCGTAACGACATTTACACCAACGGCTTGTCCGGAAAGGGCATTAATGGCTGAGTTTACCAAACCTTTATTCATCTGTTTCTTACCTATCTTTGCCATTGAACCGACGATAGGTAGGGTATCACTCATGAGGAATAACGGCTGCTTTTGCTTTTTAGTAATGGCTTTATGTCTTCTTTGCGCATTTGCAATATTTGTAGAGCCAATTAGTAAAAGGCAGCAAACAAGTGAATGGGTTAGGAAGTGTTGTCTGGCCATATAGGGGTACAATAAATGTTATTTATACTGTTTATCTAAGCAAATATACATATTTTTCGTGACATAAGTCGATGATTACAGGTTTTTTTGCTAATTTTGTTGTGTTATCCTTTTATATACTCTTGTGTGAGTTAAGGATTTTAAAGAAAGAAACCTAAATTATTATCAATATGGATAAGCTTTTTCTAACGGCTTTGTTGATGGTCATGTCTGTGTCTGGTATTCATGCACAGAACGCCACTATTGAGCCTACTTTCAGCGAATGGCATGACCTTCAGGTGAATGCTGTCAATCGTTTTGCAACGCATACAGACTTCTTTGCGTTTGCACCATTTGAAAATCTGCGTGGAACAAAGTTTGATATGAAGAAGTCGGCTAATTACCTTTCACTTGATGGGGACTGGAAATTTAATTGGGTTGAGAATGCTGATCAACGTCCAACAGATTTCTTCCGTACCGATTTCGATGACTCGCAGTGGAAGACATTCCCTGTTCCTGGTATCTGGGAGGTGAATGGTTATGGCGACCCTGTTTATGTTAACATTGGTTTTGCATGGCGTGGTAATTTCAAAAACAACCCTCCAGAGGTTCCTATTAAGGAAAACCACGTAGGCTCTTACCGTCGTACTATCCGCATACCAGACAACTGGGACGGCAAACAAGTTATTGCTCATTTCGGTTCGGTGACATCTTGTGTATATCTATGGGTGAACGGTAAGTTCGTTGGCTATAGTGAAGACTCTAAGATTGGACCAGAGTTTGACGTAACGAAGTTCCTCAAGAAAGGGGATAACCAGATTGCTTTTCAAGTATTCCGTTGGTCAGATGGCAGCTATTGTGAGGACCAAGACTTCTGGCGTCTCAGTGGTGTTGCTCGTGAAAGTTATCTCTATGCCCGTGATGCAAAGCAGCATTTGAAAGACATTCGTGTAACTCCTGACCTCGTAAATGATTACAAGGACGGTACGCTTAGCGTCAATCTCCAGTTGGCAGGTGGCACAAAAGCTTTCTTAGTCTTGGAGGATGCAGACAATAACCTTGCTGCAAAGACAGTCGTTACGGCAGACAAGGCTGGACAGGCTACGGCTTTTATGGAACTCAGAAACCCAGAGAAGTGGACTGCTGAAACTCCTTATCTCTACAATCTCTATGTTTATGTAGAGGATGCCAAGACTATTGAGACTATCCCGCTCAAAGTTGGTTTCCGTAAGGTTGAAATCAAGAACTCGCAGGTATTAGTCAATGGTCAACCCATTCTCTTTAAGGGAGCTAACCGTCATGAGATGGATCCAGATGGTGGTTACGTTGTAACACGTGAGCGTATGATTCAGGATATCAAACTGATGAAGCGTTTGAATGTCAACGCAGTGCGTACTTGTCACTATCCTGACGACCCTATTTGGTATGACCTATGCGACGAGTATGGACTCTATGTGGTTGCTGAGGCTAATCAAGAGAGCCACGGCTTTGGATATAATAAGGATGCAGTGTCGGGTAGTCCGCTTTTTGCTAAGCAGATTATGGAGCGTAATCAGCATAATGTCGGAACGAAGTTCAATCATCCGAGTGTCATTTTCTGGAGTCTTGGTAACGAGACTTGCTACAGCAAGAACTTCGATGATGCATATGATTGGATTAAGTCGCAAGACCAGAGCCGTCCTGTACAGTATGAGCGTGCAGAGTTGAATGGCTATGCTACAGATATTTTCTGCCCAATGTACTATTCTCCAAAAGCTTGTGAGGATTACTCAAAGAACACTCAATACACTCGTCCACTTATCCAGTGTGAGTATAACCATACGATGGGTAACTCTGGTGGTAACTTGAAGGAGTACTGGGACCTTGTTCGTAAGTATCCTAAGTTCCAAGGTGGATTTGATTGGGACTTTGTAGATCAAGGCTTACACCGCAATCCTAAGTTTGATGCTTCTCGTAGGTTGGAAGACTATGAGCGTGCGGCTGATGCGGTTGATGTGAAGACGGAATACACATATGGTGGTGACTATAATAAGACTGACCCATCAGACAACAACTTCAACTGCAATGGTATGATTGGTCCTGACCGTCAGTTGAATCCACATGCTTATGAGGTTGCCTATGAATATCAGAATATCTGGGCTCGACCAATTGACCTCAAGCAAGGCAAGATAGCTGTTCACAACGAATACTTCTTCCGTGATCTAAGCAACTATCGTATGGAATGGAGCCTTGTTAACGAGGGTAAGGTTGTTGAGAAGGGTGCGATTGAAGAACTGAATGTTGCACCACAGCAGACAGTTGAATACACATTGCCAATAGCTGGTAAGGAGTTTGATGGTGAAGTTCTCTTGAATATCGACTTTAAGTTGAAAACTGCTGAACCACTGATGGCAGCTGGTCAGACTGTAGCAGAAATGCAGATGGAGGTGCAGCCTTGGCAGCCGATGCCAAAGATGGAGCCTGTTGCAAAGAATAAGGTGAAGGTAACTGACAATGTGAAAGAAGGTGTTGTACGCTTTGCAGGCAACAACTTCGATATTGTATTTGATCGCAAGACAGGTTTCCTCAGCAGTTATCAGGTTGATGGTCGTAACTTCTTGGGCGAAGGTGGTAGCTTGAAGCCTAACTTCTGGCGTGCTATGACAGACAATGATATGGGTACTAACTTCCAGAATCGCCTGTCTGTATGGAAGAATCCTACAATGACATTGAAGTCATTAGAGGTTGATAAAAAGATGAATCGCCTCACAGCAGAATATGATTTGCCACAGGTAGGTGGGCAGTTGTGCCTTGTTTACCATGTTGCAAGCGATGGTGCGCTCCATGTAAGTATGGATATGGAAATGAAGGAGGGCAGCAAGGCTCCTCAACTTCCACGCTTCGGAATGTTGATGCAGTTGCCTTATAATATGGATAAGTCGGTGTTCTACGGTCGTGGACCTATCGAGAACTACGTTGACCGTAAGCTCTCACAGCGCATTGGATGTTATGAGCAGACGGCAGATAAGCAGTTCTTCCCTTACATCCGTCCACAAGAAACTGGTACGAAGAGTGACATCCGTTGGTGGCAACAGACTGACAACAGCGGTCGTGGATTCCGAGTATTGTTTGATGAGGCTGCTTTCTCTGCGAGTGCATTACACTATAACATCTCCGACCTTGATGAGGGAAGTGAGAAGCATCAGCGTCATAGCTATCAGGTACCATTGTCTAAGTACACTAACCTCACGTTGGATGCCGCAATGATGGGTGTGGGTGGTATTGATAGTTGGGGTTCAGAACCTCTGAAGGAATATCAGTTGCCAGCAGAAAACCGAGCTATGCACTTCTGGATTGTGCCAGTGTTCTAAACTGAATATCATAATCAATATAATAAGAACGCCTTTGCAGAATCTCAGCAAAGGCGTTCTCTGTTGTTTTTTCGTACTGTAAGAAATCCGTATTGATAGTTGACTTCAAATTATTTTTGTGACAGTAAGTTTGTTTTGTTAAACCCATATCGGTCGGTCATTAGTGCCTAAACAGATTTTGTTTTTTACAGTCGAACAGATTTGCTGTTTTTTGTATCGTAGGCGTATTGGGTTACGTCAAGTTAGAAAGACAGGCAAAATGTTAGGAAACAACACATAAACATGAAGTTTGAACATTGTGGTCTAATGACTGATTTGGCTTTAATATTCTTCTGAACCAACGAGTGATAAAGCCTACAAAGTAAGCTGGATATACTATTACAAGTTTTAATTCATTTTGCTGTCATATTTAACATTTCGTGTAATACTGCTGTAAATGAAATAGTTACGTGATATCTATAAGTGATAGTAATGACAGCAAATTTAAAACTTTCTCAAAAGGAAGAAGTCCGAACCTCTCTTGGAGGAGTAAATAGATCTAAGTGC
>ERZ773013.1659-NODE-1659-length-12899-cov-5.517051_pt1 | contig 12899 bp, 10 predicted proteins | sample MGYA00511670_ERZ773013 | MGnify/ENA primary metagenome ERZ773013 (study PRJEB29015, sample SAMEA2738120) | human oral metagenome | biome: human oral; feature: human-associated habitat; material: saliva | place: China | collected 2257 ...
TAGAGCCTAGCGGCCCTTCTACAGGCACGGCAATGGCGGTGGCGGTGAATAGGTCTGCGGGTACGCCGAGCTTTACCCGGCGCCCATCTACCTCAATGATTACCTCGCGGCGCTGAACCGGAGCCGAGGCGGAGCCACTAGCTGCAGTTGCCTGGGCTTCCTCATCAATCAGGGTGGGTAGCAGCTCGTTTTCGATCCAGCGGGTAGTGACCGTGTAGTTTTCAGCTGCCTCACTGCCATCGACGACGGCGGTGAAAGCCGGGGATTTGAGGGCCGCTTCGTGGGCGCTTAGGCAGGTAGCTAGTCCCTCAATAGAAGTTTCACGCAAGGCTCGTAGCGCCCGGGCAATGGCCACCTGGCGGGTGGGGCCGGTGATGACTAGCTTGGCCAGCATCGGGTCAAAGAAGGGGGTGACCTCATCGCCAACGGCAATACCGGATTCTACGCGCACGCCGTGTCCAGCAGGCCAGTGCACCCCGGTGATAGTGCCGGTGGTGGGGGCCAGTCCACGAGCCGGGTCTTCGCAGGTGATACGTAGTTCGATCGAGTGTCCCTGCACTGGCTTTAGCTGCGGTAGGCGCTGGCCTTCGGCTAGACGCAGCTGAATGTCTACCAGGTCAGTACCCGAGACTTCTTCAGATACGCAGTGTTCTACCTGTAGACGCGGGTTAACTTCCAAGAACCACAGGTCGCCCTCATCGGTGTAAAGGAATTCGCAGGTACCCACACCCACATAGTTGACTGCTTCAAACAGGCGCCGAGAGTTTTCAACCAGTTTTTGCTCAATGTCTGCGGGAAGGAAGGGAGCGGGGGCTTCTTCAAGCAGTTTCTGGTTACGTCGCTGCAAGGTACAGTCACGGGTGGAAACCACCGCGAAGTTACCAAAGGTGTCGCGGGCACACTGGGTTTCTACATGGCGGGCATGGGTGATGAACTTTTCGAGGATCTGGGTGACAGTGCCGCCAGCAGTTCCGGGGGTGGCAGCTTGGAATTCGTCCAGGGCCGGGGTGGTGTCTACTTCGTCGTCGTTGTAGAGCACGGTGATGCCGCGACCGCCACCACCGTCAGTGCGCTTAAGGGCCACCGGGTAGCCGTAGCGGGCTGCAAATTCTTTAACTACGCTAGCTTCGGTTACGGCGTCGGTAATGCCGGGTACCGGGTCGACGCCGGCACGTTCGGCCACCTGGCGGGCACTCATCTTGTCCCCAAGAGCTTCCATTGCTTCAGGGGCCGGACCGATCCAGGTGATGCCAGCCTCGATTACTGCCCTGGCGAACTCGACGTTCTCAGCCAGGAAACCGTAGCCGGGGTGAATAGCTTGGGCACCTGTAGACTTGGCAAGTTCAAGTATTGCCTGCGCGTCGGTATAGCCGCTTCCTGCTGGCAATGCGTAGGCTTCATCTGCTAGCGCCGTTGCTGGTGCCGTTAGGTCTTCAGCTGTGTACGGCAGGATTGATTTGCCGCCTCGATCCGCGATGGTACGCGTTACGCGCATCGCGATCTCAGATCGATTGGCAATCAAGATTCGATCCAGACTCACCGCTGCCCCTTCCTTGTACTCGACGGCCTAACCGTTATCGGTCAGGGGGTCAGGCTAACTGCCTTCAACGCGGAAGATATGTAAGGTAGCTATGCCAAACCGTTATATACAAGGTTAAAGCCCCAAGAGCCATATGCCCATTGTAGGATGCCTACAATATTCGAGAAACTATTTTTAGTAGCCCCTAATCTTGGCGAAATGGCGCCAAATCAGCCACAAAGGTGGGTTGTAGCTAATTCGCGTAGGGTATCAATCTCACGGTGAGCATCTTCCGATTTGTAGACTGCCGACCCTGCTACGAACACATTTGCACCTGCCTCGGCGGCTCGTTCGATAGTTTTCCGCGAAACTCCGCCATCAATCTGCAGACGGATATCAAGATTGTCTTTACTGAGCAGCGCCCGGGCCTGGGCAATTTTAGGCAGCATAATGTCTAGGAAGCTTTGTCCCCCAAAGCCCGGCTCTACCGTCATAATCAGCAGCATGTCAAACTCGCTGATCACGTCGGCAATTGCAGCTAGGGGCGTGGCCGGGCGCAGGGCAATACCAGCTTGAGCCCCAAGCTGATGTAGTTCACGGGCCAGGCGCACCGGCGCAGCGGTGGCTTCAGCATGTGCGGTTACAGTGTGGCAGCCAATCTCAGCGTAGGCCGGGGCCCAACGGTCGGCGTCAGTGATCATTAGGTGGGCGTCGATAGGCAGCTTGGTGTTTTCAACCACCGCCTGCGCTACCGGCAGCCCCCAGGACAAGTTGGGGACAAAGTGGTTGTCCATAATGTCCACATGCACCCCATCGGCATTGTCGATACGCTGCAATTCGCTAGCTAGATTGGCGATATCACAGTTAAGGATGGAGGGGCTGATCTGAGCGCGCATGGCTTTTCCCTTCTGGTTATTGGTTTTATGGCTCGGCGTTAGTCACGCCGAATTAAGGCGCAGAACATGGCGTCAGTGCCGTCAGTGTCTGGCCATAGTTGCAGCATCTGTTGGTGGCAACCACTGACAGGGTTCAGGCTTAGCTGGGCAGCTACTTCACCAGCGTCAAGCAGACTGGCCTGCTTAAAGCGACGCAGCACATCTTTAACCACCAGCGAGGTCTCTAAAACATGCGGGCTGCAAGTCACATAAGCCACTACTCCCCCGCTACGTAGTGCGTTAAGGGCGCTTAGTAGCAGCTGACGTTGCAGGCTAGCTAGCTCGGCGACGTCGCTTTCTTGCTTACGCCAGCGTGACTCAGGACGACGACGCAGGCTGCCTAGCCCCGAACATGGTGCATCCAGCAAAATACGGTCATAGCTGCCGCTTTCCTGCTCACCAAAATCACGCCCGTCACCAGTACGCAAGCTAACCACCCCACTAGGCAGGGCCTTAACCGAGTCGGCTACCAGCTTGGTGCGGTGGTGGCTGACCTCATTGGCTAGCAAAGTGGCGCCCCGCTGAGCGGCTAAAGCCCCCAGCAAAGCGGCTTTACCGCCGGGCCCAGCACACATATCCAGCCAGTTAGTGTCGCGTCCTTTTAACGGGGCGTGAGCCAAAATACCGGCGCACAGCTGTGAACCTTCATCTTCCACACCGGCGCGACTGTCACGAATAGCTTCAATCCGGCCTGGATCGCCGCCCCGTAAAGTCACTGCCCAAGGGGAAAGTCGCCCTGGCTTAGCCCCTTCACCTACGCGGCTAGCTTGGTCAATTAGCTCCTTGGGGCTGATGCAGCCTGGGCGCGCGCAGGCACTAACCGCAGGCGGCTGATTATCTGCCTCCAACAAGCTGATAAGGTCACTTTCACTGCGCCCATTAACAATCAATGACTGGCGCAGTGCCTTAACAATCCAACGCGGATGAGAGTAACGCACCGCCAGCGCATCTACGTCACTGATCTGTTCCAAAGGGGTGGTGCCCAGATCAATGCCAGCATCCTGAGCTAATACCTGCAGCCACTGCTGGCCACTGCGTTCACTTACCCGACGCAACACCGCGTTAATGAACTTAGCGGCCCCACCACCAGCCACCTCACGGCCTAAATCCACCGCTGAGGACACAGCCGCATGGGAAGGAATCCGCATATCCAAAATTTGGTGGGCCCCAAGGCGCAAAACATCTAGAACATCGCCATCAATCTGCTCTACCGGCCGGTTAGTGCAGTGACTAATGATCGCGTCATAGCGCCCCTGCATCCGGCAGGTGGCATAAACCAGTTCTGTGGCCAAGGCGCCGTCACGCTTATCTAGACGCGCGCGGCGGATAAGTTTAGGTAGCACCAAGTTGGCGTAGGCGTCGTTTTCACGCACCGCACGTAGGCAGTCAAAAGCGACTCGCCGCGCATTTACCGGAGCCAACTGAGAATCTTTAACGGGAGCCGCTTTAGTACGGTTGTGCTTACCACCGGCGTTAGCGCGGCCGCGCTCGCGGCCTTGACCTCGGCGCTGGTTGCCAGAGTTGGAACGACCAAAACTACCTCGAGAGCCCATCAGTTGGCCTCTACTTCCTGGCCTAGCACCGTGTGCTCAGCCAATCGGGCCCCGCGCGCCCAGGCAGCTGCGTCCATCCACTTTTTACCGGCAGGAGCTACTTGCCCTAGCGCCACTACCCCATCTGCGGTGCCTACCAGCACCTGACGTTTAGAAGCTAATACCTCACCGGGCTCTAGCTGGGGGGCGTCCACTAGTTCAACTGGCCCTAGGCGCAGGCGGACGCCGGCCAGGGTGGTCCAGGCGCCAGGTGCGGGGGTTACGCCCCTGATTAGGCGATCAATAACGACGGCGCTGGTGTTCCAGTCAACCTTAGCGTCGCTTACTGCCAGCATGGGGGCTTCACTGATACCTTCACTGGCCTGTGCTTTAGCTACTGCCTGGCCACTAGCTAAAGCCTGCAGTACATGCAAAACCAGCGGGGCGCCGTCGTCAGCTAAAGCAGACAGTAGGGAGCCAGAAGTGTCACGCGGGTCAATGGGACGCTCTAGCTGGGCGTAAATCGGGCCGGTATCTAGCCCCTCCTCTAGCGCAAAAACTGCCGCTCCGGTGACCTGATCGCCATTAATAATGGCGCGCTGCACCGGGGCCGCCCCACGCCAGGCCGGCAGCAGTGAGAAGTGTAGGTTCAGCCAACCATGGGTGGGCACAGCCAGTAAATTCGCGGGCACAATACGCCCATAGGCCACCACTACCGCCACATCAGCCTGGCACGCGTGCACCCATTGGCTAGCTTCCTCATTACGCAGTGACGCGGGGGTAAAAACATTTAGGTTGTGCTCGCGGGCCAAGGCAGCCACCGGGGAAGGCACTAATTTACGTCCGCGCCCTTGGCGGGCATCGGCGCGACTTAGTACGCCCACCACCTCATGTTCGCTATCTAGTAAAGCTTGCAAGGTGGGTACAGCAACCTCGGGGGTACCAGCAAAAAGCACACGCATAGCAACAAGTTTACGGGGCTAAGCCCATGGGCCCAACTACCACAGTTGCGGCGGGTCGAACTGTACCCGCACATTGCGCATTCCTTTAGCTGAGCGCTCTACTCGCATCTGACGCACTGCCTGGGCTAGCTGCGCACCCAGGTTTAACGGCACCCGCAGCAAGCCACAGTAAGGGCCTAAGCCTGGCTGCTCAGTTTCTATCGAAACTGGCCCCAGGCACTCAGCCTGCCCCAAATCCAGTAGGATCCCGGCGGTTTGCTCTAAACACTGGCCCACATCTGTGCGCAGCCCATCAAAACGCACGCAGCGCCAAGCTGGGGGTAGGTGCAACTGTTGGCGCTCTTGCAGGTCACGCATGGCATAGCCAAACTGGTCCCAGCGTAAAAGGGCTTGAGCTGAAACCGGCTCAGGGTCCCCCACTAGCATGGCCCTACCCCCTGGACGCACCAACGCCACCGCATTAGACCAGTGGCGTAAAGCTTTAGCGCCACTACCTAGTTCTGCACGTTGACTAGTAGCTGCCCCATCTAGCAGTAGTACGCCGCTATAGCCGCCGCGTGCCACCGGCTCAGCGCCGGGCGTGGCCACCACCAAGCGGGGGCTTTCATCCACACTGTCGATAACCCCATGACTGGCGCTGGCCCCAGAAATCAGTACGTTCACCCCCGGTAGGGAGCGACCCAGTTCCTCAGCGGTGCGGATAGAGCCCACTTTGACCATACGTAGCCGGCCACTGCCACAGTTAGTGCACCTAAAAGCGCTTTGCGGACGCCCACAGTAACGGCAACTGAGCCTGGCGCCCTGGCCTAGTTGCAGTGGACCATTGCAGTGCGGACAGCGGGCCACCTCGCGACAATCTTGGCAAGCCAACATGGGGGCATATCCTCCCCTGGCCACCTGCACCAATACCGGCCCTTGGGCCAGGGCGGTGCGCACAAAACGATGCGCTAGGGAGGGAATACGGCTGCGACCGCTGTCGCCTTCACGCTCAACATCTAGTAGATCTTGCACATTTACCTGCGCCACCTGCGCACGTAAAACAGCTCGCGGCGCGGCTACCCGCTGCATCCAACCTTGGTGAACCCAGGAGGCGCTTTGCACCGAGCAGGAGTAGCTGGCAACAATCAGGCCAATGCTTTCACTCATGGCCCGGGTAGCTAAAACTGTGCGGGCATGAACATAGGGGTGATGCGGCTCGATTAAGGAGCTATCTTCGTCATCAACTAAAACTGCCAGGCCCAGATTTTTAAGGGGTAGCCAGGCGGCGGCGCGGGTGCCCACCACGATGCGGGTTTGCCCCAGCAGGGCTTTGACAAATACCCGATAGCGCGCAGAGGGCTTCATTTCGCTAGTAAGCGTCAGCACCGGTTCTTTACCCAGGGCTTGGCTTAAAAATTGGGCCAAATCATTAGCTTTACGAGCGTTTGGAGCCACAATCATGGCGGCGCGGCCAGCTGTAAGTACAGCCTGCACGGCCGCCAATACACCGGCATTTAACTGCCCGGGCAGGGGCTGCCAGCTACAGCGGGGGCCTTTACCTTGGGCTAAAGCTAGTAGCAGTGACTGGCCTAGCTCATAGCTGTTCCAGGCCTTGTCGTCGTAACGCTGCCAAACCTCAAAATCTATTTCCTGAGCTTTTGCTTCTTTTTCAACCTTGCCGTTACGCGCAGGCATAGCCAGGCGTAGCAGTGAAGCCCTATCGCAGCCCAGGCGCTGAGACAAGCGATCTATTAGGGTGCGACTAGTGGCCGGCACTAGCTCTAAATCGCTAATTACCCGCCTAATTGGGCGCAGTTTACTTAGTTTCAGTGAGGAAGTTTGCGACCTTTCCCAGATCCAGCCCTGCAGACGTTGGGGCCCAAAGGGAACCTCCACCGCTACCCCGGGTTGAGCTTGCTGATCTAGCTCAGGTGGAACTAGGTAGTCAAAAAAATGATCCAGGTGGGAGTTGCTTTGCTCCAGCACTATGCGCGCTACCGGCTGCGCGCACTGGCCCGCAACCGGTAGTTCTTCGCTTTCAGGTATAGCAAGCAGCTCACCTTGTACGCTACCGGTAGCGAATAACGGCAGCGACACACTCATGCTGGCAGGTTATTACAAGCCTGCCGCAGCTGCCAATGCCTGGGCGCGGTTGGTCTGTTCCCAGCTAAATCCGGGGCGACCAAAGTGTCCGTAAGCGCTGGTGGCCTTGTAGATGGGGCGCAGTAGGTCTAGGTCTCGCACAATCGCAGCCGGGCGCAGGTCAAAGACCTCGTTAATGGCCTTGGTGATGGCATCCACCGGGACGGTTTCGGTGCCGAAGGTTTCTACATACAGCCCTACCGGGTGGGCGCGGCCAATGGCGTAACCTACCTGCACTTCGCAGCGCTTAGCCAGGCCGGCGGCCACTACGTTCTTAGCTACCCAACGCATAGCGTAGGAGGCGGAGCGGTCTACCTTCGAGGGGTCCTTACCGGAGAAGGCGCCGCCGCCATGACGAGCCATACCGCCGTAGGTGTCAACAATAATCTTGCGCCCAGTTAGGCCTGCGTCACCGGCCGGGCCGCCCACAATGAACTGGCCGGAGGGGTTAACCAGCAGGTCTGCGTGGGAGGTGATTAGCTCAATGCCCTTAGCGGCTTCAGCTTCAAGCACCGGGGTGATTACCTCACGGCCGATAGCTTCACGTAGCCAAGCCTGGGATTTATCGGCGTCGTGCTGGGTGGATACCACGATGGTTTCTAGGCTTACCGCACGGTCGCCGTCGTAACCAATAGTTACCTGGGTCTTACCATCAGGACGCAGGCCGGCCACGATCCCCTCGTGACGCACCTGAGCCAGGCGCTCAGCTAGACGGTGCGCTAGGTGAATGGGCAGGGGCATTAGTTCTACGGTCTCGTCACTGGCGTAACCAAACATGAAGCCCTGGTCGCCAGCGCCCTGTAGGTCTAGAGGGTCAACGTCGCCGGTATTTTCACGTACCTCTAGGGCGCGGTCTACACCGGCGGCAATATCCGGGGACTGCTGACCGATTGAGACAGACACACCGCAAGAGCGCGCGTCGAAGCAAACATCTGAAGAGTTGTAGCCGATTGAGGAGATTTCATCACGCACAATCTGTGGGATCTCAACATAGGCTTTTTCAGTAGTAACTTCCCCGGCCACATGCACTAAACCGGTAGTCACCATAGTCTCTACAGCCACTCGGGCAGCGGGATCCTGCATGAGGATGGCGTCTAGGATCGCGTCCGATACGCGGTCACATAGCTTGTCAGGGTGACCTTCGGTAACGGATTCAGAGGTAAACAGGCGTAGAGAACTCACGCGCCAATAATACTAGCTACACCTTACTTATTACCCCATTGACGCTTGCAGTGCGGGTCACATCTACCGGGACTTAGGTCTGCACTCGTCCACAGCAGCGGTTTAGCTAAGCCTTTGGGCGATTAATTCCACCAGGTCGCGGGCAACTTGCAGCTTAGAGCCAGCGCTGTGGCCTACCTGTTGGCCGTGGCTGTCTAGGACATGGATCTCGTTGGCCACGTCCCCAAAACCGCTAGTGGCCCCTACTGTGTTTACAGCCAGCAGATCTGCGCCTTTTTTGAGGGCTTTGCGGCGCCCATATTCCAGGGCGCTAGTGTGCTCGTCACCAGTTTCCGCAGCAAATCCAACGATTACTTGGCCTTCATTTAGACGCTGAGCAGCTAGACCCGCCAAAATATCTGGGTTTTCTACTAGCTCCAGGGTGTAGCTTTTATCAGTTTCGCCGCTGTCGGTAGATTTTTTCAGTTTAAAACCGGCGTAAGTTTTGGGCCGAAAATCTGCCACTGCCGCGCACATAACGATTACCTGTGCGCTGCGCCCTGCCTCATGCACCGCATCGCGTAGCTGTAGAGCGCTAACTACCTTAACTACCTCAACTTGCTCAGGTAGCTGGGCTAGTAGTGCCGCTTCGATATTTGCTGCCACTAAGGTTACGTGAGCCCCACGTTCGACGGCGGCCCTGGCTAAGGCAGTACCCTGGCGCCCACTGGAACGGTTACCTAAGAACCTGACAGGATCAATGGCTTCACGGGTACCGCCAGCGGAAATCACGAAGTGTTTGCCAGCTAGGTCTTGGCTGAACTGCAGGTCTTGGGCGGCCAGGTCTTGGTCAGGCTGATTTTGACCGGGCTGGTCTTGGCTAGGTTCGCCCTGGTTTTGGACAGCGTCTACCACCTGCGCCCCGCCACCATTTGAAGCTGCTTTAGAGTGTTCACTTTGACGCAAAAACTCTAGTGCTTGAGCCACTATCTGTTCTGGTTCAGGCAGGCGCCCGGGGCCAGAGTCTTTACCGGTTAGGCGGCCACTTGCAGGCTCAATTACCTTAACGCCACGCGCTCGCAGCGTCTGTATATTTGCCACAGTCGCTGGATGCTGCCACATCTGGGTGTGCATGGCAGGGCTAATTACGATCGGTGCGGTGGTGGTCAGGGCCGTGGTGGTGAGCATGTCATCTGCACGGCCGACGGCGAGTTTAGCGATTAGGTCTGCACTGGCGGGGGCTATGAGCAGCAGCTGAGCCCACTCAGCGATAGCAACATGCTCAACTGCCCCGGCGTCGGAAAATAACTGGCTAGCTACCGGCGCCCCTGATAGTGCAGCCAAGGTGGATTCACCAATGAATTTAAGGGCGGCGGCGCTGGCCACTACTTTTACTTCATGCCCGGCGGCGCGCAGTTGGCGAATAATAAAAGTGGCTTTATAGGCGGAGATAGAGCCGGAAACGCCCACAACAATGCGCCGCGCCCCAGTACAGGCAGGCGCGGCGCATGTAGCAGTCATGATCAGATCAGAACTGAATCTCGTCTAGGGAGGTTTCGGTGCCAACCTCACCCAGAGCGATGTCAGAGAACATGTCTTCTTCGGCAGCCAGGCGGGCAGCTTCAACCTCAGCGCGGCGCTCACGAGCCACGTCGCCGGGGATAACCTCAAGCTTGTCGGCTGCGATTTCACGCAGGGCAATGCCTAGGGGCTTTTCGTCAGAAGAAACCTCAACCAGCGGACCGAAAACCTCTAGCTGGTTGGACTCTAGCTGCTGGGCGTAGGTGTTGATCTGGCGTGCGCGCTTAGCGGCGTCGATTACTAGACCGTACTTGGAATCTACCTTCTCTAGCAGGTCATCAATCGGAGGATTCGTAATACCCTCGGGGTGCGCGACAGTTCCAAGCATTCTTGGTTGCTCCAGTATCTGTTGTCGAATACTTTTGTTTGCCCATTAAGTAGGCAAAGACTTTTATTATTCTACCGGCTTTAAGCCCATTAATGCTTCTAACTCATCAGTGGCACGCGCCACGGTGTCATTTACGATTACTACGTCAAATTCGTCTTGCGCAGCTAGCTCTACTTTGGCGGTAGCTAGGCGACGCTCACGTTCCGCCTCATCTTCAGTGCCACGTCCCACTAGGCGATCCACTAGATCCTGCCAGGTGGGCGGAGCCAGGAAAACTAGTTCTGCCTGCGGCATGGCAGTTTTAACCTGGCGGGCACCAGCTAAGTCGATTTCTAGTAGGGCGCTGTGGCCAGAATCTAGACATTGTTGTACCGGCCCACGCGGAGTGCCGTAATAGTTAGCGCCGTGCACTAGGGCATATTCAAGCATCTGTCCACGCTCAATTAGCTCTTCGAATTCTTTTCGCGAAACGAAGTGGTAGTGGACACCGTCTACTTCTCCAGGACGGGGCTGGCGGGTGGTAGCTGAGACTGATACGAACAGCTCAGGGTGACGACGGCGCAGCTCACTAACTACCGTCCCTTTACCTACCGCTGTGGGACCTGCCAACACGAATAGCTTAGAGATGCTCATAAGCTGATTGTAACGGCGACAAGGGGGAAACCCGTAAAACCAAATCTGGGAGTTACCCTTGCGGATAACTCCCAGATTGGATCAATTAACATCAGCCGAAGCGGTCGATCAGCTTGGCGCGCTGCTTAGCACCCAAGCCCTTGACGCGACGGGACTGCGAGATCTCGAACTCGTCGAGTAACGACTGTGCGGTGGTAGCCCCCACTCGGGGAAGCGCTTGCAGCAAGGCTACGACCTTCATACGGGTGATTGCCTCATCTTCTTCGGCGCTATCTAGCACCTCAGACAGCTTCAGCTTTCCCGACTTCAGGTCTGCCTTCACTTGGGCGCGACGCACCCTAGCGGCAGCAGCCTTTGCGAGCGCGTCCGCACGCTCTTGAGCGGTTAATGATGGAAGTGCCATGACGACTCCTTCGCCAGACCAGGTGATGACATATCTAGATTAAGCCATGTCAGACCTGGTTTGCACCTGATTTGGCGCCACATGTCCCCGTAAAAGTGTATCTACCTGGGCAAATGCGGTAAAGGTTATAACTGCGCAGGTAAACCTATTTGCGCAGGTCATTGGCACTACCTCAGTGGCGTAAAAGCTAGCAAAACCGGCGCTATCAGTGGTGTTAGTGATTTTCGGCGCGATTTTTTAGAAAACTAAAATGTGCCGAAGTTAACATTCACTGTAGCGCGTTTATAACTGTTTCACAGGCTGATCTTGCAGCTTTGCGCAGTTCATCCACCTTTGGTCCGGCTTTAAGTACTCCTCGGGAGGTGGATGCCAGTACCTGCGGACGGGCGTTTGCAAATACTTGTTCAAGCTCCGGCGCCCCGGCCCCTTGGGCGCCTACACCCGGGGCGAGTAGCGGCCCGCCGCTTGCGGCTAGATCAAGACCCAGGTTAGCGACAGCGTCGCCAACCGTAGCCCCCACCACCATGCCAATACTACCAAGTTGACCCGCGTCAATGGCAGCTTTGTTAGCCTGCGCAACACCCTGGCAAATGTTTGCGGCCACAGCCACCCCATCAGCGCCACGCGCATGTTGCACACTGGCTCCTTCTGGGTTGGAGGTTAGGTCTAGTACAAACACGCCTCGGTTGTTTTGCTGGGCTAGTTCAATTGCGCCAGACAGCGAGCCAAAGCCCAGATAGGGCGAGAGCGTGATGGCGTCAGCGGCCAGTGAGGATTCATCGCTTAGATAGGCTTGGGCGTAGCCAGCCATAGTGGAGCCAATATCGCCGCGTTTAACATCCAAAATTGACAGCAGGCCAGCCTGACGTAGCGCCTCAAGAGTCTGCTCTAGCACGGCAATACCTTTTGAACCGTGACGCTCAAAAAATGCTGACTGCGGTTTGACGGCGGCTACCTGCCCGGCCATAGCCTCTACTACGCGTAGTGAAAACTCACGCAGCCCGACGGCGTCGTCGCTAAGTCCCCAGGCATTTAGCAGGGCTGGGTGGGGATCAATACCCACGCATAGCGGGCCTTTTTCAGCCATGGCCTGGGATAGTTCAAGTCCAAATTCTTTCTCGCGTTTAGCCACTTAATTTCCCTTCAATACACGCTTTCAAATGCTTTTTAAGCTGAATTAAGGGGGTGGGAGACTTGCGCCTACCCACCCCCTTAACTGTTAAACCGTTCAGCGTTCGCTAACCGGTACCGGAACTCCACCCAGCACAGTGGGAGCACCGTGCAGGAAGGTGGCAATTACCTGGCCGGGTAGTTCCATACCGGCGTAGGGAGTGTTGTCTGAGGCGGTGAGCTGGCTGGCGCCGTCCACCACGCGGGTTACGTTGGGGTCGATAATCGCCAGGTTGGCCTGCTGGCCTACGGCGATGTCGCCACCTTGATCTTCTAGGCGGCCAATGCGGGCCGGGGTCTGGGACATGACGCGAGCAACTCCGCGCCAGTCGAGTTTGCCGGTCTTGACCATGGTTTCGATAACCACGCTCAGGGCGGTTTCCAAACCGGTCATACCGAAAGCACCGGCCTGCCACTCGCAGTCCTTGTCCTCAACCGGGTGCGGGGCGTGGTCAGTACCAACCACGTCAATGGTGCCGTCGGCTAGAGCCTCACGTACAGCCTCCACATCCGCCTGGGTGCGTAGCGGCGGGTTCACCTTGTATAGCGGCGAG
>ERZ773013.1665-NODE-1665-length-12876-cov-4.525232_pt1 | contig 12876 bp, 14 predicted proteins | sample MGYA00511670_ERZ773013 | MGnify/ENA primary metagenome ERZ773013 (study PRJEB29015, sample SAMEA2738120) | human oral metagenome | biome: human oral; feature: human-associated habitat; material: saliva | place: China | collected 2257 ...
AAGCCTTCATGTTCTACCTGCCGCGTATCTGCAACCACTGCTTGAACCCCACCTGTGTGTCGGCCTGCCCCTCTGGCGCGATGTACAAGCGTGAAGAAGATGGCATTGTTCTGGTTGACCAGGATGCCTGCCGTGGTTGGCGTATGTGCGTCTCCGGATGCCCCTACAAGAAGGTCTACTTCAACCACTCAACCGGTAAGGCTGAGAAGTGCACGCTGTGCTACCCGCGTATTGAGGTTGGTGAACCGACGATCTGCTCGGAGACCTGCGTTGGCCGTCTGCGCTACCTGGGTGTTGTCCTCTACGACGCCGATCGCGTGACTGAGGCTGCTTCCGTGAAGGATGAGCAGGAGCTCTACTACGCTCAGCGCGATCTGATCCTGGATCCCAACGATCCCGAGGTCATCGCTGCAGCCCAGACCTCTGGCATCCCGCGTTCCTTCATTGAGGCCGCGCAGAATTCCCCCGCCTACAAGCTGATTGTCGACTACAAGCTGGCTCTTCCTCTGCACCCCGAATTCCGTACCCTCCCCATGGTGTGGTACATCCCGCCGCTCTCCCCGGTTGTGGATGCGGTGACCAAGTCGGGTGCCGATGGTGAAAACCACAAGATCCTGCTGACCGCGCTGTCTACCATGCGTATTCCGCTGGAATACCTGGCAGGACTGTTCAGTGCTGGAGATACTCGCCCTGTTGAGCTTTCCCTTCGCCGCCTTGCCGCCATGCGTTCCTACATGCGTGACGTCAATATGGGTCAGCCCGTAGATCCTTCGATCCCCGAGTCCGTAGGCATGACCGAAGAAGAAGTCCTGGCCATGTACCGTCTGCTCTCGATCGCAAAGTACGAGGATCGTTACGTGATCCCGACCTCGCACCCCGAGGAAATGCGTACCCCGACCCCGTACCTGTGCCCTGTGGGCGAAGGTGCAGAGTCCGGCTGCGGTTCACACAAGGGCGGTAAGGTTCCTGTCTCGATTGGTCGGCGACCCGAATGAGTCAAAAGACCGCGACTTTCATTCCGACGCGTAACCCGGCTCCCGCGGTTCCAGTTGTGAACCAGAGCCGGGAGTCACGCGCCGCAACCTTCATGATCGCTGCTGCCCTTTTGGATTACCCGGGGCAGGAATGGGATGAGATCCTCGCTCAGATTGACTCCTCTTTGGGGCATGTCAGCGCCGAGGCCGCTGCGGAGTTTTCGCAGTTCCTTGAGTGGGCACGAGGCAAGTCGCGTCGTGAGGTCGAAGAGGCCTACGTTGAGACCTTCGACCAGAAGCGTCGCTGCTGCTTGGAGCTGACCTACTACGCTACGGGTGATACCCGCCAGCGCGGTATCGCTCTGACCATTGTTCGCGACCTCTACGCCGCCGTCGGCTGGCAGTTAGAAAACGATCAGTTGCCTGACTACCTTCCCAATATTTTGGAGTTGGCGGCGCGAACCGAAGGTGAAGAGCACGAGCTGGTCGAGGCCATGCTGGCCTCGCACCGCGAGGGTGTTGAGATCCTTCACGCTGCATTGCTCTCCCTGTCTTCGCCTTGGGCGCATGTGGTTGCTGCCTTGCGAATGGCTCTGCCCGAGGTAGATGACGCAACTTTTGCTCGCATGCAGACTCTGGTCCGTCAGGGTCCCCCGACCGAGATGGTTGGCATGGCTGATCGAAGCGAACTGCCGTGGCCCACTATCCAAACCCCTTCTTCCCTTGTTTCGCCCGCGGGTGAGAACGAACTCTAAGGATTGTCATGAACCTTTTCCTCTGGGGAGTGCTTCCCTACATTTCTTTCACCCTCCTTATCGGCGGGTTGATTTGGCGCTATCGCACCGATCAGTACGGGTGGACCTCGCGTTCATCTCAGCTCAATGAAGGCCGCATCCTGCGCCTCTCGTCGCCTCTGTTCCACTTCGGTATTTTGGGCGTTGCTGCCGGACACGTCATGGGTCTGGTCATTCCTCAGTCCTGGACCGAGGCAATGGGTGTAAGCGAGCATGCCTACCACATGGTGGCCATCATCGGTGGTGGTATTGCCGGCCTGATGACGCTGGTTGGTCTGTTCGGACTCTTGTATCGACGTATTGTCAAGAAGTCGGTGCGTCTGGCGACTAGCCGCAATGACGTCTTCATGTACCTTCTCTTGACCTGCGCCATCCTCTTGGGAGCTGCGGCGACTTTGACGACGCAGATCTTGGGTAAGCCGGGTGGATACAACTACCGTGAGACGATCGCAGTGTGGTTCCGTTCGATTTTCACGCTCCAGCCTGATGTCTCTCTGATGACGGATGTCCCGCTCCAGTTCAAGCTGCACATCATTGCTGCCTTCATCCTTTTTGCCGCGTGGCCTTTCACCCGTCTGGTGCACGTCGTTTCGGCTCCGGTTGCCTATCCGACGCGTCCTTATGTTGTGTACCGCTCACGTCGATCAGCGACTTCTACTTCTCGTCCCGCACGAGGATGGACGCCGGTTCGAGGTGGTGCTGCAGGCCCCAAGGCTCAGAGTTTCCCAGATGATGATGCTCCCTATCAGGGTGCTTGATCTGTGCTGATGTGATCTGGGGCCTGTATGTGCTGACCCGCGCATACAGGCCCCAGCATTTGAAACGTATGGCAGCTAGTGGTTGCCCGTGCACTAGAATGTCAACCAAGTCCCTGAAGACAAGGAGTAGCTGTGACTAACGGCGAGGTGAAAGCCGGTCGATTCTCCTTTCTGATATAAAAACCCCAGGAGGTATTACATGTCTAAACAAAAAATTAATCGCTTTGTCGGATCTATTGGAGCTTTTATTGGGATCCTTGTCTTTATTGCATATATTCCACAAATTATCGCTAACTTACAAGGAGAAAAAGCTCAACCATTCCAACCACTATTCGCAGCAGTTTCTTGTTTAATTTGGGTAATCTATGGTTGGACAAAAGAACCTAAAAAAGACTGGATCCTCATCATTCCCAATGCAGCGGGAGTGATATTAGGCGGTTTAACTTTTATTACTTCTTTATAAAAATTATATAAACAAAACCAGTAACTTCATAAAAGTTGCTGGTTTTTCTGCTGGTCGTAGGAATTAAGCCTATTTCCAAATATACAAAACTACCAGAATTAGCCGTTGAGATAGTGAATGAGCTGATTGATAAGATTGTGATTCATAAACTAACTGGCACGAAACACAATCGTACTATCCAAATTTACGTTTATTACAATTTCATCGAAAAACTAGATAAGGAAAAAGCGAGCCAAACGACTTGACTCGCTAATATTAACCCATTTAGCTAAACTGCTATTGTCAGGTCAGCCGATTGAGCTTGTTTTATTTGATTGTATTTAATTAAGAATTTAATTTAACCAATAAATCAATTGTTTTTTCAGTCAAAATTTGATTTGCTAAATTACGGCGAACATCATCAGAAGAAAGTTGCTTTACGACCTCTTTGCTATTACCATATTGTTCTTTTAGTTGAGCAATTCGTGCATCAAGTTCATCTACGGTAGATTGAATTTTTTCAACTTTTGAAAGCTCAGCTAAAGCTAAACCAGATTTAACTCGAGATTCGGCAACAGCCTTAACATCGTTCTCTAGCCATTCTTCACGAGTTTTACCCATTCGCTTAAGGTAATCATCTAAAGATAGGCCTGAATACATCAAGTTTTGTTGCATATCCATTTCGATGCTCTGTTTTTGATCTTCAAGCAAAATTTCAGGAACAGGGACTTTCGAAACTTCAGCAAGCTTCTTTACAAGTTCATCCTTAAATTTGTCATCAGCTTCGGCTTGTTTTTGAGTTTTAAGATCTTCTTTAATTTGCTTTTCGAATTCTTCTTTGGTTTTAAATTCACCTAATTTCGAAAGAAGTTCTTCATTGATTTCAGGCAAAACATTCTCGCGAACTTCATGAATTTTAACTTCAAATACAACTTTTGCTCCAGCCAAATCTTTTGCATGATAATCTTTAGGGAATTTCAAATCAAGAGAAAGCTCATCGCCCGCCTTTTTGCCAATCAATCCTTCTTCAAAACCAGGAATGAATGATTTCGAGCCAAGCTCAAGTGGGAATTTTTCAGCTTTTCCGCCATCAAAAGCCACACCGTCTTTTTTACCCAAGAAGTCGATAATAACTTCATCGCCTTCTTTTGCGGCACGCTTAACTTCTTTCTTTTCAGCAAAATTCTTCAAAATTTGATCAATCGTTTCATTGATTTCTTTTTGACTAACTGAAACTTTTTCTTTTTTAACCTTCAAATTTTTATAATCACCTAATTCAACTTTCGGCATAATCTCTGAAGTAGCTGTAAATTCAAGCTCTGTTCCAGGAACAAATTTTTTAACATCAACCTCAGGTCGGTTAATCGCCTGAATTTTTTCCTTCAAAAAGGCTTCAGCGACAGCTTTCGAAAGTGCATTTTCGATAATTTCTTGACCAAGAACGTTTTGATCAACTTGTGCTGCAACCATTTCAAGAGGTGCTTTACCTTTTCGAAATCCTTCAATTTTAACTTCTTTTGCAAGTTTAGTCAACGCAACTTGCTCAGCAGCTTTTAATTCTTCAACTCCAAGAGAAATTGTAAGCTCAACTTTTACGTCTGAAATATTCTTTACTTTTGTCTTCATACAACTTTATTATAACATAACCTAATTTTTAAAGCAAAAAGAGCGCCGTAACGCCCGAGATACTGATTGCGATAATCCTATTCCCTGCTAGCTACAATGCTTATAGGAAATAAAAGCATTGCAATAACCCCAAGGAAATTACCATTTACAAAAAAATACCTTGCAAGAAGAATATCGCACAAAATTATGAAAGTTACAAGAATGTGTATTAAAATATTCTTTTTCAATTTTGCCATAAAGAACGCACCCCGTTTCTAATTTGATATCTAATAGTATATCATCAGAAACTTACTTTATCAAATAATTTTGTCGAACAAATTCATACATCAAAATCCCACTAGCCACGCCAACATTAACACTTCTAGTTGATCCGAACTGCTCGATAGCAACCATCTCTTCGCAAGCTTCAACCATTTCTTTTGAAAGCCCGTCACTTTCATTACCAAACACTAAAATCGAACCTTTTTCCAACTCAATCTCATTCAGTTTTTTTGAACCTTTTTGATTATCAATCGCAATCAATTTTAGATTATTCTGTTTTGCCCAATCTATAAATTCCATAACTGTTTCATGGTGAAAAATATTCATATAGGCTTCTGTTTTCATTGCCCCTCGGCGATTCCAATGCCGGCGGCCAATGATATGAATTCCTGCAGCATTAAAAGCGTTCGCATTTCGTGCAATGGTACCAATATTAAAATCATGTTGAAAATTCTCAATCGCAACATGAAAATCATGACGCGAACGATCAAGATCATCTTTAATCTCTGCTACCGACAAGCCCTTGTACTTATCTATAACATTTCGAGTGTCATTTTGGATAGTCAAGCCCTCGCCTGTTTCAAAATTTGGTCTATTTTCCATTTTGAATAGATTTAACTAACTCTTTTGTATCTGGACGACCTTTTACTCCAGGGTTTAAAATATGCATTGGGTCGAAAATATCTTTAATTTGCAAGTAAATATTTTCTACTTCCTCGCCTACATTTCTCGCCACGAAGTGACCGTAAATTCTCCCCTCACCAGCACCGTACGCAAATTCGCCGTCAACTTTAGCTAGTAAAGCGCCTAAATCAGCAACAAATCGTAACGCTTTTTGTCGGTCGGTAACTTTCGAAAAATCAAATTCTGCAAGAATTTCAAATACAGAAGTTAAAGCCGAACCTTGAATAGGCGCCGGAATACTGTATTGTAAGGCTAGTTTTTGAAGGCCTAAATAAAATGCTTCAAACCTTTCCATAGGCACGTAAACACCTTGAATTGGGTAAATTTCTTGTTTTATAACACCACTTCTTGCGCGTAAAATTTCGCGAACATCCCGAATAGATTCCATTTCAGCTTTCGAAAATTCATCATCACCAGGAATCCAGACTGTCGAACCTTCAAATTTAGTTGAAATCTTTTGGATTTTATTCATTTTTGAAAGAATCTTTTTTGCCGTTTTATCTGTAACTCCAACTACAACAACCAGCTTCGTAGCTAATTTTTGCGAATTTCTATCTAAATAAAATTGATATTTTTTGCCCGAAGCTACAGCAGCTTCAAACATTTTTCCATCATAGAGTTCAACAATATCTGGGTTAAATTTTGCAATTTCATCATTAAAATCTCGTGCATCATCACGATTCGAAAAACCAACAACCATAAAATTGGTTTCGTTAGTTATATATTCTGTTTTAATCCGCGCCTCCGTTATAACGCCAAGAGTTCCAAGGGAGCCGAAAAATAGCGGGATTAGATTAAAAGTTCCATCCTCATTTTTTACGTTAGCAATCCCAGAATATCCAAAACTAGAATCTTTGTCTATTTTCTGAATTAAACTGTAATTGTCTTCAATTAATGCATCAATTTTACGATAAATCTCACCCTCAAAACTAGAAAGAGCAATCTTTTCACTCAATTCTTTACGCGAAATTTTACCTATATTAATAATATCGCCATTGCTTAAAACAACTTCAAGCTCTTCGATAAAATCAACCAATTCACCGTAATTATATTTTTCCGCAGGTAAATTCATCGCAATCGCACCACCAACAGTTAACCGTTCTCCTGCGGGACTTTGCGGAATATCCATTGCCTGAGAAGCTATTGCGAGTTTTAATTTTTGAAAATTAGCACCAGCTTGAACTTGAACCGTCTTTGAGCGTAAATCAAGCTCTTTAATTTTATCAAGATGACGAGAAATATCAAGAACAATACCTTTACCAATCGAAGATCCGTCAGTACTTCCACCATAACCACGCGCGGTTACGCCAAAAATATAATCCTTCTCGGCTAATTGCCAAGAGAAACGCATAATCTTTTGAATATCCTCATTAAATCTTGGATAAACCACTAAATCTGGCTTAATTTTAAGAAAGCTACGATCTGTCGAAAATTGTTTTAACCTAGTTTCGCGAGCCGAAACCTCTCCGATAATATGTCCATTTAAGTATTTTGCAATTTTACTCATTAGCCCCATTTTAACACAAGCAAAATAAAAATTCAACTTTTGATTTTTAGCTTAAAAAATGCTAAAATTTATACATGTATTCAAGAGCAACCCCTTTTCAAAAAGCCGACAAAATTGCCGGAACTCATCAAAAAATCGATCGAGCAGCACGCTTAACACTTCGGAAGATTCTTTCGAAAAATCCAACTTTTTCAAAAGTTCATTTTCCGAAAATTGATGAAATATTAGTTTTTGAAGGAAATGGCGGCCCTGACGGTATTAAGACAAAATCTCCAGGAAAAGACGAACCTTGGCATTTCGTTGAGCCTTATGGTGATTTAACACCAATAAAAACCTATGTCGAAAATCACCTTTTTAATCTTTCGAAAGCTCTTTCTGAAGAAAACTATGTGCGAGCAAGTTTTGAGGCTGGATGGATGGCTCATGCAATTACCGACGCTTTAACGCCTGCACATCAATACCCAATGACCGATAAGATTATTGAAATTTCTGGTAAAAAACCTGAAGAACGAGATAAAATAATTAAAAAAATGTTTCTTTCTGGAAAGAATTGGCGAGAAAGGCTTCTTAATAACTGGGAATATATCGGACCTAAAGGTGTTATGAGTTCGCATATGTTGTACGAAATGGGCGTAGCTACAATGATAACCTCTATTGCAGCCAAAAAAATCACGAACGACCCAACCGAAGAAGAAATTTCTCGTGTATTAAATGGTGATTTTATGAAAGTTTTTGAAGAAAAAATAAAATGGGTTGCTGATCAGAAATATTACGAAACCTACCTTGAAAAAGGGTGGACAACGTCTCTTGCACGCAATACAAAGTCTATATTACTACCCGAGATTTCAAAAATAGTCGCCCTTGGATGGTTTGAGGGTATTCGACGCGCTTCAGTTGAGGATTTCGAAAACTCAAGGAGCAAAAAATGAACATCCGCTTAATTTCAGGAATTTTTAAAAACCACAAAATTACTGCTCCAAATTCACGACAAACCCACCCAATGAGTGAGCGCGCAAGAAATGCAATTTTTAATGCAATCCAGCAAAGAATCCCCAATGCCGAAGTTCTTGATGCTTTTGCAGGAACTGGAGCTTTAGGACTTGAAGCAGTTTCACGCGGAGCGAAAAAAGTCGTTTTTATCGAAAAGAGCCGTTCAGCTCAAAAGATACTTTCCGAAAACCTGAAAATTACAGAAAAAAATTTAAATGCTGGCGAAGCTAAATTAATTCGCGCAAGCGTTTCAAGCTGGCTAAACTCAACCAAGTCTCAATTTCATCTTGGTGAAATTGAAGAGATACCAAGTTTTGATATCATTTTTGCGGATCCACCATATTACGACCCTCAATTCCCAACTATCAAGAATCTTTGCAAAAGGTTAAAGACCGACGGGATCTTAATTTTATCGCAACCTAAAGAGCTTGAAAATTTCGAATCTGAAGAATTAGTTCTAGTTAACGAAAAACTTTATTCGGGCGCAAAAATACTATTCTTCAAAACAAAATAATAACCCTCCTCCAAGGGTTATTATTTTTACATATTTCTTTCAAACTCTTCTCTTTCGTCTTCAAAAACAGTAAATAATGAAATTACCACGGGAAGAATAATTAAGAAGAAAATTTCAACTTGCGGTAAAAAAATTGAGATAAAAGCAATTATTGCAATCCATACCACCATCACACCCGTATGCAAAAGATGGTATTTTCGTTGAATTCTACGATTCTCTCCATGAAAAAAGCCTGCATTATCACCGGATGCACTCGCAGTAATCCAACGAGTTGCAAGATCTGTAAGTAGATAAATCATCGCATAGCCAAATGCTGGAAGTACCTCGTTTGGCGAAGAAAGCACCCAACGCATGAAAAGCGGAATTAACGACATGAAAAACATATAAATCATATTTTTCCAAATAAAGCTATTTGTCACTCTATCCACTTTATCTAAAATATGGTGATGTCTGTTCCACTGAATACCAACAATAATAAAACTTGCAAAATAAATTAAAATTGAAAAGCCAAACTTGTGCAATTCCGTTAAGCTATTTGAAGAAGTTGGTAATTTAATCTCAAGAACCATCAAAGTAATAATAATAGCCGTTGCTCCATCTATTAGTCCAACCAACCTATCCTTTGAAATCTTTCCACCATGGTAAATTTTATGTATTCGGCCTAATCGCCGATATGCATTTCTAGTCCTATCCATCTTTTCCTTTCTCGGGATAATTATAACATGTTTTACTTATTTTTTTAAAATGCTTATATTTTATAGGCAAAATAAAACCGCCCCTTCAGAAAAGCAAGCGGTTTTATACTGATTATCCTCGTGCAAAGTGAGCAAAAGCACGGTTAGCTTCTGCCATCTTATGAGTATCTTCTTTCTTTTTGAAAGCTGCACCAGTTTCATTATAGGCATCAACAATTTCAAGTGCTAAACGTTGACTGTAAGGCATTCCGCTTCGTGCGCGAGCCGCTTGCACTAGCCAGCTAAAAGCAAAGTGAAGTTGTCGGTGTCCTTGAACTGGAAACGGAATCTGATAGTTAGCACCACCAACGCGTCGAGATTTAACTTCAAATGCTGGTGAAACATTTTTCAAAGCCTTTTCAAAGATCTCTAATGGATCTTCACTATCAAGTTTTTTGGCTGCAGTTTCAAGTGCTTTATAAACAGCTTTTTCGGCAACAAGTTTTTTACCGTCAAGCATAGATTTGTTGATCAATCTTTGAACCAAAACTGATTGGTATCGTCGGTCTGGTTTTAGTTCTCGTTGTAACTTCTTGGTAACTTTTCGGGGCATCTTTATTTCTCCTTCTTCGCACCGTATTTTGAACGGCCTTGTTTACGATCTGAAACACCTTGAAGGTCTAGTGCACCGCGTACGATGTGATATCGCACACCTGGAAGGTCAGGCACACGTCCACCGCGAACCAAAACTACAGCGTGCTCTTGAAGGTTGTGACCTTCACCACCAATGTAAGCCCATACTTCATAACCGTTTGTCAAGCGAACACGCGCAACTTTTCGGAGCGCTGAGTTAGGCTTTTTAGGTGTCTTTGTTGTAACTTTAACACAAACTCCACGTTTTAGAGGTGCGTTTTGTGCATAATATTTAGTTTTTAGCGCATTATGAATTCGTCCAAGTGCTGGCGATTTTGATTTTTTCGCAGCAGTCTTTCGAGGTTTTCGCACTAACTGATTGATTGTTGGCATCAATTCTCCCTTAAATTATTTAATATTTCACTTCCCAAAAGTTGATAAATCTCTTAAAAAGTGCCTCATATTTTTCGAAACAGCATTTCCGAAAAATGTCTTTACCTTTTTAGCTGAACTCCTTAACACACAAATTCATTCACTAAAAAGAGGAAACTCACTAAGTATTCTACCAAATTTTTAATCAAAAATCAAGACTAAAACCTAATTTAATAGAGTTAAACGTTGATATTTTTCAAGAGTTTTTGGTCTATTGCTTAGGTATTTTTTCCATTCTTCTTGATTTTTGAAAAGAAAGTCCACAGCAGATTGCGCTTGAGAAATTATCTGTGTATCACTAATATTTGCAAATTCCAGATTAATTTCACCCGACTGAGCCTTACCGTAGATTTCACCCGCGCCACGAAGCTCTAGATCTTTTTCTGCCAAAATAAAACCATCGTCTATTTTAGAAATTTCCTGAAGTCTTTGAGGCGGTTTTGCGTTAGAACTCATTACAAGATAGCAAAAAGCATCTCCGCCACCGCGACCAACGCGCCCACGCAACTGGTGAAGCTGCGCCAAACCAAAACGGTCCGCGTTCTCAATCACAATTACACTCGCATTTGGAATATCAACACCAACTTCAATAACAGTAGTCGATAATAAAATATCCGCTTTTTTTGCCAAAAAATCTGCCATAACTTGTTCTTTTTCTTCAGATTTCATTTTTCCATGAAGTTGTAAGATTCGAAGCCCCTTAAAATCACGTTTTAACCGCTTAAACTCCGTTTCGACATTCTTAATTTCTTCGTTTTTACCTTCTTGAATTGCGGGAACAATAATAAACACTTGTCGCCCGTTCGAAATTTCCGTTTTGATTTTAGAATTCATTGGCGCACGAGACGCCGGCGAAATAATTTCTGTTTTTACGGGTTTTCGCCCAGCCGGTTTTTCCTTCAAAATTGAAACACTCAAATCTCCAAAAAGCGTCAACTGTAGTGATCGTGGAATTGGTGTCGCTGTCATTGCGAGTAAATGTGGCATTTTTTGATGCGATTTTTCAAGAATTTTCTGTCGTTGAGCTACACCAAAACGATGTTGTTCGTCAATAATCACCAAACCAAGATTCAAAAATTCAACTTTATCTTGTATGATTGCACTCGTTCCAACCAAAACATCTATTTCACCATTTTTTAAGTTTTGATAAAGATTTTCTCTCTGTTTACCCTTGACTTTCCCCGACAAAAAACCAACCGAAATATTAGCCCAAGATAATGTTTTCGAAAAATTCTCCGCAAGCTGAAATGCTAAAATTTCAGTTGGCGCAAAAACAGCAACCTGAAAACCATTTTTAATCGCATTTAATGCCGAAATCGCCGCCACTGTCGTTTTTCCAGACCCAACATCACCTTGCAAAAGCCGATTCATCGGAAAATCTTGTTTCATATTTTGAATTATCTCCCAAGAAGCCAACCTTTGAGAAGGTGTTAAATCGAACGGAAGTTTTTCTACAAACTTTTTTACATCTTGAATTCTTGGCTCAAAAATGTATCCGTGCAACTGTTCATTTTCTATTTTATTTAATTTCGAAGCCAATATTAACTCAAAAATCTCCTCGAAGGCCAATCGTTTTATCGCTAAATCAAACTGCTTTCCAGATTCAGGAAAATGCACCCACTCAATTGCTTGTGCGCGTGAAATTAGTTTTTCTTTTCGAACAACAACTTCCGGTAAAGTTTCAGGCAGAATTTTCATGAGCGGTTTTAACTCCGCCAAAGTTTTACGAATTATATCCGTTTTCAAACCCTTTTTTTGATGATAAATTGGCACAATTTCACCATTTTCACCTTCGAAATTTGTTTTATTCGGCAACTCTTCGCGCTTCATTACGCTTGGGTTTGTGATTTGGTAGCGATTATAGTTAAATTCAAACTTTCCCGAAAAATAAAATTCATTTTCATCTTGCAATTGCTTAACTCTATAGGGCTGATTAAACCAAATCGCTTTAATCTTCTCTTTGCCATCTGTTAAAATTGCCTCGGTTATGGTCATTCCCCGACGAACTCGGCGCATAGAAACTTTTTCAGCATAAGCTTTAAACAAAACTTTTCCTGGTTTAATTTTATTCAAACTGGTTAAACTTGCAAAATCTTCATATTTTCTCGGAAAAAACTCTAAAAGATCGCCAACTGTTCTTAAATTAGCGTTTTCAAATTTTTCAAGTGTTTTTTCGCCAACACCCTTAACAAGCTCTAATGAAGAATTTAGATTCATTATATAATTTTAGCATTTTTGGCTATCATTTTCAATTTTCAGAAAGATTTACCTCTCTTCCAGTTTTCGTAAAATTTTTGTCACAAACTTTCAAACCCTTAATACAGTTAATCTCATTACTTTGATATAAATTAATATCTATAACCGTTCGATTTAATTTAAATAGTTGAATTGAGTTCTTCCAGACTATATAGCTTAAAAATAGAGTTGCTAAAAAGTTAACACAAATAATTACAAGAATAATGTTGTTTTTAATATCTTTGTTTGATTTACTTAAATTCTTCATATTTTAATTTTACTCAAAAAAAAATACTTATGTCAATAAAAAATCGCCCAAATTTGAGCGATTTTCGAAACAGATTAAACTTTA
>ERZ773013.1673-NODE-1673-length-12842-cov-4.245093_pt1 | contig 12842 bp, 13 predicted proteins | sample MGYA00511670_ERZ773013 | MGnify/ENA primary metagenome ERZ773013 (study PRJEB29015, sample SAMEA2738120) | human oral metagenome | biome: human oral; feature: human-associated habitat; material: saliva | place: China | collected 2257 ...
CTCTTATTCTGACATTGCATATATGTCGGATAATGTTTTAAAAAATTCTGATGGAGTGTATTATGCCAATACAGGGAAACACTTCAATCGTTTTATTGAAGAGATTCAAACTAAATTAAAACTTGTATCATATAAAAAATTTATTAAGATGGATGAAAAAGGGAATAGTGTTTTTGAGGATTATCCTTTATTTACAGAAAAATTTAGAGTAGATCATATCAACCAGGAATTGACAGTTCATATTTCAGAAGCTGTTTATCAAAATGAGATTTTGGATGAAGCAGGGAACATTATTCAGAATAAAAAACGAGTTGTTGATTTATTTAATAATGATGATTGGTCTGAGACGAAGTATTTAAAATTTGGTCGTGAACTACATAATCAATTGAAAAAATATGGGCAAAATTTATATAGATGGATTGCTGAATACCGCTCTATAAACCGTCCAATAGCCATTGATGCAGAAGTATTTGAAAATATTATTATGAAATTCACAACACCATACGCTAAAAAAAATAAATTAACAATTCTAAATAGTGCCATTAAAGAATTACAGAGTCTCACTTACGATGATGGACGTCAGATTATTAGAGATTTAGAGTATACTATTGAGCGAAAAAATAGAAAGATAGTAAAATATATTTTTTCATTTAAACCATTTTCAATAGATCTGAATTATATTAATGGAAGCAATATTGTCTTTGAAGAATCATCCGCCAGTAAGGGTGATGATAACCATTTAGAGTATTTTAATGTTATTCAGCTCTTTCTTAAAACTTTTAGTAATAAACCAGAGTATGACAATAAGAATAACAGACAAAGACTAGTTAAATTTTGTCAAAGTATGTCTGAAGAAGTAGTAGTTGTAGCCTTAGATAAGGTAACGATGAATAAGAGGAGAGGCCCGGGCTGGCTGTTTAAGACGTTAGAAAATTGGGAAAAGGCAGGAGTGAAGAAGATGGAAGATATCGAGAGTGCTGAAAGAGAAATTTTTGGCGAATCTCAAAAGACCAATGTTCCATCTTGGTCAAATCCTAATTATAGGAACGAGATAACAGAAGAGCAGCGTCAAGAACTTGAAAGAAAAAAAGCAGAAATGTTAAAAAAATTAGATTCTTGATGAGAAATTTAAATTTATAGAAGATAATCAATTTATTTTTTACAGATGTTAATGGATAGTGAAAAAATAGATGGGTTAGATGACGTCACTTTTCCTGATTCAATTCAGGATTTCACTCTATCTTCTGAATTGAATAATGATAAAAAAGGAGGTTACTCAGTATGTCATTATGGGACGCGTGGTTTGGAACAGACACAGAAAAGAAAAGGGAACAATATAAAGCATTGTATAACGACTTGAACAGTCAATTAAAAAGCTTTAATTCTAAATTAAAAACAATGGAAGGAAAAGTCGATAGCTATAACAGTTCTCGACCTTCAATGAGTTTAAGTTTTATTCCAGAGGATGTTTTTAGTGATAGCGAAGGTCGAGTAAAAGGAAAAGTTGATACTGTACGAACCAATCAGTCTAGCGATGCAAAAAGCTTATCGAGTGCTGTTGATGCAGCCTATGAACGATATAAATACTATGATCGCTTAGCTGAGCAAGAACGCCGGGAGAGGGAGGCAGAGGCAAGACGTCAAGCTGAAGAACGTAGGCAAAGAAACCGTAGAAGGAGGTAAGCTCAATGGCAGATTTAAAAATAAAATATAAAGATCTAGAGACAGCTATTCAGCTTTCAAAAGAAATTAATCAGGAATTGACAAGTTCTTACCAAACGGTCACTCAATTAAAAAGCTATCTCCAGTCAGCCAAGTGGTCTGGGAAAACAAAGGTAGCTTTTGAGTCCTATCTAGACATCATCCATAAATACCACAAAGATTTGAGATCTATTATGGAAGAACATGAAAAAGCAGTAACAAGTTTGAAAAACTCCATTGATAGCTATAATAATTCATCGGAAGTTTCATCAATTAAGGGGTTGTAAATATGTCAAATAAAGAAACATTTTCTATTCATGAACTCCATTATCTGATTGGTGCTTTTGATGGGGAATTGATACCCGGGTTACCCACGCTAGATGATATTGTAACTGCTTCTGAACTAGTGTGGACGATAGCTAAGGAAGCTCTTGAGAAAAAAGGTCTAGTTAATGAGGATGGTTCTTTGACAAAATCAGGTTTTGTCATAGTTGAAACTCTACGAGAGTATTGCTTGGGAACAGCTTTGATTATTCTGAATAATTTCTATTTCATGCAATGCCGAGACAGCAATTTCTCTATTCTTATAATTGATACTGGTCAGGGATATCAGCTTGCCAAGATTAGTCCTATGAGTCGTTTATTATTGCTTCAAGATAAGCTCTCGCTTGTGACAAGGATTCCTCTGGAAGATGAGGTAGATTTTCTAACTGAAAGAAGACAACTCACTTCTGATATCGAAACAGCTTTAGCATCTGATCGAGTTCTGATGGTACAGTATTATCCTTTGGAACAAATGTGCGAGACCAGACACGTAGCATTATTACCAGCTTCTTATCTATTCGTTGAAGAAGAGGGCGAACTATTGGGATTTGATGTGAATCAAGAAAAGTTATACCGCTTTAGCCAATACTATTTCCTTGAGAGATTGTATAGCTGGCTTGCCATTCCGTTTAGGGAGGAGGATTTTGAAAATGGTAGTGACTGAAACAACTGTAATGGGAGCTGGTGGTGCTCAAGAAATCACTATGAATCCTGATGAAATGCATACAATCATGCGTTACATCACAAACATTGAGATTTCATTTCAAAATAACTTAGCTCCAAAATTAAAGAGCCTATCTGAAACGAAATATTATGAGGGTGGAGAAGCCTCGAAAGCAATGGACCACTATGCTGACATGCTCAATAAAGTGAATGAAGTTGGCGACCTATATCGGCGAGCCAATAGTGAAATTTTAAGTATGATGGGACAGTGGCTCCAACAAGATGCTCAGTTGAGAGATGATTTTCTAAATGGTCTTTCCTCTAATCCTACTCTGGTACAAAACTTAGAAACTCTGGGAATGATTCCGCGAGGTGACCAATGACCAAAGATGTAGAACTTCATTCATCGACCTGGAAGACGATGAAACAAGCCCTGACAGGACTTACTGAAACTGCCTCGGTATCTAGCAGTGGTTATATGAATTATACGAATCCATACTCTGGCTCCTATGGTATCAGTAGGGGTTCTACAGGGTTTGGCAAGCGAGTAGAAGATTTAGTAAAGATTTCTGAGCAAGTCCAACGCTTGATAGCAGAAAAGGATACGGACGGTGTTGTGTCCTATAGCTATCATGATGACACAAGTACTGCACAAACTCTGCAATCCAAACTCTCCGCCTTGGAGCGGTATGCTGGGAATGTTCCCACCTATATCAAGGATAAAATCGACCGCCCCTTCTATGAAGCTATGGACAAGGTAGGAGCAAAACTTGAAGCCCTCAACATTCAACAGTATAAAACGACTAACAAGGTTGGTTATAAGCGAATTGAATCTGTGACAGATCCCTATGGTCATCCCGTCGGTACCAAGGAAGTCGTCCCCGCTGAGATTGGAATTGACGAACTCTACAAGGTTGATAGCCCTTATAGAACCGCTCTACAGAAAAGCTATGAAGAGTTCAAAAAAAGTAAGGAGTATAAGGATCACAGGCTGACGGAGACAGAATATGTCCAAGCCATGCATCAAACTCGAGCTTTCGAGTATGTATCGATTGATGATGAGAAGTCTAAGATAGAGATGTGGCGCGATATCGCTCTAGGAGCTGGCCTTGTTGTCTTGACTATTTTCTGTCCTCCAGCAGGAGCCGTAGCAGGAGTGGCCTTGGCTAGTGCTGAAATGTACTCAGCAGCGACCGGTAAGGACTGGGGCACAGGTCGGAAGTTAGATGCGACCGAGAGAACACTGAGGGGAACCTTTGCCTTGTTTGACTTGATACCAGCAGGGAAATATTTAGGTACTTTAGCCAGGACAGGAAAGACAGCAGGGCTTACTGCCGTTAAGAGCAGTCTGGAAACGACTTTGAAAGAAGGCTTGGAACAAGGTGCTAAGAACTTAGACAGTTTCAAAGGTGTCTTGAAGAATGCCAAGGGATTGGGGGATAATGTCCTTTCCCAGATTAAAGCCTACGGTAAACAGTTAGACAATCTTCGACCAAGTAAGGTATTATCGAATTCGGCAGACGCTCTAAGCGATGGTTTGCGCCAAGCAGATAATGTTCTCAGTGAAGCCACACAGAACTTCCGTCTGAATATTGGGCTAGAGCCTCAACTAGCAGATGGCGTTCTATCAAGTGGTGGAGGGAAGTTATCTCATCTAGCAGATAATCTCAGCTCTTTCGCGAAGAATCTGGATGGTAGTGTGGATGATGTGGTGGAGGCTGGAAGTAAGGTAGGGAAAGACGCGGTCAAGCTTGGGGACGATGTTCCAAGAGTGAAAGAAATTAAAGTTAGTTTTAACCATAATATCAAACATAATGAACCGGAGTTTGCCCGTCAGCTCGCTGATCAAGAAAAAGGTATGAACGAGCTTACTGTTAGAGAGTATCTTGATAATCGCGAGCGGTATATTGCAGAGGGACGGGCGATTGAAGGAAATGCAGCACAACAAGCAGCACGTAGGGAAGCTTTATCTAAAAAATATAAAGAATTAATTGAGTTGGGTATGCCACGTTCAGAAGCAAAAATCAAAGCAAAGGAGTGGTTGGATACTCAAGCGGCTCTTCATAATCCAGACCAGATAGCTGGAGGGCGTGCTAATCAGATTGGCGGAATGGGAGATAAGAGAATCAATTCTTCTATAGGTTCTCAATGGAAATATCGGATTGATGCTGTAGATGAGCAGATACAATCCTTGGCTGAGAAGATGACACCAGAGCAATTACAAACTACCTATCTAAATGTTCGCTTAATTTATTAAACAAGGAGTCTATATGTTAAAAGATTTTACAAGAGTGGCAGCCATGCCTCAAGAAGTAATTAAAAAGTACAAAGAACAAGTGCCAGTAGAACTGGTTCAAATCTGGGAGGAAGACGGTCTGGGGACCTTTTTAGACGGTTATCTGAAGGTAATTAATCCGGATGATTATCTTGAACTGGTTCAGAAGACCTATTTCAGAGGTGAGATTTCCATTCCTATTTTTGCGACAGCTTTTGGGGACATCATAACTTGGGAGAAGAACGAATTTTTGGGGATTATTAAATATAAAGATGGGACATTTGATATTTTTTTAGAAAATTTATCACTTTTTATCAAGTTTTTACCTGATAAAAGTTTTACAGATGATTATTTTGACCTACCGCTTTATCACGAGGCGATAGAGAAATATGGCTCGCTTGATTATACACAGTGTTTTGGATTTGTACCACTTTTGGTTTTAGGTGGATTTAAAGATGTGAATCATCTAGATAAGGTAAAAATGTATGAACATATTTTTTTAATTACTCAATTCACTGGATCTATAGGAGATTAAAAGTAGTCATACTCTTGATAATCTAATCAAAATGAAGAACCTTGTGTAATACCTAATTCAATTTCAGTGCAATCGGATAACGTTAAATGTTTGTGTTTTGTGTTTTTGTCTCATACTAACTTCTAGTTTTGATACTTAACTAGAAGTTACTCTGAAACTTTACGCTTATATAAAAATAAATATTTTTTCAAAAAAGGTATTGCAAAACATTAAGGTCTAGTGTACTATATATGAGTACGTTATTTTAATAACAGCTGGAGGGGTAGCGAAGTGGCTAAACGCGGCGGACTGTAAATCCGCTCCTTAGGGTTCGGCAGTTCGAATCTGCCCCCCTCCATTCATTAAATAGTTTAACTATTTAGGGGTATAGTTTAAAGGTAGAACAGCGGTCTCCAAAACCGTTAGTGTGGGTTCGATTCCTGCTACCCCTGTTTTAAATAATATTATGGCGACCGTGGCGAAGTGGTTAACGCATCGGTTTGTGGCACCGACATTCGGGGGTTCGATTCCCCTCGGTCGCCTATCTTGGGGTATAGCCAAGCGGTAAGGCAACGGACTTTGACTCCGTCATTCGTTGGTTCGAATCCAGCTACCCCAGTTTTTTTATATTTTGATGGCGGTATAGCCAAGTGGTAAGGCAGAGGTCTGCAAAACCTTCATCACCGGTTCAAATCCGGTTACCGCCTTCCTGATATGCCGGCGTGGCGGAATTGGCAGACGCGCTGGACTCAAAATCCAGTGCCCGCGAGGGCGTGCCGGTTCGACCCCGGCCGCCGGTATACGCGTAACGACAAGGTTTATTGGCCTTGTCTTTTTTTATTTTTAGATTATTTAGAACAAACAGTTACTAAAAATTTCTATAATAATCAATTTATAGTGCATTCTTGTTTAGTAAAATAAATGAACCAATTATAAAGGAGGAGATTATGTTCTTGACAATACAAAATACAGCTATATCGATTCTTATTTATTTTTTAGTAGTCTTCTTGTCATATGGGTTATATCACTTACTAAAAAAACGGTGTAAGTCAGAAGAATATTTAAAAATAGCAAGGGACATCTTTAAGACAATTTTCTTTTTACTGATTCTTGTTTATTTTAAAATAAGTACTGCGATTTCTTTTGCGCTAGATTTCCCCCTTCTTGTGATATATGGAGTAATAGTGATCGTTTTTCTTTTGGTATTTACTAAAAAAGATAGCAATGAATTTGCTTTACATACAAAAGTATCTGCCACTTTATTGGCGCCGATTATCGAGGAAATAATTTGTAGAGAGATTGCTTATAATGCTGAAAATATCGTCTGCTCATTTATACTTGGAACTGTTGTTTTTATCGTTTTTCATTTTGCTTTTGATGTTAAAAGTATTGTTTATTTTTTCTGTATGGCTTTTCTGATATTTGGATTAAGGATGCAATCAGGCTCCGTTTTAAATTCGATGTTACTACATTCATTGATTAATTTCGTAGTAATCTATAGAAAGTAAGGAAGTTCAACTAAGTGAGCTTCCTTTTTTATATGCTATTAGTGACACTACAGCGTGTATCGTTTATAATGGAGGGGATAATAGAAATAATTTTGTTTATTTCAAACTTAAGGAGGTAAGTATGCGAATCGGTATATTTACAGATACGTACTTTCCACAAGTGAGTGGAGTTGCGACTTCAATACGTGTATTAAAAGAGGATTTAGAAAGACAAGGGCATAAGGTAATCATTTTTACAACAACGGATCCAAAGGTGACAGATCCGGAAGAAAATATTGTTCGATTGGGGAGTATACCTTTCTTTGCGTTCAAGGATCGTCGTGTGGCGATTCAAGGCCTAGGAAAAGCCTACCGAATTGTGAAAGAAAATGAATTGGATATTATTCATACGCAGACGGAGTTTAGTCTTGGGCTGGCTGGTAAACTAATTGCTGCTATGTTAAAGATTCCAACGATTCATACTTACCATACAATGTATGAAAAATATTTACACTATATTGCTAAAGGAAAAGTGTTACGTCCAAGTCACGTAGCGTATCTTTCAAAATCATTTTGTAATCAAACAAGTGGAGTGGTTGCTCCAAGTCAAATGACGAAAGATAAGCTGATTGAATATGGAGTACTTCAGGAAATTCGAGTGATTCCAACGGGAGTCGTTGTCCCTCCGCAAGAACCAGAAGTGGCCAGTGCACTAAGAAGTGAGCTTGGCTATTCAGATGAGGAAGTAGTGCTCCTATCTCTTAGTCGTTTATCTCAAGAAAAAAATATTGCGGCAGTGATAGCTTCATTACCAGCCATTGTAGCAAGTAAGCCAAATGTACGCTTATGTATTGCGGGTGGCGGACCTGAAAGAGAAAAACTGGAAGCACAAGTGGCAGAACTTGGCATGAGCGATTTTGTTCAATTTGTGGGCGAAATTAAAAATGAAATGGTTTATAAATACTATCAAATGGCGGACCTTTACGTGAATGCGTCTGAATCTGAAAGCCAAGGATTAACTTATCTAGAGGCACTTGTTAATCGTGTCCCAGTTATTGCGAAGAAGAACGATTATTTAAGCAGTCTTATCACAGCAGATGCTTTAGGAATGTTATTTGAAACAGATGCGGATATTGCAGATTGTGTCTTAGGCTATATTGAAAACCAGTTAGGGAATGAAGCCGAAGTTTCAGCGTTGCAAGACCAATTATTAGCTGAAATTTCTTCTGAAACATTTGGCGAAAGAATTGTTGATTTCTATGAAGCTGCGATTAACGGCTATCAATGGAATCAAGAACATTCTCATAATATTATGAACCTCATGAAATTTTTACGATTATCGACGAACGAGTTAAAGGATGAAGAAAATGACCATTAAAACAATTGGATTTATCGGAACAGGCGTGATGGGGAAATCTATGATTCGCCATCTGCTAAAAAAATATAATGTTGTAGTATACAATCGTACAAAGTCAAAAGCACTAGACCTTCTTGAAGAAGGAGCGACTTGGGCGGATACACCTACTGACGTAGCTAATCTTGCAGATGTCGTTTTAACAATCGTAGGATATCCAAATGATGTGGAAGAAGTTTACTTTGGTGATAAAGGAATCTTCAAGTCTACTAAAGAGCATCTCGTGGTAGTGGACCTTACAACAAGTACACCAACGTTAGCTAAACGTATCGCACAAGAAGCTGTAGCACGCTCTTGGGAAGCGCTAGACGCACCTGTATCAGGTGGGGACCTCGGTGCTAAAAACGGAACGCTTTCTACGATGGTTGGTGGAACAGAGGAAACATTAGAAAAAGTATATCCAGTATTGGATTGCTTCTCTAAGACGATTGCACTTCAAGGAACTGCTGGGGCTGGTCAACATACAAAAATGGCCAACCAAATTATGATTGCAGGAACGATGACAGGATTAACAGAGATGCTCGTATATGCAAAGGCAGCAGGCTTAGACATGGATAAAGTGCTACAAACTGTTGGTGCAGGAAGTGCGGCTAACTGGTCACTTTCAAATTACGGACCTCGTATTTTAAAAGAAGATTATTCACCAGGTTTCTTTGCAAAACATTTCCTAAAAGACTTGGGAATTGCACTGGATGAAGCAGAAAGAATGCGTCTGTTTTTACCGGCGACACTCCAAGCCAAAAAACTCTACGAAACGCTCTGTGATGATGGTTTTGCAAATGATGGAACTCAAGCTTTAATTAAATTATATTGGAACCTACCAAATGAATAAAAAACTCTTAAATAGAGTGGTTATTCTTACTATCAGAGATAGGTTTTATGGTAGAATAATGAAAGAAAGTTTGAAAGGGGTAGTAATTATATGAAACCTTCACAATTGGTGGCAATTGTCCAACGTTTACAAACAATGGCGGCACAAGATTCAGATATCGAGGTGCGTCGCTTCGAAAAAGATGGCGTTGAAAAAGCTATCGTTACTTTTAATCAAGAAACAAGTAGTTTTGAATTAGTAGATGTAGAAACAAATCAAACATTCCAATTTGATGATATTGATTTAGTGACAATTGAAATTTTTGAAATGTTACAAGATTAAAAACATAACTGTGAGTAAAGCCACGGCGCAGAGTGTCTGTGCTGTGGCTTTTCAATATATTAGATGAGGATTGAAATAAATGAAAATTGCGTTATTAGGATTTGGAACAGTCGGTAGTGGTGTATACAATATTTTAAAGAAAAATGCATCAAAATTAGAGCGTGTTCTTCCAGAAAAAATTGAAATTAAGACAGCGTTAGTGAGAGAACCAGAATTGATGGAACAATCAGATGTTGTATTTACAAACAATATTAACGATATCGTTAGCGACCCTGAAATTGAATTAGTGGTTGAAGTGATGGGTGGTATTACAACGGCTTATGAATATGTGAGAGCTTGTTTACTCGCTAAAAAATCTGTTGTTACAGCCAATAAAAATCTGATTGCTGTTCATGGAGTTGAATTAACTACACTCGCTAAACTTGAAGAGGTCTACTTGTACTATGAAGCAAGTGTCGGTGGGGGAATTCCAGTACTTCGTCCGATGGTGCAACACTTTGAAACGAATGATGTGGAATCGATTGTTGGTATCGTTAACGGAACAACAAACTTCATTTTAAGCTCTATGGAAAAAGAAGGGCTTAGCTATGAAGCAGCATTAAAGATTGCTCAAGAAAAAGGATTTGCTGAAGCTGATCCAACAAGCGACGTGGAAGGGCATGACGCAGCTTATAAATTAATGATTTTAACGCGTTTAGCTTTTGGTGTGAACGTGACTTTTGATGAAGTAGCTAAAACAGGAATTTCTAAAGTTACTACTTCACATATGAAGATGGCTTCTGAGAATGGGTTTGCGATTAAATTGCTCGCTAAAGCACTTAGCGATGGCGAAAAAGTTTCACTTGAAGTAGCACCTACTTTTGTACCAGCAACTCATTTATTAGCGCAAGTACATTATGAAAACAATGCGATTTCAGTAAAAGGAAATGCAGTGGATGAAGTTCTATTTTACGGAAAAGGAGCAGGATCCCTTCCAACAGCAACAAGTGTCTTAGCAGACGTTGTTGAAGTACTTCGCCGCAAAGCAAATGGCAGTGCAGTTGAAACATTTGGTCGTGTAGAAAGTCCATTAGTGGAATTTAGTCCAGAGGCTGCGACAAGTTCTTATTTCGTTTATGGAAAAGGAAACTTGGAAGAAGCTCCGTTCAATGGAGAAGTTGTATCAAACAACCAAGGAGAGTTCGGGGTTCGCTATACAGCTTTAACAGCAAGTGAGTTAGCCAAAGTGAAAGAATCTTTCGCTCATCTAAATGAAGTCGCTATTTATCCAATCTTGGAGGAAGCATAATGGCATTAACAATTAAAGTTCCAGCAACTTCAGCAAATATCGGATTAGGATTCGATTCGCTTGGAATTGCAGTGAATTTATATTTAACACTTCATGTAGGAGAAGCATCTAGCGAATGGGTGATTACCCATCCGTTTGGAGAAGAGATTCCGACAAATGAAGAGAATTTAATTATCGAAACAGCTGTAAAAGTGTGTCCAACATTAACACCACACAAACTTGTGTGTGAAAGTGAGATTCCTCTAACAAGAGGCCTTGGCAGTAGTTCGAGCGCTATTGTTGCGGGTATCGAATTAGCGAATGTATTAGGGAACTTACAGTTAACAAATGATGAAAAAGTAAAATGGGCAACTCTTTTCGAGGGACATCCTGACAATGTCGCGCCAGCAATCTTAGGGGGCGTCGTTGTAGCCACTTATGACCACCGTACACAGGAAGTCTTAACCGTACATAAGAATGTGGAAGCACCGATAGCAATGGTAGCAGTGATTCCAAACGTTCAATTATCAACGAAGAAGAGTCGAGGTGTTTTACCAAGTTCACTAGAATACGGTGAGGCAGTAGAAGCAAGTAGCCGTAGTAATGTGTTGGTAGCTGGATTAATGATGGAAGATTGGAAAGTCATCTCTTCGATTGTTGAAAAAGACTTATTCCATGAAACGTACCGTTCAACACTGGTTCCTTGGATGGAAGAAGTTCGTACGATTACAAAGCAGGAAAGCCTTGATACTTGTGGGACTTACCTAAGTGGAGCGGGCCCAACGGTAATGACGTTTGTTCATAAGGAAGATGTAGATCGTTTTGTACAAACATTAGAAAAGTATTTAGAAACAACGCTGAAAGATTGCGCGATTCGTGTGCTCGAAATTGATGCACATGGCGTTAACGTAAAGTAGAAGGAGAACTATGGCACTATTCAAACCAACGTGGTTTAAAAAGACCTTTCAAGAGATTACCGTTCCTTTCTTACAAGAGAATGGAATCGAGGTTGTCTTAACCGATTTAGATAATACGCTAATTGGCTGGGACGAAAAAGAAATCGATGAAACTTTACTTTCTTGGGTGAATTCGTTGAAAGATGCGGGGATTAAAATAATCCTTGTATCGAATAACAATGAACATCGTATTAAAGTTGCAGCAGCTCAATTGGATATTCCATATGTGTATCCTGGTTTAAAGCCACTACACAAGGGCTTCAAAGCGGCACAACAATTGCTGGATTTTGATAAATCAAAGACAGTCATGGTAGGTGACCAACTGTTAACAGATATTCTAGGTGCAAATACATTTGGAGTTAGAACCATTATCGTAAAACCTAGAAAAGAAAGCGATGCATGGAAAACAAGAATTAATCGTTTCTTTGAAAAAGGAATTTTTGTAGTGACACAAGGTGCGTCTTATCATAAGAAATGGGAGGAGGATTAATCATGGAACAGTATGTATGTATTGGATGTGGAGCAACAATCCAAACGGAAGATCCAAAAGGAACGGGGTACACACCGCAAAGTGCATTAAATAAAATGCTGGAAAGTGAAGGCCCTCTCTATTGCCAACGTTGCTTTAGACTCCGTAATTATAATGAGTTACAACCAGCATCTCTAACAGACGATGATTTCTTAAAGATGTTAAGTAGTATCGCCGATGAAGATGCGCTTGTTGTTTTTGTCGTTGATTTATTCGATTTATACGGAAGCATGATTTCTGGCTTAAAACGTTTTGTAGGCGATAACCCGATTTTATTCGTAGCCAATAAAGTAGATTTGTATCCAAAATCCGTGAACCGTAATCGTCTTAAAGCTTGGATTGAACGTCATGCAAAAGAGTACGGGATTAAACCAGTCGACACGCTACTTGTGAGTGGGCATAAACGGATTCACATTGACGAGTTACTAGAGAAGATTAACGAGTACCGTAAAGGCAAAGATGCGTATGTCGTAGGGGTAACGAATGTAGGAAAATCAACGCTCATTAATAAGTTGATTCAAAGCATTGGTGAAACAGGTGAAGTGATTACAACTTCTCA
>ERZ773013.1677-NODE-1677-length-12831-cov-2.864590_pt1 | contig 12831 bp, 9 predicted proteins | sample MGYA00511670_ERZ773013 | MGnify/ENA primary metagenome ERZ773013 (study PRJEB29015, sample SAMEA2738120) | human oral metagenome | biome: human oral; feature: human-associated habitat; material: saliva | place: China | collected 2257 ...
GACGGCGGCAATGGTGCCGCTCGTCATCGCCTCCGTCCCATTCATCGGGCGGCAGGTGGAGACCTCGCTGCGCGAGGTGCCGCACGGTCTCATCGAGGCGGCGCTCTCCATGGGCGCGACGCCGCTGCAGATCGTGACGCGCGTGCTCCTGCCGGAGTCCATGCCCGGCATCGTCAGCCAGCTCACGACGGTCGTCATCGCACTCGTCGGCGAGTCCGCCATGGCCGGTGCGATCGGCGGCGGCGGTCTCGGTGATCTCGCGATCCGCTACGGCTACCAGCGGTTCCGTCCCGACATCATGCTCGCGACCGTCGTCATTCTCATCGTTCTCGTCCAGCTCGTGCAGTTCGTGGGCAACACCCTCGCTGCGCGGCTGAATAAGAGATAAATATTTTAAGGAGGTATTTTATGAAAAAGATATTATTTACTCTTGCCGCTGCGATAATTACCGCCGGAACAGCTTATGCCAACTGGCAGGAAGGCTCCACTTCCAGCCTGGCGGTTTCCGGAGGTGAAGCGGCCATCCAGATTAATCTTTCTGCAGAGCAGCGTCTCGGCATTAATCTGAGCGCGGTAAATGACGGAAAGGCGGATGCTGTTTTTTCAACGGCAATCAATGAATCCAATCTGATTCTTTCCGATCTCCCTGTCGCGTTGTATGGAGAAAACGGAAGGAAAGATGCTTCTGTCTCCATAACTCAATTTGTGCAAACGGATAACGGAAAGCGTTTTTATGTCTTCCAGACGGGCGACATTAAAGGGCTCCGCATCGTATCCTACCAAAAGGGGGAATTTACTCTTGCCTTCGACGGTTCTTCCCTTACGGGAGAAGAGGGCGACGGAACACTGGAGATCACAAAGAAGGATCTTCTTCTCCATGTTGATCCGCCGGCAGGCGGCAGCCATTCATCGGCAGGCGGTCCAGTTTATGTCCTTACTTTTAATAAGGCAACCGGTATGTTTACTGCCGCAATGCGTTAATCAGCATTATAAAAGGATATGTCTCCGGGATGTTCCCAAGGCATATCCTTTTCAATTTACTTTTTCGCTTTTGATGTTTTTCCCGTTTTTTCTTCTTTGGCTGTTTTTTGCTTTTCCGCCTGTTCTGCATCTTTCGCCTTTCTCTTCTTCGCTTTTTTCCGTTTCTTTTCCTTCTTCCTTTTCAATAGTTCTTTCTCCTCGGTATTATCGGCTGCATCGCTTCCTTCAGTCATTTCTTCAGCAGCTTCTTCTGCCGCTTCCATTTCCGCCAATTTCCCCGATTCACCATCAGCAGCTTCCTGCTTTGCAAGAATATCATTATCCGTCTCCACGGACACATCGCTTTCACTCATAGCAGGCAGAGTAACGATGAAGGTGGCCCCTTCTCCTTCTGTGCTGGAAATAGTGAGACTGCCTTTATGTTTCTCTACAATATGCTTGCAGATGGCAAGTCCCAGTCCGCTGCCGCCGGTGAATTTATTTCTGCTCTCCTCTGCCCTGTAAAAGCGTTCAAAAATACGGTTCTGTTTATCTGCGGGGATACCGATTCCCGTATCGGAAACGGTCATGACCATTTCTCCGTTTTCCGCCGCCAGTTTCACCGTTACATGGCCGCCTTCATGATTATATTTCACCGCATTATCCAAAAGATTCATCGCCAGCTCGGATAAAAGAGCGGCATTCCCGTAGACATGGACAGGCTCCATATCCAGCTCGACAACTATATTCTTCTTATCAGCCTGCGGTTTGATGAGTTCGGCGGCATAGCGGACAAGTCCAGCAACTTCTACGGGCTTCCATTTGATCGTGGTTTCTGTTTCTTCCACTTTTGACAAGTGCATGATAGTGTCAATCAAGGACATCATCCGATGGGATTCATCCAAAATTCGTCTGCCGAAAACTTTCAAATCCTCTTCACTTTGGTACATACCGCTGGAGATAATTTCCGCGAACCCGCTGATAGATGTCAAAGGTGTTTTTAATTCATGGGAAACGTTCGCCGAAAATTCCCGGCGCATGCGTTCCGCCATGTAATTTGCCGTCATATCGCTGAGAACAAGGAGCAGCCCTTCTTCCCCATCAGTCAGTTCCGTTTTTGCCGTAGTCATCCGGAATGGATTCCCAAAGAGCGTCATCGTATACTCGCGGGAACGTTCAGAACGATAGGCACGTCCGACAGCGCGAAGAAAATCTTCATCATGATAGAGAAAGGAAATGCGGCGGAAGCGCTTGTCTTTTTCCACATGAAATATTTCTTTTACCCGCTCATTATAATCGACAATCTCTTTCCGGCTGTTCAAAAGAATAATCCCATCAGAAATAGTATCCAAAATGGTACGGGTCGTATTTCTCTCTTCTTCAATATCTTCCAAATAGTTTTCTATTTCATCATGCTGTTCTTCCACCTTGTTGATGAGGGGCATAAGTTCTTCATATTCATCAGGCAGCCTGCCTATCTCTTTTCCCGCCATAATGTCCTGTATGATATTTCCCAGGCCGCGGACGGGACTCAGGATACGATTTGTTTCATGTTCCGCCGCAGCAAGGCATCCCACGGAAAAAACAAGAAGGAAAAGGAGGACTTCAGGAATAAAATCAGACGCGACAAAAAAAGAAATTGTTTTTGATTTGGAAAAACGAAGAATGGTATCATCGGCCGTACGGTACGCTACATAACTTTTCGGATGCTCATCAGACGATTTATGAACGACTTCCCCGGAGCCCTCCCGGATCGCCTGCCGGACTTCGGGCATCTCGAGATAGTTCCTTCCAAGAGTTTCATCGGTATCGTAAAGGATGCTCCCTTTATCCGTAAGCCATACGATATGGATGTCCTTATTATTTCCATCATAAATAGCATCAAGGTATGCCTTGCTTTCAGGAGCCTTCTCCATAGATACCGCGGCGGCGGCCGTCTGCGCCACACGCGCCAGTTCACGGTCCGCCTGTTCCTGCATGCTTTGATAATGGAGGATAATTGCCAGTAAAAATGCGAGTGCTACTGAAATAACACCCATCATTAAAAGACTTTTATGTATTCTTGCTCTCATAAACTGCACCTGCTTTAAATTATTATTTATGTACCTTTCATGTTGTTATTATACTACCAATTCCGTCTGTTCACGGCAAGAATAGAAATCCCCTGTATAATAAAGAGAGGAAAAGAGGTTATTTTATGAAAATACAAATTCCTGACGACTTTGATCCGGAAAAAATCATACGGAGCGGACAATGTTTCCGTGCCTCCGCACAGCCCGACGGTTCCTTCCATTTCATCACAGGGAAAAACATGTTGTCTCTGTCCCCGCTTGGAGCGGATACCTGGGAAGCGGACTGCACCCCTTACGCATGGAAGCGGGTGTGGGCTCCTTATTTTGATTTATCTGTTTCTTACAAGTCGCTCAGACGCTCCATTCCCGCAAAAGATCATTTTCTCAGGGCTGCGGCCGGATATGGAAAAGGTATCCGTATCTTGCGGCAGGATCCTTTTGAAATGCTCATCACCTTTATTATCTCCCAAAGGAAATCCATTCCCGCTATACGGAGTTCCGTGGAAAAACTTTGTCTTGCCGCAGGAAAGGAAATTACAAAAAATGGGCGGACTTTTTACACATTTCCCTCCCCGTCAGCGCTCGGGAAATTATCTGTCAATGAATTGAAAAACTGTTCTCTTGGGTACCGGGCCGCCTATATTCATGCCACAGTCCGCATGATTGCGAGAGAAAAGATCAGCTTCACTAAAATGGAAACATTGTCTGATAAAGAACTTACGGAAAAACTTCTTCTGTTTCCCGGAGCAGGCATCAAAGTGGTAAATTGTATTTCCCTATTCGCTTACCACCGCACGGCAGCCGCACCTGTAGACGTGTGGATCGGGCGGGTCATTCAGAAATATTATGGCGGAATCAGCCCGTTCCCATCTTATGGCCATGCAGCAGGCATTTTTCAGCAGTATATGTTCTTCTACGCGCAGGCAAAGAAATTAAAATAGAAAAAAAGACGAACATTTCTGTCCGTCATTTACAGCAGGTATCACTTAAAGCGGACACCTGCTTTTTTTAATTGTTTGAAGATGTACTTCATCGTGTGATAGAGCGTTTCCCCGTCTTCAGCGGTAATCCGCTTTTCGTCATAAAGATCTAAATCCCGATAGTAACAGCTGAGTTTCCCGCTTAAATCTTCTAATATCTCTCTGTCATCACAGCCGCTGAATTCACCGGAGCCTCCCCGAAAAACCTCTTCCGTCATTTTCCGTTCTTCTTCACGATACTTTTCCAATTCTTTCCGAAGCGCCTCATTTTCTGCTTCCGTTCTGCGCAGCCGTTCCTGCAAACCATCTGCTAAGCCTTCCATCGTCTTAATCATTTCCTTGGCTGCCGCCAGTGCCGTGTCTTTCATGTAATCCTCCTTTACATATCTTCTGCGATGGCATCCCATCGTTCATAAAGTTTTGCCAGCTTTTCTTCCGCGTCCTTATACTCTTCCGTAATGGCGGCATAATTTTCAGGCTCGCTGTTCATACGGAAAGTGTACATTTTCACGGTCGCTTCCTGCCGTGCAATTTCCATTTCCACCTGCTCCAGCTTTTTTGCTGCCGCTATGGAAATCCCCTTCTTTTCTACCTTTTTTGGTTCCGCCTTGGATACCGTCATTTTGGCAGGCGTCTTGGCAGTCTTTGCATTTCCCCTGTCCTTTTCAAATTCTTCCAGGTCTTTTTTCTTTTCTTTATAGTAAGTGTAGTTGCCAAGGTACTCAGTAAGCCTGCCATTGTCCAGTTCCAGTGTGCGCGTCACAACTTTATCAAGAAAATACCGGTCATGGGAAACAATCAGACAGGTTCCGCCGAAAGCCTGTATGGCTTTTTCCATGATTTCCCTCGTAGGAATATCCAGATGGTTTGTCGGTTCATCAAGAATGAGAAAGTTCGGCCGTTTCAGAAAGAGACATAACAAGGACAGCCTCGCCTTTTCACCGCCGGAAAGAAGAGATATTTTTTTGAAAACATCTTCTCCCCGAAAGAGGAACATGCCCAGCACATTTCTTGCTTCCGCTTCGCCATAATTGAAAAGATCCCGCACCTCATCAATAACGGTTCGATCCGGTGAAAGCCACTCCTGCTCCTGGGAGTAGTAACCCACCTGTACATGGCTTCCCATGTGGATAAGCGTTTTCTCTCCCGCCAGTTCCCCTGTAATCATTTTCAGGAGGGTCGTCTTCCCCGCACCGTTTGGTCCGATAAGTCCTACCGCCTCCCCTTTTTTTATATGCATTTCTATATCTTTAAATAAAGGAGTCCCATTATATCCTGCCGTACCATGAAGGATATCAAGAACCTTATCCGCACAGTCATCAGGCGGTGTGAAATGAAAACGAAGTGTGGCCTGCCGGTTCGGTTTTTCCAGCCGTTCCAAGCGGTTCAGCTGCGACTGCCGTCCCCGTGCCTGTTTTGATTTGATCCCCGCTTTGTATCTTCTTATGTATTCTTCCGTTTCACGGATATGCTCCTGCTGCTTTTCATATGCTTTTTCATAAGCCGCCGTTTCCCGTGTCTTCGTATCCATATACCGCGTATAGCCGCCGCGGTAAGAATGAATGCGGTGATTCTCCAGATCGATAATGCCTGTCGCCGCAGCATCAAGAAAATAACGGTCATGAGAAATCATAAGCACGCCTCCTTTATAGGAGCGAAGATAATCCTCCAGCCATTCCAGCATGCCCATGTCCAAATGGTTCGTCGGTTCGTCAAGAAGAAGGAAATCCGGATGACGCACGAAAGCAGCCGCCAAATTAATTCTGACCTTCTGACCGCCGGAAAAAGAATGAATATCCCGATCCCAGTCCTCTTCCGTAAAACCGAGACCCGTTAAAATCTTTTTTGTGGCAGATTCATAATCATAACCGCCGAGAAATTCAAAACGGGCTTCCGTTTTTCCATATTCCAAAACAAGATCAGCGTCATCTTTATGAAATTCCAATTCGGCTGCCAGCCGTTCCATTCTGTCTTTATAAAAGAGAACGTCTTCCCACGCTTCTTCCATTTCATCACGTATCGTTTCACCGGCATAATCGAAATCCTGGCGAAGGTAGCCGATTACTGCACCATCACTGGTTTTTATCGTTCCCCGGTCAGCCTCTTCCCTTCCCATGATACATTTCAGGAGTGTCGTTTTCCCTGCGCCGTTCGCCCCTACAAGCCCAATATGTTCGCCGCTTTTCAATTCGAAAGAAACATTTTCAAAAACGCTGTTAATGCCGAAATATTTAGTTAAACCATTGACTCTAAGTACTGCCATATTTCCCTTATCTTCCTATAAAAGCGGTTCATCTGTCCAGTATTTCCGCTTTTATGATGATGACTATTTCCGACTCCTCCACGGATCGGCTCTTGCTCTGGAAAAGTTTTCCCAGTAAGGGGATATCTCCCAGAATAGGAACTTTCCTAAAGGTTTTATTTTCTTCCTTATCTATCAGACCCCCGATAGTAAGCATATCGCCCGACCGGAGACGGACCAGCGTATTTGCCTGGCGGGTAATGATACGGTAAGCCCGCATTTCAGGCACAAGGTACGGCGTGGAAACCTCAGCATTCACATTTGCGGTGATTTCCCCGTCCGCACTGATTCGCGGCGTGTAGGTAAGCTTGATGCCTGCGTCGCGGTATTCCGTGGTCGTTGTCCGAACGCCGTTATCCACGTGCTCCACGATAACCGGAATTTTATTTCCTATAAGTATTTCCGCTTCCCGCCCGTTCATGGTGACCACATTCGGCCGGGCAAGGATTCTCGCTTTGCCTGTAGAAACAAGAGCATTCAGGTTAGCCCTGAAAAAAGCGGTGTAGGGATGCCCTGCCACGGATCTGCCGTAGGAAATACCTGCGTAGCCTTCAGGAATCTTCACATTCCATCCGTTATGTTCGATATTCCGCATCCGCGGATTTCCATTTTTATCATACTTTATATTTCCCGCATCATCGGTGACATACCGCTGTTCATTCCAGCTTTCCCTGCGATACTCGCCGCTGCCGGTAAGAGCTTTAAAATCCCAGTCGATCCCAAGTTCTTTGGAATGGGATCGGTTCACGGCAATAACTTCCGCCTCTACTTTTACCTGTTTTTCAGGAACATCCAGAGAGCGGAGAACCGCAGCGGTTTCCATGATTTCCAAAGGTGTTCCGCTCAGAATGACCGCGTTTGCCGTCTGGTTATATGCTACATGGACGCTGTCAGAAAGCTGGCGAATCCCTTCCGCCACCTCTTTCGCTTCCGCATAAGACAATTTATAGGATTTCGTTGCTCTTCCCCCATTTTTCATGGCGGATTCACCAACGACGATAAGCATGCTTCCTTCTTCCCGTGCTATGAGTCCCTGGGAAACCAGCATGGCATGGAGCGCTTCTTTCGGCGTGACGTGATCTAAATCAGCCGTCACACTTCCTGTAACTGTACCGCCGAAGACAATATTTTTCCCTGTAAGTTCCGCCAGACTCCGGAGGACCTCCTGGATAGGCGCATTCTTTACATGAAGACTGAAATCGGAAGGTTCTTTTTCTTCCGTAACGGCATGTTTCGTTAAATAACTTTTTGCCTTTTCCCCTTTTCGTTCTTCCATGGATTGGCGGAGTGTTGCTTCCATCGTTTCGTGAGCACTCGTTTCCAGTTTCATCTCCGGCATTCTGTTTTCCGCATTGACAGAAAAAGGGAAACAGAAAAACAGAGTGCCTACGAATAAAAAGGCGGTATGTCTCAAGGCAGTTCCAAAAAAAGATTTCCTGCTGCCGATGATAACTGGACTGTTTTTTCTCCGATTGAAACGACTGACCATATACCCACCCGATCCCCTTTCCGAACTGTAACTGATTCTCCATTCACGGCAAGCATGGCCCGCCGGTTCCCTCCATACTCCATGACTCCCTGTAAAACCGGAGCGAGATGGATAGTCCCCGTTGTCCCTTCTGCTGCCGGCATCTGCAGCGCTTCTTCATTCTCCCTCTTTGAATCATAAGACCGCACCGCATAAAACGGATCTTTCAACGGTTTTCCCCGCAAATAAAGAGCCGCGTCATATTTTTTAACGCCGCCCGATATTTTTCCAAATTTCATTTCACTTTCATTTACAGCAGCAGGAGTTGTACCGTTTGCCTCTTCAGGAATAACGGTTGACGCTTTACCGACACCAAGAATGCCCCACACCGTTAAAACGGCCGCCACTGCCCCTGTCACCGGGACTATCCATCTCCTGCGCGCCCCCTCCATAACCTCATGCCTCTTTCATATATTTTTGTAAATACTTGCGGAGAATTTTCTTGTAATCCTCCACCCCCGGCTGGTCGTATGTATTGATATCCGCCATAGCACCTTCATAGGCGGTAGCAAGGAAAAAGAAGTACATCAGCATTCCTATGTGGAATTCTGTCAGCTTTTCAATTTCTATCGCACAGCTCATCCTTTCTTCCTGTGCCAGAGCCTCCTGATTAGACCGGGCAGCGGCATTAAGCAGCATCCCCAAATCCACCATTCCACCTGCGCGGCCGTCATCACAAAAGAAATCCGCTTTATCGGGAAGATTTCTCACGGAAATAAACTGTACAATTTTATTCTTCTTCCCCTGCTGGTGTTCCTGCGTAAGGGAATGCATATCTGTCGTGCCTACACAGGCAACCGGAATGCGGCCGTTGTAAATGATATTCCCATGGGTATCAAATTTTTTCCCCAAAGACTCTCCCAGCAACTGGGCATACCACCAGCCTAATGCACGAAGGCCTGCGCCATAAGGCATAATGACCTCTGCTGCCACTCCATACTCTTTCATGGCGATAAACTTGACCGCAGCCAGCATAAGTGCCGGGTTATCCGAAATTTTCCCCCGGCAATGCTCTTCCACAAATCTCGCACCGTCAAGAAAAGCCCTTATATCCAGACCAACCAACTTCCCCCAGACCAAACCGACTTGGGAAAAGACACTGAAACGGCCGCCGATACCTTCAGGCACGGCAAACTGTTCCCATCCTTCCCGTTCGGCCAATTCATGGAGCTTACCGGTATTTCTGTCAGTGACTGTAATAAAAGAAAGCTCGCAAAAATCGGATAATTCCCGTCTCAATACATGGAAAGCCGCCATCGGTTCCACAGTTGTCCCCGACTTGGAAATTATCAGGAGCAGCACTCTCAATTTATGGCTGCAGCGGCCCCGTTCCCTCCGAAGCTGGCGGACGAGATCCATAAGCGCTGCCGGGTCGGCATTCTGTCCCGCAAAGAATACCTGCGGGTACCCGTTTCTTTCCCTGCGGGAACGCATATTCCAGTACGGACCATAAAAAATATCAAAAATCGCCTGATTTCCCAGATAAGATCCTCCTATCCCGATAGAAATCAGAACATCCTGTTCTTTCCCGATTCCGTCCAGCCGTTCCAGCCGCAGCCGCTCTTCTGCCGTCATGAGAACATTTTCATCTAAAATATAAGGAAGGCGGGAAAAAAGAACCGCTTTGCCTCCCGGGCCTTTTCCCGTTTTTCTTATCCGCTGTACACGCTTTGCCGCATTGGAAATAACTGCTTCATAATTTTGCAGATCTTCCGCATTTACATTCCATTTACTGCCAAAAATATATTGTAAATCGACATCTAAATGTTTGTCTAAAGAAAATTTCATTCCAGCCCCTATAGCGATGACCCCAATCAGAATCTAAAATCTTTCGGCATGATCATAAATGTTGTTTTCTTTTCCACCGTGTCATAACGGATCCATCCATAGAATGAATGCATATCCCGGTAGTAAGTATAATAGCGGTGATCCACATTACCATTTTTCGCATCAATCGTCCAGGAAACGCTTACAGCATCTTTGGGTGTAAGTTCGAGTCTGAATCCTATATCAATCGGTTTCGTCGTACTGAACGTATCATAAAGATACGGCGTATATCCCGTGATCGCACGATTTGTATAATTGATCCATCCGGAAACCGCTCTGTATCCTCCCATAAGCCCCACGGAATAGTATTTATTTTCACGTATCTCATTTTGGTATCCGTAGTAATCTTTGGCAATCCCTGCTCTCCAGTTAAAAGTCAGAAACCTGCCCAGCTTTATGGGATCACCGGAAATATACACGTCGAAGCCTTTATAACTGCCCTTACGGTTACTGCCTGCCCTTTCCTCATCCCAATAACCGATTTCTCCGTTTATACCTGCATAGAAGGGCGATTTAAACAGGTAATACCGATTAGACTTAAACTCAAGGGACGGCCGCTTTTTAATCCATAAACCGCCCTCATCATTGATAGAACTTTCTTTTTCAGCATAATGGAAATTGAACCACCCGAAAGGTGTGCTGTAGCTAAAACCGACATCCGGCTTGTATCCTGATTTCGTGTACCATTCATTGCGGATATAAAAATACAGATCGTCATTATGCGCTACAGGTAATTCAAGCCCATTATGCCATCCCCATCCGTTATCGCTGTCATACTTCGGGCGGGGAAGGAGCGACCACGGGCTGGTCGCATTGTCATTTTTCAAAGAAGCCCTGTACTTGGGAAAAGAAATAAGGGTTGTATTCTTCACCTTTAATTTCACATCATAAGCCGTGTAATGATCTCCCGGATAAATTTCGATGGTATCTGCTTCAATCCGATAGTCAGGTACTTTGGCGACAGCATGCTTCGTCGTGAAGTAGCCTCTATCCGCAACCATTTTATTGTCCTTACGATAATAAGTCCCTTTATCCCCTTTAAAATAGTAAAGGCCTGAATCCCAGCCTGAAAAGTCATAGAACTTTCCTATGGATGCGGCACCGTCATATTCCGCCCGCTGTGCCGTCATATCAGTAGTGGGATTTTTCCAGTGTACTTCTCCCGGAATAACATACTGCTGGGTAACCGTATTTCCATAGACATATTCTGTAGTGTACTGATCCATCATCTGGCGCATATCAATACGCCCCTCCGCCATAACATCTCCTGTAGAATGGTTATAACGGATATAGTCCGCAGTAAAAGTTAAAGGATGTTCAGGAGAAATCCCGGTATCTTTTGCCTTCTTCCCTTTTTTTGCTGCCGAAGACGGGGAATCGGATTCTACCGGTTCCTTTGTTTTTGCATTGTTCCGATTTACAAGAACTTCCGCAGGACGAATCGGGCGCACTACGCCCTTATGATCCTCATCGACGACGAACCCTTCTTCATAAGTTATATCGCCTGCCGCCAAAGCATATCCTTCCGGACCCGTTCCCAGAAAAAGGGCACACCCTAAAATCAATGCCCTTTTTAATTTCGATTTATTCATTTCTTACAATAACTACTGATGCATTTTCTTCTCCTTCATCAGCAGCCTTTTCCGCTGTCCCGGAAACATCCGCTTTTGTCTCTTCCGCATCAGATTTTACTGTTTTTGTCTTGGTATCTATTTCATCTCCGTCCTCATTGACGAACTTCAATTCATTCCGCATATTTTCCACAGTATTCACAGAAGAACCGGCATCAGAAGCCATTGTACTCCCTGCCTCTCCGGCAACAGCCGACTTGGCCACTCTCTTGCGAAGTACCATGTTCGGTGCGCCGGAAGCGGTAACAAGACCTTTCGTGGTAACATCTTTCTGCGTTTGTATATACAATTCAGATCCTGCAGGAAGTTCCACATCTTTGCCTTTAACAAAAAAACCGCCTACCAGGCCGACCGGCCCCAGCGCCAATGCGCCGATAGTAGAAGCGCCTACGGCAGCAGCTTCCATCTTCAGCTTATCTTTTGCTTCCGGTCCGAGAACGGTCGGAATCGGTTCATCATCCAAAGAAAATACCTGATCAAATGAAATATCCAGTTTACCGCTGCGTCCAAAGCTCTTCGGCCGGGATACTTTCGTCACCACGCCGCTTCCTCTGGAACCGCGGGGCAGCACAAGAATGTCACCGACCTTCACATCTTCCTGCACGGTAAATTCTACAGGGTCACCCACAAGGTTTGTTTTGCTGCTGATATTATCATTTAAAGAAATCTTGAATACCGTCTTTTCAGGAAGAACAACATCCTTCATTTCCGAATGTTGATCTCCATAAATAGCTTTTTCCAATTCCGCGGTACGCTTATCCAATGCGCCTGATTTCACGCTGCCGAAAACGCTTTTTTCCATATCACCGATACGGCCGGCAAGCGGTTCCCGCTTAATTTCATCAGTCAGGTAGTACTCCAGGGCATTCGTCCGGGAAGAGATGGACGGTGCAGCATCATTACCGCTGTTTACCACATCAGCATAAAGATTTCCGACCCGGTCATCAAGGCCCACGCCTGTCGAACTGCCTGTGCCATAAATTAAATTATCGGCGGAAGTAATCCGTTCGGTAAGGGAGCCGCTGCGCGTTTCCCCATAAAGGACATCTTCCACCCGTTCCATACGTCCGTTCAGGGTCGTCGGTTCGGCTGCTGCTCCCGGAAATACGAGTAACAAAGAAATACCTGCTGCAAGAATAGATTTTTTCATGCTGAGTCCTCCGATTAAACTCTTACATCAATAACGGCGGAAACACCTACACCCTGCACACGGCTGAAACTGGTCGGGTTCTTACTGTCCATAGGAATTAGACCTTTGATGCGGAAAAGCTTGTTATTCCAGCTGATTTCAAGCTGGCCTACCGCTTCCACCTTTTCCACCTGATCCGCATCGCCGATAACCTGTGCTGCTCCGATATATCCTCTGTTACCGATACTGACGATAGGAACAACCTTTGTAGCATAGTTCGTACCTGCGCCTTCTTTCATCATAACAGAATTGATGGCACTGTTCAGCGATTCACCATACTTATCCACAAGGAACCCTATACCGCCTACTTTCACAATACCGCCGAGAATACTGCCCAATCCG
>ERZ773013.1679-NODE-1679-length-12816-cov-3.646344_pt1 | contig 12816 bp, 11 predicted proteins | sample MGYA00511670_ERZ773013 | MGnify/ENA primary metagenome ERZ773013 (study PRJEB29015, sample SAMEA2738120) | human oral metagenome | biome: human oral; feature: human-associated habitat; material: saliva | place: China | collected 2257 ...
CCCGCCGATCCCGCGGCGCGCGTACTGCGCGCGACGCTCGGGGACCGCCGGGGGCGGCAGTGGCTCCAAGCGGAGTGGAGCGGCGTGCCGAGGGAGCTTCGGGGCGCCGGTGAGGCCCGTTGGGACCAGCAGTGGAATCGCTGGCGTGAACGCGCGCTGACGGTCGACGTCGAGCGCGAACTGGCGCGGGTCGAGCGCGCCGGAGGCGGTTTCATCACGCCAGCGGACCCGCGCTGGCCGGTCCAGCTCTCGTGCCTGGGAGAGGAGGAGCCGCTCGGCCTGTGGTTCCTGGGCCGCCTGTCCGATGCATCGCAGTCGGAGGGACACGTGTCGATCGTTGGGGCGCGCGCCTCGACGTCCGCCGGGGACAGGTGCGCGCGGAACATGGCCTACCACCTCGCGCGCTCGGGGTACGCGATCGTCTCTGGCGGGGCCATCGGCATTGACATTGAGGCGCACCGGGGGGCGCTGGCTGGCGGCGGGCGGACGATCTGTGTCCTGGCCGGTGGGGTACTCAATCCTTATCCTGCGTGTCACACCGAGGATTTCCGCGCGATCGTCGACAGGGGCGGGCTGATCGTCTCCGAGGTCGCTCCCACCGCCCGTCCCGCGAAGTGGCGTTTTCTGACCCGCAACAGGCTGATCGCCGGGTGGAGCGCGGCCACCATCGTCGTCGAGGCAGGGGCTCGTTCGGGCGCTCTGGCCACGGCCAGGTGGGCGATGGGGGGCGGACGCGAGCTCGGCGCCGTGCCCGGGGCGGTGGATGCTCCCATGTCGGTGGGCTGCCTCGAACTGGCCAGGAACGGAGCGACGATCATTCGCGACGGCCGCGACGCCGCGGAACTGGCGGGCCCCATCGGTGCGGAGGACGTCGCTCCGCTCTTCGGGATGCCGGTCGAGCGAGATCACGGCATCGATGCCCTGCCCCCGGTGGTGCGTCGCGTGTGGGAAGCGCTTCCGGCACGCGCGTGCGCGGATGTGTCCGCGATCTGCGTCAGCGCCGGGCTCGGCCGCGAGGAGGTGAGCTGTGCCCTGATGGACTTGGCCGTGGCTGGATTGGTCACCAGTTCCACCCGCGGGTGGGCACGCAGGGAGGACGGGGACGCCGTAGGATGACGGCATGATCGAGAGCGTGGGGGACCAGTGGGGTGAGTATCTGCGACTGAGCCGTCGCATGAGCGAGCACACCATCGACGCCTACCTGGGGGACCTGCGCGCGCTCCTGGACTACGTGGGGCTCCGGTGGGACGCGCCCGCCGGCCAGTTCGGCCAGGCGCTCACTCAGCGCTCCATCCGCTCGTGGCTGGCAGACACGCTGGCCAGCGGGGGAGCACGCTCGACCATCGCCCGCCACACGGCGGCCATCCGCAACTTCACGGCGTGGGCCGTGCGCGAGGAGATCCTGGCGAGCGACCCGGCCGCGGCGCTGACGAGCCCACGTGCGGATCAACGCCTTCCCACGCCCCTGGATGAGTCCGAGGCCCGCACCCTCATCAACCTGGCCCGCGCCGAGGCGGTGGACGGGACTCCCGCGCAGATGCGCGCCTGGGCGATTCTTGAGCTCACCTACGCGTGCGGCCTGCGAGTGTCCGAAGTGTGTGCCCTCGACGTGTCCTCACTCAACCGTGAGGCTCTCACCGTGCGCGTGCTCGGCAAGGGAAATAAGGAGCGCGTCGTGCCCTACGGCCCGCCCGCGCGCGAGGCGCTCGACCATTGGTTGGTCCGAGGCCGTCCGCAGTTGGTCGCCCAGTCCAGTGGCGAGGCCCTGTTTCTCGGCGACCGCGGGGGGCGCATTGATCCTCGCGTTGTGCGCTCGATGGTCCATCGGATGGCCGCCAAGGCGGGGGTGCACGACGTCGCCCCCCACGGGCTGCGTCACTCGACGGCGACCCACCTGCTGCAAGGCGGCGCGGATCTGCGCGCCGTGCAGGAGATGCTCGGCCACGCCTCCTTGTCCACGACGCAGCGCTACACGCACGTGGACACCGCTCGCCTGAGCGCCATCTATCAACGTGCCCACCCTCGCGCGTGAGGCCTCCTCTGGCGCTATCCGTCCCAGGGGAGGAGCCGAGGCCTTCCCACCGTCAGGCGGATCGGGTCGATGTATGCGGTCGGGCCCGTCTTCGCTCCCCAGTGCAGGGCGTCCGATCCCTCCTCGACGACCCCGATGACCTGACCCGCGGTCACGGCCTGTCCAGCGGATACGCTCGGCCTGACTGGCAGATAGGTGGACCAGACCGCGCGGCCGCGCACCTCGTGCCGAATGGAGACGGCCCCTCGGCCGCCAACCTGACCCGCGAAGGTTACCGTCCCATTGGCGCACGCGTAGACCGGCGAGCCGGACGGATAGGAGAGGGTGACGCCCCGTCTGCCGGGCAGCCAGTCGTGGGCGGGGGGAGCGAAGGAGGAGACGACGGGCACGGGGGAGCCGCTGGGCCACTGCCAGAGCTTGCCGCTCTCCGTGCCGCCAGCTGGCGGAGCCAGGACAACGAGCATCATGGCGCCGAGGAGCAGTGCAAGTGCTGCGAGAGAACGCTCGGCGTGAAGCGGACGGTTATTCATACGTCCACGATGTGCCCGGGACCCCTGTGCGATCCAGTCGACGTCGTTGACGTTGACCGACCAGGACGGGTCGGCGGTGAAGCCGTTGAGGCCGTAGGTGGTGGACAGCTGGGCGACCCGCACCGTGCGCCCCTCGCGCACGACGAAAACACAGGCACAGCTGATGGTCTCCTCGCGGTAGAAGCCAATGAGGTCGAGCGAGACGTCCGAGGAGAACATGACCTGCTGGCGGTCGTCCAGGGCGTTCAGGCTCTCGAGGCGCGCCTTGAGGCGGCCCGCGCGCTCAAAGTCGAGGTCCGCGGCGGCCTCGCGCATCTGCTCCTCAACGGCCGAGACCACGTGCGAGCGGCGCCCGGCGAGAAAGTCCTCGACCTGGCGCACGTGCTTGGCATACTCGACGGTATCGATGGCGCCCACGCAGACGCCCGGGCCCTTGCCCATGTGGTAGTCGAAGCAGGGCCGCCCCGTGCGGGCAAGCGCCAGGTTGGCCACGGCCGCCTCGTCAGGGCGGCGCTCCAGCTCTCGGCGACAGCGCTTCCACTCCGCGCAGGTGGCCGTGCAGATGGGTACGACCTTGCGCAGCGTGTCGATGGTGTCGCGCGCGGCGTGGGCGTCGGTGTAGGGGCCAAAGTAGCGCGTGCCCTTGCGGTGGTGCTCGCGCGTGTACTTGATGGCCGGGAAGACGTCGGACTCGGTGATGGCGATGTAGGGGTAGCTCTTGTCGTCCTTGAAATCGACGTTGAAGTATGGGTGGTATTGGGCGATGAGGTTGCGCTCGAGCACAAGGGCCTCGTGCTCGGAGCCCACCACGACATAGTCGAACGACCTCACGACCTGCATCATGAGGGGGATCTTGTCGCGGTCGTCCTGGAGCGTCACGTACTGACGCAGGCGTGCCCGCAGGTTCTTGGCCTTGCCCACGTAGACGACCTGCCCGCGCGCGTCTTTCCAGAGGTAGCAGCCGGGGTCCGTGGGTGCGTCGTCCACCTGGCGGCGCAGCTCGGGCAGGCTCTCGTCAAGCGAGCGAGCATCATCAAAATCTGGGCGAGCCCCAGGGTCGCGGATTGTCATCTCTCGCAACGCCTTCCCGTGACGGCCATGGACTCCCGGAGCATGCTCAACGTCTCCCCTCGATGGCTAAAGGACAGTTCAACAGTAGGAGTAGTATAGGGTGCGTTTGAAAAAACGCACATGGTTCCCATTAAAGCTAGGAGAAGCAATGACCTCGCCCACGTTCGTCCCTCTCATCCTAGGGGGCGATATTGGCGCATACGCGCTTGGCCGCGAGTTCCACGAGGCGTGCGGCGTCCGTAGCATCTGCGCTTCTCAGGGTCCCATCGATGCCATCACGAAGTCTCGCATCTTTGAGTGCGCAAGCGTCAGCAGGCTTGACGACGCCGAGGTCGAGCGCGTGGTGCGCGAGACGGCCGCCACGCACGCAGACCAGAAGGTCCTACTCATCACCAACCTCGAGTCTGTGGTGGGCTGCGTCTGCCGCCTGGAGGGGCGCCTGCCAGAAAACGTGGTGACCCCCACCCCAACTCAGGGATCCGTGGAGGCGCTTGCCCACAAGGACCGCTTCATTCGCCTCTGCCGCGAGCGGAACCTCCCCACTCCCGCAACCGAGATCGTCGACCTTTCTGGCGACGCCACGGTTCCGCCGAGCCAGATTTCCTTTCCCGTGGTGGCCAAACCGTCGTTCTCGGCAGAATACGCCCCGTTCATCGCCCAGGGGTTCCGGAAGGTCTACCTCTTGAGCAGCCAGGCGGAGCTTGACGAGCTTTGGGAGAACCTACGCGCGGCAGGGTTCTCCGGCACCTTCCTGGTTCAGGAGTTTGTCCCCGGCGATGACACTATGAACGAGACCGTCACCGTCTACGTGACGCGCTCCGGTCGCATCAGCTTGCTTTCTGGAGCGCGGACCATCCTCAACGACCACTCGCCCAGCCTCATGGGAAACTCTGTGGCCATGCTCACGCAGGATGTGCCAGAGCTGTACAGCCAGGTCGCCCGGCTCCTCGAGGGCATGGGCTACCGTGGCTACGCCTGCGTAGACGTCAAGCGCGACCCGCGTGACGGTCAGGCGCTCTTCCTTGAGATAAACCCCCGCGTTGGGCGCAACTCCTACTACGTGAGCGCCGCAGGCGAGAACCCCATGGGCCACTGCATCGAAGAGCTTGTCTTTGGCCGGGAGCCCGGCGAGGTGCGCACCACGCGCGAGGCGCTCTACACGCTTGTCCCCCGCGGTCTTCTCAGGCGCTACCTCACCGACGAGTCACTACGCAAGCGCGTCGAGAGGGCGTACCGTGCGGGTCTCGTCTTTGACCCGCAGCGCTACGAGTACGACAACGGCGCCTCGCGAATGCTGAGCGTTTCTCTCACCGAGCTTAACCAGTACCGGAAGTTCGCTCGCTACTATCCCGAGCAAAGCGACTCGAGCTTCTAGCAGGAGGCTCGGGGCAGCCCCGAGGCGTCCGCATGCCGATGAGGAAATTGCATGGACGCGCGAGCGGGTGGCGGGCGAGGTGCTATTATTGTTCGACGTGATTCCCCGGTGGCGCAGTGGTAGCGCAGCTGACTGTTAATCAGCGTGTCGCAGGTTCGAACCCTGCCCGGGGAGCCAGACTGCCACATGGGGTCGGCGTTGTTTCGTCGGCCCCGTTTTCATGTGCGTCCGAATGACTCCGGGCGCCCTCAAAGAGGACCTGCCCGGGCTAACGCCAGCGGCAGGCGACATGCAAGAAGGAGACGTCAGGTGGCACACTTTCTGCAATCAGAGGCATGGGCACGCTTCCAGCAGAGCCTGGGCGAGCGCGTGACCAGGCGCGTAGGCGAGAACTGGAGCTTCCTTGGCGTCGAGGAGACGCAGACCTTTGGCCCCTTCCACACAAAGCGCCTCTATGCGCCATACGGGCCGAGCTTCTCGGATCCTGCCGCGCTTGAGCCTGCCCTGGAGCAGTTTGAGCTTAACGCCCGTGAGATGGGTGACGTCTTCGTGCGAGTGGAGCCCATGGGTACCTCGCCAGAGGTCGAGAAGGGCGCCCGCGAGAAGCTCGAGGCCCTTGGGTATCACCGCGTGAGCCACCTACTGCCCGAGGACACGTGGCGCATTAACGTCACCGTAGGTCGTGACGCCCTCCTCAAGGGCATGGACAAGTCCAATCGCAAGCGCTATCGCCAGGCCGCCGGGAAGGGCATCGAGATTCGCACGTCCACCGATCCCGAGGACATTCCGCTTCTCACCAAGCTCATGAGCGACGTGGAGGAGAGGGACGGGATCATGCTGCGTGACACCGAGTACCTCAAGAAGGAAGCCGCCTCGCTCTTCCCCACGGGAAACGGTCGCCTGTACCTTGCGGCGCTTCACGAGAAGGACACCGATGGTCAGCCTACCGGCGAAGAGCGCGTGATTGCCGCAAACTTCGTCTTTCTCGACGATGACTGCTGCTACCTCATCCACAATGGCGCAGATAGCAACTACTTCAAGACCGGCGCTAACGTTGCCATGCAGGTGCAGATTGTGCTCGACGCAGCCGAGGAGGGTCGCAAGTGGTGCGACTTCCATGGCATGGCTCCCGAGGGTGCCGGCCCCGAGCACCCCTGGTACGGGTTCACCAAGTTCAAGCAGTCATTTGGTGGAGAGGCGCGCCACTACCTTGGCACCTGGGAGAAGCCCATCAAGAAGGCTCACTATGCCGTCTACGACCTCGCACGCAAGGTGATCGCACACAAGTAGGGTCTGGCATCAGAGCCACACGTCACAGCAACGGTGCCGCAACCTGGGTTCTGGTTGCGGCACCGTGTTTTTCTACTTGCGACGGGCGTCAAGCTCTCCGGCCAGTTCGTCGAGCGTGATGCCGTACTTCTCGGCAACCACGAGCATGTGGTAGAGAAGGTCGCCCATCTCGTAGCGAATGTGACCATGGTCCTCGTCCTTGCAGGCCATGATGATCTCGGACGACTCCTCGGCGAGCTTGGAGAGGAGCTTGTCGCCCTTCTCGGGCTGGAGGAGCCGCGCGGTATAGGACTCTTCCGGGGACGCCGAGACTGCCCGCTGGTGGATGACGGCGGCAAGCCCCTCCAGGGTCTCCCCTATGTTGCCATCCTTCACGTTTGCGGTTCTGACGCCCATCTCTTCTCCTTTGGTTATTGCCAACAGCCTGACTAGTGTATGGCAAGGCTGCAAGCAGAATGTGCCAGCAACACAGCGCTTGCGGGATTGATCACGCGAGGGGCACCTCGCGGAAGAAGCAGCTGCGGTGCCCGGTGTGGCAGGCAGGGCCGGGCGAATCCACCACGTAGATGAGGGTATCGGCGTCGCAGTCAACGAGGACACGCCGCACCTGCTGCATGTTTCCGCTGGTAGCCCCCTTGTTCCACAGCTCCTTGCGCGAGCGGGACCAGAACCAGCTCGTGCGAGACTTGAGGGTGAGGCCAAGCGCCTCTTGGTTTGCCCACGCAACCATGAGGACCTCGCCCGTACCCTCCTGCTGCACCACCACGGGCACGAGGCCATGGGCGTCAAAGCTCACGCAAGCCGGGAAGTCGTCACAGGGTTGGGTTGGCTCGCCGGCATAGGCGGGCGAGAGAGACGTCGCGTCTGGCATGGAACTTGCTCCTTCTCTGATATGGGCGGCGCGCGGGACCAACTAGAAGTCGAGCCTCACGGGAATGCCCTGGCTGGCCATGTACTCCTTCACCTGGCGCACCGTGTATGTGCCAAAGTGGAAGACGCTCGCGGCGAGAACGGCGTCGGCCTCACCCTCGATGATGCCCTCGGCAAAGTGCTCGAGCGTGCCCACGCCGCCGGAGGCAATCACGGGGATGCTCACGGCACGCGAAACGGCGCGGGTGAGCGGGATGTCAAAGCCGTCCTTGGTACCGTCACGGTCCATACTCGTGAGGAGTATCTCGCCGGCACCGCGGCGCGCGGCCTCCTCGGCCCACTGGACTGCGTCGATGCCCGTAGAGATGCGTCCGCCGGCGAGATAGACCTCCCACTTGTCACCAGGCCCCACCTGCTTGGCATCTATGGCAACGACGACGGCCTGGCTGCCGAAGGAGGCCGCTGCCCGCGTGATGAGCGTGGGGTCACGCACGGCGGCGGAGTTGATGGAGACCTTGTCGGCACCGGCCGAGACCATCACGCGGCAGCCCCCTACGTCGCGAAAGCCGCCACCCACGGTGTAGGGGATGTGCAGCTGACTCGCGGCGCGCGAGGCAAGGTCGATCGTGGTGGATCGGTCGTCCGAGGTGGCGGTGATGTCGAGAAACACGACCTCGTCGGCACCCTCGCGGTCGTACTTGGCCGCGAGTTCCACTGGGTCTCCTGCGTCGTGGAGGTCGACGAAGTTGACGCCCTTAACGACGCGGCCGTCCTTGACGTCCAGGCAGGGGATGACCCTCTTTGTCAGCATGGTTACTCCCTTCTGCGGCCCTTTCGCGCCTTCTCAAAGTTCGGCGCTCGCCGCCCCCTTGGGCGGCTCGCTCGCTTCGCGACTCACTTTGCGAGAGGCACGAAAGGGCAGTTGCACGAAACCAATACGTACAAGCGGTCATCCCCTGACTGGAACCTGGGACCAGGGCCTGACCTTCTAAAGAACAAAGAGCAGCGAACAGAGAAAAGCACAACAACCACAACCAGAAGCCAAGCGACGTTGTGCGAGGGCGCGCTTCTTGCAGTGGCACGCCCCACCGCCTACCCGCACGCAGCGAGAGCGTCCTCGAGCGTGAGCGCGCCCTCGTACAACGCGCGCCCCGCTATGCAGCCCTCCACCACCTCGGACCCCAGCGCCGCAAGCGCGCGGACGTCCGCCACGCTGGCAATGCCTCCGGAGGCAACCACGGGAAAGCCCGCGACCTTGGCGATGTGGCGATACGCGGCAGGGTCGATGCCCGTCTGCATGCCGTCACGCGCGATGTCGGTGAAGACGAGGTGGCGAAAGCCCATCTCAGCAAGGCTGGAGACGAGGTCGTCTGCCATAAGCGACCCGCCCTCGCGCCAACCGTTCACCTTGACAACGCCGTCTTTCGCCGCCACGTCCGCCACTGCCATGTTGCCAAACTCAACTGCCGCCTGACGTGCGAACGACGGGTCACGCACGAGCGCCGTGCCTATGGCTATGCGGCGAACCCCAAGACTGGCAAGACGGCGCATGGCGTCTATCGAGCGCACGCCACCGCCGGCGTCAACCGAGAGCCCCTCCACCTGGCAAATGTCGCGAATCGCTTGGGCGTTGGCATCACGGGCCGTCTCGTCCTCGCCAAACGCGCTGGAGAGGTCGACCACGTGGACCCAGGTGGCGCCACGCACGAGAAAGTCGCGCGCCACGGAGGCGGGATCGTCCGAATAGACGTCCATGCGGGAGCGGTCCCCGTTGGCGAGGCGCACCACCTTGCCTCCCACCAGGTCTATCGCCGGGAAGAGGATCATCGGACGCCTCCAGCCCTCACGATGTCCACGAAGTTGGAGAGCACCACGAGGCCAGTTGCCGAGGACTTCTCGGGATGGAACTGCACGCCAAAGACCGGACCTTGGGCAACGGCCGAGCCAAAGCTCCGCGCGTAGTGCGTGCGGGCAGCAACCAGCGTGGGATCAACGTCATCGGAAAGGGCGTAGGAGTGCGTGAAGTAGAAGTTGGCACCCGAGGGCACGTCATGCAGGAGTTGAGTCCTCTCCCCCGCCTCGGTTGGGTAGACCTGGTCCCACCCCACGTGCGGCACCTTGAGCCTGCCAGAGCGTAGGCGCGTGACCGAGCCGGAGAAGAACCCAAGGCCAGCCACCCAACGGTCATCGCCGGGCGTACCGGCAGGGACGGCCTCCTCGTTCTCGTGCGGAAGGCCTCGCTCGCCGGAACGCTCCTCGCCGCGTGAGAAGAGCAGCTGGAGCCCCAGGCAGATGCCCAGGAAGGGGACGCCTCGCCCCAGCGCGTCAAGGATGGCCTCTCCCTGGCCCGACTCGTTCACATACTCCATGGCGCTCTCGAAGCTCCCCACGCCGGGAAGCACCAGGCCTGATGCCGCAGAGATGTCTGGGGGTGCGTCAGAGACGGCCGCCTCCCCGCCTACGGCCGCCAGGCCATGCTGCACGGAGAGGAGGTTTCCCTTGTGGTAGTCGATAACGACGATCTTCGCAGATGCCATCAGAGCGCTCCCTTCGTGGACGGAATGCCTTCCACGCGTGGATCCGGCTCGACGGCGGTCCTGAGTGCGCGGGCAAACGATTTGAACGTGGCCTCGAGTATGTGGTGCGCGTTCTCGCCCGCGACCTCCCGCAGATGCACGGTCATGCCGGCGTCACGTGCCAGGCCGCAGAAGAACTCGTGGCCAAGCTCGGTGTCGAAGGTGCCCACCTTCTGGGGCCCAATGGGCACGTCCCAGAAGAGCTCTCCACGCCCCGAGATGTCGACGGCAGCCATGACCAGGGCCTCGTCGAGAGGAACCAGCGCATCGCCAAAGCGACGGATGCCGCGCTTGTCGCCAAGCGCCTGGCGAAGCGCCTGCCCGAGCACGATGCCCGTGTCCTCGACGGTGTGGTGGTCATCCACCCAGGTGTCACCCTTCACGTGCACCGTGAGGTCCACGAGCGAGTGGCGCGAGAGCGCGGTGAGCATGTGGTCAAAGAACCCCACGTCAGTCGAGATGTCGGAGGTGCCGGTGCCGTCAAGGTTCACCGTAACCTCGATTGATGTCTCGGCGGTCTGCCGAGAGACGCTTGCCACGCGTGCCATGGTCATTCCCCCTTAAGGATGGACTTGAGTGCCGCAACCACAAGGTCGTTCTCCTCGGGCTTGCCAACGGTGATGCGCAGGCAGTCCGCAAGGCCGGAAGTGGACGAGAAGTCCCTTACGAGTATTGAGTGCTCGTCGCGCAGGCACCGCCACACGTCGTGGGCGTGCGGGACGCGGGTGCAGATAAAGTTTGCCTGGCTTGGCCACACGCGCACGCCCAGCGGGGCAAGGCCGCCAAGCATGTCGGAGAGTCGGCCGCGGTCCTGGCGGATGGCCTGGATGACCGGCTGAAACGCATCGCGGTGCGTGACCGCCGCAAGCGCCGCGGCCTGGTCGAGCACGCTCACCGAGTAGGGCTGGCGCACGGCGGCGAGAGCCGCAACCACCGCAGGATTTGCCAGCACGTAGCCCACGCGGGCGCCCGCCAGCGCGAACGCCTTGGAGAAGGTGTGCAGCACGGCAAGGTTCTCGTACTCGTCGAGCAGGTCCTCGACGGAGGAGCCGGGGTCGGCGAACTCGATGTACGCCTCGTCCACGAGCACGATGCCGGGGCACGCCTCGCAGAGCCTGCGCACGCCCGCGCGCGAGAAGAGGTCACCAGTGGGGTTGTTGGGCGAGGTCACCACCACGAGCGTCGCCGTGCGCGCGGCTTCGACCAACGCATCCACGTTGGGGGCGAAGTCCTTCTCGCGGGGCACCTCGACCACGGGCGTCTCGACCATAGAGGCATAGAGCCCGTAGACAGAGAAGGTGGGCGGGCAGCTCACGAGGGCGTGCCCCGCCCCGCCAAACGCCAGGAAGAAGTTGAAGAGGAGCTCATCGCCGCCGTTGCCAACGATGACCTGCTCGGGAGCCACGCCGTGCCAGGCGGCGAGCTTCTCGCGCAGCTCTCCCGCAAGCGGGACTGGATAGCGGTTCCAAGCGGCCTCGGCAACGGCCGCCGCGAGCGCCGGCTTGACCTCGGGTGGGATGCCGTAGTTGTTCTCGTTGGCCGAGAGAATCACCTCGACGGGTGAGAACGCCGGGTCGTACGGCTCGAGCGCCGCGGCGGACGGGCGCATGAGGGCGCGCACCTCTGGTGTGATGCCAGCCATGTCTCCCCTACCCCTCGTACCCGGGGAGCTTGGGCACGCCCGGCTCGTCGAGCTGCTGCGGCCACGCGGTGCGGGTGGCGCCCTCACAAGCGGCAGCCGCGTCCGAGAAGCCCTTCTCGCCCTCCTCGGCAAGCTTCACGCGCAGCCCGGCGGAAAGCGCGTGCGCCCAAAGCCCCTCGGCCTGGGCCATAGCCTGGACGGCCGGGGCGTCGGCAAGAAGGCCCTGCGGCGTGTAGGAGATGACGCTCGAGCGCTTCTGGAAGTCGTAGACGCCCAGGGGGTTGGAGAAGCGCGCGGTTCCACCGGTGGGAAGCGTGTGGTCGGGGCCGGCAACGTAGTCTCCCAGGGGCTCCGAGCTCCAGGCGCCCACGAAGATGGCGCCCGCGTTGCGCACGGACCCGAGAAGCGACATGGCATCCTCGCAGTGCAGCTCGAGGTGCTCGGGCGCGACCACGTTCACGGCCTCGACGGCTTCTGCCAGCGTCGCGGCAACAACCACCACGCCGCAGTCGTCCAGCGAGGCGCGCGTGACCTTCTCGCGCGGGCTCTGCGAGACGAGGCGCTCGACGGCATCGAGGACGCGGTCTGGCAGCGCGACATCGCAGGTCACGAGGTAGCAGGAGGCCATGGGGTCGTGCTCGGCCTGGGCCATGAGGTCTGCCGCAACCACGACCGGATCTGCGGAGGCGTCTGCAAGGACGCATACCTCGGACGGGCCGGCAATCATGTCGATGCCCACATCACCGGAGACGTGACGCTTCGCGGCCGCCACGTACGCGTTCCCCGGGCCCACGACCTTGTCGACTCGAGGGATGGACTCGGTGCCATACGCCACGGCGCCTATCGCCTGGGCGCCACCTACGGCATAGGCCTCGTCGACGCCCACCACCGAGGCTGCCGCCAGCGTGTATGCGGAGAGCGTGCCGTCGTGCTGGGGCGGGGTCACCATGACAACGCGGCGGACGCCCGCGACCTTGGCCGGGATGGCGTCCATGAGTACGGTCGAGGGGTACTGCGCGCGGCCACCCGGCACGTAGATGGCCACGGAGTCGAGCGGCGTCACCTTGACGCCCAGGATGGTGCCGTCGGGCCGCGTCTCGAACCAGGAGTTCTCGCGCTGGCGCTCGTGGAACTCGCGAATCCGACGGTACGCGCGGCGCAGGGACGAGAGGAACTCCGCATCCACCATGCCTGGCGCGGCGTCCACCAGCTCCTGCGGAACGCGGAAGTCACTGGGGCAGGCGCCGTCGAAGCGCTTGCAGTACTCGCGGACGGCTGCGTCGCCCCTCTCGCGCACGTCATCCACGATGGCGGCGGCGCTCTCCATCACCTCGTGCGGAAGCGCCCCCGAGCGGTTGAGGTCTGCCTGCGTGAGCGCCTGTCCGGCGGCCAGCGGCGCACCATCGATATGGACATAGTCATTCGGGTCA
>ERZ773013.1681-NODE-1681-length-12807-cov-3.323087_pt1 | contig 12807 bp, 9 predicted proteins | sample MGYA00511670_ERZ773013 | MGnify/ENA primary metagenome ERZ773013 (study PRJEB29015, sample SAMEA2738120) | human oral metagenome | biome: human oral; feature: human-associated habitat; material: saliva | place: China | collected 2257 ...
GAGAGCAGAGGGCGGAGAGGCACCACCTTGAGACCAATGCAACCACAGCCCGCCAAGCGGGAGAGGCCAGCACCGTTGCAGCGGCTTCTCTCTGGCCCTCGTTCTCGTTTGTCATTCCCGACTTCGGTGCGCGGGAGAACGCTGAACCCGCCAACTCAGAGCTGCCTCCCACGCTTCAGGAGCTGCGCCGGCTTGAGGGGGAGGGCCTTCGCCTTGGCGAACTCTTCTGCCGTCAGGCACGGCTTGCGGCGGACTACGAGGACAATTCCCCGTTCGAGGGCTTCCATCCCTATCGTTACCTGCCAACCTACAAAGACCTTGGGAACCGTGAGCTACGTGGCTACTTCACGTGGCGCACCGAGTGGCGTTTGGGGACGGCCCTCGACGTGCCCGCTACTTATGCCACAATCCTTGCTTTCGAGCTGATAAATGGCGTGGGTGCCGTGCCCGGGGCAGAGGCCCTCGCATCCCTGCGCAAGCTCGAGCGGTGTTGCGCCGAGCAGGATGCACGGGGCATTGGGCCAAGCGTGACCATGGACCTCAGGCGCTGGGAGCGGGACTATGCCATCTGCATGGGGCTCGACGTGCGCCAGGCGGTGCCGGAGTCAGAGCGCCTGTTTGGCGCGGGAGTCGAGACCCTTCGGGCCATGGAGCGGGCGGAGCTTCTCTCCCGTGGCCTTGTGGAGAAGAAGCCGGGGGAGGAGACGACTGCCCCATCGGACGACGAGGTCCTGGTAGCCATGGGAAACGTCTCGACCACGGACATCTTTCGCTCGCCGTTTGCCCGTTCCCACCGGAAGTCCTTTGCCGCCGTGGCTGCGGCCGTGGCGCGTCGCATGGCCGTTCACTGCAACCGCCGCAGAAAGACCGGCTGGGTAGATGGCCTGGTGGGCTATCGCACGTCGTGGCCGTTCACGCCGCTCGCGGGCGTCCCGCTTGACCACGGCTGGGAGGGCCCGGAGCGCACCATCCGCATATGCCCCGGCCAGACGGTGGGCTTCCGCTTTGGGCGCTGGACGGAGCGGCTTGCCTACTCCACTACCGAGCACAGCCGCGACCTCGCGCGCCTCCTTCGCGCGATAGACCGCCAGATGCGAATCGACTGGGAGTTCGGTCATCCCCTCAAGGAGCAGAAGCTGCCTCGCTACCTGGAGAAGATGGTCGTCGAGGAGAGCCGTGCCCAGCGCGAGCGAGAGGTGGAGGCAGAGCGCCGCCGCTTCAAGGTCGACCTCTCCAAGCTGGGTGGCATTCTCAGCGCGGCAGCCGTCACGCGCGAGGCGCTGCTCGTGGACGAGGAGCGCGAGGGGTACGTGCCTGTCGATGCCGCAGCGGAACCCGCAGAAGCTCCGGAGGTGCCAGAGGCCGCAGCCGTGCCAGCGCCTGCGCCAATTCCGGCCGCAGCGCCCGCGCCCCAAGCCGCTCAGCCAGGCCATGGCCTCACAGACCAGGAGAGTGCGATTCTCGCCGCACTTCTCGGCCACCGGAAGGTGGGGGTCCCGGCGGGAACGTCAGTCGACATGCTCGTCGACTCCATAAACGATAAGCTCTTCGACCTGGTGGGAGACACGGTGCTGGAGTTTGGCGACGATGGCCCCACAATCGTCGAGGACTACGAGCAAGACCTGAGAGGATACCTACAGCCATGATGCAAGCAACTGCAGAGCAGACGCCTCGCGTCCCCAGGCGCATCGCGCAGGTGATCATCAACTCCCTGAAGGGAGGCGTCGTTCCTCGCGTGGGCCTGCCCTACATCACCGTGGGCCGCGACCGCGAGGTGGCCGCCCTCCTCCACGACCTCGATCTTGTGGCCGACGGCGGCGCTGGCTTCCGCTTCCTTGTGGGCCGCTATGGCAGCGGAAAGAGCTTCCTTCTCCAGACCATCAGAAACCACGCCATGGGCAGGGGCTTTGCGGTGGCAGACGCGGATCTCTCGCCGGAGCGTCGGCTCCAGGGCACGGGAGGGCAGGGCCTCGCCACTTACCGCGAGCTCATCCGCAACCTCAGCACTAAGACCAGGCCCGAGGGTGGTGCCCTCAACCTGGTGCTCGACCGTTGGGTCTCGAACGTGCAGTCCCAGGTGACGCTCGAGGACGGTCTCTCTCCCGAGGACTCCGCCTTCGCGGACGCCATGGAGCGGAGGATCATGGGCACCATGGCCTCGGTGCAGGAGCTGGTCCACGGCTATGACTTCGCGCGACTCCTCACGATGTACTGGCGCGCCCACCTTGAGGGGGATGACGAGACCAAGGCCAACGTCACCAAGTGGTTCCGCGGCGAGTACCGCAACAAGACCGAGGCCAGGCGTGAGCTTGGCGTGGGCATCGTGATCGGTGACGATGACTGGTACGACTACCTCAAGATCCTCGCGACCTTCCTCGTTGGCGCGGGCTACAAGGGGCTCGTCATCCTTCTCGACGAGATGGTGAACCTCTACAAGATCCCCAATGCGGTGAGCAGGCAGTACAGCTACGAGAAGGTGCTCACCATGTACAACGACACGCTCCAGGGCAAGGCGCATCACCTGGGCATCATCATGAGTGGCACGCCCCAGGCCGTGGAGGACAGGCGTCGTGGCCTCTACTCGTACGAGGCGCTTAGGAGTCGCCTTACGCAGGGGCGCTTCTCGCAGGACGGACTAGTGGACATGCTGGCGCCGGTCATTCGCTTGGAGCCGCTCACCCACGAGGAGCTGCTGGTGCTCGTCGAGAAGCTCGCGGATATCCACGCGGGGCTCTTTGGCTACCAGCAGAAGATCACCCAGGCGGAGCTCGTGCGCTTCCTCGAAACCGAGTACGGCCGCGTTGGCGCGGACACGCATCTCACGCCGCGCGAGGTCATCCGCGACTTTGTCGAGATGCTCTACATCCTCTCCCAGAACCCCGGCGTTACGGTGGAGCAGCTCCTCGGGAGCGAGCAGTTCTCCTCGCCGGTGAAGTCGCCCGCCGAGCAGGGCGCGCCATCTCCTGGTGGAGCGGGCGGGGCAGCTGCTGCCGGCCAGGACGAGTTTGCAGAGTTCGACATCTAGGCCGCCATGGACGCATTCGACCGCTATGCACCGTTCATCCAGGACTTCATCTACGACCACGACTGGCAGAACCTGCGGGCCGTGCAGGTTGCTGCTGCAGACGCCATCTTCAACACCGACGAGAACGTCCTGCTCACCGCATCAACCGCATCGGGCAAGACCGAGGCTGCCTTCTTCCCCATACTGACGGAGCTCTGGGAGGACCCGCCGGCCTCGGTGGGCTGCGTGTACATCGGACCGCTCAAGGCGTTGATTAACGACCAGTTCCTGCGCCTCGAGGACCTCTGCACCGAGGCGGACATCCCTGTGTGGCACTGGCATGGTGACGTCTCCCAGTCGCACAAGGCCAAGATGCTCAAGCACCCCTCTGGCATCCTGCAGATCACGCCGGAGTCGCTCGAGTCCATGCTCCTCCACCGCCACAACGACATCCCACGCATCTTTGGCGACCTGCGCTTTGTCGTGATTGACGAGGTGCACTCGCTCCTGCGTGGCGACCGTGGCGGGCAAACGCTCTGCTGCCTCGAGCGTCTCTCTCGTCTGGCTGGGGTGGTGCCGCGGCGCATCGGCCTCTCCGCGACGATCGGTGACCCCGAGGCGACCGGCGCATACCTATCTGCGGGCACGGGCCGTGGGTGCGTCATTCCCCGGCTGGACGCGCCACGCGAGCGTCGGCGCCTCTCGATGGAGCACTTCTTTGTGAGCGGTCCGCAGGCCCCAGAGCGTGGCGAGGACGGTCTGGGCCATGGTGGCGGCGCGCAACCGGCGGAAGCAACGTACGAGATGCCCCGGCAGACGGCTGCCGAGGAGCGCGTGCCCAGCCGAGAGGAGCGCGCGGAGGACGTCTCGCCAAGCGCCACTGCGCCCCAGACGGAGCAGCCGGAACCCGAGGCCCCTACCGACAGGGCACCCGTCTTCGCGGACCCTGGACTTGCCTACGTCTTCGAGCACACGCGCGGGCGCAAGTGCCTGGTCTTCGCCAACTCCCGCGAGGAGTGCGAGGCCGTGACAACAACGCTTCGTCAGTACTGCGAGGCGGTGGGGGAGCCGGACCGCTTCCTCATCCATCATGGAAACCTCTCCGCGAGCTTTAGGCAGACGGCCGAGGAGTTCATGCGCGACGAGGACGCAAACCTCACCACGGTTACCACCTCGACACTTGAGCTGGGTATCGACATTGGGCGCTTGGAGCGGGCGTTCCAGATTGATGCTCCGTTCACGGTGAGTTCGTTCTTGCAGCGTATGGGGCGCACCGGCAGGCGCGGCCAGCCGAGCGAGATGTGGTTCGTGATGCGAGAGGACGAGTCCGAGGCCAGAGCGCTTCTCCCCGAGACGGTTCCATGGAAGCTCCTGCAGGGCATCGCCCTCGTCCAGCTCTACGTGGAGGAGCGCTGGGTCGAGCCGCCGCAGCTGGACGACCTGCCATACAGCCTGCTCTACCACCAGACCATGGCGACGCTTGCCTCGACGGGCGAGCTATCGCCGGCAGACCTGGCGCGCAGGGTGCTCACGCTCTCTCCCTTCCATCGCGTGACGGCAGACGACTACCGCGCGCTGCTGCGGCACCTCGTGGAGACCGACCAGATCGAGCGTACCGAGACGGGTGGCCTGATCGTGGGCCTTGCGGGCGAGCGCGTGACGAACGACTTCCGCTTCTATGCCACTTTCGCGGAGGACGAGGAGTTCGCCGTGCGCTCCGAGTCCCAGGAGCTGGGAACCATAGTTCAGCCGCCTCCGGTTGGGGAGCGCATTGCAATCGCGGGGGCCGTCTGGGTGATCGAGGAGATCGACTACAAGCGCCATCTCATCGAGTGCACGCAGGTGAAGGGCAAGGTCCCGGCGTACTTCGGCATGTGCGCGGGTGATGTGAACACCCGCGTGCTGGAGCGCATGCGAGACGTTCTCCGCGAGACACGCGACTATCCCTATCTGCGCACGAATGCCCGTGCGCGCCTGGCCCAGGCGCGTCATGTGGCTGCGCTTGCCCATTTGGCGTCGGAGCCGCTCGTGTGCGTGGGCGGAACCTCGTGGTGCCTTCTGCCATGGCTGGGGAGCTATGCCTTTCTCGCCCTCGAGCGCTTCCTCAAGATTCGTTGCGCAGAGAAGCTCGGACTCAAGGGGCTGGACTCCTCGCGTCCCTACTTCATGCAGTTCACGATGAGTGCAGACGCTCGGACGTTCTACCGCGTGGTGAAGGAGGAGGCAGCTCGTCCGCTTGACCCTATGGAGCTGGTCTATCCCGGCGAGGTGCCTCGCTTCGACAAGTACGACTGCTTTGTTCCCGACGAGCTGGTGCGCAAGGGCTTCGCATACGGAGTGCTGGACGTTGAGGGTATGCTCGAACGTATCCTTTCCTGGCCGGACGCGCCAGGATGTGACATGCTCTCTCTTCCTGGCACAAATCTGTCACCAATCTGACGAGAACAAGTGTTCTCATCTATGATATGATGTCCCTGCAAGGGGTGGAGGTGCCCGGAGGTCCCCACTGGCACGTGGCATTGCGCCTCCTCCTTGCAATCAACGCTCGGGCGTGGTCGGCGACGGCCGGCCTCCTGTCGGTTGTTTGGGGTTTGGGGGCTATCAGATGTCTGGGTACCAGGAGAGTTTGGTCAAGGTCAGCTGCCTGGCAGAGGCAGCGGGCATTTGCAAGGCGTTTGACGAGTGGAACAACCCCTTCTTTGGGATGTATGGCGTGGAGCGAGCGGTGAGGGACGTGAGTCCCGAGCTTCCTTCTCGAGTTGGTGACATGCTCTGCCTGCCTCGCATTCCCATGAGGACGGGCGACCTGTTTGTAGTGTTGTGCGGAGACCGTCATCCCTACCAATGCTGCAGCGGGAGGTGGTTCTACATAGATGGCCTGGCAGACGTCGTGCATGATGACTACGAGGCCTATCTTGTGCCAGTTGACGAGAATGAGGTGCGGTCTTCCTGGAATGATGACCCCCGGCTTGCCCAGCGTTCGTACGTGAACTGGAAGGACTACCTTTCCAACATTGCACAAACCTGGGACAAAGACGAGATAGACCCAAGGGCCCGCTTCTCTGAGGTTGTCTACGGCATCAACGTAAAGCCACCAGCTGATATGGGGGTTGACCCCGATCCCATTTTCGCCATCGCCCGTATGCTCCGAGAGCGTGGGTTAACGGGGGCGGTAATCAACGGGAGAATCTCCATGGAGGACATCATGCAGAGGATGCGCGGGGCGTGATTGCAAGAATCGGTCCTGCCCCCATGCCTCCTCTTTGGCCGCATGGCAAGTCGTGTCTGGTGCCGGGGGATGCTCTTTGGGTTGCCTAGGTGCGCCTCCTCCGATCCTCGCGCTTCGCCTCCATGTCATCGAGCTTGCGCTCGTCTTCTTGGTACTGTTCTACTGGCATGGGCTTAACGTGGAGCCCCTCTGCCCAGTTGCCGCTCTCGTTTTTCTTGAGGTGCCGGTAGCCTACAACCGAGAAGACCAGGGCTCCCGCAAAGTTCACCAGAAGGTCCTTCATGGTGTCGATGAGTCCGATGTCGAGGTAGCCGTTGATGGTCGTGGCCTCGCCCGTGGCTGTGGTTATCGTGATTGTCGCAATGTCGTTGATCTGGATGCGGTCCCCCTCGTTCGCGGGGTCGAGCGCCACGGAGGATATGTTCGTGACGAAGGTGTCCTTCTGCATGTCCATCCCAAAGAAGGTGTCGAAGCCAAACTCGACAAACTCCCAGAGGACACCGATGGTCATCGAGAAGCAAAAGGCAACCAGCGTTACATAGACAGGGGAGAGGTTGACGTTCTTGCTCGACCTGTTGAGAAGGTCGACTAGAGAGAAGCCAATGGCCGCGCAGAGGAAGCCGTTGAGCGTGTGGAGGATGGTATCCCAGCCAGGAATCAGCACGTAGTAGTGGTCAATCTCGCCGAGGATCTCTGCGGCGAAGATGAACGAGTAGATTATTGCCTGGAAGAGGCCGGGAATTTCTATGCGGGCCATGCCCTCTACAAGCGAGGGCACGAGGAAAAGGACGAGCACCAGTATCGAAATCGCCACGCCCTCCCATCGCTGGGTCATGATGCAGCGAATGAGTGTGACGAGAACGAGCACCCTGAGAACCGAATAGAGGATGAAAGTGCGGCGATTGAGCGCTATGCGGTTCTTCAGACGGCGAATGATTGACTGGAGCTTGCCCTTTGGCATAAGACACTCCCTTCACGGTTCAACATGTGATGAAAGTAATCCTAGACTACATGGGAGAGCCCACGAGGCTCTTCTCGACAGCACCCGGCTAGCGCTGGGCGGCTTCCCCTTACGACTTCGTCGAGAATTACTGTGGACCGTGAACGTGCTGCGCATCCGGTGGGTAATAACCGAATGCATGACATCGCGCATGGTGCCGTCACCTGTTCAAGAGGGGGGTATTGTTCATGGAGGAGAACAGCGTGGAGCTGGTTGTGGTCCCGACGACCGCAAAGAAGGAAGCTCCAATCATCCAAGCAAGGCTGCGGCACAAGATCCTCAAGATGCCGGAGGAATCCTGGAAGGCGAGTGGCATTCGCATCTTTGGCCGCAAGATCCGCTCGTTGGTCTACACCACCGACCTCGCGGTCATCAAGAACTGCGATGCCGACGCCGTCTTCGCCATCTACCCTTTTACTCCGCAGCAGTCTATTTCGGAGGCCATCATCGACGCGTCGAGCATCCCGGTCTTCTGTGGCATTGGTGGTGGCACAACGCGCGGCGTGCGCACGGTGACCCTCGCGCATGACGTGGAATGCCAGGGTGCCATGGGCGTGGTGCTCAACTCGCCCATCTCTAATGTCAACCTCCGTGCCGTGTCTCTCGCTATTGACATCCCTACGGTCATCACCGTTGTGAGCGCCGATACCGACATTGCCGCACGAATCGATGCTGGTGCGGCAATCATCAACGTCGCTGGCGGCAAGGACACGCCGACCATCGTGAGCAAGATTCGCGAGAAGTTCCCGGACGTCCCCATCATCGCGTCGAGCGGCGGCACTGAGGAGTCTACGCGCGCCACGGTTGAGGCGGGGGCGAATGCCGTCACATACACCCCACCCGCACCGGCCATTCTCTTCAAGCAGATGATGGCACAGTATCGTAGCCCCGCTTCCACTGCAGAGCAGCCCCAGCACACTGCGCTCGAAGTGCTTCAGGCAGCGGGGCTCTGGCACGACCGGAACGGACAGAATCAGTAGGGGTATGGCCTGGCGCGTGGCCAGAATCCAGCTTGCCAGCAGACCAGAGGACCGGGAGACCGTTTGTCCCCAGCCCTTTCAGGTTCCGCGCAATGTCGTGGCTATGGGATGGCGAGCGGTCTTTTCGGGGGCACAAACCCTCCGAGGGGGGAAAGACTTCTCCGCAAGTCGGCGCGGGAGCGCCGTGTGCGAAAGGGGGAGTCTCATATGCGCGAAGAGACATCGGTCAAGAGACATCGGTCAAGACCCAACAAACTGCTATCCCAGCCTCCTTGTGCGGGGACGTCGACTCGCGCTCTGTCGCCCATTGGTGGAGGCGTCCGGTCTCCTCAACGTCTCGCTCCTCCAAGGCCGTCTGTGTGCTGGCGGCCGCGTTTGCTGATTATCTTAGCCATGGCATTGGGGTACATTGTTAAGCGTCAAGCCCTCAAAGGCAGTTGCGGAGGAGCTTGGCAATGCTGGGACTGCTTACGAGGAGACAAGCCAAGCCCAGGCGGCAGACGATTCTTCCGGCCAGCAGTCATCCGCAGACAATGGCTCGGATGTTCGAAGCATGGGGCAGGTCTCGGCTACCGTCCCTGATTCCATGGGGCCGCATATGCAGCCTGCGATGGAATCCTCTGCGTCCCTCTCGCTTGCTGCGGCCTACGTCTCGGAGGGAGGAGCAGGACGAGTCAGCGGATTGCTCCGGTGACGATGACGCAACGCGCAAAGACGCAGCCAACGAGCTCAACGGCGAGGTCCTCACCTCTACGGGCAATGGCGCAGCCGTGCAGGTGGGCGCTGGCGAGTCCCTTGCGGTACAGGGCTCGACCATCATCGCGCTTGCCACCACTGGATCATCTGCGCTGAGCGTCTCTGACGGCGGCGTCGCAGACGTCGCGGCAGCCTCGACGCTCTCTGCGCGTGGCGAGAATTCCACCGCACTTGCATGCACTGGCACGGGCTCCGTTGCCTGCCTGAGCGACTCGTCTGCCTATGCCCCTGGCGAAAAGTGCGCCGCTATCGCCGCATCTGATGGCGCAATCGTCTCGATGGAACGCGGAAGCCTTGAGGCCACGTTGGGTGCCGTGGTGCGCGCCGAGGGTCCGGCAGCAACGTCTCTCTCGTCGACGCACAGATTCTCTTGACAGGCTCCCTTGCTGGGCTCTGCGGCAACGTGACCCTCTCGCTTGACGGCGTCACCTCCGCAAGCTCCCATGCAGCGGCGATCTACGTTGCTGCTGGCGTGCCAACCTTGCAGCTCGCCAACGGATCCGTCGTACGAGGGACCATCGTGATTGCGGATGGTGCGGACATCGACATCCAGACCGACGCGACCTCGCGCACCGACGGTCGCATCGTGTACCTCTACGAGTGCCGCCTAGACAGGCCGGGCGCTATACTTGCAACCCGAACATGGTTGCGGAAGGCGGCGCGTGGACGCGCCGTTCGTGGCCGCGACCAGATGCGCCCGAGCGGCGCGGAAGGAGCATCGCATGGCACAGCGGGTTCAGGGAACCGAGGACCTCTTTGGCGGCTATATGCGCGCCTGGCAGCACATGCAGGACGTGGCGCGCGACCTCTTTGGCGCTTACGGCTTCGATATGGTCGAGACTCCCGCAATCGAGCAGGTGGACACCTTTGTCCACGGTATTGGCGAGTCCACGGACGTCGTGCGCAAGGAGATGTTCCGCGTGGTCTCTGGCGCGCTCTTCGAGAACCTGCTTGGGCAGGGTTCCGAGGCTGGCCTCAAGCCCAAGCAGCGCCTTGCCATGCGCCCCGAGGGCACGGCCGGCGTGGTGCGTGCAGCCGTGGAGAACAACATGGTTCCCCAGGGTGCCGCGCCCGCAAAGCTGTGGTACGCCGAGGCCATGTTCCGCGGCGAGCGTCCCCAGAAGGGCCGTCTGCGCCAGTTCCACCAGGTGGGTGTCGAGTGGCTGGGCGCCGCGGACCCGGCGGCGGACGCCGAGTGCATCGTCATGCTCATGGAGTACTACAAGCGTCTTGGCTTTGATTCCTCTCCCCTGAAGCTCTCCATCAACTCGATGGGCGATGCCGTGTGCCGTCCCGCTTATCGCGAGAAGGTGCGCCAGTTCATTCTCGACCACGCGGACGAGATGTGCGAGGACTGCCTCGAGCGAGCGGAGATTAACCCGCTGCGCAGCTTCGACTGCAAGAACGACCACTGCCGCGAGGTCATGCGCGACGCCCCTCTCGCCAAGGACAACCTCTGCGACGACTGCGCCGAGCACTACGCACAGGTAAAGCGCTATCTCGACGCCGCAGGCGTTTCTTACGTGGAGGATCCCACCCTCGTGCGCGGCCTTGACTACTACACGCGCACGGTCTTCGAGGTGGAGGCCGTGGACGGCGGCGTTGGCGCCATCGGAGGCGGTGGCCGCTACGACGGGCTCATGGAGCTCGAGGGCGGAAAGCCCACGCCAGGCATCGGGTTCGCCGTGGGCTTCGAGCGCATCGCCCTCGCGCTTGCCGCGCAGGGTGGCTCGCTCGAGACGCCTCAGCCCGGATGCGTCTACGTGGCCGGGACTTCGGCGGACGAGCGCGAGGCTGTCTTCTCGGCTACGCTCGCGCTTCGTCAGGCGGGTGTGCGTACCGAGGCCGACTACCAGGGTCGCTCGCTCAAGAGCCAGTTCAAGCAGGCCGACAAGCTCGGGGCGCGCGTCTGCGTGGTCATCGGGCCCGATGAGGTGGCGGCCAACGCCGTGACCCTTCGCGACATGGAGACGCACGAGCAGACCCAGGTTCCTGCTGCGGAGCTCGTCTCTGCGGTGACTGAGCGTCTGGCGAAGTAGCGCGGCTGCGGCGTATATTCTAGGCCGCATGCGTGTGCCCCCTGGCACCAACTGGCGCGGGGGGCACATTCCTTCTCGCGCGCTATGGCCTCTCTGCCCTCCGTCGTGCCCCCTGTGCAGAGAATAGCTCCTTTTCTTAATCGCCGGCTACGTTTCCGCAGGTCGCCGGAACTAGTTTTAAGAGAAGGAGCTATTCTCCTCCAGTGAGGGTATGCGCCGAACGCGTGCCACGAGCGTGCCACGAGAGTGCTACAAGAGGGGGGTGGCGATCGGCTGAGCGTAAAACACATAACAAGCATGGCGTAAAATATATAATGAAGATGGCGTAAAATCTATAATATAGCTTTCCAAATAGAACGGCATGGGTTCGTTTCAGTCATTCTGGCAGGAGAACGATGACACAAACTCTTCAGTCCGGCACTCTCATTCCGCAGGGATATCGCCCGCGGCTAATTGAACGTCGGCTTGACGCTCTAATGAGTGCTTTCGGCTGTGTAGAAATTACCGGACCTAAGTGGTGTGGAAAGACATGGACATCCCTGTCAAGGTCGGTGAGCGCTACTCGGTTGGATGATCCTGCCCAGCGTGAAGCGGCACAGATGGATCCCATGCTTGCTCTAATAGGAGACGAGCCCCATCTCGTGGACGAGTGGCAGGAGGTTCCAGAAGTCTGGGATGCAGCTAGACGACGTGTTGACGAGGCGGGTAATCGTCGTGGGATGCTACTTCTTACGGGGTCAACGTCTCTCTCCAAAGAGCGGCGTGAGAAAGTTCGTCATCCTGGTACCGGAAGGATCGCTCGCCTCTCCATGCGTCCGATGTCACTTTTCGAGTCTGGAGACTCGAGCGGACTGGTCTCATTGGGTTCGCTGCTTGCAGGCAAGCCCCTTGTTCCAACTAGTAAGCCTTCAGACCTTGAAGACGTCGCCCGCTGGTGTTGCAGGGGCGGCTGGCCAGCCAACCTTGGGCTTTCCGATGATGCAGCTTTCGAAACTTCTGCGCAGTATCTTCGCTCCGTACTCGATACAAACATTTTGGATGAGGGCCGTTCTCCTCGTACTGCTTTGGCGCTCATGCGTGCACTCGCCGCAAATGAAAGCCAAGCAGTTACGTACAAGACTCTCCAGCGTGATATGACAGAGGACGAGAGCGCGCCGGATGTGCTCACCATCGCTTCCTATCTTGAGCTGTTTGATCGACTCCATCTCACGGAAGAGATCAGAGGCTGGGAGCCGCCCATGCGCGCTAAGGCACGTGTGCGGGTGAAGCCCAAGCGGTACTTCTGCGACCCCTCACTGGCTGCAGCCCTTTTGGGGGCTACTCCAGAGCGGCTGTTATTCGACATGCAGACGTTGGGGCTGCTCTTTGAGAATCTCGTGATTCGGGATCTGCTGGTCTTCCTCTCGACATATTCCGGAATCGACAATCATCTCTCTTACTATCGCGACGAGAAGGGTCTGGAAACGGATGCCGTAATCGAGTCTGGTGGAAGATGGGCGGCTGTGGAAATTAAGCTCAGCGACACCAAGGCGGACGAGGCAGCCGAGAACCTGAAAGCCTTGCGGCGTAAGGTGCTATCTAGCGACGCCGGGAAGAATCCAGAGCCGGTTTTCCTCGCTGTGGTGGTGGGGCGTGGGAGCTTGGCGTACAAACGTAGCGATGGGGTCCTGGTAATTCCAGCCTCACTCTTGGGGGCGTAACTGGCGATTGCTGCTTTGTGTGCCCCCGCGCAGAGTAATATGCTCCTGTGCAGAGAATAGCTCCTTTTCTTAATCGCCGGCTACGTTTCCGCAGGTCGC
>ERZ773013.1684-NODE-1684-length-12796-cov-3.173927_pt1 | contig 12796 bp, 12 predicted proteins | sample MGYA00511670_ERZ773013 | MGnify/ENA primary metagenome ERZ773013 (study PRJEB29015, sample SAMEA2738120) | human oral metagenome | biome: human oral; feature: human-associated habitat; material: saliva | place: China | collected 2257 ...
GTGGGGTGATACTAAGCGGAACCCCGAATTTGGGCCGGCAACCGCAATTTTAGAGCAGAGTGACACCTTCAATGTCTTTGGAGGGGCGTTTTACAGCTGCTGCGATAAAGAAGGAAGGCCCCTCCGCAACTCTAGTTGCGGAGGGGCTCCCATTACTCGACTTGCTCTGCGCTTACACGTAGAAGAGCATCTTGTTGTAGCTCGGGACGGGCCAGTAGTCGTGACCGCAGACCTTCTCCATGTCATCGACAGCGGTGCGCAGCGTGGTCATCGCGGGGATGACGACGTCACGGTAGCAGTCGTCGGCAGCCTGCGGATCCTCAAGACCCTTGGCCTGTGCATTCTTGGCCTCGAGGTCGTCAACGGCATCGGAGATAGCGTTGATGCCGTCGGTGAGGACGCTCACCATCTTCTTCTCGGCCTTGGCGTCGATGCCCAGCTCGGCCTTGGTTGCGACGCTCGTGGCGATATCGCCGGAGTAGTCGAAGAGGGCAGGCAGGTACATGTGGCGCGTCATGTAGACCATGGTGTTGGCCTCGATGTTGAGAAGCTTGGCGTACTGCTCGGCCTTCGCCACGTAGCGGGCATGAACCTCGGGCTCACTAAGGACACCGTACTTCTCGAAGAACTTGATGTTCTCGGGCTTGGCCAGCGCAGGCAGGGCGTCGGGCGTGGTCTTGAGGTTGGGCAGGCCGCGACGGGCCGCCTCGGTCTCCCACTCCTCGGAGTAGCCGTTGCCGTCGAAGAGGATGCGCTGGTGATCACGGAAGGTGTGACGCACGAAGCGCATGGCAACGGTGGTGAAATCCTCGTCGGCGCGGTCGGCGACGTAGTCGACGAAGCGCTCGCACTGCTCGGCGACAGCGGTGTTGAGGATGACGTTGGGGTCAGAGAGGTTCTGCTGGCTGCCGCACATACGGAACTCGAACTTGTTGCCGGTGAAGGCAAACGGAGAAGTGCGGTTGCGGTCGGTGTTGTCGCGCAGGACCTCGGGCAGCTGCGGGACGCCAAGATCGATGGACTCACGATCGTGGGCCTCAGGCTGCTCCTTCTTTACGAGCGCCTCGACGATAGGCGTGAGAGCGTCGCCCAGGAAGACAGAGATAATTGCCGGTGGCGCCTCGTTGGCACCGAGACGGTGGTCGTTACCCGCAGAGGCAACAGACATGCGCAGCAGGTCCGCATGCTCGTCGACGGCGGCCACAAGGCAGGCGAGGAAGACCAGGAACTGGAGGTTGTCCTGAGGGTCGTCGCCCGGCTCAAGGAGGTTCTTGTTGTCGGCGCAAAGCGACCAGTTATTGTGCTTGCCGGAGCCGTTCACATAGTTGAAGGGCTTCTCGTGCTGCAGGCAGACCAGGCCATGGTGGGAGGCGATGAGCTTCATCTTTTCCATGGTGAGGAGGTTGTCGTCGATAGCAAGCAAGCCTTTCTCGAAGATGGGGGCGAGCTCGTGCTGGCTCGGTGCGACCTCGTTGTGCTTGGTCTTCGCAGCGATGGCGAACCCCCAGAGCACGTCGTCGAGCTCCTTCATGAAGGCGTTGACCGTCGGGCGGATGGCGCCGAAATAATGCTCGTCGAGTTCCTGCCCTTTGCAGGGAGGCGCCCCGAAGAGCGTGCGGCCGCACATGATGAGGTCCTGGCGTTTGGCGTAGACCTCCTCGGGTATGAGGAAGTATTCCTGTTCGTTGCCGACGTTGACCTGGATGCTCGACGGATGCTTGCCGAAGAGCGCGAGCACGCGCTTGGATTGCTTTTCGATGGCCGAGATGGAACGCAGAAGCGGCGTCTTCTTGTCGAGCGCCTCGCCGGTGTAGCTGATGAAGGCCGTGGGGATGCAGAGGACCTCGTCCTTGATGAAGGCGGGGCTGGTGGGATCCCAGACCGTGTAGCCGCGGGCCTCGAAGGTGGCGCGAAGGCCGCCGGAGGGGAAGCTCGAGGCGTCGGGCTCGCCCTGGACCAGCTCCTTGCCGGAGAAGGTCATGAGCACGGAGCCATCGCCGTTGGGGGAGATGAAGCTGTCGTGCTTCTCGGACGTGATGCCCGTAAGCGGCTGGAACCAGTGGGTGTAGTGCGTGGCACCCTTCTCGAGGGCCCACTCCTTCATGGCGTGTGCGACCTCGTTGGCGATGTCGATGTCGAGAGGCGCGCCCTCCTTGATGACCTGCATGAGCTTCTTGTAGGTCGGCTTGGGGAGACGCTCCTGCATGTCCTTGTCGGTGAACAGCAGGCTCCCGTATTCCTCTGAGACCTTGTCCGTTGCCATACTGCCTCTTCTCCTGTCCCTGAACTTTCCCGGAGGCACCGTGCGGGGGTTGCTGCTCGCTGGCGCCCTTGTACGCACACCACTGTACCGTGCCTTTGTTTCCCAATGCTGGAAGAGCTTGTTTCTACGCAATTTCGAAGAGGGGAAGGTTGAGGGACGGGGAGGGACTCGAATGGCGGGGATTTGTGTGCGGCGAAGTCCCAACGGATGGCTGTTGAACTCTGGAAGTGCGCCGAACCGGCCTTCGTTACACGTGGTTTTCGCCGCCATCCAAGTACCGTCGAACGAGCGCCACTGCATCTGGTGCCTATATCAATAACTCAATCTATCTGTAGTACCCACTACCCGACCAACCTTTGAAACCACGTGTAACGAGCGCCAGTTCGGCACGTCGAGAGGCGAAAAAGTGCAAGGCGAGCCAGTTCGATGCAGTCATTCGATTCAGCCAATCGACAGGCTTGCACCAATTTTAGGCCCCTTCATTTCATGACTGGCTGGCCTGAGCGGTTGTTACATGAGCCCGAGCGGCTAATAGGGACAGATATAAAGAAAATTTTCTTTGAAGTTAAGAAAAAACGAAAAAACTTTCTATAATGAGTTACGTACCGGTTGGATCGGCCCAAGGAGACACTCATGACAGAGTATATGAGGCAAGATGGGTTTTACGAAAATGTCGAGAGAATTGGCGTTATGCCGGTAGTCGTCCTCGAGAAAGTTGAGGATGCCGTCCCCATGGGCAATGCCCTCCAAAAGGGTGGGTTGCCTGCAGCAGAGGTAACATTTAGGACTTCCGCCGCAGCAGACTGCATACTCTCTATTGCCACAAGCTGCCCTGATGTTCTGGTTGGTGCGGGCACTGTCCTTAACCTTGATCAGGCAAAGAGGGCAGTGGATGCCGGAGCAAAGTTCATTGTGAGTCCCGGCTTTGACCTCAAGGTTGTTGACTGGTGCCTTGAGAACAAAGTCGACGTGATTCCCGCGGGCGTTACTCCCACTGAGCTCACCGCACTGGTAAACAGGGGCATTGAGGTGACAAAGTTTTTCCCCGCTGGAATCTATGGCGGTCTTAAGGCCATTGATGCTCTGGCATCGGTGTTCGTCGGTCATCGTTTTATGCCTACCGGTGGCGTTAACACCGACAACCTTCGTGATTACCTGACAGACAAGGCAATCATCGCTGCCGGAGGTACGTGGATGGTGAAGCCGGCTCTCTTCCAAAACGGTGACTTCAGCGAAGTGCAGCACAAGTCAGCCGAGGCGGCGCAGGTAGTTCGTGAAATTAGGGGTCTGTAAACACCCCAATCGGTGGAGCAGTGATGCCACTGTCATTCAACCGGCAAATGAGAGGAGCAAGGTCAATGGCTAGTAGCACGACTAAACTCGATAGCGCTATTAAGTTCGGTGCGGGAAGGTATCGTCAGGAGAGTGGGCTTCTCGACCACATCGGCGAAGAGATCCGTCGTTTCGGTCGCAGGGTTCTGGTGGTTTCCGGTCCGCGTGCCTGGGATGCCGTAAAGGATAAGTTCACAGCAAGCATGAATGCAGCAGGCGTTGACTTTCAGCTGGAGGTTTTCGGCGGCTGGTGCTCCTTTGAGGAAGCAAAGGCGCTTGCCGACAAGGCGCATGCATATGGCGCGCAGGAGATAGTTGGCGTTGGTGGCGGTAAGATCATGGACCTCGCCAAGGCAGTTGGGGAGGTGGCAAACCTGGGGACCGTAAACGTGCCCACTTCCGCTTCCACATGTGCACCATTTACTTGCATGAGCGTTATGTATACTCCGGAAGGCGGCAAGAAGCTCAGCTGGAGGTTTGATCACGAGATAGACGCCTGCCTCATGGACATGGATGTCATCGCAGACTGCCCCATCCGCTATAACGCTGCGGGCATTGTAGATGCGATGGCAAAGCGTATCGAGATGCTCAATGGGCAGCCCGCCCTAAAGGAAGAGGATACCCCCATCGATATCTTCTCCGCCTATAGCATCGCGTGCTATACGTATTCAGTGCTTGAGCAGAATGCTCTCAATGCGATTGAGGACAACAGGCAGCACAAGGCTACAAAGACGCTCTATGACGTTGCGTTCATGAATGTCCCGGTGACGGGTGTTATCGCAAACACTACGAAGAGCTTCAAACAGTCGGAACTCGCGCATGTAATCTATGATGGCGTGCGCACGATCTTCACCAAAGAGGCGGCAGAAGCAATTCACGGCGAAATCGTGGGAGTTGGACTGTTCTGCCAGCTCTACTTCAACGGACAGGGGGAGAAGGAGGCAGAGCTGCGCGACTTCATGCGCAAGATGGACATGCCGCTCACGCTCTCCGACCTTGGCATCGAGCCTACAGAGGAGAACATGGACAAGATCGAGGAGTACATCGCGAACTCGCGACACTTCACGAGCACCGATCCCGCAGACCGCAAGCGACTCCACGATGCCGTTCACGAGATGGCATAGGTAGTTTTTCCACGCCTATTCCGCGTTCGCGAGGTTAGGTATCGCGGGCCGAATAGCAAGCAATCCCGGCTGCCAGGGGGGAGGCAGCTGGAACCACTTTATGCTTGGCATGGGAAAAGCCCTGTAACACCCCAACTAGAGCTGCGACATGTAGTTCTCGGGGTTGTCGAGCTTGGTGAGGCTAATCGCGGACCTGATGGCGTGAAGAGACTCTGGAACACCTGGTTTGCGGAACATAACGGTTGTGTAGAGCGAATCGATGAGGGCAAGTTGAGAGATTCTGCTTGAGAGTGACTCCGAACGATACCCCGTCTCCTCCGATGCCGAGAGCAGGATGACATCCGAGAAGCGCTCCAGGTACTTCGAGGGATAGCTCGTCACCGCAATCACCTTGGCGCCTGCGTCCTTCGCAATGCGCGCGATGTCGATTATTCCCTCTGAGAGGCCGGTGTGGCTTATGGCAAAAATGCAGTCATCCTCTCCAAGCAGGGAGGCTTGCATGAGCTGTACGTGGTAGTCTGCGGCGAACTGGACCTCGATAGGGGAGCGAAGGAACTTCTGGTATGCGTCATAGGCAACAGCGTTCGATTCGCCACTGCCATAGAACGAGATGCGCCGTGCATCGAGCAGGAGCTGAACGGCCTTCTCGAGGTCATCCGCATCGAAAAGCTTCGCGGTATCCTCCAGCGACATGATTGACGAGCGAAAAACCTTGCTGGCGATGTCGATAGCGGAGTCATCGCATGAGACGTTCTCGTGGACGGATATCTCCGGGTTGTAAGCATCGGTGAGAAGGTCGTTCCTGAAGTCGCGAAATCCCTGATAACCGAGCTTTTTTGTGAATTTGAAGACAGTGGAGTCCGCAAGACCCAAGGCGGATGCCATCTCGGAGATGGTCATGAGTGAGGCATCATCGGGGTTAGAAATTATGTATTCAGCGATTTCCTTCTCCTTGGAGGAGAAGGAAGGCATCGCAGCCTTGATCTTAAGTAGGACCGAGCTGTTGTGGACGGGCATAACGCACTCCTATGTTTCCGGATAGAGCGCAGCAGGGTGGGAACGTGCCGGCTGTCGGAACATTTACTGTCCTGACTCTCGTGTCTGGGAAAGTGAAAATACATAAACATTTTAGCAGGTAAACAATGCTTTCCGAGCCAAGTGTATAAGAAGTCTCAATCTTCTCATCTCAGCACAACTGCCCGCACAGATGATTCACTGGGTTCGCAATCGTGAAAGAGCGAACCCGAAATAACGTTCACAAAAAATATTTCGCCGTTTATGGAAAATAAAAAAAATTAGTTGGAAAAGCGTCATAATACTTGTCGTTCCGCAACCAAGTATTGCTGACGAGAGGAGCACGATGGGTAGCTATGTTGGAGTCTTTGGTATGGGTGTCATGGGACAGAGTCTCGCCTTGAACATTGCCAGCAAAGGGTACTCCGTTTCAGTCTTCAATAGGCACGGCGAGGCAACAAAGAAGTTCATGGATACCCGTGTCCAGGGTCACGAAGAGCGCATGAAGCTCGTGAGCGATGCGTACGACCTCAAGTCGTTCTGCGACTCCCTCGAGACTCCCCGTAAGATCATCCTCATGGTCAAGGCCGGCCCTGTCGTGGACGCGGTTACCGACGAGTTGCTCCCGTACCTCGAGAAGGGCGACATCGTCATTGACGCCGGCAACACCTATTACAAGGACACCAAGCGCCGCATGGATCACTACGCCGAGATGGGCATCAACTTCTTCGGCGTGGGCGTGTCCGGTGGCGAGAAGGGCGCCCTCGTCGGCCCCTCCATCATGCCCAGCGGGGATAGAAAGCTCTACGACATGTACCTCGCCAAGCTCCTCACCGACATCTCCGCGCACACGGAGGACGGCTCGCCCTGCTGCGACTACATCGGCCCCGAGGGCTCCGGCCACTACGTCAAGATGGTGCACAACGGCATCGAGTACGGCGACATCCAGAACATCGACGAGGCCTACTGGATCATGAAGCGGCTGCTCGGCATGAGCAACGCCGAGATGGCCGACGTCTTCGAGAGCTGGAACAACGGCCGCCTCAACTCGTTCCTGGTCGACATCACGTACAAGATCCTGCGGGAGAAGGACCCCGAGACCGGGGTCGACCTCATCGACCACATCCTGGACGAGGCAGCCCAGAAGGGGACCGGCATGTGGACCGCCATCGACGGCCTCGAGATGCACATGCCCATCCCCACCATGGCCGAGGCGGTCTTCGCCCGCAACCTCTCTGCCATCAAGGGCCAGCGCGTCGAGGCGTCGAAGGCCTTCCCCGAGAGGCCGTCTGCGCACATCGAGGACAGGGACGCCTTCCTTGCCGACCTCGAGCAGGCAGTCTACGCGAACAAGATCATCGCGTATGCACAGGGCTTCCAGCTGCTTTCCGCCGCCTCGGACGAGCACGGCTGGGACCTCAAGCTCGGTGACATCGCGCTGCTTTGGCGCGAGGGCTGCATCATCCGGGCCGGCTTCCTCGACCGCATCAAGTCCGCATACAGCGAGGGGAAGAAGGTCGTGAACCTCATCCTTACGGACGAGTTCCGCGAGGAGATCAGGGCTGCCATTCCGGCTTACCGCCGCGTCGTCGCCAAGGCCATCGAGTGCGGCCTCTACATCCCCACGATGGTTACCTCTCTACAGTATTTCGATGGCTACACCTCGGAGAAGCTCGAGGCGAACATGTGCCAAGCCCAGCGCGACTGGTTTGGCGCTCACACGTTCCATAGAGATGACCGACCGCACGACGAGTCCTTCCATCACGAGTGGGAGAAGCTCGACTAGCTCTGACATGGCGCTGAGATAACCGCTGAAATCCATTTGGTGGCTATACGTCTGTCACGGAGACAGACGTGACGAATGAAAGGTGAGAGTATGAGCGTTACACAAGCACTGCTGATTGCGGTCTTCGTTGCCGCAATCGAGTCCCGAGCCCTTGGCTACGCGACTCTTACGATGAGGTTCTCTCCTCTCATGACGGGTATGTGGGTTGGTCTCGTCCTGGGCAACATGGAGGTGGCTATGGTCACGACTGCCGCCATCCAGCTCATTTACATGGGCGTTGTTGCTCCTGGTGGTCCACTGCCATCTGAGCCTTCGATTTCTGCTGCCGTTGCTGTCTCAGCTGCGGTTATCGGCAACCTTGATCCTAATGCAGCAGTTGCCATTGCTGTGCCCGTTGGTTTGCTTGGTAGCTACCTCTACCAGCTCCGCTTCTTCCTTAACACCTTCGCAATTCAGAAGATGGATATTTATGCGGCTGAAGGCAATAGCCGTAAGCTTGGGTTCTGGATTGGTGCGGTCCCAACGATGATTTCGTTCGCCCTGTTCGTGCCCACCATGTTCATCGCTCTCTTCCTTGGCGCTCCCGTCATCTCCGACTTCATGCACTCCATCAGCAACGGCCCTGTGCTGCACGCCCTTAACACCGTTGGTGGTGGCCTCGCAGCCCTCGGAATTGCTGTCACCATGCACGTCATTGGCAACCAGAAGCTCCTGCCCTTCTTCTTCCTGGGCTACTTCCTGGTCGTTACCGCAAACCAGTTCGCGACTGCAATCAACAACGTGAGCTCCGCAGCTTCCCTGAGCGTCACCATGCCTAGCATCACGACAGTTACCTGGGCTGCCTTTGGCATCATCATCGCCTTCCTGTACACCCTCTTCACTGCAAAGAAGGAAGAGGACGAGGACGAGGATGACGAGGACTAGCCACTAAGACATTGACATCCCCAGTCAAGGCAACCAAGAAGGGAACTAATCATAATGAGTGAAGAGAAGGAAAGCCAGGAGGTCGCAGCCGCGACTGCAGGCGCTACAGAGAAGACCCTCTCCAACGACTATCACGACTATCTGAACGACGAAGGCATGATCGAGGGCGACCCCGCCCTCATGCTGGGCGACGAGAACGCCCCCGAGGAGATTACCAAGCACGACCTGCTCAAGGCTTGGGTCCGTGGTTGGTGGGCCAACGAGGTGCCTCACTCGTTCGACCGTATGATCGCCCCTGCATTCCTCTTTGGCCTTATGCCAATCCTGCAGAAGCTCTACAAGAACAAGGTCATGCTCGGCGAGGCCTATCAGCGTCACATGGTGTTCTTCAACACCCAGGCAATTTGGGGCCAGGGCCTCATCACCGGTATTACCGCCTCGCTCGAGGAGGAGCGCGCCAAGGCCCTTCATGAGGGCAGGGCGGACGAGGCCATTAGCCCGCAGATCATCAACGCGACGAAGGTCGGCCTGATGGGCCCGCTTGCCGGCATTGGCGACTCCATCGACTCCGGTACCGTCCAGTACATCTTCATCGCCATGTTCCTGCCGCTCGCCCAGCAGGGAAGCGCATGGGGCGCTCTGCTTCCTTGGATTTGCTTCACGACCGCAACGTTCATCTATGGTTTTGCTTTCGTCAGGCTCGGCTATAAGATGGGCCGCCGTGCAGCGCTCGAGGTCATGAAGGGTTCCAAGATCAAGGCCGTCGTCGATGGTCTGGGAGTCCTGGGCCTGTTCATGATGGGCATTCTGGCAGCAAGCTACGTCAAGGTGTCCACGCCGATTTCGTTCGAGCTGTCTGGCAAGACCTTCGCCATCCAGACGATCCTTAACGGCATCCTGCCTGGCTTCCTGCCGCTTCTGGCCGTCGTCCTGCTTTACCTGTACTTCAAGAAGAATGGCCTGAAGATCACCAAGGCAATGATTATCTATACGATCGTGCTTCTCGTGCTCGGCCTCGTGAGCGTGCTCTAGAAGCTCACCAGCATTAAGTAACCACCGTCTGTCTATTGGAGGTCCTCCGTTGAAGGAGAGAAGGGCTCTCGTCATCACCCACGGCCACTTTGGCGAGGAGCTTGTCAAGAGCGTCGAGATGATCATGGGCAAGCAGGACTACGTCACGGCAATGGGACTTCTGCCTGGGTGCTCCGTCGATGACCTCAGGGAAAGCGCCTTTGAGGTTCTCGCGAAGAACGATGCCGATGGTGCTGACACCATCGTCTGCTGTGACCTTTTTGGGGGTAGCCCCAGCAATGTTGCGCTTTCCTGCCTCGGAAAGAGCGACTGCAAAGTAATGCTTGGTGTCAACATGCCCATGCTCGTCCAGCTCGCTCAGGACATTCACGATACGGAGGACCTCGACGAACTCGTCAACACTGCCGCCCAGGCAGCTCGGGATGGCGTTGTGGTCAAGGACAGGGCAACCCTGCTCGGTAAGTGACGATTAAGAAGGCAGGTAGTACAAATGGCAACCATCAACCTCGTAAGAATTGACGACCGCCTCATTCATGGTCAGGTCATGCAGGTCTGGTCAAAGGGCAATGGCACCAACACGATTTACGTTGTTGACGACGCCACCGCCAAGGACGCATTCATGAAGGAGATCTATGAGTCAACCCAGTCAACGGGCGGGCTCAAGATTAAGGTCTTCTCCGCAAAGAGCCTTGTAAAGCAGTACGAGAAGAACCAGTTTGGCGACAGGAAGCTCATGCTGGTCTTCAAGAACGCCGACTACGTGAAGACGGCAGTCGAGGGTGGTGTGCCTATTACCTCCGTCGACGTTGGGAATGTTTGCAACAAGCCCGGTACCACTGAGGTTATTAAGACCGTGTACCTGTCGGACAAGGACTACGACGACCTCAAGGAGATTTCCGACAAGGGCGTTGAGGTCTATTTCCAGAACATCCCCTCAAGCGAGAAGCTCTCGATGGAAGACGCCGCGAAGAAGATGGGAAAGTAAGGGTATGGACTACCGGATTGCTATCGTAAACTCGTCCTCCTTCGGGCAGCACTTCCCGGAGCACATCGAGAGGCTGGAGAAGATCGGCCCGGTCGAGGGGGTCCGCGTCGCCGGCGACTGCCACGGCAAGGAGCTCGCCGAGGCCCTGGAGGGCTACAACATCGTCATCGCGTCGGTGACCCCCTTCTTCGACAGGGAGTTCTTCGACAACAAGCGCGACCTGCTCCTGCTCAGCAGGCACGGCATCGGCTACAACAACGTCGACGTCGACGCCGCCGCCGCATGCGGCACGCTCGTCACCACGGTCTCGCCCAGGGTCGAGCGCGACGCCGTCGCCGAGGGCGCGGTGGCGACCCTCATGGACTGCATGCGCCGCGTGAGCGACTCCCACGTGGCTGCGAACGAGGGCCGCTGGGCCGAGCGGGCGAGCTTCCTCGGCAACGGTCTCTCCGGCAAGACGCTCGGCATCATCGGCTGCGGAAACATCGGGAGCAGGGTCGTCGAGATCCTCAAGCGCGGCTTCGACATGCGCGTGCTCGCCTGCGACCCCAAGCGCTTCGACCACTGGGCGGACGTGCTGGGCGTCGAGTACACGGACCTGGACACGGTGGTGAGCAACTGCGACGTGCTCACCCTCAACGCCGACCTCAACCCCACGTCCTACCACATCCTCGGCGAGGAGCAGTACGCCAAGATGAAGAAGGGCGTCTATGTCGTCGACAACGCCCGCGCGGACCTCATCGACCAGCAGGCGATGCTCAAGGCCCTCGACGACGGCACCGTCGCCGGCCTCGCCATCGACGTCATGCACGACGAGCCGCCCAAGCCCGACGACCCGTACTTCAACCACCCCAAGGTGCTCGTGACCACCCACATCTCGGCGTACACCCAGGAGTGCCTCGTCGAGATGGGCGAGAAGTGCGTGGGCGACGTGGAGCGCTACGTCAGGGGCGAGGCGCCCGTCAACGCCAAGAACGAGCCCGTCGCGCGTGGGTAGTTCCTGGATTGTTGCTGGAGTAGAGGTTTTGAACTAGAACCACATGGTGCTGTCTCGCTGATTGATGCGGGACAGCACTGCCTTGTGACTGGAGGACCTGATGGCCCAAAGACGCATACGAGCGGTCTTGTTTGACATGGACGGGCTAGCGCTTGACACGGAGTCTATCGGCTACAGCGCATACCTTCGTGCGGGCAAAAAGTTTGGATTCCAGGTTAACGAGCAGTTGCACATGGACCTTGGCGGGCGAACGGAGTCGGAAATCATCGCCGAACTCAAGCGCGTTTTTGGCGATGACAAGGACATCGCGGGATGGCGTGCCTATATCAACCATCAGAAGGACGTTATCTTGCATGAGCGCGGACGAGCCGGTAAAAAGCCCGGGCTCCTCGAGTTGCTCTGTTATCTTAACGAGATGAACATTCCCTACGCTCTTGCAAGCTCCACTCGAAGCGGGAAGATTCATGAACTTTTGGCATCGGAGTACCTTGTCCATGCATTTCCGGTAATTGTGAGCGGGGACATGGTTGCCCATGGGAAGCCTGATCCTGAAATCTTCCAGGTGGCGGCCTCCCGGCTTGGAGTCAACCCACAAGAAGCGCTGGTCCTCGAAGATGCACGTGCTGGAATTGAGGCTGCACATGCGGGTGGCTTTCAGAGCGCTTTTATTTTTGATGATGTTTCAAGGTTGGGAACCCTTGGTGAGGGGTATCCCATGTTGGTCGAACTTCCCGAACCAAGGGAAGCGGGGAGACTCGCCGACTTCAGGCCAAAAGACCTCGAAGAGGTTATCCCCATCATTATCAAGGCAAATGCTTAGCGCAGGAGGAAGGCATGCAAGACGTTATCGTTCGAACCGATACGGGCAAACTCGTGTCCATCTCGGTGGCCTATGCTGTATTGGGCGCAATGTTTGTTGGACTCGGGGCAACGGTTGCCGATAACGTTGTCGTGATTGTCCTCTGCTATGCAGTCGCGGCGGTCGCACTGCTAGGCATTGTCCACAACATCCGGGAGATTACCCATTCGTGCATCCTGTTCAAGGCGGACGCTGAGGGCGTAACCGACTACTCGAAGCCAGATGACGTTGTTTTTGTCCCCTGGGACCATGTCGAGAGAATTGACCTCAAGGCGGCCAACAACGAGTCTCTCATGCTTGATGTGGTTGGCTTTAAGACAATTGAAGAGATGGGCGAGCTTAGCCAGGAGCAGCGTCAGATGGCCGAAGCCAATGGTGGAAAGGGCTATTACCTGCTAGAGCTCTCTGGTATGTGGGTCTCCCGCAAGCACATGGAGCAGGTGATGCCTAACTCAAGACGCATTACGCGCTAGCTCAAGA
>ERZ773013.1688-NODE-1688-length-12762-cov-12.733297_pt1 | contig 12762 bp, 7 predicted proteins | sample MGYA00511670_ERZ773013 | MGnify/ENA primary metagenome ERZ773013 (study PRJEB29015, sample SAMEA2738120) | human oral metagenome | biome: human oral; feature: human-associated habitat; material: saliva | place: China | collected 2257 ...
CTATACTTACAAAGAGCACCTTTCGGGGTGTTCTTTTTTATTGATATCTTGTAGATTTATACTTAGAAAACTCCTTGAAGGGTATCAGGTAAATGAAAAATTCGGTGATCATATCCTATTTCTTCGTGCTTTAGTCTAATACCTATAATGTAAAAAAACTCTAGCTATCAGGTAGTTGATAGTTAGAGTTTTTTTCTATTCATATGATTTAATGAGATTAAATAAGGCTTCTACTTCTGATGACAGTGTAGCTGATTTGAGATAAGCATAATAAACTGTAAATGTTATCTGGTCCTCCGGTATTAGAGGGATTTTTATTAAATCATCATCTTCATCAGAAAGTGCGATATCAGCTAGTAAACTAAGGCCAATCCCTTTCTTTAAAAGTTCTTTAATGATGACAATGTCGTCACTCTTAAAGAATATTTCTGCCTTGTTTTGATGCTTTTGATTAAGGAGTTCAAAAGCTTTCAGGTGAACAAAGTGTTCGTCTAAAAGTATAAAGGATTGATCTACTAAATCTTCAAAAGCGAGGGAAGGAGCAGTAGCAAGAGGATGGTTCTTAGATAAAACGACATACAGTTCTTTATGAAAGAGTTCATGTGTCTCTATTGAAGGATGATTGAGTGGTTCAATCAAGCCGAGTAGGCTTGCATCAAGGTCTCCCTTGAGGAGAAGGTTTAATAACTCTACGGAGCCACCGCGGATAGGGCGTACCTTTTTTAAAAAATCGAATTTATCTTTTTCGTTTAAGGCAGCAAAGAGATACTGAATGATAATAGGAGGGAATCCTACAGTAGAGTATTGGGCCAAGGAACGATTGATTTCTTTGCGAGTAGAAATGACCTCAGGTAAGATCTTTTCTGTATGCTTTAGAAGGATTTGCCCTTGAGGAGTTAGTTTGAAGGAACGATGCGAGGGATCGTGGTGAATCAATTTGCAATTAAAAGATTCCTCTAAGCGCTTGATGGCATAAGAAATAGATGGTTGGCTGACTTTGTGTTGTTTTGCTACTTCCGTATAGGATTGAAGCTGGCAGAGGTCATAAAAATATTGTAGATCTTTTAAATTCATATGGGCTCACTTTCATTAGTTGGAGAAGGAAAATAAGTGGAAATCACCAGATAAATAATTTTTATCCGTATCCCACAATTTGACTATACGAGTATTCACCAGTTAAAATGTAAGTGAGTCAGGGATATCAAAGGTTATCTAAGATACTTTCAAAAATGACCAACATCTTTTCTCGTTTATCAATAGGGAGCTGTTTAATCTTCATGTTGATTCTTTTGAGTGAAAGATTATCGGTCTTATCAGAGGTTGATTCAAGGCTATCAAAATTGAAAAATTCCTCTGGGGTCATCTCTAGGGCGTCAATCACTTTTTCCAGACTGTGAATGGTCAGATTCACATTTTGGTTTTCGAGTTGGTTGATATACTTAAGCCCGAGTCCCGCTTGTTCCGAAAGTTCTTCCTGGCTCATTTTATTCTGTGTTCGAAAATATTTCACTTTTTGGGAAATATATTGTTGTAAATAGTTTTTATTCGTCATATAAATAGAATACAAGTTTTGTATGACAAAAAAACACCTTAAAATATACAAAGTATTGTATAACGAACTTACATGATATTTATTTTAATTCGGATTGTTAATTTGTATGATTAGTTTCTTTTACTCGAAACTTTTAGTAAAGAGTGATCATCGAGAGTTTTATGAGTTCAGAACTTTATAAAATATAACAACTTAAAGTGCCATTAACAATAGTGTTTTAAGTATAAAGAGCTTATTAGAAAATTGCCTTCGTAGACTCATTATAACATATGCGTACACAATAGTATTTTTTAAACAACAAAGTTTTCCAAACGATTCATTTTAAGTGGTATAATAGAAGTAAAAAGGAGGTTGCACTATGACTGCACATGATATTTTAAACAACCCTTTCCTCAATAAAGGTACTGCCTTTACCTTAGAGGAGCGAAAGGAACTAGGCCTTATTGGTTTACTGCCACCGTATGTTCAAACGATTGAAGAACAAGCGGCGCAAACTTATGCGCAAATGCGAACAAAGGTCAATGATTTGGAAAAACGTTTGTTCTTAATGGAAATCTTTAATACAAATCGAACTCTTTTCTATTACCTTTTTGCTCAGCATTTGGAAGAATTCAATCCAATTGTCTATGACCCAACCATTGCCGATACTATTGAAGGTTATAGTGACCTCTTTGTAGATCCACAATATGCGGGATATCTTGATATCAATCATCCTGAAAATATTGAGGCTACCTTGAAAAATGCTGCCGGGGACCGTGAGATTCGACTCATCGTTGTAACAGATGCAGAAGGAATCCTTGGAATCGGTGACTGGGGCACAAATGGTGTCGATATTTCTGTTGGGAAATTGATGGTCTATACTGGTGCTGCTGGAATCGATCCTTCTATGGTCCTTCCTTTAGTTATTGATGCAGGGACTAACCGTGAAGAACTTCGTAACAATCCTAATTACTTAGGAAATCGTCACGAACGGGTTCGCGGTGATCGTTACTACGACTTTATTGACCAATTTGTTCAAACAGCAGAACGTCTTTTTCCTAAACTCTACCTTCACTGGGAAGACTTCGGCCGCTCGAATGCTGCCAATATTCTTGAAAAATACCGGAAACAAATTCCAACTTTTAATGATGATATTCAAGGTACAGGAATCGTTACCTTAGGTGGTATCTTTGGTTCACTGGATATTAGTGGTGAAAAATTAACAGATCAAGTTTATCTCTGCTATGGTGGTGGTACTGCGGGTGCAGGAATTGCCTCTCGTGTTCTTCGTGAAATGGTAAGTGAAGGTCTTTCTGAAGAAGAAGCTTATAAACGTTTCTTTATGGTTGATAAACAAGGTCTTCTCTTTGATGACATGGATGACCTAACTCCTGAACAAAAACCGTTTGCTAAGAAACGTGCTGACTTTAGTAACGCAGACAAGTTGACTGACTTGCTTGAAGTAGTGAAGACTGTGAAGCCAACCATTCTTGTAGGAACTTCAACTCAACCTAATACCTTCACTAAAGAAATAGTAGAAGCTATGTGTGAAAACACAGAACATCCGATGATTTTCCCTTTGTCAAATCCAACCAAACTAGCAGAAGCTAGTGCCAAAGATTTGATTGAATGGTCAGATGGCAAAGCTTTTGTCGCAACAGGAATTCCTGCTGATACGGTTTCTTATAAAGGTGTCGACTATGTGATTGGTCAAGCCAATAATGCCTTGATTTACCCAGGTCTTGGTCTAGGTATGCTGGCTTCTGAAGCAAGTCTTTTGACTGATGAAATGATTGGAGCAGCGGCTCATTCATTGAGTGGTATTGTCAATCCAGGCCAACCAGGAGCTCCTGTCTTGCCACCATTCAAGTATGTAGCAGATGTTTCTATTAAAGTAGCAGAAGCAGTCGCTAAAAAAGCACAAGAGCAAGGTCTTGCGCATGCTAAGGAAACAGATATGGCCAAAGCAGTTCGTGATTTGAAGTGGTATCCAGAGTATAAATAATTCATTGCTGGTGTCTATCCTTCGCTAGCGACAGATTTGCATGGGCTGTGGACTTAAGTAATTTAGAAAGGATACCTATGTCACTCTTTTTAACCTCGATTACGAGTATCATTCCGATTATCGCTATCATTGTTTTGGGGTATATTCTTCAGGTGAAGGGATGGTTTGGAGATGCTTTTGGATCTAACCTATCCCGTTTGATCATGAATGTAGCCTTGCCAGCGTCAATCTTTGTGTCGGTGATGAAATACCTAACACTAGATAAGCTAATCAGTCTTTCTGGAGGTCTCCTTTATACATTTGTGGCCTTTATCTTGGGATATAGCGTAGCTTATATTGCAGTTGTGCTTTTCAAGGTTCGTCCAGGACGGCGAGGAACCATGATTAATACCTTTGTGAATGCCAATACTATTTTTATTGGTTTACCTTTAAACGTTGCTCTTTTTGGGGATCAGGCTCTTCCATATTTCTTAATTTACTATATCACCAACACGATTTCCACCTGGACATTGGGCGTGTATTTGATGACGAGTGACAGTAAATCGGGTCAAAGCAAGAAGACAAGTAAATTTGACTGGAAGAAATTGCTACCAGCTCCGCTTGTAGGTTTTCTTGTGGCTCTGCTATTTTTGATTCTCCGAATCTCTATTCCAGATTTCGCAACGAATACCTTAACCTATGTTGGAAATATCGTCACTCCCCTATCTCTGATTTATATTGGTATCGTTCTTGCAAAAGCAGGCTTGAAAACTATTACTTTTGATAAAGATACAATTGTCACTTTAGTTGGACGCTTTATCCTAGCTCCTCTAATCATGCTTCTTGTATTGAAGTTCTTTGCACCAAATATGGCGACAGTAGAATTTAAGACCTTTATGATTCAGTCCGCTACACCAGCTTTGGCTGTTCTCCCGATCCTTGCTAATCAGGGAAAAGGAGATGTGGAATTCTCTACGAATGTGGTGACTCTAAGTACGGTTCTATTTATCGTTGTTATTCCAATATTACAAACTTTGTTAGGATAAGAGGAAGAGATTGTGAGAACAATTTTGAATGGCGTGAAAAAATAGCAGAGACTTATCAAACTTGTGCTATTTTTATCTATTGCTAGTCTGGTTATTGTAGAGATAATCAGACTTTTTAAGACCATTTCGTTTGATAAGATTGGAGCAATCTTTGGAGAACTCTCTCCAATAAAAGTCATTAGTTTAGCTTTGCTTGGTTTTATGGCTGTTGCACCTATGATATTCTATGATAAAATCTTAAATAAAGAGCTTAATCAGAAACAAAAATTATCTTACTTACTAGAGACAAGTTGGACTATTAATAGCTTGAATAATATGATTGGCTTCGCCGGTTTGGTGGATGTTGGTTTACGATATTCTTTCTATGGAGATGAGGAACGACCTAAAAAAAGTATGCAGGGAATTTCTCGTGTCATACCTTATTTTATGAGTGGTTTCTCACTGTTTGCACTGTTAAGTTTAGTTTTTATAATTATATTTCCTATTTCAATAGGGGTTAAAAAGTATTGGCCAGCTCTTTTAGGAGCTAGTCTATATCTTCCAATTGTTTTATTGGTTTCAAACAGAAAAAAATGGGTCTATTTTGGTCAATTGAGTGGAAGGACAATTAAATCTTTAGTATTTGCTTCTGGCCTTGATTGGGCTAGCGTATTAAGTTTTTTTCTTTTGGTTGGGTATGCTTTAGGCTATAATTTACCAATTTATGATATAATCCCCCCTCAAGGGATTTAGTTCTGTGTAAAACGGAGCTAAATCCTTTTTATATAGTAAAATCAATACCATTAGGGTTTGATTTGATTTTTATTAAAAATATGAGATAATAGACTCGGACTAAGTTTAAACAGCAATTTTAGAGGGAGACAATTATGTCAAAACGACTATTATCGGATGGGCCGAATACCCCCAAATCCCTTAAGGAACTTTTCTGGGAAAATGCGGAAAAAGCTCGTATGGGGGAATTTTGGAAAGACAAGAAGAGTTACAAAGAGCTTTCAGAAGCTACGGGGATTCCGTCAGGAAGCCTTCGGATGCTTTTCATGAACAAGCCTAAGGGAAATATTCCAAAGATTGTAACCATTACTAACGGTCTGGCCAAGGTGACTGGGAAAAAGATTACACTTGGGAAACTCTTAGCTCGAGATAATCAGCATGAGGTTTTTGAGTTTCCAAGAGATCCTGATCAGGTCACCCAGAACTTGTGGCACAATATTCGCAAGAAGCTAGAGATTACGGAAGATATGGATGAGAGTGAAGTCAGAGAACGCATGACAGCCTTTGTAGTCTCATCTGGTATGGCTCAAACCAACTATAACCTGATCAATCAAACAGGAACGGTATCGCTTGATACTTTGGAAAAATTCTCCAAAAGACTTAGAGTCGAGCCTTATGAATTGTTGGCAACTATAAGACGAAGGGAGATTGTTGATAAGGTTGAAGGTCCTGTTCCTAAGGAAAATGTTAGCGACTCCCACATTGATATTGGCAAGCTTAATACTTTCATTAAATCACAACCTTACTCGCCCAATGGTCAAGAGGTGGCATCTGCAGACTTAAGCCCACAGAATCTCTATCATTATTATGCCAAGGGAAATGTCGGAGATATGCCCATAAAAACAGCCTATAAGTTTAAAAGACTAGTGGATATTTATGAAGCAGAATATGGTATTCTTGAACCTTCAAACAGAGTTTTAGATGTCAAGGAATTGGAAAAATTACTTTATAGTGGCATGATTACCGGCTATGCCATTTCTAAGACAGGGTTGATGAATGCAACCAATGGAAATCTCTATATCAAGGGCAAACGTCCTATCGAATCCATGCAACTGGATCGTGCCTTCGGTCTCTATAAACACCTAAAAAGACTGAAAAAGGACTAATAAATTCTTTACCCAACAAAAAGCCAAAATCAGAATGCTGATTTTGGCTTTTTGTTTTTCTTTAGTCTAATTGGCTAATGAGAATAATTTTAGTCGATTTTCTTACATTTCTTACAATTGCTTCACACGTCCATTTTCATCAAAGTGATAAGTCACACCATTGATGGTACGTGTTTGGTTGGTTACGAGAAATATCTTGACTACTCTTAGTGTTCTTTTCATAGTAAAGTAGGACACATTATTAAGAAATAGCACGTTTTATTAATCAAAAATTTTATAAATTAGGTATATTTTAATTTACTGCAAATAATATAAATTTATTATAAATTATAATGTGTTATAAATTTTAATCTTCATAACTATGTTGGATATGTGTTGTTAAATTATGAAAACAAGATGATTGTTTGTTGTAATCTTTGTTTCATTATGTTAAATGACATATATACTGTATTGTTATAAAAATCGTACTAGTGTAAAAAAAACAGAAAATTTTATTGACAGTTAAATTATAAAGGGGTAGAATACGGTTACAGCATAAATGTTAAGCAACAGCAATTGAATCATAATTCAATTGGGAGGAATTTATGAAATGAAAGATTTTTTTAATCGACGCCAACGTTTTTCTTTGAGAAAATATTCAATCGGCGTTTGCTCAGTGCTTTTGGGAACGGCACTGTTTGCAGCACATGGTGCACAAGCTGATGAGCTTGCCAGTACCGACACACCGGTAACACCAGAGGAATCTGTTACCGGCGATGATTCGAGTAGTTTAGTAACTACTTCAACAACAACGGCACAACAGACAGATCCTACGTCTGTTGTTTCAGCATCTACTGAACCATCTGCAACACTTGATTTAACTCCAAGTGTAACAACTTCTGCGGATGCATCAACAGGAGAAACAACAAATACACAGGCTGAGACAGCAAAAGGATCTAATGAGTCTGTTTCAGAATCATCTGTTGAGAATCATTCAGATAAAGTGAGTCAAACTGATAGTCACGAAAATTCATCTGATAAAACTCAAAAGTCATCTAATTCGGATGATTCTAATCGTTCTAGTCGTACGCGTCGTGATACGAGTGCAGCAGCATCAGCTTCATCAACAGTAGCAGTAGATGCTCAGAAAGAAGTATCTAGTTGGAGTGAATTTGTTGCAGCACTTCAAGACAGTAGTATTAAAGAAATTACCGTTAAAGGTAATATCGTAGCAGCAGGTGATAATGGTAATACAGATAATGGACGTTCAGGATCTGTTGACCGTAAAATCACTATTAACACTCAAGCACGTCCACTTACAATCAAAGGTGAAAATCAAAATGCTAGTCTAGATCTTTTGTCAAATACCTTAGAATTAACTGGTGCAGCTTGGGAACTTAACTTCAAAAACCTTAAATTGGCATCAGCTAACTCAAAGGGACCTGTTGATTTATCTAAGACAAGTGGTCCAAATACTGTTACTTTTGACAATGTAACCAGTGTTGGTTCATCACTTTATGGTGGTGGTGGAAACACCAATGTTGTTATTAAAGGAAATACAACATCAACTGTTAGTGATAGCTATCAATCTGGAAATGGACAAACTCAGTATGTTCAACGTAACGTGGGACAAGCTGGTAGATCAGATAAACGTCGTGAATCAAACATTCATGATGCTAAAGCTGTCATTGTTTCTGAGGGGGCTAGTCTAACACTTAACCGTTCTTCTCAAGGGGATGCAATCACTCTTGAAAGTGGCGCTAAAGTTAGTGTTCAAGATAGAGCTAACCTAACCATTAACATGAATACTGACAATGCTACAGATACTGCTCGATATCATAATGCTGGTATCTTTATGGCAGATGGCGGTACAGTAGAAACAGGTAAAGAGTCAAAACTTGTACTTAACACTAGTATCGGACAAGGTATTTCGCTTGGTATCAATCGACCTGGAGATGGTGTAACAGATAGAGATCGTTTCGGTGGTTATGGTGCTGGAAATAGCAATCGTAAGAATGGTCCAAGTAAAGTTATTATCGGTGACGGTGCGACCTTTGAATTAAATGGTCGTGATGGTGTGATGGCCGGTAATAATGCTGAGTTTACAACGGGTGCAACTTCTAAAGTTCGTTTTGAAAATAAAGGCCGTGGTGTTGCGATTGACCTTGGTAATAATTCGAAAGTTAATTTTGGTAAAAATTCTACCAATACATTCCACTCAGTAGGTAAAGGTCCTAAGAGTGGTGGAGGCCCTTCAGGAAGCTATGACGGTTATAACTATATTGGTCTAAATGAAAATGGTCGCATTGTCGTAGATGATTATGCAACATTCCGTGTACAAATGGATGATCGCGGTGATAATGCTTGGGACGATGTTATTTCACTTGGTTCTGAGAATGGACGCAAGGATCAACCGTTATTCCAGGCTAATAAGGGTTCTATTGTAGACATTCGAGATGATAATACTAACTACTATGCTGAATTGATTTCAGTAGCGTTGGGAAATAGTTCTAATACCTTTTTCCAATTTAACAATCCGCTTTATGTCTCATTACTACGTTATACTAGATCAGATGGTCTTTCAGCCGGAGAGGTGACAGGTAAATTGCCAGCATCTACTCCTCAAGGTAATAATCCTGAAGATATTGGTCATGGTAATATTCTTTATATTTCGAATAAATCAGCTAGTTCAGGTAACCGAGTAGAATTTAACGGTCCAACAGGAACACTCGTTAATCCAGGTTTTGGAACATATACTGTTTATTCGTTGAATAAAGATGGTAGAGATGCACAAAGTCGTAATAAGCAAAGTTCTGTTTGGACTAATATCCAAGGTGGAGCATTGAGTATTGCCGGTTTCCAAAGTAACCATGCTGATATTAATCCTGCAAATGCACAATCAGTTCCAACAGGTTCATCTACAGGTGGTATCTCAGCAACTGACAGAACATATGGTATTGACCCTGTTGGTGATAACCGTCAAAATATTTGGATTTCGAACGGTTCCACAATTAATCCTACAGCTATCCATAAAAACGTTATCAAATATGTTTATGAAGATGGTACACCAGTTAAAGATGACGTCATCCAATCATCTGATTGGAATCGTACGCTTGAGGTTGCCATTGATCAGGACCAATTTAAAGATGTTCTGAAGAATTCAACTGTAAGTAATGGTGATGAATTCTTGACTGCTTACAGTAAAGCAAAATACAATGTTGGTGATATCGATGGTGATGGTAAAGCTGATACAGGTTGGAGAGTAGCAGGAACTACAAACGACGAAACTGTCAACTATACTGCTGTAACATCTCCTAAGTTAAGTGGCTATAAGGCTGAAATTTTATCAACCAATGTTCCTGGTCTAAAAGCAGGAGACAATGCAGATAGTGTAGCTGCTTCTTATACTTATAATCCTTCTACTGCGCCAGCTGATACTATCATTGAAACTAGCGCAGGTCGTAGAACAATTTCTGACACTTATTGGCGTAATATTGTAGCTAAATCTGATTTAGGAAGCTATGAAACTGTAGTTGTTTATAAGAAAGAAAAACAGAAAGCTACAATTCACTATGTTGATGTGTCTGCTAATAATAAAGAATTAGCTAGTGATTCTATTGAAGGTGATTCAGGAGCTAATATTGATTATTCAACTGCTAATAAGATTCAAGAGTTTGTTAATAAAGGCTACAAACTAGTGGAAGATGGTTTCACCAATTCAACAGCAGATGAGAAGAAATATGATAATGATACTTCTGTAAATCAAGAATTCACTGTTAAGTTGGAACATGATAAAGTTCCAGTAGGACCAAATGATCCACATAACCCAACAGATCCAATCAATCCAAATGATCCAAACAGTCCTAAGTACCCAGCGACAGATCAATGGAAGAAAGATGTGACATCAACTGTTAAGTATGTGGTATCAGATGGTAAGGTAGCTGCACCAGCAGATCACGTAGAAAACGCGACATGGACACGTACCCTTACCTTGGATAAAGTCACAGGTAAAGAACTTTCAGCGACACCATGGGCATCAGATAAGACAGCCTACGCTGCAGTTCCAACACCAGGTTTGACAGGCTACTACGCTGATAAAGCAAGTGTTGCTTCTAAGGCAGTTACTCAAGAAAACCTTGAAGAAACGGTTACTTACAAACCACTTGGAAACTTGGTTCCAAAACCAGTGACACCAAACGATCCAAACTTCCCATCAACACCAGAAGTGAAGTATCCAAACGATCCAACAGATCCAACAAAACCAGGTCAACCGGTTGTGCCAGATGTTCCAGGATATGAACCACACCTTCCAGATCCAAAGGATCCAACCAAACCAGGTCAACCAATCCAACCAGGAACACCTGTAACACCTGATAAACCAGGTGAAGATACACCAATCATCTATGTACCAAAAACAACTGATGTAACGCAACCAACTAAACAAACGGTAACGTTTGAAGGAGCAGGCGATAATACTCCAGCTGCTAAAGTTCAAAATGACTTCACCTTTACTGGTAAACAAAAAAATGGTACAACAACATGGGACCAACCTAATCACACTTATGGTAAAGAAACAGTTCCAGTTGTTGAACATTACTATGCCGATAAGAAGGAAGCTGGATCTAAGACAGTTACTCCAGACCAACCAGAAGTTACGGATAAGGTTACTTATAAACCACTTGGTAAGATCATCCCAGTTGATGAAACCAATACACCAATTCCAAGTGCACCAACTCCACAGTACAACAATGATCCACAAGATCCAACTAAGGGTGGCAAGACTCCAACTCCAGTCATCCCAGGTTATGTGACAGATACACCAAGTGTAACTCCTAACAAACCAGGAGAGGATACACCTGTTGTCTACCGTAAGGCAGAACAAAGAGCAGTGATCAAGTACGTAGATCAAAATACTGGTACAACACTTGAAAATGATCAAGTTTCTGGTAAATCTGGCGAAGCTATTGACTACTCAACTGCAGCTAAAATCAAGAAATACCAAGATCGTGGTTATGTTCTCGTTAGCGATGAGTTTCCAGCAGGAGCTACTTATGACTCAGATGCATCTGTTGATCAAACTTGGACAGTTACCTTGAAACATGGTGAAACACCAGTAGGACCAAATGATCCACATAACCCAACAGATCCAATCAATCCAAATGATCCAAACAGTCCTAAGTACCCAGCGACAGATCAATGGAAGAAAGATGTGACATCAACTGTTAAGTATGTGGTATCAGATGGTAAGGTAGCTGCACCAGCAGATCACGTAGAAAACGCGACATGGACACGTACCCTTACCTTGGATAAAGTCACAGGTAAAGAACTTTCAGCGACACCATGGGCATCAGATAAGACAGCCTACGCTGCAGTTCCAACACCAGGTTTGACAGGCTACTACGCTGATAAAGCAAGTGTTGCTTCTAAGGCAGTTACTCAAGAAAACCTTGAAGAAACGGTTACTTACAAACCACTTGGAAACTTGGTTCCAAAACCAGTGACACCAAACGATCCAAACTTCCCATCAACACCAGGTGTGAAATATCCAAACGATCCAACAGATCCAACCAAACCAGGACAACCGGTCGTTCCAGATGTTCCAGGTTACAAGCCATACTTGCCAGATCCAAATGATCCAACGAAACCAGGTCAACCAATCCAACCAGGAACACCTGTAACACCAGAGGATCCAGGTAAAGATACACCAATCATTTATGTTCCGGTTACTCCTGATAAACCTGTAACTCCTCCAGAACAACCTAAGGTACCAACACCTAAGAAACCAGAGGAGCCAGAACAACCAGTTAAACCAGAACAACCTGTAAGTCCAACTGTTATTGAAGAAGTAACTCCACAAGTTGCTCAACCTAAAGAACAAGCAGTTCTACCAGAGACAGGAACAGAAAATGGACATATTGCAGAAGTGACAGGTTTGTCAGCCTTGATTACAGGTCTTGGACTAGGTCTTTTGGGCCGTCGTCGTAAGAAAGAAGACTAATAACAAAGAGAATCCTTCCCTTCTTCTAAATAGTTAGTTAAAATAAAAAATTAGTCTTCAAAAAAAGAGGTTCTTCCCTATAGATTGGGGGAGGGCCTTTTTTGATCTATTTTTTAACCTAAGTGCAAAATTGGAGTCTTGATTTTATACTTATATTTTTGAAATGTGATTAAAGACAAAGTTTAAAAAGGAAGTTGAAATTAATCAACTTCCTTTAGTATAGATATCTGTATGAAAAACTTAGTCTATTTTCCTAAATTCTTTACAATTGCTTCGCACGTCCATTTTCATCAAAGTGATAAGTCACACCATTGATGGTACGAGTTTGGTTGGTTACGAGAAATATC
>ERZ773013.1690-NODE-1690-length-12747-cov-46.308147_pt1 | contig 12747 bp, 11 predicted proteins | sample MGYA00511670_ERZ773013 | MGnify/ENA primary metagenome ERZ773013 (study PRJEB29015, sample SAMEA2738120) | human oral metagenome | biome: human oral; feature: human-associated habitat; material: saliva | place: China | collected 2257 ...
CGCTTCAGGTGCGTAGCGTTCGAACTCGATTTCGTCGTTGCCTTCAACGGCAATCACGACTGACTGAAGTACGCGCTTTTCACCACGGTGAATCGCGGCGATTTTGCCTGAAGCCGGAGCAGTAAATACTACGCCCGGATTCTTTTTGTCTTCAAACAGCACTTGGCCTTTTTTGACGGCTTCGCCTTCCTTGATTTTCATCGAGGGGCGCATGCCGACATATTCTTCGCCAAGCAACGCGACTTCGGTAATGGCCGGGCCGTCATAAATGACTTGCTCCGGTCTGCCCGCGATAGGCAGGTCTAAGCCTTTTTTTATCTTAATCATAAGGATGCGTTACTTTTTGGTGGGTTGAGATTCGGATGTCGGATTGTTTTTTCAGACGGCATGTAATGCTTTGAAACAAAGGATGGGCCGTCTGAAAAAAGCAGAGGTTTGCTATAAAAACAACGAATAAACGCAAACAACAAGGCTTTAGATTTTATCAGGTATAGGCTGCTTTATGTCAGTTTTACGCTTATTTTTACGGGAAAAGTGGGAAAAAAGTAGGAATGTGTAATCGAGTGTTAAGAGAAATAATTTTTAACTGATTGATATTTAAACGCTATATTTGATGATATAGCTGAAAATAAAAGACCGTCTGAATTTCAGACGGCCTCTAAGTTTAAAAGAGCTGCCAAACGAAGAAAATCATCGTATGCAGGGCAAACAGCGGTACCAATACAATCACCGACCATGCCATGTAGCCGAAGAAGGAAGGCATCGGCACGCCGCGTTGTTCGGCAATAGCTTTGACCATGAAGTTCGGCGCATTACCGATATAAGTGAGCGCACCCATAAATACAGAGCCCATGGATACTGCCAGCAGCGAATGGAACAGATGGCCTGTCATCAAGGCTTGGGCATCGCCACCGGCCATATTGAAGAACACCAAATAAGTCGGCGCGTTATCCAAGAATGCCGACAAAATGCCACTCATCCAGAAATACATCACATTAATCGGATTGCCTGCCGCGTCGTGAACCAAAGAAACAACGGAAGCCAATGCGCCTGTTTCGCCGGCTTTCAAAATTGCCAAAACAGGCGAAATGGTAATGAAAATACCCAAAAACAGTTTGCCCACTTCGGCAATCGGCTCGAAGTTGAACTCATTACCTGCGCGTACCTGTTTGGGCGTAATAATCCAAGATACGGCGGTTAAAGCCAGCAAAATGCCATCGCGCATCAGGTTTTGCAAGGCGTAATGGCTGCCTAAGATTTCAAAGCCCGGATGATTTGGTTTCCACAAACCGGACAGCAAAACCGCGCCGACAACACCGGCCAGTAACAGGAAATTCCATTTGCCGTAAATTTTGACTTTTTCTTCTTTATCGGAAGGAGCGGGAGCAAGGTGCTCGCTTTGTTCACGGTTGAAGTGTCGGCTGTCGATGATGTAGAAAACGGCCAGTAAAATTACAGAACTAATCAATACAGGCATCAGCATGTGTTTGACCGTCCACATGAAATCTACGCCTTTCAGGAATCCTAAGAACAGAGGAGGATCGCCTAAAGGAGTCAGACCGCCGCCGATATTCGCCACCAAGAAAATGAAGAAAATCACGATGTGAACGCGGTAGTGGCGTTTATGGTTGGCCTTCAAAAGCGGACGAATCATTAACATCGCTGCGCCTGTCGTCCCCATGATGGACGACAAAGCCGTGCCGACTGCCAACAGGGTTGTGTTCAATTTGGGCGAGCCGTGCAAATTGCCGCTGACAAAAATACCGCCTGAAATGGTATAGAGCGCCAAAAGCAACAGGATAAAGGGGATATATTCTTCAACCAAAGCATGGGCAACGGTATGTACGCCAGCTCCGAAACCAAAGGTTACGATAAACGGCGTTAAAAACAGCAGTGTCCAAAACGCTGTAATTTTGCCGAAGTGATGGTGCCAAATACGGGAAAAAAACAGAGGCCCGAGTGCAATAGACAAGAGAATCAGTGCAAACGGCAGACCCCAAAGCAGGCTTGCGGATGAGCCGTCAAAATCGGATGCCGCAGCAGGAAGGGCGGCAAGAAGCAGTGAAAATGAGAGATAGCGCATAGTATTTCCTTTTTATTCTGTTGCGCCGTGAGGAACTTCGTTGAGAGAGCACGGCGGTAAAATATTCAGGCCGTCTGAAAAAATATCCAGACGAACTGCGCGGTTGTGTCAGGGGAAAGTATAACGCAAAGCAAGTGTTAAGGGATGGTTTAGAATATTGGAATCAAAAGAAATGTTGATACAAATAAAGGAATCAAAATGGATAGAGTAGTTGGAAGTAGTAAAAAGTAGTTTTGAAACAGGAGTTTGAAATCTCGGAAATAATACTATCGAAAAAATATTTTGAATTAATTTTAGCTAAAATTTACATTTGATTGAATAAATGGAGGCCGTCCGAAAAATGAGGATGAATAGGGTGTTTTGGTTCTTACTGATTGTTTTAATGGATAAATTGGGTATGAAAATAAAAAACAGGTAAGCGAAAATGCCCACCTGTTTTATTTTATGCTTCCGGCCGTAACCACATCCACACAGCCACGCAGCTGCAACAGACTGACGATATGACACCGATCCACCAGCGTTCCGGAAACCGCCAAAACATCAACAGGCAAGAAAAGGTCATCATGCCGATAGCGAAAAACTTTGCCTTGCGCGGCACGGCGCCGTTGTTTTCCCAGTTTTGTATGATCGGGCCGAAATAGCGGTGATGATAGAGCCAATTGTGAAAGCGCGGCGAAGCCTGTGCCCAGCAAGTAGCAGTCAATAAAATGAAAGGCGTAGTCGGCAGAAATGGCATGAAAATGCCGATAATACCCAAGACGAGCGACAATGCGCCGCAAAAAATCAACAAATAGCGAACCATCTTCCCATCACCAATTATTTGTTTTCAGACGGCTTGTGATGTGGAAATGGACAACGCGGAATGTCTAATTTATCCCAACCTTCGTGTCCCATTTTTTCCAGCAGCGCGATATTGCGGTCGAAAATTGCCGATGCATCAGGAAATGCTTCAGCCGCTTTAGCAATACTGTCTTCACGAATCAGATGCAAGGTCGGGTAGGGCGAGCGGTTGGTGTAGTTGCTGATGTCGTCGGCTTCTGTGCCTTCAAATTGGAAATCGGGATGGAACGGTGCAATTTGGACAATGCCTTCCAATTCGTTTTCTACAACCGCATCGTCGGCAATTTCCAGCATTTGGTTGAAGGTCTCAAAATCAGGGAACAGTGTCGGATGAACCAGTAAAGTGGTTTCCAATTCCGAAGCAGGCGTATTGCCCAGAAGCTGCAATTCACGATCCAAGTCTTCAAGGAAACCGTCCAAATGACGGGCTTTGCTGACAACTATGCGAACCAGGTTTTTAACGTGCGGTGCTTTGGCAAACGGGCAGAGATTCAGGCCGATAACGGCTTTTTCCAGCCATTGTTTGGTATGTTCTGAAACAGTATCGATATCGAGATGGGCGGTGTCAGTCATGAGTAAAAGCTTATGTGAATTATTCTTAAAAAGTATACAAGTGTATGGGCGTGAAAGCAAACCATTGGAATTTAAAAGGCCGTCTGAACAACAGACGGCCTTTATCAGTTTCAAATCATCAATCCTGAACCAAATGAACCAAAGGCAGAGCGGTCGTGTTTTTAATTTCTTTTAACACAAAACTCGATTGCGCATCTTGCACGCCGTGGTGCGAAAGCAGCGTATCCAAAACAAAATGGGAAAACGCGTTCATATCGGTAAAAAAGGCATGGAGCAGATAGTCGGTTTCACCCGTTAAAGCAAAGCAGCTCAATACTTCCGGCCAAGCGCGGACAGATTCGGAAAAATCCTCGCGCGCATCTTTTGCCTTGCTAATCGATACACGGATAAAAGCCTGCAAGCCCAAGCCCAAAGATACGGGAGAAAGCTGGGCCGCGTATTTTTGAATAATGCCGGCATCTTCAAGCTGTTTGAGACGGCGCAGGCAGGGAGAAGGGGAGAGCGCCACCTTTTCAGAAAGCTCAACATTGCTCAACCGCCCGTTTTCCTGCAAAACCTGCAGAATCTTTAAATCCGTTTTATCCAAGTTTAGATGAGGCATGATGGTTCTCCCAATGTAGACAATGTATGTTTTGAAAATGAAAATGCTTAAAAATAAAGACTTGTATGGTTAAATTATATATTGAGTTCAGATGTGCGACAAATTGTCTTATAAGGGGTGTTGCGAATTTGTTTTATGTAGTGGTGAAAAGATGAAGGCCGTCTGAAACTAATCAAGATAAAAGTTTTATGTCATATTAGGATTGGATATAAAGAGGCCGTCTGAAAATGATTTCAGACGGCATTTATTATCGTAATGTGATGATTCAGGCTCTTAATGACCTTGTTTTGGAGAGTTTTGTTCTTTTGCTTTGATTCGTTTTCCGCGTTTGTATTTGGCTTTGTTTGGGGTATTTTCTTCGCAATGTATTTTTGTGTTTTTCGGGTATATGCTTAGTCGTTATCCGTTTGAGTTGTCACGGCACATCGCGGGAACCATCATCGGATCCAGTGTTCCGCCGCATTGCCAGTTGAGCAACCAAGTCGAATCGTTATTATTTCGATAAGGGGTTAGGGTCAGGACTTTGCCTTTGTTTTGTCCTTTATCGAAAGGAATACTGATTTTTCCTGTATCTGCTTCTACAGTTACGCCACCGTTTTGGATGTATGTGCCGCCGATGCGTTGAGCGGTAACGCCGATTGCGCCTTGTTTACTGACATCCTCTGCATTGGGCAGGCGATTATTTACCGCTGAGGCAATGCTGATTTCAGTTTTCAGGTCATCGGCAAGGTATAGTGCTTCGGAGGCTTGCGCCCTGCCGATATAGTTTTGGTAGGTAGGCACGGCGACAACAACCAGAATACCGAGGATGGCGATAACTATCATCAGCTCAATCAGGGTAAAACCTTTTTGGGCTTGAAATGGGGTATTCATTTGAGCGTATCGTTTTCTTATTTTTATTTATTCTCTGATAAAGCAAATCCCATAACCGCGTTATGGGATTTGCTTTTATTCAGACTGCAAGACCAATATTAGCGACAGTTAGCAGGAACATGTTTAGCTTCGCCACCAGTAAATTTACATGTCCAAGTAATAGGAGATTCGGGATTTTGTTGTGCAGGAGTCAGTGTAAATTTAGGTTGGGTAGTAGCACCTGTATCTCTAGTTTGCACAGTAATTATGCCTTTATCGGCAATAGAAATGCTTTCTACATAATTGGTGCCGTTTGTAGGGAAAGTATAGCCAGTGTTGCTATCAGCTGTGCCAGTTGCTTTAACCTTATCTAAGTTTCCCAAGGCCGCAGAAGTTTCTGCTACAGCCAGTTTTGCTGGTTCAGCCAAGCTCAGACCTTCAGATACTTTGGCGCGGATGGTGTAGTCTTGGTATGCAGGCAGAGCGATTACGGCCAAGATGCCCAAGATAGCGATGACGATCATCAATTCGATCAGGGTGAAACCTTTTTGGATTGCTTTCATTGATTAAAACTCCAGTTTGAAAGTGTGAATAATTATGTTTAAGTAAAAAGTCCGTAATGTGCTTGGCACTATGTATTATGAGTAAACCATAAAGTAAGAAGGAATATACAGCTTCCGTCGGGCTTGCTGCTTTGAGCTTGGGCCTTATCGGACGTGTTGTTTCTAGCAGTCAGTGTGCCAAGTGCGCAAAACTGATTAAAAATTTTATTTTTTATTTTCTATTTGTTGTTTTTATTGGGTTTATTTTTTTAATTTTTAAGTTTTGTGTGGTTTTGTTTGAAAGTTTCAGAATTTTAGGGCAATTAGGGGGTTGACGTTTTTTGTCAGTTTTGTGTTTTTTGTGACAGCGAGTGTGTGCAAGTTTGGTCATGTGACGTTTTTTGTCAGAAATTAAGCTTTGTTTAATAATATGTTAATTGATTTAGATGGGCGGTGATTTTTTGGATTAATCGGTGAGTTTAATATTTTGTGATTTTATTTTTTTGTTTTTTATAGGTTTTATTTTGTATGCGTATTTTGTTTGAATACGGATAAGGAGAAAATTTGGAAGGAAGGATTTTTAAAGAGGGTTTGGCGCAATAGGTGAATGAAAATTTGTTACTAAAATTATATCCATATGGGTTATGATTTTAGAATGTAGTTTTATGTCAGAAGGAAGTTCTGGTTTCGCATTTTAAGGCTTTGGATTTCTTGAGTGTTTGAGAAGGGTATATTCAGGATGTTTATATTTTTGGGTGCGATTAGGGTGAGCAAAAAATGCTCACCCTATGTTTTTAAGATGTTCAGACGGCCTTTATGGAGTCAAGACTTCGATCAATGCCTGTTTTAGGGTATTTTGGGTTTGCGGGTCTTGCAGGGATGGGCTGTAGGTGATGAAGCTGTCCTCAATGCGCTGATCCAAGGTGGTGATTTTGGCGTAGCGCAGGCTGATGTTGTGTGCAAAGAAGGTCTCGGCGATATCGGCGAGGAGATGGGGGCGGTTGACGGCGGTGATGTCTATGGTGTGCCAGCCGGGATAATCTTCTTCGGGGGTGATGATTACGGTAGGCGGAATGGGAATGTGGCGGATGCGGCGGCTGATGTGCGGGCGGCCGCTTTGTTTTTGGACGGTGGTATTGCCATGGATGAAGCTGTTGAGTTCGGCTTCGAGTGCGCTTTGGCGGTCGGGATATTCTTCGGGCGGAAGGTTGTCGGGAAGTTGCAGGATAAAGGTGTCGAGGATGTAGTCGTGCTCGGTAATGAAGGCGCGGGCGGCTTGGATGTCGAAACGGTGGCTGCTGAAAATGCGGCAGAGGCGTGCGAAAAGACGGTCGCCATTGGGCATGAAGACCATGACTTGAAGGCTGTTGCTTTGGGGAAGGATGCGGCTGCGGACGGCCGGACTTTGGGTGTCGTAGGCGAGGTTTGCGGTGTGCCAAAGGATTTCTCGCGTTTGATGGCGGACGTAGTATGCGCTGCCGAGGATGCGGCGGAGTTTTTGTTGGTTTTTGAGGGGAACGGCTGCGCGCGTGAGCTGGTCGGTTGAGGCTTGTTCGCGTCGGTTGGGGAGGCGTTCGGGATCGTGGTGTTTGCTGTTTAAAACGGCGGCGGTGCTGTGGTAGAGGGTTTGGAGCAGACTGGCGCGCCATGTGTTCCAAAGTTTGGGGTTGGTGCCGCGGATGTCGGCAATGGTAAGCAGATAGAGTGCGTCGAGGTATTCGCGTGTGGGAATACGGCGGCAAAAGGCTTGGAGGACATGGGGATCTTGGATGTCTTCTTTTTGGGCAACGGTGGACATGAGCAGGTGGTTTTCAACCAGCCATGCGAGGAGGTGGCTTTCTTCTTCGGTGTAGTAGTGGTTGGCGGCGAATTGTTGTGCGTCTTTGATGCCTTCTTTGGCGTGATCGCCGCCACGGCCTTTGGCGATGTCGTGGAGCAGGGCGGCGGTGTAGAGGACATGTGGTCTTGGGTAGGCCTGCATGATGGCGCTGGCCTCGGGCATTTCGTGGCTGTGGGTTTCGATGGCGAGACGGCGTATATTGCGGACGACGGTCAGAATATGGTCGTCTACGGGGTAAATATGGAAGAGGTCGTGTTGGAGTAGGCCGGTGATTTTTTCCCATGCGGGGAGATAGCGGCCAAGTACGCCGTAGAGGTTGAGAAAACGGAGGGTTTGGGTAAGGCCGGTACCGTGTTTGAAGAATTGGATAAAGCGGCGGCGGTTTTCTGGATTTTGGGTGAAACGGGTGTTGATTTTTCGTGTGGCCGCCCACCATGCGCGCAGGGTTTGCGGCTCGATGGTGGTGATGTTTTGCTCCTGCATGGTTTGGATGATGGTGAAGATGTGTTCGGGATTTTGCTCGAACAGAGCAAGGTCGTTGGCGGCGATTTGGTGGCCGATGCGTTTGTAGCGGCTGTCGATGGGATGGATATGTTGGGGACGGATGGAGGTTTGATGGTTTTTGAGAACCGGGATGAGGATGCCGTTGAGTTGTTTGATGGCTTTGGTGGCGCGGTAGAAGGTGTGCATCAGGGCTTCGCTTCGGCCGCGGATGTCGGGTTGGGTATAGCCTAAGCTTTCGGCGACTTGGGACTGGTAGTCAAAAAGCAGTCTGTCTTCGGGGCGGTCGGCGGTAAGGTGGAGGTGAATGCGGATATTGGCAAGACGGCGGTAGCCATGAGCCAGCATGCCGGCTTCGGTGCGTGTGAGGACGCCGGCGGTAACGAGGGCGGTTGGGTTGCTGTCTATGCCTTGTGCTTTGGCTGTCCAGATAAGGGTGTGGATGTCGCGCAGGCCGCCGGGGCAGGTTTTGATGTTGGGTTCGAGTTGTGCGCCTGTGCCTTGTGATTTGGTATGGCGTTGCTCCATTTCGAGGAGTTTGGCTTCGATGAAGGCGGCTGTGTCGCGGCGTGTGGTGAGTTTGTTTAGAAGTCGGGCGGTAAGATTGGCATTGCCTTGTAGGTGGCGCGCCTCAAGAAAGGCGGTTTCTCCGGTAATGTCGTGTTGGGTACTTTGGAGGATTTCTTCTATGCTGCCGCTTTTGATGGCCGGATTGAGGTGTGCGTCCCAAAGGGTTTGGATAAATTGGGTGGTTTGCTGTTGCAGGCCGTCTGAAAATGGGGCCGAGGAAATAATCGCTAAATCCCAGTCGGAATGGGGGTAGAGTTCGCAACGCCCGAAGCCGCCGATGGCAATGAGACTGATGTCGTCGCTGTCGGGAAAGTGGATTTGCCAGAGGGTTCTCAGCAGGGTTTCGGCAGCGGCGATATGGTCGCGGAAGTAAGCGGTAGGGCGGTTGTTTTGGCGATAGGCAGTTTCTGCTGCGGCTTTTTGTTGCTGGTAGGTTTGGATGGCTTGTTGGGCGGCGGTCATGATGGTATCTGGTTGTGAATTAGGCTTGGGTATCGGCAGGCTCGGTCATTTGGCGGAGCATTTCTTGCGGCGGAAGGAGGAGTTTGTAAGGGGCGATTTTGAGTGCGGATGCGATTTTTTCGATGTTGGAAAGGGCGATGTTCCAGCGTTTGCGCTCGACGGCGGAGACGTAGGTGCGGTCAAGTCCGCATTGGCGTGCGAGTTCTTCTTGCGACCAGCCGTGGTTGACGCGGTAGAGGCGCATGTTGTAGGCAATAACGGCGCGGAGGTCTTGGGGATCGGGCAGGCTGGGAGGGGGAGTGAGTTTATTGACCATGGTGTTTTGGGTTTGTGGTTTGAACGATAAGGGGATTTTATACTATTTTTGCTAGGGGAAAGGAAAGGCCGTCTGAAAGTTTCAGACGGCCTTCAAGAGGGTAGGTATAAAAAAAGGGGGTGGCACTCAGCCACACCCAAACACACACACATCAAGAGGAAAGAAAAATCATTTAATAAGAGAGCTGGCTCTTATCGAGGAAACTGGAGGATTCGGGCATGGCCCTGAATCATTGGAAGGCATTATAAATGAAAATAGGATTGGGGTATTGACACAGGTCAATTCTGTTTTAATTTAGAAAATATATCTCCAAGATAGTGGAAATAAATTATAAATAAGCTGAGGCCATCAGGCCGTCTGAATAATCGGTTTCAGACGGCCTGATGGTTTCAAGGGCTACTATATAAATTAGGTATTAAGCCAAACCTTTATCTTTGGCTTCTTGCAGGCGGGCTTCAAAGTTGCTGAGGTTAACGCCTGCATGTTCGGCTGCGGCAACCACTTCGGCTACGGATGCGCCGTGTTGCACTTGATGATAACCCCAAAGCAGGGAGCAACGTGTGCCGGTACGGCAGAAGGCAAGAATAGGAGTCGGAGATTGTTGCAACAGATTTTGGAAGGCTGCAACATCGGCTGCATTGATTTGAGGCGCGACAACGGGCTGGTGTGAGAATTGGTTGATGCCGGCCTCTTTAAACCAGTTTTGCACTTCGGCAAAAGCCGGTTGGTTTTCTTCTTCGCCGTCCGGGCGGTTGCAGATGACGGTTTGGATGCCGAGACGTACGGCTTCTTGAACATCAGCTTCGGTCAGTTGGGGGGCGATATAGAGGGAGTCAGTCAGTTTACGGATAGGCATAGTTTTTCCTTTCTTTATATTAAATGGATATGTTGATTTCAGACGGCCTGTGAATTAGCAGGCCGTCTGAAGTTTTATTTAATGATTGTACAACCAGTTTTCGAGTTTTTGTCGGTCGGTAATGTGCAGCAGGGCAGTATTGGCTTCTGCTGCTTGAACTGTGATGCTGGTTTCGCGCAACAGGCCTTGGCGGAAGAAATGGATGGTGGTGCGCGTTCCGATAGGCAGTTTGCTCCACTGCGCTGCAAGGTCGTTGCAGGCATAGCCGCCTAAGGCGATGATTTTGTCTTGCGGGCAGAGTCCGGCATTTTCTGCGCTACCGCTATTAAATACATGAGTCAGAACGGCATGGTCGCTGTTTTGTTTGAAACGTGCGCCCAAATCATTGGCTGGGGCAACCGATTGGGGTTCGCTTGCAAATGCTCCTCCGTGTTGGCGGGGCAGGGGGATAAAGTCGAGTTTGACACCTACGCTTTGCAGACATTCTGCGAGCGGAAGGTCATCGGTACTGTATAAGGCCGTCTGAAAGAAGGTTGCTAAATCTAAACCGGTCATTTCTTGGCAACGGGTTTGCCAGTGTTTTTCGGGTATGCCTTGATGGGTGTCGCACCAGTCGCGATAGTGTTGCTGCATTACACTGTCGAGGGTGTATTTTCCTTGGCTTTTTTTACGGATGATGAGGTCGAGGCAAAGTGCGGCCAGTGCGCCTTTTTGATAGTAGCTGACGATGGCGTTGGGGCTGTTTTCATCTTGTTTGTAGAACTTGTCCCACGCGCTGAAACTGGATTGGGCAAGTGTTTGTTTCAGACGGCCTTGTGTCTGCTGTACGCGTGTAATGCCTTGTGCAAGCAGGGTAAGGTAGGCTTCGGGGCTGATGGTTCGGCTTCTGGCAAGAAAGAGGTCGTCGTAGTAGGAAGTAATGCCTTCAAATGCCCAAAGTTGCTCGGTGTAGTTTTCTTGGTCGAGATTGTAAGGTGCGAAGACAGCCGGTTTGATGGATTTGACGTTCCATGCGTGGAAGTATTCATGGGAGAAGAGGCCGAGCAATTCGGTATAGGTTTTGTCGGCTTCGCCCATATCGTAAGAGGGCAGACTGTGGCGGTCGGCGAGTAGGGCGGTGCTGCTGATGTGTTCCAGTCCGCCGTAGAGGTTGTCGCCCAGATGTAATAGGAAAAGGTATTCGGTAAACGGGGCAGGGGAGGGGAACATCGCCAACTCGGTTTCGCAGATTTTTTGAATATCGGCGAGGAAGCGGGCGCGGTCGAAATCGGGGTAGATACCGCTTAATGCAATACGGTGGGGGATGCCTTGTGCTTCAAAGTTGAGGAATTCAATGATGCCTGTTTCAACGGGGTGATCAATAAGCTCGGCATATGAGGCCGTCTGAAAAGTGGTCGCCGAAATTTTGGGCAGGGTTGTGGCTATCTGCCATGTGTGTGGCAGGGTAGGAAATTCGACTTGGTGCGGTTGTTGCTCTTGTCCGTGTACTTTTAAGAATAGGCATGCGCCATCGAAAAAGCCGCGCTCTGTACTGAGGAATGAGCCGCGTACAGACAAGTCGAATGCGTAGACGGTGTAGTAAATTTCCCACGCTCCATTGAGGGCTGGGGTTTGCCAATGATTTTTGCTGGTTTGTGTCAGCGGCTGGGTTTTGTCGTTGCAGCGTGCGCTGATGTGTGTAATGTGGCGGGCAAAGTCACGGATGAGATAGCTGCCGGGAACCCAGTTTGGAAGGCTGATTTCTGTTTCAGAATCATTGGGTTGGGTGAATGATAAGGTGATGTACCATTCATGAGACAGGAAGTTGGGGGTAATTTTGTAATTAATCATAACTATCGTATAGTTTGCTAAAGTTTATTAAGGATAAGTGTTTTTAAAGGTTAGGTTTAATCTATATCAATAAATCTGTACGAAAAAGGGGGCTTGAAAAAATGCTGTGTCTGATTCCTTAGATATGTTTAAATAATTTATTGATTATAAAAGAAATGATATTATGTCTCACTAAAGTTTTTATGCAATATGGAATGTAATTTTGCTTGGCATGTTGTGGTGTCTATGTTAAATTTAGAAAAATTTGAGCCTTAGCCGTATTGCGCTTTTTATAAACGTAAGGGTTGGGGTGAGATAAAAATTTTTTATACCCATAATTTATGGAGACTTCCATGGACACACAAACTTATAACTACAAAGTGGTGCGCCAGTTCGCCATCATGACTGTAGTTTGGGGTATTGTGGGCATGTTGGTTGGTGTAATTGTAGCCGCCCAATTATTTGCTCCATCCCTTGATTTATCTGAAATTGGACCTTGGTTCCACTTTGGTCGCCTGCGTCCGCTGCATACCAATGCGGTTATTTTTGCATTCGGTGGTTGCGGTTTGATCGGTACATCATACTACGTTGTTCAACGTACATGTAATACCCGTCTGTTTGGCGGTTGGTTGCCTGCATTTACCTTCTGGGGTTGGCAGGCTGTCATCGTGGCTGCGGCTATCAGCTTGCCTATGGGTTACACCCAAGGTAAAGAATACGCCGAGTTGGAATGGCCTATCGACATTTTGATTACGCTGGTGTGGGTTGCCTACGCTATCGTATTCTTCGGTACGATTGCCAAACGTAAAATCAAACATATTTACGTTGCCAACTGGTTCTACGGCGGCTTCATCTTGGCTGTTGCGCTGTTGCACATCGTCAATAATATCAGCATCCCTGCC
>ERZ773013.1692-NODE-1692-length-12747-cov-3.199102_pt1 | contig 12747 bp, 9 predicted proteins | sample MGYA00511670_ERZ773013 | MGnify/ENA primary metagenome ERZ773013 (study PRJEB29015, sample SAMEA2738120) | human oral metagenome | biome: human oral; feature: human-associated habitat; material: saliva | place: China | collected 2257 ...
GGGGGGGGGGGGGGGGGGGGGGGGCCCAGCTGGGAAAGGACAGTGGTCAGCCTGAGGGAAGGACGTTGGTCAGCTGGGAGAGAGTATGAGCCTGCATTACAGTTAGACACAAACAGTAAGGGAATTAAGGCTGAAAACAACAATTAAATATTTTTTTGTATTGTTATTAGTCGTTATTATAAAACTTTTTACTTACCTTTGCTGCGTGTAAATGCTGTGAGAATTAAACTTTATATCAGCATCGAAGGAATAATCCTAAATCCTAACCAATGAAAATGAATAACTCTAAATACATTACACATTAATATAATATAGGTAGCACAACAGTAACAATCGTTGCGTTTGTGATGCCATGGCATACCACTATGTAAGGCATTACAATGCAGGTTCCCACCTTTGTTTCGTTGTGTTAAGACAATCGTATCATTTACTGACAACTTGGGAACAGTAGGTTAAATATCACATAAAAGCGATGATTAACAGTTGTAAGAAACAATTGATCAATAAAGATCAGCTTAAAAGTAAGCTACAAAAGACGACGCAAGCAGTTGCATGGGCAGCCTTAAGCATCTTTGGCTTTATAGGTCTAAGCGCATGTAGCTCTAAGATAGCGACCGTATCAGACACGAAGTATATACCCGAGTTTCAACAAACATATTTCAGTAAGGGAGTCGACGAGATATCACCTGACAAGCTATCGCTATATGTAGACTATTCTAAATGTATCTCGTTAGGGCAGAACTCTCCCTTCTTCCAGGCATTAGTCCCATCATGGACCGATGCTACAAGGAAGTATTACTCTATCAAAGGAAATCGTATTGAGCAACATCAACCAGACTCAACATTCCTGCTCCTACGTAACATCGAGGAGACAAACTATGCTGACCTCAAGACGGCAGCAGAGCGTATGGCCAATGAGAACAACGAGTCAGTGCTCCTTACCGATGGTGAATATTTCCAACCATCCATTGCTAAAGGGAATATCAACAACCCTTATATGGCTGGTGCCTTAAAGGCTTGGCTGAAGAAGGGACATGACATCTATATCCTTTCAGAGCCTTACGTAGAGCCTTATAATGGTCAGACATTCAACAAGAAACGTTTCTACATCCTCTTCACAGACTGTAGGTTGAAAGGGAATATCTATGAGCGTATCATGCAGACTATCAACCTCAAGCAGTTCCCACAGGTTGAGATGTTCCACCTCTCGGCCGACCATCCACAGTTGCTATCGAAGAACGCACAGACAACCGAGCCTAACCAGCAACTGAATGCCAAGGTATCATCGAATGAAAATGGCTATGAGGTGCAAGACTGGGAGATTGATTGGGAAAACGGCATAGAGCCTCTGATTGTTAATGCAGTCAATCCTAATACAGGTCAACCACTCCCTGACGGAGAGGCTTTCATCTCTGGTTGGAAGATAGACAGAGAGAGTTTCGGTGGTTATCGCATAACAGGAGTATCTGCGAAGGTATATAATATCAATCAAGAGTATTCTGATTTCTACAATGCCAAGGATGCTAAGCAGAAGCCAGAGGCTAAGATTGACCCCGCCGAGTGCGAGTACTTCGTAAAAGTAGACCCCAAAGAGTTCAACGAACATGGTAAGATTGATTTACACTTCGATACACAGAACTATAATCCAGACCCAGTGCTGAATGGCTCACCATTCAACTATTTCAAGATAGACATCTGTGTATCAAAGGTAGAACCATTGTTTGAAAAGTACAAACATATCTTCACCTTTGACAGTATAGACATGCCTGGCAATAAGAATGTGTCCGTAGCAGCGAGCGTAGAGCAATGCCTTACCGACCCAGACATTAAAGCAATGATTAGCACCTGTCCTATCTATACCATCTATGTAAAGACTAATGAGCGTTAAACCTAAAATTATTTTAATATGACACCTATAACTAACATCTCACAACTTAACCAGTTGATGAACAGCACAATGGTCTATGCTGTTGTCGTTGGCTTCGTAGCCCTCCTTTTAGCCCTGCTCCTTTCAAACATGTTCCCATGGGAAGGTGGCAACGACCGTTCGTATATCAAACGACGTATTGCATTCATTGTAATAGCAATCATAGCCGTTTTGGGCTTTTGGCTATACAATGATTTAGTAGTGATGACACATATCCATAACATGGGATTTCAGAATATGTTCAAGGCATGTAACCTTAAATGTATGGGCATCAACCTTGGTGTCTACCTCGTTGCAGGTGTTGCACTAATGTTCACCTTCCGCCATTCTAAGTTTGGATCTATACTCGGTAAAGAAAAAAAATAATATCATCATGGCAAGACAATTCTTCGTACTTGGTATCGGTGGAACAGGTATGCGCTGCATAGAGTCGCTTATCCACCTGTGTGCCATGGGTATGTTTGATGATACAGACATTCACCTTCTGGCACTTGACACTGACAAAAACAACGGTAACTTCTCACGCTTAAAGGAAGTAAAGGATGCCTATTGCAACACTAAGGGGCAAGACAAGGCAAACAGAGTAGCGCTGAAGAACTCGTTCTTCTCTGCTAATATAAACTATTACGAGTTTAGCCCTAACTACGAACAAAAGAGTACTTTTAAGGCTGTCTTTAACTATGGTGACACGCAGTATAACCATAGAGAGGAAACAGACTTAGCCGACCTTGTGTTATCAGAGAACGTGGAAGACTTCAACCTCCGCCATGGCTATCGTGCACAAACCCATTTAGGATCGATGATGATGTATCATTCTATCCTCGAAGCGGCTAAGTCACCAGCAAATAATGAGTTGAAACTATTCCTTAGCGAACTCATCAGAGCCTCTCAGAACGGCCAACCAAGAGTGTTCATCCTTGGTTCGGTATTCGGCGGGACAGGTGCTTCGTCTATCCCTATCATCCCACAAGCAATCTCTAAAGCTGCTGAGATAATGAGCAATGGAGCTGCCAACGTACTCAGAAGTGCCTACTTTGGCTCTACTCTTCTTACTGCCTATTTCAGCTTTAGAGCGCCAAGTGGTGGCGAGCTAAACAATCAGAAGATTATTGCAACAAGTGATAAGTTTGCGCTTAACTCACAAGTAGCAATGATGTTCTATGATGATGACGCTACGGTAAAGAGCACTTATCAGAAATTCTATATGCTTGGGACGGACAATCTAAGCTGGAACCCAATGCAAAGAAAGGAAGACACAATAACGCAAACAATTACAGGTGGCGAGCAACAAAAGAATGACTCCCACTACATAGAACTGCTTGCTGCCTGTGCTGCGCTCGATTTCTATAACACGGATGAAAATCAACTTCAACAAAACAAGGACCTCCATAAGACTGATTACGAGTATCGTGCCGTTTCTGAAAGTGGTAAACTTGACTTTGAAGACTTTGTCGGTAAAGATAGAGCCAAGGAGTTTGCACAGAAGTTTGGAATGCTGATAGCGTTCTCTCTCTTCTGTAATGGCAAGGATGACTTTGTAGAGAGTGTAAGGTCTGGAGGCCAGAAAGAAATCCAAGAGTTCGTCGAAATGGATATCACACAGGCAAAGAGTTTGAGAGAATACTTCAACCTCTTCTTCGTGAAAAAAGTGGGAGACAATCTTCAAGAGGGTTGGCTCCGACAGATCCATCGCTCAGCTGGTGGACAAGATGCCTTCTTGTTCAATGCCAACCTATTCTCTCCAATGACGTTCAAAGAACTGATGAAGATGGATTGGAATAAATGTATCTATAGAAACGAAGGCATTGGTAAAGACAATACTTATAGTAAGAGTGGAGTGTTGGGATTTGGTTCTTTATTCGACCCATTCAAGAAACAGTTCATACAGACGCGTGACACTACAAAGGAGTGGCAGAACCTTACCAACAAAGGAGAGCAGCTGTATAAGTTGATATTCGACACATTAGCAAAGTTGTATAAGTTTAATTAATAGGGAAGTTATGTCTAAAGCATTATTGATAAAGAGTTATACCAACCTGACAACAGGAACTCAAGGTCAGTGGAACGAGCTCAACATGGCTTCGTCCTACATCCAAGGTATTGAAACAGGAAAGATTTTAGAAGGGTTGACAGCGGAGAAACTTGCTGCACTCATCTCTGGTGTTCCTACACCATGGGCACGTGCAAAACTCTTCAAGTTTGCCTTGCAGACAATTGCAAGCCCCGACCCAAATATTAAAGCGTCTGGTTTACAGCAGTTCTATGACATGCTCTATGGTGAATGGAAGGGTCTGTTAGCAACCATCGCACTGTTTCCTGATCGTATTCGGTTCTCTAATCCTATCAAGATGGACGTTAAGGGAGATGAATATGATATCGCTGCCGCATTCGGTCGTATGCTTTTTGAAGATAAGGACGTGTGGGGCAATCAAGATAAACTTGCTAAGAACCCTGACGAACAACCGTTTATTCACCTCATCTACTACCGTGACCACTTGGTCGGTGGTACCTCCCCAATGACAGGAGTCTTCACTGGTGTCAACTATGCCAACCTCGGTGATGATGCCAGCGACATAGAGTGGTATCGTGATGGAAAGTTTGAAGACCCAACGAGATACCTCTCCCCAGACCAGTTACAAAAGGTCTACTTGTTCATAAAGAATATGAATAGCAACCTTGAGGAGTTCGAGAAGAAGATTAATTCACAAAGAGGTGGTAAACAACCTATATCCATCGACGGCTTTAAACAGATGAGTCGTAAATGGGAACAAGAGTTGTTATATTGCGGTGGTGGTAACCTTCGCGATAAAGGACCTATCGCTAAGTATGGCAACTTGGAGTGTCCTTTCTCACTTCTCCTTAAGAGTGATGTGCCAGTCTACCTTAAACCAGACTACACCTTCACCTATACCAATAATGGAGACTACAAGCTCATCGGTGATATTCAGAACCTTCTTAGCGATGACAAGTTCGTCATTGGTTGGGCTGAGGATGCTGACACACGTCCGAAACTGTCTGATGCTCCGGTATTCTACCTAAGGGTCAAGGAACTAAAAGACGGCAGTATGAGCTATTTCACACTCCCTCTTTCAGAAAGAGGTATAGATATCTTCAAGAATAATCTACGTGGTCTGTTAGGGTACAACGAGAGCGGTAACACCTCACTTACAGGTGTTATCACAGACGCAGGACAGTTAGCAGTAACGCTGATTGTAGAGATTGACGGTCAGAAAGTGACGTTGAATACCCGTGAGTATGAGATTCATTGGATTACAGATCTGGGTAAGGTGATTATGTGGCCAGACTTTGTTTCAGAGAGATGGGACAAGTATTACCTCTATTCAGAGTTTACCGCCGATGCTCAAGAGCAGTTCCAACCAATCTTCAAATGGCAGGGTGAGTTCGTAAGGACCATTGACGAAAAGTTTTGGACAGCCGATTACGAACCTTCAGCAGATGAAGATATACAGATAAAGGTCAAGAAGCTGATTACTTATCCAGCCGGACAAGGTGAAGAACTACCTAAGTATAACATCATCTGTGCTGACAAACCTTTAGCCGGACTGTCTGCTTTTGTTAAAGACACGGGCCGTGATGTTCACGCAGGCTACCTCATCTTCCGTCAGGACGTGATAGTAGACAAGAGTACAATAGACCTAAACGGTACTGCCGTAGTAGGTATTGACTTTGGAAGTAACAACACCTGTGTATATTATAATGCAGGCGACAGAGGGGCTAACCCTGTTGAGTTTAAGAATTATAGAACAGTGCTTGTAGGCAAAGAGAACAGCGATACCCGCTCTATAGCAGAGAATAATGAGCTACTGTTCTTTACCAACTATGTATCCGAGAACGGACAGGTTAAGTCTTGGCTCCACGAACATGACACAAGGTATAACTGCTATAATGAATCAGAGGAAATCGCTGGTGGTGTCCCTGTAAACAGACCGAATATCTTTGTGAAGGAGATGAACCAGTATGAAATCAAAACTCAAGCTGGTACGTTACACTATAATATGAAGTGGCTGGACAATGATAAAGGTTTGCAAAAGAAGCGTGCTTTCCTAAAGTCTATATGGCTGCAAACCTGCGCATACCTTTATAAAGAGGAGCGAATACGGCCAGAAGAGCTGCGATGGAGTTACCCTGGTTCGATGATGGAGGCCGACAGTGCCGAGCTTGAGAAAATCTTTGAAGAGCTATGCCGTATGACCCCTATTACAGGAGGACGTCAACCACAATTAGGTAGAGAACTAACTACTGAGGCCGAGGCTGTCTGTAGCTTTGCCCTTTCACGTGACTTCGGACTGAACAAGGACAATATGTTCCTCGGTATTGATGTCGGTGGAAGTACGAGTGATATCCTACTCCTTGCCAAAGACCAGAACAATGGCAACAAGTCGTCACTCTATCGGGAGAGTTCTGTCCGCATAGCCGCTGGAGTCTTCTTCAATGCGGTCATCAAGTCAGAGTCATTCCGTCAGGCGTTAGTTAGTTTCCATGAAGGAAGGAAGACAAAGGTCTTTGTTGCTAACATCAAGGAAGTTCTGACACAGCCATCAAAGGCACCTTACTATCTGAACAGTATCTTCGACCAATTAAAGAGCGAAAGCGACTACGAGGAGTTCTACTCTTCTATCAACAATAATGCGAGGTTTGTATTCACAATCCCAGCCTACGTGACTGGTCTGCTGCTCTTCTATTCTGGCATGCTGATAGGTAAGACTATCAAAACAGAGAAGATGGACCATATCAGAAGGGTTGATGTTCTCTCCTTTGGTAAGGGTGGTAGACTCTTCCATTGGCTCAGAAGTTCGGCAACACAAAGGGTGACAAACGAGTATTATGAGAACTGTCTCAATGCTGGTGTAAACCTTGTTACAGAAAAGAACTTGGAGGTGAAATACCGAGATGAGATTGAGATAAACAACAAGGCCGAGGTGGCAATGGGACTTGTAGACGCTAAGGAGCTCATAAAGAAGCAACAAGAGGTTGATTCTGACATCTGTGGTGAGACTGGCGTCAAGTACATCATGGATGATGGTACGCCTAAAGAACTCCAGACAGAAGATGAGCTTACGGGTGAGTACTTTGCAAATGAGATGAATAAATTCGACTTCTCAGGAGTAACAAACTTTGAGAAATTTATGGAGATATTCATCGACTTTGTCAGTCAAAAGACTCGTCTCTATCCACAAGCAGACAATTTGCGAGAGGAACTCGCAGACCTCCCGAACAGAATCACAAGCTATATCTGCAATAATGATGATGAGTACCGCAAGGCACGTAGGACTCAAGGCGACGACTTCACCTATCATCAGCCAATCATCATAGCAGAAGGTGCTTGCTTCTTAGACACATTAATAAAGAAAGCATTCAATCAATAAACATTAATGAAGGTTCTTACTTTATACATAGATAAATGGTACATCATCGGTGCAGTTTGCATCGATGGTGTGCCACGTCCCATAACTCCTCCTAACGGGGAGGACCGTTTCTGGCTTTATTTCTATGAAGATAGAGTCAACGACACTATTGTCTATGGTAAAGATAATAAACAACATTACCATAATAATGAACTTCAATATTATGGTAATGTCTTTGATCTAATTCCTGATACGACCGCCTCATTCATACGCTACGGTCGAAAGCAGGAGATGTACAAGATATTTAAGGCCTCAGGTATTCTTGATGAGTTAAGAGACGCTGTCGATGACAATGGAGGAGAGGTAGAGACTTATATCTCTTTCTCTAAGGACATCTCTGATGCAGCCCGTCTTGTCTTCCTAAAAGACGTACTGGAAGGAAACAAGTTCACCGTAAAAGAGTCGGTTGCCCGTATCGGACAACTTGCCTTAGAACTTGCTTTCAAGAAAGGACAATATGCGGAAGATGGGTTCTACGTACTGCTCAATGCCTGCAACGAAAATCTCACCTATTCTGTGTATGAGCGCACAGAAGGTATCCTGTTAAGGAAGGCTGAGGATAGTCTTGTCGGTATGGGAACCGACCTCAGAGGCAGGGCTTTGTTGGAGAGTGTTGTCAAGAGTATCAATCAACGGCAACATTTCCTCGACACAGAAGAAGACCTTGAACGTGAATATCTCTGTCTCAATCAGTATGTCGACCAGTGGATAGACAAGTTAGAGAATGCAGGTCCAACCCGTCCTGTCCACATTAACAACATTAAATTCTCTCAACTCCCTAACACATACGACGCTGTTGTCTTAAAAGCTGATATCGACAAGCATACACGTAGCATTGTCGATGATATCATCAGAGAGATAACTAATTTCATCAACAAAATCAACATACCTGCAGGAAAGCTCAAAGGAGTTGTTTTCTTAGGAAACACTTTTACAAACGAACAGTTTATCAGAGCTATCAAAGAGCGTTACGCCCTACCTGACAAGAACTATATTTTCTTTAAGGACTACGAACTCCCACATATTGTTGCAGTCTATTCTGCAATAAATTGCGACCAGTTTTCTGAGGAAACTCGTGTGGCTATAGCCAATGGCGAGACTGAATTAGAACGCCGAAGACTTGCACAAGAGGAAGAGGCAAGAAGAGTTGAGGCCGAACGACAGAGGGCTGAACAGGAAGAAAAGGACAGAGCTGCGCACGAGTCAGAGAATAAGTATAAAGAGGCGATGGCCAATATCTATGATTATGAGAAGAAGCAAGACTACGCCCAGATGTTAGATTGGGCCGACATCGCACTTCAACATAATCCTGACGACCAAGAGGCAAAGCAGAAGAAGGCTGAGGCTACACGACTCATGTCGGAGAAGAAGGTGAAAGAGGAGCAATATAAAAGTATCATTCAGCGAGCACAAAAGAGCTTTGAGGCTATGCAATGGCAAGAAGCACTATCGCAGAGTGATGCCGCATTGAACCTGATGCCGAACTCGAAAGAGGCTGAACGTATCCATCAAGCAGCCAGAGAGAAGATTGACTCGCTGACCTTGATTGAGAAATATCTTACTCGTGCTGATATGTTCCTGGCGCAACAATACTACAAAGAGGCACTCGATGAACTCAAGAAGGTACAGGCTATTGACAACGAGAACAAGGACGCACAGGAGCGAATACAGAAGATAGAACAAGAGCAGGAAGCGCATGAGCAACGTGTTACAGACCTCATTAAGCAATACCAGATGGCTGAGGAGGCCAAGGACTTCGACACTGCTATATCCTTGTGTAACGAGCTGATAGATACAGACACCGTCTACCAACGTAAGTGGACAGAAAGGGTTGAACGACTGAAAGCGGCAAAGATTGACTTTGATAAAGAGGAGGAGAGATGGCAAAAGCTTAAACGTCAGATTGATTCGGCCCTCTTCGACGAGGATTGGGATAAAGTAGTTACCTATGGTCATGAGGCACTCAGGATGCGTGAGGACGAGAACCTCCGTAAGAATGTTGCACGTGCTGAAGAGAAGCTCGCTACCTTACAGGCTGAGAAACGATACAAAGATGCTGTCCATGAGGTCAAAGACTTCATCGTTGACAAGAATTGGGACGAGGCAAAAGACCTACTGACAGAATTGCAGAGGGAATATCCTGAGCATCGTAACGACCTGAAACTGCTATTCAAACAGATATTCGATGCCGAGACTGCCTTTCAGAGTCAAACCGTAAGCGAAGGCAGGACACAACCTGTTCGGACTGTTAGCAACCGCAATTCTCAGCATCAAGAAGATGATTTCTTTGGGACAAGCGGTAAGACAACGACCACATCGAGTGGCTATTCTAACACCGTCTCCAATGCTGAACAGTCGTATGCTGAATCCTCCTCTACAATAACAAAAGAGGAAACGCAGGGTGATGATTTCTTTGAAACAGGTGGTAAGGCATCGACGACGACAAGCGGCAGCACCCACTCCACCGCCATTCCCGACCCTCAGCGTACGACATCTACTGGTTCATCAACAAAGAAGTCGACCGATGAGGATGATTTCTTTGACATGAAAAAGCCTCCTGTCAAGGGCAAGACAAACAGAGGGAAGACAGCAAGAGACACCGACAATGATTTTGATTTTTAGCATTCACATACAATAAACATTTAATCAATTAGTAATTATGGCAGAAGTAACATTAAAGAAAAAGATTACTCTTCGTAAAAAGCAAGAGGAGTGCGCATTCACATTCTCAGGTAAGCTCAAAGTTAAGTTGTTATGGAACTCACCAACAGACTTAGACCTTTGCATCTTCTTTAAGAAGAAGGATGGCGAAGTAGGTGGCGTCTTCTCTAATGAGTATCGTGGTAGAAAGAGCGACCTCGGCGCATTGGATAAGTTCCCATTCATGCTTCACTTAGGCGATAACAAGGAACCTTCAGAGGGCGGTGAGGAGACTGAACAGATCAACGTTGCCAGTCTTGACGAAATCGAGAGCGCTTACGTTTGCATCATCAACTACAATGCAGCAATCGAGCAGCTCGATATTACATACGCTGACGAGGGCGGTCGTGTTGAACTTCAGAGCGACTCTGGTGATTACCTCGAGGTATTGGCCGACGCAAAGGAGACTGGTCACGTTTATTGCGTATGCTCTATCAAAAACAACGGTGGCAGCTATGCGCTCAAGAATGAGAGCCGCGTAATGGATCTTGGTACTGCTTTCGATGAGATACCAGGCTTCGCAATTATATGCAACGAATAATATGGTTGAAATTAAAAGGAAGGTTACACTGAGGACAAAGACGTCTCAACCAGAGGAGAAACCCGCAACAGAGGTGACGCCTGAGGTGCAGTCGTCTGCGTCCCAACAGGAACCAACACCTACCCCACCTCCTCCTACAGAGCCTACAACCAATGCTGAAGGCAGTAAGGGGGGTGTAAATTGGAAGGAATGGTTGGCTGCATTTGTTCTTGCAACACTTCTTTATGGTGGCTATCACCTGTACAGCAACAGTCAAGGGAATGACGCTCAGGACGCTACTACTGTGGCTAAGACCGACAGTACGGACGCCCAGAAAGACTCTACACAGACGGCCCAAGCTGACTCTACAACTAAGGTGAAGCCTGAAGCTGACGGCAACAACGTTGCCACAGAGACTGCTAACGAAACGGCAGCTGAAGGTAGCTCTGTTAGCAAAGCCACTACTCCTTCAAGCAACACCTCAGCTAATAACACTACTGCTAACACAACGACAGACCAGCAGACAGCGTCTACGGATAATCTCGGGACGTCAAGCACTACCGAACCAACGGCAGCTGAACCAGCTAACTCTGTTCAAGAAACAGCAAAGGATGTTATCAGAGGAACATACGGTAATGGTGTGACACGTAGGCATAAACTGGGTTCTCGCTATGAGGAAGTCCAGAAGCGTGTCAATGAAATGTACCGACAGGGACTAATTCGCTAATACCTTCACTCACTTTATACATGAGGGTGTACTCAAATCAATAGATGAGTACACCTTCATACAAAACGAATTATCATGCTGATATACATAATTCTCGCAGTCATTTTATGGCTTGTACTCCCCATTTTCATCAATGGACGTATCAAAAAGAAACATGACCGAAAGGCATTAATCATGCTGTGTCGTATCTTGGCCATCGCGTTTATTGCCCTTGGCATTTATAGAGAATTATTTATCTAAACGCATTTTGCGTTGGTGATCATATCACCTTAGCTTACAGAGATAAGTAGAATTAAATATAATAACATTTCAAAATTATGGAAAACTTAGATGAATTGAAGAAGAGTCTACTTGCTGATGGCAAAATAGACAAGGAGGAAGTAGAGCAACTACGCAAAGTGCTTTATGCTGACGGAGTGATTGATGCAGAAGAGGTTGCCTTCCTCTTCGAGCTCAACGACGCTGTTTCTGGTGAGAACAATGCTCCTGAATGGAAGGAGTTCTTTGTTGAAGCAATATCTGACAATATTCTTGCAGATGGCGAAATCGACGAGGAAGAAGTGAAGATGCTGTCTGAAAAGATTGGTGCTGACGGTCAGGTAGATGAAACAGAGAAAGCTCTGTTGCTGAACTTGAAGGCTAAAGCAAAGAATTTCCCAGCTGACCTCGATTCTCTTCTGAAATAAACAATAATGTAAATAATATCTTTTTGGATAATTACAATGCGGTAGGAGGTAAGCACTCATCACATGTGCTTACCTCCTGCTGCGTATTACCTCGTATGGCTTTACCTTTAATTTCGAGTAAAGATAGTCATGCACTAATCTCCTATGGCAGATTATTTTGTATGGTTTTACTTGTGGTTCTGAGTGAAGATAATCATGCGCTTATCTCCTATGGCAGATTACATCGTATGATTTTATCTGTGGTTCTGAGTTAAGATAGTCATTTGCTTACCTCTTGCTGCGCATTACATAAAACGTAAATTACTGTTCTTAGAACAAGGGGACGACATCGACTTTAATCAAGTCTGTAACCTACAAGAAATCAGAATGTTATAAGTACCCTTCAAGAACATGCCCTTCTTGGGGCAAGAAGGGCATGTTCTGCGTGCAAGAAAGGCATGTTCTGAAATGTTGTCAAGGCCCTTCTGCAATCGGGAAGGGCATGAGGAGGGGAAGGGGGGTGAGGGGGCAGAACTTTCTGGAAACCCTGACCACTCTGTTCTTCTGTGTTCATCTGTGAGAAAGAGAACGCACCCTCGCTATGAGATAACACACAAACAACTCGCTGGGGAGGTTTTTCTCTCACGCTGGGAAGGTTTTTCTCTCACAGAGCGCACAGAGTTCACGGAGGTTTTTGGCGCACATTTCGAGCCCACAGAACGCCTTCGGCATACAGAGTTCACAGAGCGTTACTGCTAAAGGTGGCTGTAAGGTTCTGTGAA
>ERZ773013.1696-NODE-1696-length-12730-cov-3.328205_pt1 | contig 12730 bp, 10 predicted proteins | sample MGYA00511670_ERZ773013 | MGnify/ENA primary metagenome ERZ773013 (study PRJEB29015, sample SAMEA2738120) | human oral metagenome | biome: human oral; feature: human-associated habitat; material: saliva | place: China | collected 2257 ...
GTTTGTAAATCACATCAGCATTCTGCGGATCTATAATATGCGGAGCCATATATCGTAATGCCTTTAAACGGTCATCATTGAAATTGAAAATACACATGACCTTAGCACACTGGCTGCATGTATAGTAGCAGCCAAGGCCCGCCACTTCTATCAGATCCATCTTGTTATAGGAGTCGGCACTTTTCACTTTGCCATACAATATGGAGAAGTCCCGATCCGTCATGCCATACATCCCAACACGATTATGCATGATACCTGCCGATGGGGCATAAACAGGTGGAAGTGGTTGCGGGATGCCCGAGCCGGGCAGATCTTCATCATTGTCATTCAGGACCCGCTCCTGATAGGTAGACACACGGTTGTCCGAACCGAACCCCACATATATCATCTTTCTCGGCCCAAGCAGGGGAAGCTTCATATATGTCCACAACTCCCCATACTGATTGAAACTTGTAGCTTCCGGCTTGCCAAGGCATGCTATGACCTCCTCCCGGGTCATACCGCGCTGAACCAGCCGGTCCTTCGCCGATGTATTGATGCAGAAGGTAACCATCATTACAAATGTCAAAAGAAAGACATTGTAATGAAATGAGATGTGATTGGATGAAATTCTTTTCATACTCTTCGTTTTATGATTATACTACAAAGTTATAAAAAATCACAGAAAATCAGATAGGGGAAATCCTAATATTGAAGGTAAAATCCCTATTAAACTGCATCCACACTCATATCCATGATCCTATCTGATCCGCCCTCTCCGTTGACGAATTGGCGCATTCCAGACACAATCTACCGATAGACATTCTCCTGTATCAGGTCTTATTGCTCTGTCTGTTGTTACAAAGTTACAAATAAAAGTTACAAATAATTGTTGAATCATGTAGATATGTCATAAGTAATTATTAACTTTGAATCTTGGAATCTTGATTAGCATGTCATCACACATTATCATATCCCCACGTGGCAATCTGATGGGCAGGATACCGCATTATCTGTTCATCGATGGTCAACTGATTGGTATCGTCAAAGGTGAAGAGACGCGCATCAACGTGCCGCCCGGCATCTACCATATCACCATACGGAGCATGTACAAGTTCATCGAGTCAACTGTAGAGGTCAATGTGCCAATCAACGGGACCAAACGGTTAATCTTCGGTGACAGAGACAAATACTGGAACTGGCTCTTCAACATAGACTTTGTCCTGTGGATCATCAAGCGGCTGATTCACGTGCCGGAGCCGTGGGGGACAATATACGAGGTGGTCAGCAACGGCTTCTTCGTCGTTTGGCTCTTACGGATATGGATTATAAGAAAACGGTATTTTAAGATTAGGGAAGGAAATCAGATCGATGAAACGAATAGGAATTATCAGTGACACACACGGATTCTGGGATCCGAAGTATGAGAAATATCTTGGCGAATGTGACGAGATCTGGCATGCAGGTGACATTGGATCTGTAGAGTTGGCAGACAAGTTTGAGGCTATGAAACCAGTGTTCAGAGCAGTGTATGGCAACTGTGACGGTTGCGATCTGAGAGCCCGTTATCCGGAGATTCAGCGTTTCAAGTGTGAGGATGTTGATGTAATGATAAAGCACATCGGTGGTTACCCGGGGAAATACGACCGTTCCGTGATAAAGATGCTCTATGCCTCCCCACCCCGGTTGTTTATCGCCGGACACTCACATATATTGAAAGTAAAGTTTGACAAGACCCTGAATCTGCTACATGTCAATCCGGGGGCAGCCGGTATGATGGGATGGCAGAGGGAACGGACGCTCGTCAGACTGACCATTGACGGCAGTAAGTTCACCGACTGTGAGATCGTGACGCTGGGCGAAAACAAAAACGTTTTATAAACTTATGAGGATACCCGACTACAATACGGTAATACAATCTCTATTCTGAATACAATGACCCTCCAAAGGAGTGAGTTTCTCGGATTCTATTTGTATTTTTCCTCTAAAGAAAAAACAAATTTCTTTATCCAACCGGTGTATAATCGGAAAATTTTATGTAAGTTTGTCCTGTCAATCGCTGAATTTGCTGCCTGATTTTGCAACACTAAGGCAAGTGAATTTTGCGTTAGGGCAAAATCCCGAGCACGAGTTGTACAGGTACTTATAATAACAGTTGAATCATAGTGTTGTGGAATTAAGGCCTTATGAGAAACCTGAGTCTGCCTGAGCTTGCCGCACATTACGGCATCAAAGATATTTATGGAGCCGGCATTGCCTATTTCTCGTCACAGGAAAGCGGCAAAAGCGACTTTCGTGCCGTTACAGACCGTATATGTTGTTATGATATGCACCTTATTCTCAACGGTTCAGCTGATGTAAACACTGCAGGACACAAATATCATCTGGAACAAGGCTCTCTGCTCGTCCTCACACCCTACCAACCTGCTCTGTGCCGTTTCTCTCCCGAAGCCGTCACTGAAGGACTGCTCATCGACCGTGTGTTCTACGACAGCATCTCGCCTACCGACCTTAGTGACGACCTGCAGATTCCCGGGCTGCCCTCATGCTTCAACACTGTCTACCAACTGACGGAGAGCCAGACACAAGAGCTCAGCGGCATCTTCGGTCAGATACAGAAAGCCATCCATTATATGCATCTCTACAAAACAGAGATGATACAATCGCTGGTACACATCGTCAAACTGTTCATCCGTGAACTGCCCTTCAGGAACAACATGCTCACACCCGACTTCCGGCATAAAGAGAACATCTATAAAATCTTCCTGCATCTTTCCGAAATGAATTTCCGCAGAGAGCGGCAGATACTATTCTATGCTGACAAGATCGGCATCACGACAACCTATCTCAGTCGTGTGGTGAAAGAAATATCAGGCACTACGGTCAACGACCATCTCACACGACGGGTATATCACGAAGCCTGCAATCTGCTCAGGACAACAACAAAGACCATAGGTGAGATAGCTTATGAACTTGGCTTCAAGGATCAAAGTGCCTTCTCCAATTTCTTCAAGCTCCACGCACATTGCTCACCGAAAAGTTATAGAAGTGGAGAGAAATAGATTCCACCTTATCATGCGGATGCCGTTCATTACTGGTCGTTTTCCTCTTTTATGTTAAAAAATAGAATTAAAATTTGCTTGCTAAGGTATAATGTATTATCTTTGCAAACTATAGATTTCTATTTTTTTAGTTACTTAAAGACAATGAATCAAAACGTAAAGCCCGCTGAGGGGAAATTGGGAATTCTTGTCGTTGGCTGCGGTGCCGTGGCCACGACTTTTATGACCGGTGTGCTCATGGTCCGCAGAGGACTCGCCAAGCCGATCGGTTCGATGACACAATACGACAAGATTCGTGTTGGAAAGGGTAAAGACAAGAAATATCTACACTACAAAGACATTGTACCACTTGCCGACATGAACGATATAGTGTTCGGAACGTGGGACGTTTACCCTCAAAACGCCTATCAGGCGGCTGTCTATGCCGAAGTTTTAAAGGCTAAGGACATAGAACCGGTACGCGATGAGCTTGAAAAAATAAAGCCATTGAAGGCTGCTTTCGACAAAAACTATGCGAAACGCATAGACGGCGACAACGTGAAACAAGGTCTTACACGCTGGGAAATGGTGGAAGAACTGCGCAAAGACATTCAAAACTTCCGACAAGAGAAGGGTCTTAAGCGTGTAGTAGTGCTGTGGGCGGCATCTACAGAGATATATGTGCCCTACCAAGAAGACTTCCATGGTACGCTCGAAAAGCTCGAAACGGCAATGAAAACCGACGACCGCGAACACATCGCACCGTCTATGTGCTATGCATACGCGGCACTGACAGAGGGCTGTCCGTTCATCATGGGTGCACCAAACACCACGGTAGACATTCCTGCCATGTGGGAACTGGCAGAGAAGACACGCATGCCAATTGCCGGAAAGGACTTCAAGACAGGTCAGACACTCGTTAAATCGGGTTTCGCACCAATCATTAAGACACGCTCGTTGGGCTTGAGCGGCTGGTTCTCAACCAATATTCTGGGGAACCGCGACGGCCTTGTGCTCGACGCACCAGCCAACTTCCGCACGAAAGAAGTAAGCAAACTCTCTACATTAGAGACCATTTGCAAAGCCGAAGAGCAGCCCGACCTGTACGGAAACATCTATCACAAGGTGCGAATTAACTACTATCCACCCCGCAACGACGACAAAGAAGGCTGGGATAACATAGACATCTTCGGGTGGATGGGCTATCCAATGCAAATTAAAATAAACTTCCTCTGTCGCGATTCTATCCTCGCTGCACCGCTATTGCTCGACCTTGCCTTGCTAAGCGACCTTGCTGCACGAGACGGACGCTACGGTATCCAACGCTTCTTGAGCTTCTATCTCAAGAGTCCAATGCACGATTTCACACGCGGAGAGGAGGCTGTCAACAACCTATTCGAGCAATATACAATGCTCAAAAATGCAATCCGCGAGATGGGCGGCTACGAAGCTGATGAAGAAATTGACTAAAACAACACACCAAAACCGAGCAGCAAGAATGGTCTTCTTGCTACTCGGACTGTTCATAAGGATAACAACGACAGCGGCGCAAGACCTGCACTGCACGGTAATAGACGCCCAGACACAAGACACAATAGCTTATGCGAATGCCACTTACAGAAATTTAAAGATTACAGCAGCTGCCAACCAGCATGGCATTTTCACCATTGCAAGGCGTAACGGAGAATTACTTGAAATTACATCAGTGGGCTACAAGCTACGTAAAATAAAGATTACGGAGAAGACACCTGACACTGTTCTCATTACGTTGATACCTACTTCGAAACAGCTGGAAGGCGTTGTCATAAAGGCAAAACGACGCCATCGCTATTCAAGAAAGGACAATCCAGCCGTAGAACTCATGCGACGGGTCATCGCTGCAAAGCATAAGACGAACTTAAACAACCACGATTACTATCAATACGACAAGTATCAGAAGGTAACGATGGCGCTAAACAACATTACGCAAGCCCAACTGGAGACGGGAATGTTCAAGAATGCGCCTTGGTTAAGGGAGCAAGTGGAGACCTGTCCCTACAACAACAAGATGATATTGCCTGTCTCTGTAGACGAAACAGTTACGCAACACATCTACAGAAAGAACCCTAAGGACGAGAAAGACATCATAAAAGGGCAAAGCACAAAGGGCATTTCGCAACTCATTCAGACGGGTGATGCCATCAATACCATAGTGAAAGACTTGTTCAAAGATATTGACTTGTACGACGACCAGGTAGATTTGTTGCAGGCACGCTTCCCCTCTCCCATCGGTTCAGCAGCCATTTCGTTCTATCATTTCTACATCGACGACACGGTAAAGGTAGGCAACGACGATTGTATAAGGCTCCAATTCATGCCTGCAAACCCGCAAGACTTTGGCTTCAGAGGCGAATTGTACGTACTAAACGACAGTTCCCTGCATGTAAGACGGTGCGACATGCAGCTCCCCGCAGGCACCGGCGTCAACTTTGTGGCTGCCATGAAGTTCAAGCAAGAGTACTCCAAGTTGCCCGAAAGCGGCGATTGGGTACTTACGAAAGACGACATGATGGCAGAATTGGAACTGGTCAGCATGCTCAGACAGGTGCTCGTGGTGCGCACAACAAGTCTTCAGGACTATTCGTTTGCCCCTATCGACCCACGACTTTTCAAGGGAAAAGCCAAGAAGACATACGATCCGAATGCGAAATTGCGCGACGACGAGTTCTGGGCACAGCACCGCAGCACTGCATTAACCAAGGGGGAACGCAACATGGGCGACTTTATCAAGCGCATGGGACGTACCAAAGGCTTCAAAACAATGATGTTTGCAGTGAAGGCTTTCGCCGAAAACTTTGTGGAAACGGGCTCTGAAAAGACTCCAAGCAAGGTAGACATAGGTCCCGTAAACACCTTCTTGTCGAAGAACTACATAGACGGAATACGCCTGAGGGCGGCTGCACGGACCACCGCAAACCTTAGTCCGCATTGGTTTGCAGAGGGATATTATGCTTACGGAACGAAGTCGAAAGCCCATTATTACGGCAGTAAGATAACGTATTCGTTCAATAAACCCGAGTATCAACCGACTGAATTTCCTGTCAGGACGCTCTATTTTGAATCGGAAAGAGACTTGGAGTCGCCCTCAGACAAGTATCTTGTACACAACAAAGACAACATTTTCATGGCTTTCCGCCCTGTCAAGGTAGAGAAGTTATACCTGTACAACAGGCAGAAGCTGGGCTTCCAATGGGAAACAAACTATGGTCTTTCCACGCAGTTAAAGCTGAATACCGAAAGCAACCGACCGATGGGAAAACTCGTTTACGAGCGTATGGACGGGTCGTTTGTAGACAAAGTGCGCATGACATCGTTTACAATAGGCTTCGATTACCGTCCCGGACAGAGCTACATCAACTCGAAACAGCGGCGGATTGAGGTAAATTTAGATGCGCCGCAGTTTACATTGACCCACACTTTCGGCTTAAAGAACGTGCTGGGTGGACAGTTCAACTACAACCTGACGGAACTTTCGGTCTATAAGCGTATATGGTTTGGAAGCTGGGGAAAGCTCGATACCCGCCTAAAGGCAGGTGCGCAGTGGAACAAAGTGCCCTATCATCTGCTTATAATGCCCCCCGTCAACACCTCGTTCTTCGAGCATCAGGGTTCGTTCAACCTTATGGAGAACATGGAATTCCTTAACGACCGCTACGCACAGTTTAACTTTGCATGGGACTTGGAGGGCAAGATATTCAACCGTCTTCCGCTTATAAGACGGCTGAAATGGCGCGAATACGTTGCATTCAAGGGTATGTGGGGACATCTTACCGACAAGAACAACCCGCTGTTGCCACAGAATGCTGCCGACACAAAGCTGTACAAGTTCCCCGAAGGTACCAACGTCATGGGCAAAAATCCCTACCTGGAACTTGTAATAGGCGTGCACAACATATTCAAGATGTTCGAGATAGACTATGTCCGACGCCTTACCTACACCACCCTGCCCGGCATCTCGAAACACGGAATACGCTTCGGCTTCAACCTTGTTTTCTAAAATTGCATTGCAAGAACGATGTCATAAGGACAGAAAACGAACGAAATAAAAAAATGTAGAGACAGGGATTAATGCCTATTTCTACATTTTTTTGTTGCCCAACTTGGCTTTTACACCTTATTATATATAGACCTCCGCAACATTGCGGGGCAGTCCCCTACCCGATTGCATGCACCTTTTTAAATACCACAAAGCACAAAATCCGCTGCCAGTCTAAAGCCCATGGAAAAATGCAGATGCCGTTTTCCATTCATCATACATGCGTTTTGGAGCTTTGTTACTTCACATATTCCAACGCTTTTCCTATCACTTTGTCTACATCAACCTCCAAGAAGCGATAGTCGTCTGCCGATACCATGCTCGGAATAGTCATCACACGGTCGAACGATTTGTACTTCCCTTCGTCCTCGTCCACCACCATTTGATATAGCACACCGTTGTGGCAAACCTTTCCATGCCGCAGAATAGCGTCCTTGGTTACGGCGAAACAGCCCAGCAGTTCCATAAAGTCGTCTTCCACTTCAATAGCCGAAAAGAAGTCAGACAGTTGATATTTCTTTACTCCGAGCCTTCTCAGCAATGCCAGAAGCTTCACAAGCGGCGTGTCAGAAAGGAAGTGGAAGCTGTCCGTAACGCTCACTTCCTTTTTTATATACGCATCTTCAAAGTTGTCAAGCACGTTTACCATGTCCTTTATATCGTTCTTTCCCAACCTTATTCCAACCGCCGTCAATCCCTTGGTTACGGTGTTGAAGTCTACCTTGCACTCTTCCTTGACATACGATTGTATCGAATTCTTTGCGTGTTCGGATACAGAATGAAAAAAGATATTCTTCGAAACGAACTCCTTTATGTACCCTTCGTAGTTGGCTTCACCGTAATAATTGCGAAAGATTGTGCCTATTGCAATCGTGTCCATCATGAATATTATCTTGGCAAAACCGAACTTGTTCAATGTTCTGTCTGGTTCGTTTTCCTTGCTTCCATTGGCGTTTTTTGTTCCTTTAGATGCTATTTTCTTTTCTGTCCGTACCGAGAATATGTTGAAAATGCCGAACAATTGCATGGGTTCAATGCGGTCGAGGTCTTCTATTATCAGCACGGGCTTCTTCTTTAGTCCCATTATGCTTCGCGTTATCAGCCAGCTCATGGGGTCGAGTTCGCCGACATCATCGGTCGTGTCCGACATTTCTGCCGCCGACTCTGTCAGCTTTTCAAACTTGGCTTCCTCTATGTTCTCCTTCAATCCTTTAAATTTCTTGCACTGACTGGCAAATCCTTCCGTCAGGGCAATGGCTCCTTTCAAGAGCACTCCAAGCTGACTGCCATCTCGCAACACCGATGGTGCAAATCTCATGACGTCTTTCACAACATCGATGGTCTTCTCGTTGAAATACCATTGCAGCAAGATATGGTCGGGAACCACGATGTCCGTGTTCAGCGTACCGTCCAGAACCAGCTGGAAAAGCAGGTCGCGCTTGACGTATTCTACTATCTGTTCGTTGGCTGCCACCTCGTAATTGATGGGTGAAAGCGTATAGAATGTATATCGGTCGTTATACTTTTCCTTAAACTTATCTATAAATTCATTTTTTCCCTCGCCCAATTTTACTGAGAAAATTGTCCTGCTTACGTCTGCCGCATTTAAATGTTGGTAGAACGCTGTTAGCTTTTTTGTGATATTCATAGGGCTTGTTGGTTAATTTATATGGAACTTAGTGATTAATCGTTGCTGCTCCCCCACCGCACGATGTTGCGATGCAGGCATCGCAAACATACGGTTCTGAAGCCGATGATACAAAGTTACTAATAATTTTTTATAGTACAAACATTTTGCGTAAAGTTTTTTTATATCAATGCAAAATACCAATACAAGAAGACGTTTGTGGCGTTATTTCCCACATAATTATACACATTACACAACTACTTAATTGCCAACAGCTTACAAAAGCAATCATTTGGCGTTGCAAAACAGCCGCTTTTACACGGCAAAACAGGCTCTTTGGGAACGTAAAAGAGTCTGTTTGGTGTTGTAAAAACCTACGGACGGGATTTCATGAATAATTCTTGCAAGAAAAAAGATGGTCTGAATAAAGATGCAATGCCCACCTTGACGTGTTTTCCATTAGGCGTCGCTACAATTCGGCTCGCCTTTTCTTACAATATAAAAAATGCCACATGCCAGGTTCCTGTCCTGCTGGTTGCAACAAAAGAACCTGCTTGTAGCATTGCTTTTCTATTCGTGGTGGTAGGGCTCTCCCCGTATAATGCTGCACGCCCGATAGAGTTGTTCCACGAAAATGAGGCGTACCATCTGGTGCGAGAAGGTCATTTTGGAAAGCGAAATCTTTTCGTCGGCACGGCTGTACACCGCCTCTGAAAAGCCGTAAGCCCCACCAATGACGAACACAAGACGCCTTGCCGTGTTCTGTTTCTTCTGCAACCATGCAGCATAGTCTACCGAACGGAACTCCTTTCCGTGCTCGTCGAGCAGCACAACCGTGTCCGATGGCTGTATTTCCCGCAGTATCAGTTCACCTTCGCGTGCCTTTTGCTGGGCTTCCGACAGTTTTTTAGTGTTCTTCAGTTCGGGTATCGTTACAATGTTGAACGGCAGATAGTGTGCAATGCGCCCCGCATAGTCGGCAATTGCACGTACAAACACCTCCTCGGTAGTTTTTCCCACCAAGATTAAAGTAGCCTTCATGCGTTACTTCCTGTACGCTTCCTTGCGTTTGGGGTTCATCGGGAACCACCCTTTTTCCACTCGTTTAACCTGCTCGAACAGCTCTCCGATGCCCCAGAGCAGCGATGCTCCCGTTACGCCAAGCAGTGCCGACCAGAATATTTCTGCCACAAACAAAGCCGAAACGCAGCAGACAATGCCGCCAACAAGCCACATCCACCAACCTTTCGTACCAAAATAATATTCCCATTTAACCACTGCGGGGTGCAGCAGTCCTATGATAAAAAAGGTACAGACGGCAAGAATGACACCCTGAAAATATATCTCCATTAATTCTTACTTTAGCTTTAATTTTATAAATCGGGCACAAAAATACAAAAATAATCCTACATTTAGGCTACATATTCTATTATTTTCTGTATATTTGCAGTACTATATGCTGCCTGGCAGGGCCTTGCATAACTTATGGCAACAGGGCGCAGGCAGTATCAACTATATTATAACATTGCATGAGGGACGCCAAGACAGCCCTCAATAAAACTATCAGGTAACTATGCAGAACAAAGAACTTATTGACCAGTGTGAACAAAAAGCAAGACAATGGCTTGCTCCTGCTTTCGACGAAGCAACACGAAAGGCTGTCCAAAACATGCTGGACAGCGACAACAAAGACACGCTTATAGAGTCGTTCTATAAAGACCTCGAGTTCGGAACGGGTGGCTTGCGCGGTATCATGGGCGCAGGCACCAACCGAATGAACATCTACACCGTTGGAATGGCTACACAAGGGTTTGCCAATTACCTTAAAATGAACTTTAAAGACAAGGAGCAAATCTCGGTAGTAGTGTGCCACGACTGTCGCAACAACTCGCGCTTGTTTGCCGAAACTGTGGCTAATATCTTCTCGGCAAACGGCATAAAGGTTTATCTTTTCGACGATTTGCGCCCCACACCGGAGTGCTCTTTCGCCATAAGACACTTCAAAGCGCAAGGCGGAGTAAACATTACGGCAAGCCACAACCCCCGCGAATACAACGGGTACAAAGCCTATTGGGACGACGGAGCACAGGTACTGGCTCCGCACGACAAGGGAATTATAGACCAAGTGAACCAAGTTAAGATAGAAGATGTGAAGTTTAAGGGCGACAAGAACCTCATTCAAATCATCGGAGAAGACGTGGACAAGGCTTACTTGGACAAGGTCAGGACGGTTTGTATAGACCCAGAAGTAATCAAACGCCAGCACGACCTCTGCATTGTCTACACTCCGCTGCACGGTGCCGGCCGCGTCATCATACCACGTTCGCTGCAGGAATGGGGCTTCACAAACGTACATTGCGTGAAGGAACAGATGGTGAAAGACGGCAATTTCCCAACCGTGGACCGACCCAACCCGGAGATTGCAGAAGCCCTGACACTCGGTTTGCGCGATGCAAAGAAGCTCGATGCCGACATTCTGATGGCTTCCGACCCAGACGCAGACCGCGTCGGCATGGCTTGCAAGGACAGCAACGGCGAGTGGATTCTCATCAATGGCAACCAAACATGCCTCATCTTCCTTTGGTATATCATTACAAACAGGCAGGCTTTGGGCAAAATGACACCCAAAGACTACATTGTAAAGACCATCGTAACCACCGAAGTGATTGCCGAAATAGCCAGGAAGCAACACATAGAGATGCGCGACTGCTATACAGGATTTAAGTGGATAGCACACGAAATAGCCATTTCCGAAGGCAAGAAGAACTACATTGGCGGCGGAGAAGAAAGCTATGGCTTCATGGCAGAAGACTTTGTACGCGACAAGGATGCCGTCAGTGCATGTTCGTTGCTGGCAGAAATCTGTGCGTATGCCAAGGATAAGGGCAAGACACTCTACGATTTGCTCATGGATATATACCTGGAATACGGTTTCAGCGAGGAACATACGGTCAACGTTGAGCGTCCCGGCAAGAGCGGAGCAGAGGAAATTCAGCAGATGATGCGTAACTTCCGCAATACCCCACCGAAAGAATTGGGTGGCAGCACCGTTTGTTTGTGGAAAGATTACGAGAGCCTTGAAGCTACCGATGCAGACGGAAAGAAAACCAAGATAACGATGCCCGAGACAAGCAACGTGCTGCAATGGTTCTGCACGGACGGCACAAAGGTAAGTGTCCGCCCGTCTGGAACGGAACCAAAGATTAAGTTCTACATCGAAGTAAAGGACAAGATGCAGACCGCAGCCGACTTCAAGGCTTGCCGTGCACGTGCCTACGAAAAGATAGAAGCTATAAAGAAGAGCCTCGGGCTATAGGTTCCTAACAATCCAAAGAGGCTCGGCTCACAAGTCTCTGATAGACAAAAGAAGAATGTTTCAAGGCAGCTGTTCGTTAGAATGGCTGCCTTTTAATTTAAAGTCTTCCCAAAATCATCTTGTAAAAATAATTCTGATGCAAAACGACAAAAGTCGCTTTGGGCTTCAAAAGCCATTGTTTTGCAATGCAGAAGGCACTGTTCCACCGTGTAAGACAGGCGTTTTTGCAATGCGAAAGATGCCATTTTGTAAAGTGCTGATAAGGAGACTGCAAGAAGGCTGCCACTCTTTCAAAGTATTTTTACATATTTTTTAATGGAAATAACCACGTATTTTGTGCCATGCCGACATTCGGTTCTAAATGTCCAAACAATATTGTGGCACGCTGGAGATAGAAAAAACTAAGTATCAGCAACATTGTGTTTTATCATAATTATTAAGTATCGATTTTGTAATATCGGTCGTTTTACAAGAAAACAGTACTTTAAAGTAGGTAAGACACGCAGATTTTTTTAAAATAAAATCACGAAAAATAAGTATTGTGCAAGGTTTTCTTTCTTTATAACTTTGTAGCGTTAAACAAGCAAAACAATTCAGACATAAATTTAATATAAACATAAAACATCAACAATAAAAAAATGAAGACAAAGTTTTTTGCAGCACTCTGCTTTGCTGCCGCCCTGTTTACATCG